>ERZ778018.1612-NODE-1612-length-17360-cov-4.392314_pt1 | contig 17360 bp, 17 predicted proteins | sample MGYA00375748_ERZ778018 | MGnify/ENA primary metagenome ERZ778018 (study PRJEB29350, sample SAMN05509839) | bioreactor metagenome | biome: bioreactor; material: wastewater | place: South Africa: University of Cape Town | collected 2014-04-22 ... | reverse complement strand
GAACGGATGCGCGTTCGGGATAACAATCGCACGGGTGAACGGGATCGGCGCGGCTTCCGCCGCGCGACTGCGCACCATTTCCCAGAATTGGGAGATGGTTCTGCTGCCCGTGGGGAGGGGGCCATGGGGAGGGATCGGCCGGGGTGAGGGCTGCGTCTACCATCCTCGGCGTCCCCATCGACAACGTGACCCGCGACGAGGTCGTCGAGCAGGTCTCTGCCTGGTTGGCGCAGGAACCCGAGCGCCTGCATCAGATCGTGACGACCAACCCGGAGTTTTTGGTCGAGGCGCGCCGGAATACGCGTTTTCGAGCGGTGCTGAAGGCTGCGGATCTGGCGACTGCTGATGGCGTCGGTGTGCTCATCGCGGCACGTATCCTCGGCCGGCCGCTAAAAGCGCGCGTGACCGGTGTCGAGCTGGTCGAGGCGCTGGCGGCCCAGAGCGATCCGGCGCTTCGGCTCTTTCTGCTCGGCGCCGGTCCCGGCATCGCGGAGCAAGCGGCCAGCGCCTTACGCCGGCGCTTTCCGTCTACCAGCATCGCGGGCGTCTGGGAAGGCTCACCGGGGATAGCCGATCTGCCGGAGATTCTGCGCCGGATTCGAGAGGCGAAGGCGACCATTCTGCTCGTCGCCTATGGCGCACCGAAGCAAGATATCTGGATCGACGAACAGCACGAATCGCTTGCGGAGTGTGGCATAGTGGTAGCGCTGGGAGTCGGCGGGACCTTCGATTTTCTGGCCGGCGCGGTGCCACGTGCACCACGGTTCATCCGGCGCATCGGACTCGAATGGCTCTACCGTCTCGTTCGGCAGCCTTGGCGATGGCGGCGACAACTGGCGCTGCCGCTTTTTGTTCTGCTGGTGCTGCGCCAGCGACTGCGACCAAACCACGTCGACCATCAGGAACATGCATGGTGATATCCGATATTGACGAGAAGCGCTGTAGCTATCATCCAAACGTCCTCACCCGTCTTCGCTGCAGCAAATGCGGTAAACCGATCTGCCCGCGCTGTGCCGTCGAAACGCCGGTCGGCTTCCGCTGTCCGGACTGCGCGGCGGTGCGCGGCTTGCCGACTTATCAGACCAACACGGTAACCTTGTTGAAAAGCATCGGGATCGGCCTGGTCATTGCGATTGTCGTCGGCCTCGTCTGGGGCCGTTTTTCCGAATGGAATTTCTATCTGGCGTTGATCCTCGGCTTCGGCGTGGCGGAGGGAATGGCCTGGGGCGCGAATTACAAACGCGGCTCGGACCTGCAGATTGCGGCGATCGTCTGCGTCATCATCGGTCTGGCGCTGGCGCGTATCGTCATTGCCGATCGGAGTCCGTTCTACACGATCGGCGATCTGCTCAACCATCCGTCCGCGCCGGGTGTGGCACAGACCTTCCAGATCCGACTGCTACCCGATCTCCTGTTTGCGGCGCTGGCGCTCGCCATTCCGTACATCCGCTTCAGGTAACCGGCATGAACGATCTGCTGTCGCTTGTGCCGCTCCTTGACCAGATTCGTGGCCGCCGCGTGCTCGTCGTCGGCGATCTCTATCTCGATGCCTACATCTTCGGCCAGCCGGAACGCGTCTCGCGCGAGGCGCCGATCATCATCCTCGAAGAGACGCGCCGCGAGCAACGTCCGGGCGGCGGCACCGCTCCGGCGCTCGCGCTCAAGGCGCTCGGTGCTGAAGTCTGGCAAGCAGGTGTCGTCGGCGACGACGCGGATGGCCGGGCACTCATCGAGCTGATGCGCGCCCAGGGCGTCGATATCGGCGGGATCATCGTCGATCGCGACCGGCCTACCACCACCAAAACGCGCATGGTCGCCGAGGGACAGTACAACACCTTCCCCCAACAGGTCGCGCGCAGCGATCGACAGAATCGCTCGCCCATCGCGGCAAGCGTCGCCGAGAGGCCGGTAAATTACGTGCGCGCGGTCGGCACCGAGGTCGACGCCGTGCTGCTTTCCGATTACCGTAGCGGCGTGCTCGTGCCGGACCTGATCGCGGCAGCTCGCGACGCGAATGCGCTCTCGACCGTCGACTCACAGGGCGCGCTGGCGAACTTTGATGGCCTCACACTTGTCAAATGCAATCAGGCGGAGGCCGAAGCGTACCTCGGCACCTCTCTACAGAGCCGGGACGAGCGCCGAGAACCGTTGCTCGAACTGCGTCGTCGGTTGCATTGCGCCCAATTGGTCGTGACACTCGGGCCGGATGGCGCGGCACTGGCGATCGACGGCGACTACCACGAGATACCGTCTTTTTCGCGCCGTCAGGTCTTCGATGTTACCGGTGCAGGCGATACCGTCATCGCGGTCATGACCGGCGCACTGACGGCCGGAGCAACGCCTTTGCAGGCGCTGGAACTCTCGCAGGTGGCGGCCGGTATCGTGATCGGCAAGTGGGGCAACGCCCAGGCAAGCGCCGAGGAGATCGCCGCGGTTATTCGCGAAAGCTGATATTCGGCTCGACGAGCAAGAGGAGCAGGCACGTTCCTATGGAGATCAAAAGCGGATCGGTCGTCGCCATGGCCGGCGGTGTGGGGGGCGCCAAGCTTGCCCACGGACTCTACGCTCAGGCGAACGATCGTGATCTGACCGTCATCGTGAATACGGCCGATGACTTCGAACTGCACGGCCTGCATATCTCACCCGACCTCGATACGGTCCTCTACACGCTGGCGGGCGTCGCCAATCCGGAAACCGGCTGGGGCATCGCCGGAGATACGTTCGCCACGATGAGCGCGCTCGCGCGCCTCGGCGGAGCGGACTGGTTTCGGCTCGGCGATCAGGATTTTGCCACGCACATCCGGCGCACACAGCGCCTGCGCGAGGGCGCCACGCTCGGTGAGGTAACGGCCGAGTTCTCGCGTGCGCTCGGAGTCCTCGACACAACCGCCATCGTTCCGATGACCGACGATCCAGTCGCGACGCTCGTCGAAACGGACGACGGCCTGCTCGATTTCCAGAGTTATTTCGTCCGTCGCCAGCATGCCGATCGGGTCCTCAGCGTGCGCTTCTCCGGGATCGAAGCGGCGACATTGGCACCGCGGGCCAAGCAGGCACTCACGGCGGCGAGTGTCATCGTACTCTGTCCTTCGAACCCGATCGTCAGCATCGGTCCGATTCTGGCGCTCTCGGGTACGACCGACGCGCTCTCATCCGCCAACGCGCCGATCGTCGCCGTCAGCCCGATCATCGGCGGGCAGGCGCTCAAGGGGCCGGCCGACCATATGCTCGCCTCGCTTGGCCACCACGTAAGCGCGCTCGGAGTCGCCACGATCTACCGGCATTTCCTGAGTGGTATGGTCATCGACGACGCCGACGCCCACCTTGCCCGGCCGATTGGAAGACTCGGCATGTCGGTTCTCGTTACCGACACGATCATGCGCAGCGAGCTCGATCGCCGCCGGCTCGCCACAGAGGTGTTGGAATTCGCCGGAGCGCTGCGCCGGTGAGTCTCTACGCCATTGTGCCGGTGCAACGACTCGATCTCGCCAAGAGCCGCCTGGCGCAAACGCTCTCGCCGGGAGATCGGAAGGCGCTGGTACTCCAACTGCTCGACAACGTCGTGACGGCGCTCGCCGGTTCAGAACTCGTATCGGCCATCATCGTCGTTTCACCCGATCCCGAGGCGCTGGCCCAGGCCGTCGCGCATGGCGCCATCCCGCTGATGCAGGAAGGAAGCGGGTTGAACCCCGCGATCCGGCAGGCCCGCGAAAAGGCTCACGAGGCCGGTGCGGGCGAACTCTTGATCGTTCTGGCCGACTTGCCGTTCCTGACCACCACCGTCGTCGACGATCTGCTCGAAGCCTCGGCCGGCGCCAGCGTCACGCTCGCGCCCGACCGGCACGACACCGGTACCAACGCGCTGGTGCTCCGGCCGCTCGATGCCATCGACCCGCACTTCGGCACGGGCAGCTATCAGGCACACGTCGCCGCAGCCGCCGCGCGGCAACAGAGCTTGCACACGTTCCACTCACGCGCCACTGCCTTCGACGTCGATACGCCTGACGATCTCCGGGCGCTCACCGACGTCCTCAGCGCCGCCCCGCACTAGAGTAGACGCTGAATCGCTTGACCCGAAACGGACATCACGCTTCCGCTCCGTGTGGCACGAGAGAGGATTCGTCCGTACCGCACCCCCTCCCACGGAGTAAGATTCGCGACGGGATCGACGCCTGTGACGCCGGTGAACGAGGGATGTATGGGTCAACGAGTCGAGTTCGCGGATTTACAGCGCCTGGGCCAGCAACTGCGCCAGGCCGGCACGCGCGTCGTCTTTACCAACGGTCATTTCGACTTACTGCACGTCGGGCATCTGCGCTATTTGCAGGCGGCCCGGTCACTGGGCGATGCGCTCGTCGTCGGCATTAACGATGATCAAACGACGACCCGGCGCAAGGGGCCGACCCGGCCGATCTTGCCAGAGGATGAGCGAGCCGAACTGGTCGCCGGGCTCGCCTGCGTCGACTACGTCGTTATCTTCCCCCAGCCGACCGCCGAAGAAGCGATTCGTGCGCTTCGGCCCGATATTTACGTCAAGGGCGGCGATTACGGCGTGACACCCGGGGAGATCGCGGCCGGCAAACTCTCGTTGCCGGAGGCGGCGGTCGTCGACGCATACGGAGGCGACGTGCGCACGATACCGCTGATCGCCGGACAATCGACGACCGGAATCGAACGTCGTATCGTCGAGCGCATCTGTCAGGCGAGGAACTGAGGCGATGGCCTCGACCGAACTCGATCCGATCGAAGCCGCCACCGAAATCGAGGCGATCGAACAATCGGATCGCTCGCAGATCGCGCGCGCCGCCGTCATCATCATGATCGGCACGCTGCTCAGCCGCATCTTCGGCCTCGGGCGCGAGCAGATCACCTCCTGGCTCTTCGGCACCGGCAACGACGTTGCAGCCTACACCATCGCCGACAACATCCACACCATGCTCTATGACCTCGTCATCAGCGGCATGATTCAGGCGGCCATCGTGCCGGTGCTCAGCGCCTACGCCTCACCCGAGCAACGCGAGGAGTTCCGCCGCATCACCGGCGCGCTCCTGATGATGGCGCTCATATTCGTCGGCGGCGCCGTCATCATTATGGAAATTTTCGCGCCGCAGGTGGTGACGGTCATGACGGTTTTTGGCGGCGGCGCCAACGCGCGCGGAGAAGCAACCGTGCAGCTGACAATTCAGCTGGTGCGTTTGATCCTGCCGGCCGTCTTCCTGCTCGCCATCTCGGCGATCATCATGTCGGCACTCTATTCACTGCAGCGCTTCACGCGGCCGGCTATTTCGATCGCCGTCCGCAATGCCGCCATCATCGTCATGGCGCTCCTCCTGGGTCGTACATGGCTCGGTATTAAGAGCCTGCAACTCGGCATTCTGATCGGTGCGGTGCTGCTGATCGCCATTCAGGCACCGGCGCTGCGCGATGCCTTTCCAAAACCGAATTTCCACGTTCGCCATCCCGCGATCCGGCGTATTCTGGCGCTCTATATCCCGATCGCCATCGGCTTGATCAGCAACGCCGTCGCGCTGGTGGTCGACCGCAACCTTGCCTGGGGCGTCGGCGAAAACGCGCTCGGCGCCATGCGCTACGCCACCACGCTCAATCAGATGATCCTCGGCCTCGTCGCCACGGCCACCTCAATCGCGGCATTGCCGGCGCTTTCGCGTCACTTCGCGGCGGGCGACGACCGCTCCTTCCAGCGCACACTCTCGAACGGGTTGAAGATGGTGACGATCATGGTCGTACCGGCCACGCTTGGCCTGGCGGCGATCGCCTGGCCGTCGGTGCGGCTCCTCTTCTACCACGGCGCCACCGGAGCCGACGGCGCACATGCCATCTTCATCGCGCTTCTCGCCTATCTGCCCGGCACTTTCTTCGCTGCCTTCGATCAGGTCCTCATCTTCACCTACTACTCACGTCAGAACACACGCACACCGGTGATCGTCGGTGTGCTAGCGGTCGGTGTCTACTTCCTCTTCGCGCTGACACTGGTACACCCGTTCGGTATGATCGGCCTGGTGCTCGCCAACTCGGCGCAGTTCACCTTCCATGCGATCGTCATGTGGGTGCTGGTCCGACGCTCACTCGGGCACGTTGGTGATGCGACCGTGTCACGTACTTTCTGGCGTTCGCTCCTGGCCGGCGGCATCATGGCGCTGATCGTCTTCGCCGTCTATCACGGCATGCAGATGACGTCGTTCGCCTCAGTGCATGGTCAGGCGCGTCTGTCGGCACTGCCGAAGGAGATCTTCTCGGTCATCGTCCCGATTGGGATCGGCATCGCGATCTATACCGTTGGCTTACGCCTGCTTGGCGTCGATGAGATTCACGCCCTGCAGCAAGGCGTGATGCGGAAAATGGGCAGAGTCATGTCTCGCACCGGCTGAGTTTTTCAAATTGAGACCGCGTCTGGAGGGGGACTGGCGCGGCGGAGTCGCTGGGGGAAACGCGCATGTTGGATACGGTATTTTCGATCTGGTCGTGGATCCGCTGGATCCACATTATGTCAGCGATCGCCTGGATCGGCGGTCAACTCTTCATTCTCTTGATCCTGCTGCCCATCATGCGCACCGCGCTACCACGCAACGAACGAACGCTTCTCTTTGCTCAGGTCGGCCGCCGCTACGCCGTCGTCTCCTGGATCGCTTTGACGCTCTTGATTGTGACCGGCTTCCTCAACGGCGAACGACGCTCCGTCGCCTGGGAACACCTGACCGATAGCAGCTACGGGCGAATTCTCTTCACCAAACTGATCTTCGTGGCGATCGTCCTCGTGGTGACGCTGGTTCACGCGCTCTATTTCGGGCGGCGAATTACGGAATTGGCCGAACGCTCGGCCACCATCGGCTACGACGATCCGAAGATCGCCGCCGAACGACGCCGCTTGCAGATTCTCTCCGGCGTTCTCTCCGGTCTCAACCTGCTCCTCAACCTCGTCGTCGTCCTGCTGGCGGCGGCGCTGGTGGCGTAGGGACGAAGTCGGATCTCTCGCGGAGGCGCTGAGGGCGCAAAGCTTTTCGAAATCAAGAACGCTGCGTCTCCGCGCGAGCCATTCGCTCTAACTCTGCCCCACCTCGGCCGACACCTCATCGGCCGAGCGTTTATGGAAGCGGACTTCGGCGATGCGCAGCCCATCGAGGTCGGTGACTTCGATGGTGTACGGGCCGACGACGACCTGGTCGCCCAGCTCCGGACGCTGGCCGAGCGCCGAGAAGACGAAGCCACCGATGGTGCTGCTCTCGTCCGCTTCGAGATCGAGCCCGAAATGCTCGCGGATGTCGGAGAGGTGGGTCAGACCGTTGACACGCGCGCTGCCGTCCGGCTCGTCGATGATGTCGCCACCCGGCAGATCAAATTCGTCCGGCACCTCACCGACGACGCGCTCCATGATGTCATCCAGCGTCACCATGCCGGCCGTGCCGCCGTATTCATCGACGGCGATGGCCAGGTGCGTCCGGTGCAGCTTCATCTCATCGAGCAACGAATCGATCGGCAGCGATTCAGGCACCGTGAGCACCGGTCGCAGCACGCGCCGAAGGTTGAAGGCACCGTGCTCCGGGTCGACGCCGAGCACGAAGCCGATGAGATCCTTGACGTAGAAGACGCCGAGAATATCATCCAAATCGCGTCCAAAAACCGGATACTGACCGAACTTATGCTCGCGAACGAGTTCGGTCACGTGTTCAAGGGTGGCGTCGGCCGGGGCGGCGATCAATTCCGTGCGCGGCACCATGATGTCGTCGGCCGTGAAATCGTGGAAGACGAAAGCGCGCCGGATGATTTCCTCTTCCGTCTCAAAGAGTTCGCCGCTCTCGGTGCTGGCGGCGACGATCAAGCGCAGTTCTTCTTCGGTGTAAATCAGGCTGTGGCCAACGGCTGGCTGCACTCCGACCAGACGCAAGAACGCCTGCCCGACCCAATTCATGATGAAGATGATCGGGCGGAAGGTCGTCAGAAAGATGCGTACCGGCGGCGCGACCATGAAAGCCGTTCGCTCCGGATATTGCAGCGCCAGCGATTTGGGGGCCAGCTCGCCGAAGACGACGTGGAAGAAGGTGATGAGCGAAAAGGCGATGATGAACGAGATCGTATGCGCGCTGGCGCCAGCCCACGATGCGGGCAGGACACTCTCCATCGCCGGATCGAGGAAGGCGGCAATGGCTGGTTCACCGACCCAACCAAGTCCGATACTGGCGATCGTGATACCGAGCTGGGTCGCGGCAACGAAGCCATCGAGATCATGCAGCGCGCTGAGCACCGGCCGGGCACGCGCCACCCCTTCGTCGACCAGCGATTCGATCCGGCTACGCCGCACCGAAACGAGCGCGAATTCGGTCGCGACGAAGAACCCATTGGTGACGACCAGGGCCAAGACAACCAGCAGCTTGATGAGGATGTCCATGCCTCAGAGCGTACTTGCTTTGAGCGCACGCGGCAACCTGACCGGCGAGATTCAGAGCGAGCCGATGAGGTAACGCTGACCGCTCGGATTCGGACTGCCGCCGCTCGGCTCCTCGGTAACCCCCAACGTCGAAAAATGCTGTAACGAATCGCGGTCGCTGAGGCGAATGGTGAGGAAGCCACGTCCCCGTTCATCGACCATGAACGTGCCGGCGTTAATGCGCTGGCTGCCGTTCGAAAGCCAGGCCTGATACGTCTTTCCAGCCGGCAAAGCGGGCAGGTCCTGCACGATCAACCAGGCGAGCTGGCCCGTCTCCTGTGCGCAGAGGAAGCCGGTGGCGTGCCCGGCCTGCGGACCGGCCGCCGCCACGTCGTACCAGACAAGCGGTGCCGACGCACGCGCGCCGACCACCGGTGTTGTCGCCGGAGCCGATCCATTGGTGTCGCGCAACTGGAGCGCGATATTGCCGGCCAGTAGCACGATGATAAGCACCGCCGCGATCGACGCGATCCAACGCCAGGGCACGACGCGCGTCACTGGTGCCGGAGCGGGTGCCCCGGACGATTCATCATCGATCCGGCTCAGGAATGCAGCGCGCAGGCCGGGGGGCGGCTCGATTTGCGGCGCGGCAAAACCGATCAGGTCGACCGCATCGCTCAGGCGGTCGAGTTCCTGCCGGCACGCACGACATTCGAGCAAGTGCTGCGCCACTTCGGCGGCTTCGTTCGCGTCGAGCGCGCCGATCGCGGCCGCGCTCAGCAACGGACGGACTTCCTCACACGCGAGCGAAGTCGACCGGGGACGCGGCTTCGGTTCCACGTTCGCCTACCTCTGATCCGAAGGACACGGGAGCGCCCACCGCACATACGTCAGTGATTTTACGCTACGTGTCGATGAATGGATTGTCGGGGAAGCCAGGATTCCGGCCAGGATCGTGAGGGTCGTCAAACGGCTAATTCGCACGGAGGCGCGATGGGTGGAGAGAACCCTCTGCGCCTCTGCGCGAGAAATCCTTCAACGCCCAAACGCTAAGCTACGAAGGATAAACCGCCAGCGACATGCCGTCGAAATAGCCCCAGGAGCGCATGAAATCGTCCCAGGAGAACTGGCGATAGTTACCGTCGCCCGGGTCCGCGACGTAGACGCCGTTCGCGTCATAGCCATACACGACGACCGCGTGTTCCTGCGGCACGAGCGCGAAACGGTTGCCGTCGACCGTTTCATAGAAGCGGGTTTGCGCCGAGGCGAGATTCGTCACCCAGACGACGACCGGCCGCCCCTGATCGATCTGATCGGTCAGCATCTGCTTGTTGCCATCGGCGTAGAAGAGATTTCCGGTAAAGCCGTAATTACGGAGGATCGGTACGAACGGTTCGGCATAGACGCCATAATTGTCGGTGCTGCCGAAGGACCCCATGATATTGCCGCGGAAACCGATATGCGGGTTTGGGCTTTGCGGCAGGTTCTCGATGAAGACCCATTCCGATACCTGACTGCCCCAGTAGGCCGTTGCCAGGCTGACGGCCGCCGCCTCACAGCTGAGCGGCAGCGATTGCTGCATGATCGGCATCGCACTGAGCGTGGTGGCACCGTCCTGCGCCGCGGCGCTCCCATCCGGGATCTGCAGCAGTTCACCGACTTCGAGCACATTCGGATCGGAAATCCCGTTGACGTCGACGAGTGCGGATTGCGAAACATCGTACATCTTGGCGATTTCACCGAGCGTCTCACCGGCCGAGACGAGATGCAGTTTCGGATTCGCCGAAGTCGGTGACGCGGCGGACTCGTTGGTCGCGTTCGAGGAGACGGCCGGAATTTTCAACTGCGTGCCGACCTCGATGACATTCGGATCAGCGAGACCATTCGCCTGCGCCAGCGCCTCAACCGTGACGCTGTAGTCCTGCGCGATCTCGTAGAGCGTATCGCCCGCCTGCACAACGTAAATGCGCACCTCGGTGCCGCCGCTCGCCGGGACCGGTGGCGGCGTCGTATTGTCCGGCACGATCAACGTCGTCCCAGCGACGATCAGATTGGGGTTCGAAAGATCGTTCGCCTGCGTCAGCGCGGCTACGGTCGTGTTGTAGCTGGCCGCGATTTCGCCGAGCGTTTCGCCCGGCTGCACCTGGTGATTGGCAGCCGCAGCGGCCTGCGTGCCGAGCAGCAGCGCGCCCGCGACCACCGCCGATGCGGTAGCACCGCGCCCCTTCGTCAGCCGCCAGCCGGTCTGTGCACGTCGCCCGACCTGTGCGTGGCGACCGAATTGATGCAACGCGGGCGCCGGGGTTGTGTTCGTTCGCGGTCCAGCGAGACCATGCTCATTTCGATACCGCATTCGTTCCGCGTACAGCGCGACGAGGCCATCTCTGGCGCGGGTCTGCTCCTCCGACATCGCGAACCCCCAATTGCGTGTAATCGACTGCCTGGGACGCACGGACTGTACGTACATCGAGTCTAGCACGGGAGTGACTGCGAGGCAATATTCAGTTGTTAATGGTCAGGGCTGAGGTATTCACGAATATCGTCGCCAGTAGCCACGAGCACCCGATCGGCGATGCCGATGAAGAGGCCGTGATCGACCACTCCGGTAATAGACTTGAGCGCCTCGGACAGCTGTTCAGGTCGCGCGATGAGGCCGAAGGCGACATCAAGAATGTAATTGTCGTTGTCGGTAACGAAGGGCATACCGCTTGCGTCCGTACGCAAGATCGGCGCACCACCGAGCGACCTGATGCGCCTCGCGGGCACATGCCAGCCGTATCGCAGCACCTCGACCGGCACCGGATGTCGCCCGCCAAGCCGCTCGACGATCTTGGAGGAATCAGCCACGATAATGACCTGCTTCGAGGCGACGGCCACGAGCTTCTCGCGTACCAGCGCGCCTCCCTGACCCTTGATCAGCGCCAGTGACTCTGGGTCGATTTCGTCGGCGCCGTCAATCGTCAGATCGATTTGCTCGACGTCCTGGAGGGTAACCAGCGGAATACCAAGCCGACGAGCCAGCTCTTCCGAACGGCGCGAAGTCGGCACGCCACGAATCGTGAGTCCCGCCGCAACGCGCTCACCCAGCTTGCGAATGGCGAAATCGGCGGTCGAGCCGGTGCCGAGCCCGACGACCATCCCATCGACCACATGCAGCACGGCAGCCTCGGCCGCCGTCTGCTTTTCCGCTTCGATCGTACCGGCCAACCGTTTCCCCTTCAGACATCGCGATGAACGAATTGTAAGGGCGGCCCCACCCGATAATCGGTGCGGCCGCCCTGCCGGAAACCTGGTACGTCAGCGGCTGATGAGTTCGCGTGCCGCGGTGACGATATCCTGACCGGTCAGGCCGAAATGCTTCAACAGGTCGTCTTCGCTGCCCGATGTAGCGAAGGTATCTTTCAGATCAACAAAGCGTGTGGGCGTTGGCTCGGTGCGCGCCAGCACCATCGCGACCACGCTGCCGAGCCCGCCGTGATGCAGATGCTCTTCAGCCACGACGATGGCGCCCGTTTCCCGCGCGGCCGCCACGATGGCGTCTTCATCGATCGGCTTGACGGTCGGCATGTCGAGTACGCGCGCGTCGACGTTTTCCTTGGCCAGCTCTTCGGCCGCTTCCAACGCCGCCGCGACCATCAGGCCGTTGGCGATCAGCGTGATATCGCTGCCCTCGCGCACCGTAATTGCCTTACCGATCTCGAACGACACCTGGTCGTCGTAAATGATCGGCACACCCGGGCGCCCAACGCGCAGATACGCGGGGCCGTCGTGGCTCATCAGGGCACGCATGGCCGCGCGCGTCTGATGCTCGTCCGAGGGCACGATGACGGTCATGCCGGGCAGCGCACAGGCAAGCGCGACATCTTCGATGCCCATCTGCGAGGGGCCGTCTTCGCCGATGCTGATGCCGGCATGACTGCCGACCAATTTCACGTTCAGATGCGGGAAGGCGATACCCATGCGGATCTGATCATAGGCATTACACAGCAGGAAGGCGGCGAAGCTGGCCGCGACGACCGTCTTGCCGGCAGCCGCCAGGCCGGACGCGACGCTCACCAGGTTCGATTCGGCGATGCCGACATTGAAGAAGCGCTCCGGATGGTCTTCGGCAAACCACTCGGTACGGGTCGAGTTGTGGACATCACCATCGACCACGAAGAGTTCGGGGTGATCGGCGCCGAGATCACGTAGCGCTTCGCCGAAGGCATCGCGCGTTGCTTTGCCCATTTTGAGACCGACTGCCGCTCCAAGGTTCATCCGATCTCCTCCAATGCCGCTGCAAGCTGATTCTTCGGCACAGCCCTGCCGTGCCAGGTGTAATCGATTTCCATGAAATGCAGGCCCTTCCCTTTAATCGTGTGCGCGATGATGGCGAAGGGGCCATCGGTATAGTTCGTCGCTTCGGTCAGCGCCTGATGCACTTCGTTCAGGTCATGGCCGTTGATCTCGACCGTCTTCCAGCCGAAGGCTCGCCATTTTTCGGGGTATTTGGACGGATCAGTCAGATTCGCGACGGCGGTCGTCTGCTGGAATTTGTTGTTATCGACGATGGCGATCAGATTGCCGGCCTTCAGGTTCGCGGCAGCCATGGCCGCTTCCCAGATCTGGCCCTCTTCCAATTCGCCGTCTCCGGTGACGACATAAACGTTGTAGAGCCGGTCGGACGAGCGCGCCGCCAGCGCCTGGCCCAGGCCGATCGATAGGCCCTGACCGAGACTGCCGGTCGAGGCTTCGACGCCGGGCAAGCGGCGCATGTTCGGGTGCCCTTCGAGCGGGCTGCCGTACTTGCGCAGCGTCATCAATTCACCCTTCGGGAAATAGCCCGCCTCGGCGAGGATGGCATAGAGAATCGGCGCGGCGTGTCCCTTCGAGAGGATGAAGCGATCGCGCTCCGGCCAGCCAGGGTTTTTCGGATCGTACTGCAAGATGCCGCCGAAGTAGAGCGTCGCCATGATTTCGACGATCGAAAACGAACTGCTCGGGTGACCCGAGCCGGCCTCGGTGGTCATCTTGAGCACGTCACGACGCAGCGTACGCGCCAGATCGGTCAGCTTTGCCGTGTCAAAGGCCGCTGGTCCGTTCGCCCGTTCAGTCTGCTGATCTCCCATACCTGTCGTCCTTCCAATGAATGGATGGTGTGTTACCCAATGCGACGTCGCAAAACCGTTGCCGCCAACCGGTGGGTGGAACCATTTCCGCCCTGACACGTTTCTTCACGGAGGCCACGGCATGCGCGAAGTACCAGGCTCCTAGACCCCGTGGTATAAACGTGTGACACTCGAAAAGCTGCCGGAGGAGGTACGCATGGTGCAGGGACGACTTGTCCCAGGACGTCTCATCCTCAGTCTTGCGCTCGCAATATCGGTTCTTCCGTCGCTGGTCTCCATACCAGCGGCCGCCGCGGCGACACCCGACGCGGCCAGCGCGCTCACCTTCCGCGTCTTTGGTTATCGCGAGGGACTCGTCGGCGGCACCACCGCCAACGGCCACGTTATACAACCGAACGACCATTTTGTCGCGCTTCCCTGTGCCTGTGCGCTCTCGAGCAAGGGCGGCAACGAGTTCCAGGTCCAGATCGAGTATAACGGCAAGACGGTCACCGCACCCGTTTGGGATGTCGGTCCCTGGAATACCAACGACAATTACTGGGACCCACCGGCCGACCGGACGTATTCCGGGATCCCGCAGGGCGTGCCCGAAGCGCAGGCCGCCTATGAAGATGGCTACAACAACGGTAACGACGGCTCCGGCCGTAAAGTCGGCAGTCCCGGAGGCATTGATATCGGCGACGGAACCTTCGCCGACCTCGGGATGACCGACTCCGACTGGGTTCAGGTCACCTTCCTCTGGACCAAGGGCACGCCAACGAAGGCCGCCTTCCGCCCGGCGCTCGAGACCTTACCGGCGCTGCCGAGCGGGTACACCGACATGCCGACCGTCTACGGCGGTGATCGACCGCCGCTCGATGCCGTGGACGCCAAAGACCCGAATCTCTATCACTTTTTCGCGCTCACCGGCCACAACGTGCCAAACGTCTTCATGGACTACTGGAACACGCACGGCAGCTGGCGCAACATCGGCCTGCCGATCTCCGAGGTCTACCGGCAGGTGAACGACGACGGATCGACGCGCGTCACCCAGTTCTTCGAGCGCCAGGTGCTCGAATGGAACTACGATGACGACAGCAAACCGGCGGTGACGTCAAGTCTCATCGGCGACACCGCAAGCGCCCCCGATTCGGCCCGCGCCAAGATCGACGCCTTCGCCAGCAACGATCACGCGATCTACTTCCCGCAAACGGGCCACAAGTTGGCGAACGGCTTCCTGCGTTACTGGCAGGAAAACGGTGGCCTGGCCGCCTTCGGCTATCCGATCACCGAAGAGTACGCGGCCGAGACGCCGAGCGGGCGCAAATACGTCGCGCAGGTCTTTGAACGCGCCCGCTTCGAGTGGTGGCCCGACAAGGCGGGACAACCCGGCGACATCACCCAGGGGCTCCTGGGCGTCGAGCTGTTACAGAACGAGGGCTGGCTCGAGAAATAGCGGCTGGGCGGCCCTCACCCCCAGTTCCTCTCCCCGACCCGCTCGCGGGTGCCCCGGGAGAGGGCCGGGGGTGGGGGCCGTCCCTTTGTGGCAAGCGGGCGAATAAGACGGTAAAGTTGATAGGAAGACGTGGGGAAACAGTCGACCTTGATGCTGGAGCAGGGACTCGGCGACAGGGCGACCTTTTGTTCGTGACTTCGGGACAGTTCACGAACGTTTTCATCTCACCATTGCTCCGGTGGCACGACCCGGAGCCCGGGCAGGACATGATCGATCTCCCGCGAACCTCCGGTGCGACGAGCAACGGACGCGTTCGGTTCCGGTTTACCGGCGCGCGGGTCGGCAGTAGCGCCACTGCCGGCTTTGCCGACTCCGGTTTGAGACAACCGGTCCAACGCGTGCAGCGTCCCCTGTCTGTCACGCCGCGCGTCGCGCGATCGGCGACGCCATGCTGAAACGCCTCATCATCATCGCCGCCGCCATCGGTTCGGTCGTCTTCTTTATTCTCTTCACCGACCTCGAATCGCTGAGCAGCGCCGTCTTCTCGATGCCGGCCAGTTCGCTCTTGCTCCTCGTCGTGTTGCTTCTGGGCAATGAACTGCTGAAAGCCGTGCGCTGGTCGTATCTCCTGCGCGCCAGCAAGCTACGCATCCGGCGGATCGACGCCATCACCTCATATCTCGCTTCGCAGGCCGCCAGTTCGCTGCCGGGCGGCAGCGTCATGAGCGCGCGACTCGCCGAAGAGCATGGGCAGATCCGCATGTACCAGGCGGTTTCGAGCCTGGTAGCGCAGGTGATCGCCGATTTCTTTTCGCCGGCCCTTCTCGCCATTGTCGCCATTCTGATAACCGGCCAGCCACCGCTACAGATCATCATGCCGATCTTCACGATCATGCTCGGGTTCGGCTGCATCGCGATTGTACGTAGTAGTCGCCTGGCCGTTGTCATCACAAAATTCCTCCTGCGCTGGCGACTGACGCGCCGCTTCGTGCCGGAGGAAGCCGATTTCTGGGAGCACAGCGCGCTGCTGATGAAGCCGCGCGTCATGTTCAACACGATCAATATCGGCATCGTCTCGACGATTATTTCGGCAATCACGATCTGGATCATCACCGACGCGTTGACCGACCGCGGTATCTCCTTCAATGAAGCGCTCTACGCGCATTCGTTCAGCGTCGTGGCGCGCCACGTGATCCCGGTGCCGAGCGGCATCGGCATCAGCGACGCCAGTATGGCCGGTGTGCTGAACTACATCGGTATCGGTCTGGCGCGCGCCACCTTCATCGCGCTCGCCTATCGCACCATCGGCGTCATCTTCCGCACCTTCCTCGGCCTGCTGGTGCTCGTCGCCCGCTACCCGTACCTGATCGTCAGTTCGTTGCGCGTCCCGGCCCAGAGCCCGGTCATCGCGCCCGAAACCGAGTCCGAATCCGAAGAAGCCACCCAGGACACGGCCGCCTCCACGACCGCGCGGCGTCGCCAGCTCCGCCACCCCCGCCACCACCCTAACCCCACCAAGCCCGACCCCACCTCCCACGAAGCCGCCCACCACACGATCCATTAGGGGTGGTCCTCTGCTCCTCACGTGCGTGTCAGTTAGAATCTGTCATGCAAGAGTTGTTTGATATTGCTCTTTTGGTGAAACTGAGGATGCTGGGCCTTGGCTGGTGAGCGATTGGTCTTTCGAACGCACGCGATTCGCCGCATGTTCGAGCGAAGCATCAGCCTCGACGATGTCCGGCGTGTTCTCGCGACAGGCGAGACGATCGAAAACTATCCGAACGATCACCCGTTCCCGAGTCGACTTGTACTTGGCTGGAGCAGCGCTCGGCCAATCCATCTGGTTGTCGCGGACAACATAGCCACCCGTGAGATCATTGTGATTACCGTGTATGAACCAGATTCAGCGAGATGGGAAGAAGATTTTCGACGGAGGCGACCACAATGAAGTGCGTAATCTGCAGACACGGCCAGACCGAATCGGGCCGAACGACGGTCACCCTGACACGGGGGAACACGACGGTCGTATTCCGGGATGTGCCCGCGCTGATCTGCGACAATTGCGGCGAAGAGTACGTGGATGAGGGTACGACCGCACGCCTGCTCGCGATTGCCGAGGAAGCAGCCCGTTCAGGCGTGCAGGTCGATGTGCGCGACTACATTGCGGCGTAGCACAGCGCGTCGCCGCGAACCGGCCTCCCACGAAGCTGCCCACCACACAATACATTAGGGCAGGTACGACCTTCCCGAAAAACGCCTGCGTTCGTACTTGCGCCTCTGCTAGAATCTGTTATGCAGGAACTGGTTGAGCCAGTGCACGACCTGGGCAAGCTACGCCCGCGGGTGGATATCCGCCTGCCGCCTGAATCCCCTGGTAGGGGCAACCCCCCGTGGTTGCCCGCGTTGCCTGCCGATGACCCACGTCGTAGGCGAC
>ERZ778018.1611-NODE-1611-length-17385-cov-9.172533_pt1 | contig 17385 bp, 13 predicted proteins | sample MGYA00375748_ERZ778018 | MGnify/ENA primary metagenome ERZ778018 (study PRJEB29350, sample SAMN05509839) | bioreactor metagenome | biome: bioreactor; material: wastewater | place: South Africa: University of Cape Town | collected 2014-04-22 ... | reverse complement strand
CACGCCGACCTGGCGGGCCAGCAGGATGTGCTCACGGGTCTGGGGCATGGGGCCGTCGGCGGCGGAGACCACCAGGATCGCCCCGTCCATCTGGGCGGCGCCGGTGATCATGTTCTTGATGTAGTCGGCGTGCCCCGGGCAGTCGATGTGGGCGTAGTGCCGGTTCTCGCTCTCGTACTCGACGTGCGAGACGGCGATCGTGACGGTCTTGGTGGCGTCGCGCACCGTGCCGCCCTTGGCGATGTCGGAATACGACTTGCTCTTCGCCTGGCCGCGGGCCGCCAGCACCGCCAAGAGGGCGGCCGTCAGCGTGGTCTTGCCGTGGTCGATGTGCCCGATCGTGCCCACGTTGACGTGCGGCTTGGTTCTGGTGAAGGTTTCCTTGGCCATGTGCTCAACGCCTCTTCGGCAACCTCGAAGTCAAGTCTCGCGGCGGGATCCGTCGCCAGCCCCACCCGCCGGCCTGGTCCGATTCGGACGGCCTCCCCGCCTGCCGGGGCTGGCCGCGGGGCGAACTCCCAATTACGCCCGAACACGGGCGACCGACCCGAAAGCTGCCGCTGGGATTCGAACCCAGGACCTCGTCCTTACCAAGGACGCGCTCTACCAGCTGAGCCACGGCAGCGTATTCGCTTGCATCCCTCCCGGAGCGACGCCGAGCCGGAAGCGGGTGATGGGAATCGAACCCACACGACCTGCTTGGAAGGCAGGGACTCTACCATTGAGCTACACCCGCGCGTGTCGCGTCCCTCGCCTCGGCGCCTCGCCCGCCTCCGTCCCCTCTCGATCCCTCCCGGATCCCGTTCCCCTTCGTCCTCGACACCATGGGTGGAGCAGGATTCGAACCTGCGAAGGCAGAGCCACCAGATTTACAGTCTGGCCCCGTTGACCGCTTGGGTATCCACCCGTCGCCCGCGTCGACGTCGCTTCCCTCGTCCCTCGGCCTGGAGACGGGCCGATCCGGCGCGTCCGCGTCGTCGGCCCCTCGATCGGCCAGAGCTGGCGGCGAGAGTCGAACTCGCAACCTACGGTTTACAAAACCGTGGCTCTGCCGATTGAGCTACGCCAGCGTCGTTCGGGCCGTGGAAATCCCAACTGTATCGGGCCGGCCGATCGGATGCAAGCCGAATCTCGTCCACCGGCCTCGGGACGAACCACGATCGGCGGGTCGAATCACTTTAGCGACGTCGGGGGGGCTTTCGCAAGGGGGGACCGGCGATTTTTCCCGGTCCCGTCCCCGGCCCGTCCCGGCGTCGCGGCGGGCGTCAGAGCATCGGCAGGTCGAGTTCCTGCTCGCCGGCGATGCGCCGGAGCTTGTCGACGCCCCGGGATTCGATCTGGCGGACGCGCTCCTTGGTGATCCCCAGTTCGCGGCCGAGTTGCTCCAACGTCCGTTCCGCGGCCCCGCCCAGGCCGAACCGGCTGGTGATGATCAGCTTCTCGCGGTCGTCCAGGCGGTCGAGCATGGTCCCGATCGCCTCGCGCATCCGCTTGAGGGCGCTTTCGTACTCGTGCTCGTCGATCCGGTTGTCGGCGGCGGCCTCGAACATCTCCTCGTGGCCGGTGACGAAGCGGTCGCGGCGGTAGTTCTCCTCGGGGATGGTGCGGGCGAAGTTCTTCATGATCGCCCACGAGGCGTAGGTGCTGAACTTGTTCCCCCGGGCGTAATCGAACTTCTCCACCGCGCGGATCAGGCTCATGTTGCCGTCGGAGACCAGCTCGAAGAAGTTGTTCGTGGGGCCGACGTGCCGCTTGGCGATCGAGACGACCAGCCGCAGGTTGGCGCGGATGATCTGGTTCTTGACCGCCAGGGCCTGTTCCTGGAGGGCCTCGATCTTGTCCAGCTCGGTGGTCTTGGCCTTGGCCGGATCGAGCTTCTCGCGGAGCTTGACGGCTCGCGACTTGAGGTAGTTCATCCGCCGGAACAGGTGCGCCTCCTGTTCCCGGTCCAGGAGCGGGACCTCGTAGAGGCTGGCCAGGTAGGGGGGGAGCCCCTTGGGCGCCTTGGGTCGCCTGGGGGGTTTGCCGTCGGCCGGCTCCGGGAACGGCGCCATGATGGCGGTTTTGGCCTTGGGGTCGTCGAAGGTCTCGTTGGCGATGAACTCCAGCTTGGTCTCCAGGATCCGCTTGGCGCGGACCTCGGTGATCACGCGGTAGACGCTGGAGCGGGTGCGGCCGAATTCCGCGGCCAGGTTGTCGGCCGAGACCCCCATGCGGTGCCGCAGATAGATCTGGGCCTTGGCGTCGTCGTCCAGCGGGGCCGTCGAGGGTCCGAAGATCGCCCGGTCGGGGTGTTCGCGGTCGTACGCCTTGAGGGTCAATCTGACGGTCTCGGTCGAGCGTGCCATTTTCCTACCGATCCTCCGCGCGACTTCGATCAGGCCCACCGCGCCCGGGCGGAATCGCGACATGCGACGGGCGCGGCGGACGATCTCGTCCCGTTCCGCGTCGGTCAATTGGCGAAACTTCGATCCCCGTTCCACCTGGCCGCGGTGCTCGGCCACGAACCGTTGCAGGCTGCTTTCCAGGAAGCCGACCTTGGCTCGGCCGTCGATGACGAACCGACGCGCCACCAGTCCCTGGCGTCGCCACCGGCTCACGGTCCGGGTGGAGACGTTGTATTTCCCGCCGACCTCGGCGACGGTCAGCACCGGCTCCGTCGCCTGCTCCACCGGGAGCCGCGTGGTGGCCGACAGGTCCTCCACGAACCGCCGCAGGTCCCGCCACGCCGCTTCCCCCTCGATCATCAGGGCCGAGAGGTTCTCGGGGCGGAACCCGGTGATTCGATAGCAGAGGTACTCGTAAGGATAGCTCTTGGACCGGTCGATCTCGCCCAGGAGGCGTTCGGCCCGCTCCAGTTGTTCCAGCCGGCGCTCGCGGGGGGCGTAGCGGACCTGTTGGTCCCTGAGCTGCTTCATCGCCGGGTGGCTGTACGCCTTGCCCATTCGATCCTCCGGCCGCGTCGCCCGCGTCACCCCTCGGACGCGCCTCGGCCTCTCGACGTTCGGCGCGTCCCGCCCTAATAATCGTTATCGAAACTTTCCGCCCCCGGGCGACGCGCGGCCGGGATTTCCTCCCGCGCCGTTTCCGCGCCGCCGAGGCCCTCAACCTGATCCTACGCTTTCGGATCGCGGTTGGATCGCTCCTTTCGATCGTTTCATCCTCTTTGATTCCACCATTCTATCCAAATTCGGCGCCGTCCGGGGGTGGTTCTTTCGTCCTCGCGGCGGTTTCGACTTGAGAATCGCGTCGGCCGCCGTCGATTCCCCGCCGTTCCAGGCTCGCGACCGCCTCGACCGGCCTCGCCGCTTCCCATTTCGCGAACCCTCGCGGCGTCGGAATGGGACGGCGAGTTCCCACTTCTTCCCTCGGCTCGCTCTCACGACCCCAGGGGATCGGACGCATGCGGCCATCATGGTTCGTGGTCGCGCGCCGGCCGGCTTGGGCTTGAAGTTGACGGCGGCGGGTGACTTCCCATAATACCGCGTTTCGGTCGCGGCGCGCCCCGGGCGGCCCCGCGGTTTTTCGGGGAGGAGCGAGATGGACCCGATCGGGCGGTTGGCGGCCGGTCCCTGGCCGGTCGCGGCGGCGTGGGCGGCGCTGGTCTTGGGGGCGTCGGCGGCGCGGGGCGACGATCCGGTCGCGCTCGTGGAGAAGGTCGGGCCGGCGGCGACGACGGCCGCCCGGATCGAGCTGAAGGCGAGCGGTCTTTACCGCCCTCCCCTGCCCCCCGACGCGACCGCGGCGGAGGCCAGGATGCCCAAGCCGCTGGACGTGGAGATCGAGACGCGGATCATCTATCGCGAGCGGCTGCTGGCCGGGCCGGAGCGAAAGTCGGTTCGACTGGTTCGGCAGGCGGCCTCGGCGGTCAACGGCGAGATCCGGCCGGTCGCCCACCGGCTTCGGCCCGAGCTGGCCCTCTTGATCGCCTCCCGACGTGGCGGAAACGGCTCGGTGACGGTGGTCAGTCCCTCGGGGTCGCTCACTCGCGGCGAGCTGGAGTTGGTCGAAGGGCCCGGCGACACCCTCTGCCTGGCCGATCTTCTCCCGGAGAAGCCCGTCGTCGCGGGCGATTCCTGGGCGATTCCCGACGCGGCCCTCTGGGCGCTCACCAATTACGACGCGGTCGAGTCGAACAGGCTTCAGGCGACCGTCGAGTCGATCGACGAGGCGACCGCCGTCGTCGCGATCAAGGGGGAGGTCAAGGGCTCGATCCTGGGCGCGGAGGGGTCGATGACGTGCGACGGTCGGCTGACGTTCGACCGTCGCGCGGCGATGGTGACGGACCTGGAGTTGAATCGAACCGAGAGCAGGGTCCCCGGCGCGGTCGAGGCCGGGTTGGACCTGAAAAGCACGTTGCGGGCGCGCCGCGCGCCGGTGGAGGCGACGCCGGAGTTGTCCGACGCGGCGCTGGCCCGGCTCTCCCCGGAGATCACCCCCGCGCGGCTGCTGTTGCAACTGATCGCGCCCGACGGCCGCTACGACCTGTTGCACGACCGTTCCTGGCACACCTACTGGGACGACCGCAAGCTCGTGGTGCTCAAGCGGTATCAGGGCGGACGGGTCGACGCCCAGTGCAACCTCGTCTACGGCCCGACGGTCGCCAGTGGGAAGCATCAGGACGTCAAGGAGTTCGAGACCGACGTCCGGCGCGCCCTGGGAGATCGGTTCGGCAACGTGATCGGCGGCGGCGAGGTCGGCGGCGACGCGGGGGGCGGCTTCCGCTACAAGTTGGGGATCCAGGGTCGGCAGGGGGATTTGGGGGTGGTCTGGTATTACTATCTGATCGCCAGTCCCCGCGGCGAGCAACTGCTGGCGACGTTCACCCTGGTCGACTCCGACGCCGCCGCCTTCGGCCAGGCCGACGAGGCCCTCGTCGGCTCGCTTCAGTGGAACGACCCGCCCCTGGACGTGGGCCGTTGAGCCGGGATCGGTCTCGATCGCGGGAGCGACGGCCGTCGGCCCGTTCATGGATTTCGGATTCCCGGCGCGTCGTGTTCAAGAGGCGGGGATCGACCGGGCGGCCGGCGCGTCCCGGGTCCTGGAGGACGGTCGCCACCCGATGGCGACGCCTGGGGACGAGGGCTCGGCCGGCCTTTCCACGACGGCGCGACCTCTTACAATAAGATGAGGCGGGAGCGGTCTTTCGGTGTCGAGTCGAACGAAGGAGGGGATGATGTCCAACCGCGGAACGTCGGCGACGGCGACGATCGCCGGGCACCTGGCCACCGCCGGGCTGACGCTGGCCCTGGGAGTGCTGATTCTGGGCTGGCGGCCCGATAGCCCGGGCGAGATCGCCGCCCAGGTCCCTCCTCCCCCGCGGCCCGAGATGGACGTTCAGGCCCCCGGCCGCGCCGCGACCGCGCCGCCGCCGGCCGACGCCGACGGCGCGACCGTCCCCGGCGAGGCCCCCGCCGCCGACGCGCTTGAGGGTCTCGACCCCGAGGAGCGCAACAACGTCCTGGTCTACGCCTCGGTCAACAAGAGCGTGGTGAACATCACCACCGAGTCGGAGATCCAGGGCTTCTTCGGCCTGGAGGAGACCTCCACCGGCACCGGCTCCGGGTTCGTGATCGACAAGAAGGGGGACATCCTCACCAACTTCCACGTCATCCAGGGCGCCGACGTGGTTCGCGCCACCCTGTTCGACGGCTCGGCCCACGCGGCGAAGGTGATCGGGGTGGACGCCTCCAACGACGTGGCCGTGCTGCGGGTGGAGACCGACGCCGACAAGCTCCACCCGGTGACGTTGGGCGATTCCTCCCGCGTGCTGGTCGGCCAGAAGATCATGGCGATCGGCAACCCGTTCGGGCTGGAGCGGACGTTGACGACGGGGATCGTCAGCAGCCTGGACCGCTCGCTGAAGGCCAAGAACGGCCGGACGATCAAGGGGATCATCCAGACCGACGCCGCCATCAACCCCGGCAACTCCGGCGGGCCGCTGTTGAACGGTCGCGGCCAGGTGATCGGCATGAACACGGCGATCGTCAGCAGCGTGGGCCAGTCGGCCGGGGTGAGCTTCGCGGTGCCGATCAACTCGATTTCGAGGATCCTCGACCAGTTGATCGCCAACGGCCGCGTCGTCCGCGCCGATCTGGGCGTCGCCCGGGTCTACACCACCGAGCAGGGTCTCCTGGTGCTGGCCGTTTCCGAGGGGGGCCCCGCCGACCGCGCCGGCATCCGGCCGATCCAGGTGAAGATCGAGCGGTTGGGCCCCGGCTTCGTCCGCCGCTCGCTCGACCCCGACTCCGCCGACCTGATCGTGGCCGTGGAGCACAAGCGGGTCAAGACGGTCGACGAGATGCTGACCGAGGTCGAGAAGCACAAGCCCGGCGACACCATCCGAATCACCGTCGTCCGCGACGGCGAGCCCACCGACGTCCCGGTGGAACTCGGCAGGTCGAGCTGAAAGCGGCGTTCATGACGGCCTTCTCCCCTTGAGGGAGAAGGTGGCCCGAAGGGCCGGATGAGGGGTGGACAAGCGACGCGAGCGTTGGAATTTCACGGGGTCTTCCGCGAGCCGCGGCCCGGGTCAAGTTCCGAAACGCGAAGCCCTCCGTGCTCGTCCCCCCCTCATCTGACCGCTTCGCGGTCTGTCTTCCCCCGCGAGGGGGGAAGACCGTTTTCATGGGATCCCGCTCGAAATTCGGGACGCTCAGGCCCGCTCCGTCTCGTGGACGCGGCGGGCCTCCTCGACGTCGCGGCCGATCTGGTCGAGCAGGTCGTCGAGCCCGGCGAAGGCGCGGGTGGATCGGAGGCGGCGGAGGAAGTCCAGCTCCACGACCTTGCCGTAAAGGTCGCCCTTGAAGCCGATCAGGTGGGCCTCGACCTTGCGGGCGTGTTCGCCGAAGGTCGGGTTGGGGCCGACGTTGCACGCCGCCGGCCAGGGGGGCGGCGGCGCGCCGTCGCCGCCGGGGACCACGGCGCGGACGGCGTAGACGCCGTCGGCGGGGATGAGGACGTCGACCTCTTCAAGATTGGCGGTCGGCACGCCGATGCCCGCGCCCCGGCCGGCGCCGCGGGAGACGACGCCTCGAATCCGATGCGGCCGGCCTAGCAGGTCGCGGGCCTCGGCGACCTCCCCCTCGGACAGGGCCTTTCGGATCCGGGAGGAGGAGATCATCAGGCCGTCGTCGGTGGTCAAGGGCTCGGCGACGTGAAGGTCGATCCCGACCTCGGCGCACCACTTCCCCAGGACGCCGACGTCCCCGCCGCGGTCGCGGCCGAAGAAGAAGTTGGGGCCCTCGACCATCCCCCGGACGCCGAAGCGGCCCATCACCTCCCGCTCGAAGAACTCGCGGGCCGACAGCCCCAGCAGCCACGGCCCGGTCTGAAAGACCGCCACGTCCGAGACCCCCGCGGCCGTCAACAACTCGAACTCCCGCTCCGGCCAGACCAGGGGCTGGGGAACGCGGTCGGGGCGGAGGAAGACGGCCGGATGCGGGTGGAACGTCACCGCCAGGGCCGGCGCGTCGGCCGCGCGGGCGCGACGGACCAACTCGGCGAGCAGCCGCGCGTGGCCGCGGTGGACGCCGTCGAAGTTGCCGATCGTGACGTAAGCCCCGCGCGCGCGGGCCGGAATCTCGCCGACGCTCTCGATCGCGATCACCGCCGCCGGCCCCTTTCGCTGGATCGTCCGAACGCCCCGCCCTGGTCGGATTATCGCCGCCGCGACGGGGCGCGGTCAATCCGGCCGCGCCGGCCTTCAGGACTCCGCGGCGGGTTCGTCGACCGGGCCCAGCTTCCGAAGGTAGGCCTTGGCCGAGTCCGCCATCGTCACCAACGCCGCGCCCATCATGATGGCGTCCTTCAGGACCAGCCGCCCCGCCCCGCTCAGGTAGGGGAAGCCGTGGTCGGCGTCGCCCAGGTCGGGAACCCAGCACTCCGGCGTGGTGATCAGGAACGAGAGCGTCACGAACGACATCACGAAGATCAGGAAGCTCCCCAGGGCCGCCGCCTGGGGGAGCCAGGGGTGCAGGCAGAGCAAAAGCCCGTAGAAGACGATCACCGACCCCAGCCCGTAGGCGAACGTGTAGGTATTGTTGGATTCGTGCCAGGCGCGGTTCTCGGGGGTCGGGGCGCCCTCGGGGTTCTTGTGGGCCTTGTACTCGTCGGGGTGGGCGTAGAAGAACGACATGAACGGGCTGTTGGCGACGAACGGGACGATGCCGTCGGCCTCGTAGCGGGCCGACTTCAGGCCGCCGATCCAGAGGAAGACCACGATCAGCCCCAGCCGCGTCACCGCCGCGCCGACCCGGTCGGCCCTCGCCAACGTCTCGAACAAGCCTCGCATCGTCACCCCTCCGTCCCGTCGCTCCGTCGCCGGCGAGTCGCGACCGCGCGGTCGCCCGAGCCTCGAGGCGCGTCACTCGCATTCTGGGCCGGAACGACGGCCGGGGGAATGGACGGAACGCCCGACGGCATGGACAGATTGCTCCCGCCGCGGATCTCGGTCTCGAACGCGCGGAAGAACGACGGCGAGACGCCCGTCGCCTTCTTGAACAGGCGGCTGAAGTACAGCTCGTCGTCGAAGCCCAGTTCCGTGGCGACCTCCTTGACGGAGCGAAGCGTGTGCAACAGTCGCCACTTCGCATGGGTCACGACCCGCGCCCGGATCAAGGCCGTGGGGGTGGCGCCCAGCCGCTCGCGGACCACGCGGCCGAGCGTCTTGGGAGAGACGTGAAGCGCCCTGGCGTACCACGACGGGGCGCGTCGGCGGCGGTACTCGGCCTCGATCAACTCCCGGAACCGCCCCAGCAGCGGGTGCCCGGCCGTCGTCGAGGCGTCCCCGTTCGCCTCGACGCCGGCCGCCTTCAGCCGGGTCGCCAGCACCAGCAGCACCTTGAGATAGGCGAGGGCCGCCTCCTGGAACGCGAACTCGCGCCCCCCCGCCTCGCGACCGATCCGCGCGGCCAGGTCGAAAATCTCGGCGGCCTCGTCCTTCGCGAGCGTCAGGACGGGGACGCCGAGCGGGTCGTCGAACAGGACCCCGGCGCAGCCGGCCTCGGCGTGGAAGGTCTCCACGCACAGGAAGTTGGCGTGGAACCGGATCACGCTTCCGGCCAAGGGCTCCTCGACGTGGAACCGGACGTGCTGGTACGGCACGGCGAACACGAGCGACCGCGGGCCGAACGCATGCCGGAATTCGCCCACGGTCGCGCTGCCGCGGCCGGTCTTGATGCAGTAGACTCCGAAGCAGTTGGAGCGGACGGGCTCGAAGTCTCCCGGCCCCGCGGCGAGGTCCGCCGCCTGGAGCGGCTCCCCACCGCGACGAGGATCGTACAGGCCCGATTCGATCCGCCCCCGCGTCATGACGTCCGCCTCCCCCGTCGTCGCGGGCGCCGCGCCCGGACGTTCGACTCAACAACGATTAAAGACGCGATCGCATCCCATGGACAACCCCGAACCGTTTCCGACGGCCGTCGAACCCTCCCCCGGGCCGTTTTCGCGGCGTCGACGCCCCGCCCGGCTCCTGGCGGCGGCGGCGATGGCTCTTATGGCGGCGTGGCTGGGCATCTCGTTCCTGGTGGCGTACAGGCTGACGGCGCGTCGCCACCCGGTCCATCCCGAACCCCCGCCGCAAGTCGCCTGGGCGCGGTTCGAGGGGTTGAGGCTCAAGACGACCGACGGTCAGCAGATCGGCGGTTGGTGCGCGACGATGCTGATCTCGATGCGGGCGCACGGCGACTCCACGGGCGATTTCAACGACATCGGCTACTCCGCCCGCCACGACGTCGCGGCCGCGGTCGACTTCCTGGAGCGGCGGCGGCCGGGACGGCCGATCGTGATCCTCGGCGTCTCCCTGGGCTCGGCGGCGGCGGCGTTCGCGGCCGGAGAGTTGGGCGAACGGGTCGCCGGGTACGTCCTGGAAAGCCCCTTCGCCGACCTCAAGACGGCCGTCCGCAACCGCACCCGCGCGTATCTGCCGACGCCGCTGGACCAGATCGCCTACCTCGGGCTTCGCGCCGCCGGCATGGCGATCCTGCCGAACCTCGACGCGATCGCGCCCGCGGCGGCCGTCGCCGACGTCCCGGCCGACGTCCCGGTCCTGATCCTCGCCGGCGAGGCCGACCGTCGGGCCACCCCCGAGGAGGCGCGGGCCGTCTTCGATCGCGTCCGATCGCACGCCAGACTGGTGATGTTCCCCGGGGCGCGCCACAAGAACCTGGCGGAGATCGACCCGCCGCGCTACCGTCGAATCCTGGTCGAGTTCGTGTCCGAAGCCGGACGCGGCGCGGTGGTCCCTTTACAAGACGCCGCCGCCGCCCCACAATAGCCGGCTTGAACGACGCGCCCGGATCGCCCGATCCCGCGCCGCGCGCCCGGTCGTCCCGCGCTTCCCTCCTTGCAATCCGAGTCCATATCCAATCATGAGTGGCACGAACGCCGCGGCGGACGCCTCGAAGCCGAGGTTCGACAACGACGGCCAGTACAGCCGGAACTCGATCCTCCGCTACGAGATGATCTTCGGCGCCAACTACATCAGCACCGGCGGCCCGGAGACGACCGACAACCTGACGTCCCGGCTTCAGGGCTTCCTCAAGCCGGGGATCCGCGTGCTGGACGTCGGCAGCGGGATCGGCGGCGCGGCGTTCCACCTGGTCGAGAAGTACGGCGCCCGGGTCGTCGGCATCGACCTGGCCGAGGAGATGGTCGCCATCGGCCACGACCGCGCCAAGGCGGCCGGCATGGACGACAAGGTGAAGTTCATCCTGGGCGACGTCCTGGACACGAAGTTCCCGGAGAAGTTCGACCTGGCCTGGAGCCGGGACGCCTTCATGCACGTCCCGGACAAGGCCCGGTTGTTCAAGACGCTGCACGACCTCCTGGCGCCCGGCGGCAAGCTGATCATCACGGATTACGCCCGCGGCAAGACGCCCGGCTCGGCGGAGTTCGAGGACTACATCGAGAAGACCCACTACAGCGTGATCGAGCCGGCCCGGTACGGCAAGGTCCTGGAGGCCGCCGGCTTCGTCGACGTGAAGGTCGACGACGCCACCGCGACCTTCGTCGACATCCTCAAGCGCGAGGAGAAGCGGCTGAGGGACGAGCGCGCCAGATTCCTGACCGCGTTCTCCGAGCAAGACCTCGACTACCTGGTCGACCGCTGGAACATGAAGATCGGCTTCTGCCAGGCCGGCGACATGAAGTGGGGAATCTACCTGGCGACCAAGCCCGCTTGACGATCCGCCGGGTATTCCGTCGATAAACGACGGGAGGGACGATCGCGCCGCTGCCGTCGCCCGACGGGGGCGGTCGGGCGCGCGAGGGAAGGCGGATCGGGGAGGCCGAGACGGGCATGCCGGGGACCGCGAGCGACGACGTCCGAGACCTGGCCGGGTTCGGTTACAAGCAGGAGCTCGACCGCTCGCTGGGGAGCTTCTCCTCGTTCGCGGCCGGGTTCTCGTACATATCGATCCTCACCGGCGTCCCCCAGATGTTCTACCTGGGGTACTCCTCCGGCGGGCCGGCGTTCTTCTGGACCTGGCCGCTGGTGTTCCTCGGCCAGTTCCTGGTGGCGCTCTGCTTCGCCGAGCTGGCCTCGTCGTACCCGCTCTCCGGCGGCGTCTACCAGTGGTCCAGGCAGGTCGGGACGCCCCTGGGGGGCTGGCTGACCGGCTGGATCTACCTGGCGTGCCAGATCCTGTCGCTGGCCGCGGTGGCGCTGGCGCTGCAAAACACGCTGCCGCGGATCTCCGGCTGGTTCCAGTGGCTCGGCGACGGCTCCCTCCCCGGCGACCAGGCCCGCAACGCCGTGCTTTTGGGCTGCGTCCTGATCGCCTTCACGACGATCGTCAACGCGATCGGCGTGAAGCTGATGGCCTATATCAACAACGTGGGCGTCTTCGCCGAACTGCTCGGCGTGCTCCTCTTGATCGCGCTTTTGTTCTGCAACGCGACGCGGGGGCCGTCGATCCTGCTGGAGACGCAAGGTCGGGGGGAAGGCGGGCCGGGCGGCTACCTGGGGGCGTTTCTGGCCGCGGCGGTGATGGCCTCCTACGTCATGTACGGCTTCGACACCGCCGGGACGCTGGCCGAGGAGACGTCCAACCCCCGCCGCCGCGCGCCTCGGGCGATCCTGCGGGCCCTGGCGGCGGCCGGCGTCGCGGGAGGGCTCCTGATCGCCGCCGGGATGCTGGCCGCGCCCGACCCCGCCGACCCGGCGATGAGCAAGGTCTCCGGCGGCCTGCCGATGGTCATCCAGGCCGTGCTGGGCCCCAGCCTGGGGACGGTCTTCCTCATCGAGGTGGTCTTCGCCGTGACCGTCTGCGCCCTGGCGGTCCACGCCGGCACGGTGCGCTTGATCTTCGCCATGGCCCGCGACAACGGTCTGCCGTTCGCCGAGGCCCTGGCGAAGGTCGCCGGCGAGACCCGCACCCCGATCGCCCCGGCGATCCTCACCGGCGTCCTCGCCGCCGGCGTGCTCCTGGTCAACGTCAACGCCCCCCGACTGATCGAGACCATGTGCTCCGTGGCCCTGGTCTGGGCCAACCTCGCCTACCTGATGGTCACCGCGCCGATGCTCCTGGCCCGGTTCCGCGACCGCGACGAGCCCGAGCCGGCCCCGACCGGCGACCGCTTCAGCCTGGGACGCTGGGGCCTGCCGGTGAACCTGGCCGCGACGGCGTGGGGGCTCTTCGTGGTGGTCAACATGAGCTGGCCCCGCGCCGAGATCTACGGCGACGATCCGGTCGGCCGCTACGCCGCGGTCTCCGCGACGGCCGGACTCCTGGCCGTGGGCGCCGCCTATTTTCTGGGCGTCGGCCGCCTTCACGCCGGCGTCCTCCCCGAACACGCCGCCGACGAGTTGGAGTTCGCCGACCCCGCGGCGGTGATCGCCCAGCTCGCCCCCGGCGAATCCTCGTAACCGACCGAATCGAAGGGAAGCCGCTCGCGATGGTCGAGACCCAGCCGCCGCAAACCGCCGTCCGTCCCCCCGTCGGCACGCTCCGCAAGGTCCTCGGCTGGTGCGTCCACGCCTACACCGCCTCCGGGATCGCGATCGCGGGGATCATCGTGTATCTCCTGGCGCACGGCGGACCCGACGCCTTTCGTTGGTCGTTCCTGCTGATGATCCTGGCGACGATCATCGACGCCACCGACGGCACCCTCGCCCGCGCCGTGCGGATCAAGGAGGCCGTCCCCGGCTTCGACGGCCGCCGCCTCGACGACATCACCGACTTCCTCACCTACACCTTCCTCCCCCTGATGCTGGTCTGGCGCGCCGACCTGGTCCCCCACGGCTCCGAGGCCTGGCTGCTCGCCCCGCTGTTGGCCAGCGCCTACGGCTTCTGCCAGGTCGACATCAAAACGCCCGACGGCTATTTCCTGGGCTTCCCGTCGCTCTGGAACGTCGTCGCCCTGTACCTCTACGCCCTGCCGATCCCGCCGGCCGCGGCGCTCGCGATCCTCCTCTTCCTGGCGTTCCTGACGTTCGTACCGGTCAAGCATCTGTACCCGTCGATGCCCGGCCGATTGAACCGGTTCGCCACGATCACCGGGGCCGTCTGGGGCGTCCTCCTCGTCTGGCTCGTCTGGAGCCTGCCGACCGACGCCGTCCCCGAGTTCTCCACGACCGAGCGCGCGCTCGCCTTCGTCTCGCTGATCTACCCCATCTTCTACATGGCCGCCTCCTGGCACGTCACCCTCAAGGCGTGGACCAGGCCGGCGACGACCGCGGCGTGACGACCGGTCTCCACGCCCGACTTCGACGCAAACGGCTTCAAGACGTGAATCAAGCGAATCGGCGGTTGTGTACCTTGATTCGCGGCGACGGTCGCATTACATTTGATTCGTTGGGACGCCGCGCCGACGTGGGCGCGGTCGTCGCTCGCCAGGCAACCACCGACAGGGTCCAAGCCGACGGACCACGTCAGGCGGTTCGCTCCGTTCGGCTCGGCGACCCCTTGGCGTTTCGCGGAACGACCCGGTTCCGAGGCGCGCCCGCGCCACCATCACGTCCTACCGTCGGGAGCGTCAGCCCGTGCGCGTTCTCACCTGGATGTTCGGCTTCCCAGCGACTGACGCCCCGCGGTCTCGACGCGCCGCGTTGAGCGTGGCATCGCTCGACAGACGTGAATTATTGAGCATCGGTCTCGGATACGTCGGCCTGGCGACGGCCCCGGCGAGCGAGATGACCTACCTCGCGGGGCGATTCAAGCCGGAGGCGGGGGAAGTCGAGGTGTCGTTCCTGCCGTTCGAGTTCAACCCCTCGAAACCGTTCGATAACGCGACGAGGCTCGTCAAGGAAACCCTTCCCGGCCTGAAGGGGCGACTTCGCTTGACGATCGACCTGGCCTGGTTCGCCCATTCCTCGGGCAAGAACGGCAAGCTGGACGACGGCGGCGCGGCGTCCGTTTACGGCCGACAAGCCCAGCAGGCGTTCTGGACCGCGTGGGAGGCGGACAGGCCGACGAAGGAGCAGCAACGGATCAAGTCCGACTTCCTCGACCGCGTCCGTCGAAGCGACGTCTGGATCAAGGAGATGCAAACCTGGGCCGCGAGCAAGCGCCTGGGCGGCAAGCTGGCGTTCACCCTCGTCCCCATCCTCGAGGACGAATGCGCGTCCTCGAAAGCGTTCGCGAACCTCGTCAAGCAGGTCCGGGCGCGCCAGGGCACCGACAAGGTCGGCCCATCGACCATCAGACGCTCCATGAGCGGCGATCACAGCGTCTATTTCCGTCCCGCGGGTGTCGCGATGGAGCTGCACGGGACCTGGGCCAGCGTTCAAGGTCGCCTTCAAGCCGGCGACGCATGGTCGAACGACGGGACGTCGTACGGCATCGATCAATTCGCCGCCGACGGCGAGACGGCGCGCAAGAAGAAGGTCGACGTATTGTACTGGAACTCCGAGATGAACGGCGCCTCCAAGACGCAGACGAACTGGAGTTCCCGCGCGATCGCCGTCTTCAGCGGCCCGACGGCTCCCGCCAACAAAGCCCGCCTCGCGCAAGTGCTTAAGCTCGAATGATGCGTCGTCACGGCTCGATTTTCGGGTAGAGTCCGCGGGCTGGATCAGGATCCAGCCCACGCGCGTTTCCGCCCGTTCTCATCGATGACGGCCAACCCCGCGATCACGGCTTGACGACCGATCGCCTCAGCGCGGAAGCTGGGGCTTAGCGTCCAGGCGCGGCGGGACCGGCTTACTTTCGATGCCGACGCTCATCGCCTTTTCGACGATGGGCCCCATCGCCGAGGGTAACGAGATCCGGAAGTCATAACCCCCCGGCCCCGCCGGCGTCAGCGAGCCGCCGAAGAAGGCCGGCTCGGCGGGAAGCCCGGCGGGATCCTTCAACTCCGGCCGCTTCATCGTCGCGGCCATTTGCGCAGCCAGCATCCGCGCCAAACCCTGACCGCTGACGATCATGAGCAGGCTCGCCCGATCGGCCAACTCGGAACGCACCTGTTGGAATCCGGCCAGCGCGCCGACGGTCGATTCCCCCTTGTCGAACCGATCCAACCGCGCCTCGGCCTCCTCCCAGGTCGGCGCCGTGACCTGAATCACGCGCTGGCCGTCGGCGCCGATCCAGTAGCTCATCGAATCGCCGCCGAGGATCGCCTTGATCTGATCGGCGTTGCCGCCCCCCTGCCCCAGCTTGGCGATCTTGTCCATGTCGAACTCGGCCGTGACGCGGGTGAAGCTCATCCCGCCGTGCTTCTTGGCGTCGCGCTCGACCTTCACGTCCTTGTAGACGTTGTAGGGGCTGTTGGTGTCCTTCATCGCCTGGAGCATCGCCTCCGACGCCTCGACGAGCGCCTTGGGATCCTTCGCGGTCGACACGTTGAACGTCCGCATGCCGTCTGCCATCGCCGCCGAGCCGATCGTTTCAACCTTTCCAACCGCCTTGAACCGCTCCATGGCCTTCGCCAACTCCGGCGTGGGCTTGCCCGCGGGGCTGAGCATCCGAAGACTCAGGTTTTGCCACGACTGAATCACGTCCGCCGGCATGTTCATGTACATGTAGAACGCCGCGCCGGGGTCGAGCTTGGCGAGGTCGGCCGACACCGTCCCGACGGCCTCGGCCGCCTTGGCGTCGGCGGCGGGTTTGGCTTCGAGACGGCCGGCGATCCGGACGCCCGAGGCCGCGAAATCGAGGTTGAAGGCCAAGCGCCGCGTGGTCTTCAGCGCGTCGAACGCGCGGCCGTACATATCCTTGACCGCGCCCATCGACGCGCCGTTGGGCGCGGCCTTCGCGGCCTGGTCGAGCGCCGCCATCAAAGCCTGTCGATTCTGGTCGATCCGCTGGTCGTACCGGCCGACGAGCCGCTCGGCGTTGACGAAGATCCCAAGGTCGCCCCCCCGGAACGGAGTCGCCAGCGCCGGCGACGGATCGGCGACCGGCGACCCGCCGTCCGGCTTCGCCACCTTCGCGATCAACGTCCGGTCAGGGCCGAACGCCGTGAAGCCCTCGCCGTGGAACGCATACCACGCGCCGGCGCCGGCGGGGCTCGGGAACGAGTCGTAGCCGCCATCCTCGGCCTTGGTCGTGATGACCTGGCGGTTGGCGACCGCCTTGAGAACGCTCTCGTAGTCGTCCTTCATGACCAGGATCGCGAACGGCGGCAAACCGTCGGGCCCCGCCTCCTCCACCCGCAGAAGGCCGACCACCGGCGCGTCGACCAGGTTGACCCCGCCCTGTTTCCTCCACTGATCGACGAACTGATCGATCATGGGCGCGAACGATGCCGCGGCGTTGGGGCTGGCGACCTTGAGCATCGCCTTGAAGTCCTCCGCCGCCGAGGCGATCCCGCGACACCGGACCACGACGTCCGCCTCCGACGGCACCGCCTTCATCCAGCCCGCCGTCCCCTGCGCCGGCGCCTGCCCCAGCGCCGCGGCCAGCAACCAAACCGAAACATGAGCCGCCATCATTGGGTCATCCTCCTCGCGCGCGTCACGACCAGGCGTCCGCCTCCCGCATCGATCGCCACGGTAGCGGAGCCCAGGCATCGGACGCAAGAGGGCGATCGATGGACGTCGTCGAAAAAACTCGAAAGAGCGAGCCTCCGTGCTTCGAGTCGATCCGGTACGCCTGTTGCAATAGAGTTGGCCAGAGCCCCGACCGAAGTCAGGTGGGGCGGTCTTCCACGAACTCGAAGCTTGGAGCGAGACGATGAACTGGGACCGAATCCAGGGCGGATGGAAGCAGGCCAAGGGAAAGGTCAAGGAGAAGTGGGGGAAGCTGACCGACGACGAGTTGACGGAGATCGACGGTCGAAAAGACCAACTCCTCGGCAAGCTCCAGGAGCGCTACGGCTACACGCGCGAGCAGGCGGAACGCGAGCTCGAACAGTTCAACAGCTCTTACGAGTGAGTCGCCGTCCGCCACGCGCGCGAAGAAAGGCCCCCGATCCGGGAGGGATCGGGGGCCTTTCGGTGAAGGA
>ERZ778018.1610-NODE-1610-length-17385-cov-11.296076_pt1 | contig 17385 bp, 14 predicted proteins | sample MGYA00375748_ERZ778018 | MGnify/ENA primary metagenome ERZ778018 (study PRJEB29350, sample SAMN05509839) | bioreactor metagenome | biome: bioreactor; material: wastewater | place: South Africa: University of Cape Town | collected 2014-04-22 ... | reverse complement strand
TCCCCCTCATCTGACCGCTGCGCGGTCTGTCTTCCCCCGCGAGGGGGGAAGAGCGATTTCATCCTTCCCCCCTCGCGGGGGAAGGTGGCCCGAAGGGCCGGATGAGGGGGAGGACGCGCCAGGGAACCGTTGGAATCCGAGGCGGTTGGGGATGGCTCCTGGATCGCGACGGCTTTCTCGCGCGTCGTCCCCCTCATCCGGCCGCTTCGCGGTCTGTCTTCCCCCGCAAGGGGGGAAGACGTCGGAAGAACGGCCTTCCCCCCTCGCGGGGAAGGTGGCCCGAAGGGCCGGATGAGGGGGGGCGAGCGAGAAAGCCGTCGAAATCCCGAACCGTCCGGCCAGGCTTTCGACTCGCCGACGGCTTCCGTTCGCGCCCTCCCCCTCATCCGGCGCCTTCGGCGTCTGTCTTCCCCCGCGAGGGGGGAAGACCCTGACGGCCCATCGTCCGCACTTATGAGACGGACTCTCAGCGGGCGGCGGTGGTCGTCGGCCGGGGCGGAGCGACGGAGACGGCCTCGATCGTGGGAGTCTGCGACGCGCCTTGAGTCGCGCCGCCGACGGCGAGGATCGTGGCGTCGGGCCCAGGGAGCAGGCGGTGGGTCAACCGCGGCACGGCCCAGCCGCCGACGGCCTCCCAGGCGTCGCCGGAGTCGCTCAGGCGGAAGATCCGCCCGAAGAAGCCGCTATAGTAGATTCGGCCGGCGATCTCGAAGGCCGACGTCCCGAAGCCCTCGACCCTGCCGCCGCCGACCAGGTCCGGCCCCTTCGACCACGCGCCGGTGGCCGGGTCGTAGACGTCGACGGCGCGGTCGACGTTCATGCTGTCGCCGATCAGACCGCCCAGGACGTAGATCTTGCCGTCGTGAGCGGCGACCGAGAGGGCGCGACGCTTGAACGGCTGGGGGATCTTCGTCCATCCGGCCTCCGGCTTGTCCAGGTCGAACGCCGCCGCGTAGTCGAGGTACGGGTTGCCCTCGTCGATCCCCTTCATGTCCCAGCCGCCGAAGACGTAGACCGTGCGGCCGACGACGACCGCGTCATGGGTCGAGCGCGGTTCGGGAAGCGGGGCCAGGGCGGTCCAGGTCTTGGTCTCGGGGTCGAACCGGGAGAAGTCGGCGACGGAGTACAGGTCGTGCTCCTCGCCCGGCTGGTTCAGGGAGTACATGCCGCCGATGCGATACAGGTACTTGCCGTCGCTCACCAGGGCGAGGCCCTGAAGGTCCTTCTCCCGCGGCAGCTCCTCCCAGGTCTCGCGGTCCTCCAGGTCGAGGCGGCGGAAGTTCCGGGCCGTGGTGTTCACGTCGTAGGAATGCGTCTTGCCGACGTGGCCGCCGTAGACGTACAACCACTTGCCCAGCACCGCGCCACCGAAGCTGTTGACGGCGGGGGCCGAGACCTCGGCGATCGTCGTGGCCTCGGCCGCGGTCTTGCCCGAGAAGAGGCTCGCGACCGGGGTGAAGGTGAGCGTGGCGTAATACCGGGTCTCGGCGAACGGCTTGCCGTCGACTTCCCCGGCGGTCGGATCGACGTGGTTGGCCCAGACCGCGGCGCGGCCCTCGGCCAGTCCCTCGACGGCGACGCGGCCGTGGTCGTCGGCGGTCAGCTCGGTCGTGTCGCCGTCGTCCGGATAGACCTTCACGCGGACGCCGGCGACCGGCTCGCCGTTGTAAAGGACTTCCAGGATCGGCGTCGAGTCGGCCGTGACCACGCGGACGCGGAGCTTGTCGCCGCGCTCCCTGGTCTTCTCGGCGACGGCCGCGGTCTGGGAGCGCGCCGTGTAGTAGAGGCGGTACGACGCGCCGTCCTTGGTCTTGACGCCGAGGTCGCGCTCCGCGTCGACGACCGCCGCCGGGCTGCCGACCCAGGGGGCGACGCGGGAGTCGTCGGCCAACTCGGAGGGGACGACCTGGCCGTCGATGGTGAGCTTCAAGTCCTTGACGTACTTCACGAACGCGGCGTCGGGCTCGGGGTCTTCGTTGAAGAAGGCCCGAACGACGGTCTCCGCGGGCTTCGCCCCCGGTTCGGTCTTCAGCCAGACGAAGTGGGCCCAGGCGGACTGGGGCAGGGCGACGGCGACGGCGAGCGCCCAGAGGAACTTGCCGGAACGGGTGGAAATCATGGGATCGTGGTCTCTTGAATTCTTTCGGAGGAAGGGACTTCGGTCGGGGCGCCGGTCGGTCATTCCGGCTCGGTGGGGAGGACCAGTTTCTTGTGGCGGGACAGGGCCTTGGCCTCTTTCCGCTTCAACTCGTCGCGGTGGGCCTGGTCCTCGGCCCGGGCCTTGCGGGCCTCGTCGGAGTCGGCCGCCACGATCGGACTGACGGCGCGCGAGGAGTCGCCGCAGCCGGCCGTCGACCAGGGGAGGGTGAGGACGGTCAGGGCGGAGACCACCGCCAGGGCGGCGGTCCCTCGCGTTCGAGGTCGACCGTCGGCGTCTTTGGGGTTTCTCACATCGCGTCGGACGAGACGACCTCGCCGCCTCCCATGGTTGAAAGGGCCTGGTAGGTCGTCGGGGAGATCGAATCCTTCACGCCCCGCACGGTCCCGTCGCCGAAGAGGAAGTTCGTCGTTCCGGGATGGGCCGAGCGGAAGTTCGGCAGCCGCTGGCCGGGCTGGGGGAAGGGGACTCCAGGCGACGGATCGAAGACGTCGGTCTCCGAGTTCGTGCCGCAATCGTTGACGGCGTAGGCGTTGCCCACCGAATCGACCGTCCGGGCCACCAACCCGCCGATGATCCGAGCCTCGACGCCGTTCTGGGACCAGGTCCGATCGCGGCCGTAGGCCATGAACATGAGGTTGTCGTAGTAGACCGGGCCCGCCGTGTTGAACGACGCCAACGGAACACAGACGCGGGAGACGTCGCCGGAGGCGTAATACTTGTTGCGCTGGTTGCCTCCGATCGACTCGCCCATCATCATCGTGTTGCTGAGGCCGTCGACGACTTCCGCCAGCCTGGTGGTCGTGTCGAACCCAAAGGGCCCCATGCGGTTCGTCTCGCCGAACCCCTTGACGATGTAGCGCCCCGCGCCGCCGTTGAACAGGTAGTCGGTCACGGCCGCCTTGGCGACGGTCCAGGTCTCGCCGGTGCTGTACGAGGCCCCGACCTCGCCCGTCGCCCGATTCGACGGGCAGAGGAACATGGCGAACTGCGTCGCGAACGCCGTCGTGTTGCCGGCCGACGCCCACCCCTGGTAGGTCGTGCCGCCGCTCACCGACCCCAGGCTGAAATTGAACAGGTTGTAGGCGGCGGTCTGCTCGATGTACGGCAGCAGAAAGCTATAACCCGTCTGATTCATGTAGACGTAAAAGATCCCGCCCTGGGCCGCCGGCGGGAAGGCGTTGAGCGCGTCCGCGTAATTGTGGAGCGCCAGGCCGAGTTGCTTCAGATTGTTCGTGCATTGAATCCGCCGCGCGGCCTCGCGCGCCGCCTGCACCGCCGGCAGAAGCAGCGCGATCAACACGGCGATGATCGCGATCACCACCAACAACTCGATCAACGTGAACCCGCGCCGACCGCCATGCCTGAAACGCCTCGTCATCAAAGAGTTCTCCATGCCGGCCCGCCCCGGTCGGTCGCGAAACCACGACGTCGCGGTCTCGACCGGGGTCGCGCGGACGATTCATGCAATTGAGATTCAGTCTCAATAGGGAGGAATCATAGCCGGGGCAGGGACCGGTGTCAAAATAATTCGGCCGAAACCGCGAAAATCGCGCGTCGCGCGGCGGCGACGCTCGATCTGCCGGGACGGGGCGAGGGAGGGCCGAGCGGGATGGATCGGATCGCGTCTCAATCCGGCCGGCCGCGGGGGCGGGGGGGGAGTCAGACGACGGGCCAGACGCCGGAGAAGACCTCGACGGCGGGGCCGGTCATGAAGACGGGGGCTTCGTCGCCGGCCCATTCCAGGTGAAGGTCGCCGCCGGGGAGGCGGGCCAGGACGCGACGACCGGTTCGACCGGAAAGCGCGCCGGCCACGGCCACGGCGCAGGCGCCGGTGCCGCAGGCCATCGTGACCCCCGAGCCCCGCTCCCAGGTCCGCATTCGGACCTCCGAGGGGGAGATCACCTGGGCGACGTGGAAGTTGACCCGATTGGGGAACGCCGGATGACGTTCCACCAAGGGGCCGAGCGTCTCCAGCGGGAAGGCCGCGACGTCATCGACGAACAGGACCGCGTGGGGGTTCCCGGTGGAGACGGGCGTCACCCGCAACTCCCGGCCCTCGACCACGATCGGCGCGTCGACGACCGGCTGGCCGACCAGGGTGGTGGGGATTCGGGAGGGGTCGAGGATCGGCGTCCCCATGTCGACCCGGATCGTCTCGGCCTTGCCGGCCTCGACGGTCAGGTCGAGCGTCAGGACGCCGCGGCCGGTCTCGACCGTCACGCACGGCTTTTGGGCGATCCCGTGGTCGTGGACGTACTTGGCGACGCAGCGGATCCCGTTGCCGCACATCTCCCCCTCGGAGCCGTCGGCGTTGAACATCCGCATCCGCGCGTCGGCGCGTTCGCTGGGGAGGATCAGGATCAGCCCGTCGGAGCCGATCCCGCGGTGGCGGTCGCTGACGGCGCGGGCCAGGGCGGCGGGGTCGGCGGGGGCCGGCTGGGTGAACGCCTCGACGTAGACGTAGTCGTTGCCGAGGCCGTGCATCTTGGTGAATTTCATGGCGAGGGGCCCTTCGCGCGGGGAACGGGACCGACGTCACGGCCGCGCCCGATGGTCGGAATGGAGGCGCGAAGGTAGTATTGTAGCCTCGCCCCCCCACCGCATCCAGCGCCGCCCGAGCCGCGAGGTTTCGATGTTCAGCGATGTCGCCGAGACACGATACGATCTTCATTTCAAGCTTCTGGGCGTGCCGATCCGGGTCCACCCCTGGTTCTGGGTCATCAGCGCCTTGCTGGGTTCCAGTGGCGACGCGGGCCTGACGGTGATCCTGTTTTGGGTCGGCTGCGTGTTCGTCTCGATCCTGGTCCACGAGTTCGGCCACGCCCTCATGGGGAGGCGGTACGGCTCCAACCCCTCCATCCTCTTGTACAGCTTCGGCGGGCTCTGCTACACCGGCGGCGAGCGCACGCCCTGGCAACGGCTGGCGGTGCTGCTGGCCGGCCCCGGCGCGGGCTTCCTGCTCTACTTCGCGACGATGGCCGTCTACGGGCTCCTCTTCGGGATCACCCCCGCCGAGAACCTGGCGATGAGCCTGCCGTTTCTGGGCCTGGATTCCGACCCGGCGCTGAGGTTTTCGGGCTTCGGCAAGATGACCTCGGAGCCGGCGTTTTTGATCTACGTCATGATGGTGCAGATCAACCTCTACTGGTCGCTCGTCAACCTGCTGCCGATCTGGCCGCTGGACGGCGGGCAGTCGGCGCAGGTGTTGCTCTGCCAGGTGAACCGTCGCGAGGGGGTCCGCTGGGGCCACTTGATCGCCTTCCTCACCGCCGGCGCGCTGGCGATCGTGCTGGGCCTGCGCAAGCAGGACATGTTCCTGACCCTGTTCATGGCGTACTTCGCGTTCGTCAACTACCAGGCGCTGCAATCGCTCCACCAGGCCGCCCGCCACGACCAGGGCGATTCCTGGTGGCGGCCTTGATCGATCGTTCCGTTCGGGCCGTCACCGGCGCGAGCCTCCAACGTATCAATCATGTCGAGTCGTCCGGCCCCGTCGCCGATGTGGAGATCGCGCGACCGACCTGGGGCGGCCTCTTCCCTTTGCCGCGGCTTTGGACCACAATTTCACGTGTCGCCTGGGACCGCCTCCCTCGGGGCCCGACCGGCCGACTCCTCCAAGATCAAAAGCGAACGGGGTTTCATGCAACGACGCGCCAGGCGGAATCCGTCAGGGAAGGGGTCCGGGAAGCGAGGCGACGAGCCGAGGGAGCGAGCCGGGCGCGAGCCCGGCAGGCGATCGAACCGATTGCCTCTGCTGCCGTTGCGCTCGGACCTGGTCTTCCCGCAGACGGTCGTCCCGCTGGTGGTCAACCGACCCAGCGGGATCCGGTTGGTCGACGAGATCCACGCCGGCGAGCGGTTGATGGGGCTGGCCAGCCAGCTTCATCCCGAGGTCGACGACCCCGGCATGGCGGACCTGTACCCGACGATCTGCGTCGGGACCGTCCTGAAGATGCTGAAGTTCCCCGACGGCTCGACCCGGATCGTCTGCCAGGGGCAGACCCGCGCCCGGCTGGTGGGGGTGGTCCAGACCGAGCCGTACCTGATCGCCGAGGTCGAGCCGCTTGAGGAGGAGGAGGAGCGGGGGGTCGAGATCGACGCCCTGATCCACCACGTCAACCGCCTGTTCCAGGGGATGGTCGAGCAGTCGCAACAGATCCCCGAGGAGTTGCAGGTCGCGGCGATGAACACCCGCGAGCCGGGACGGCTCGCCGACCTGCTGGCCTCCAGCCTGCCGTTCTCCATCGAGGAGCGCCAGGCCATGCTGGGCGAGGTGAACGTCCGCGCCCGGTTGGAGTTGCTGGGGCAGTACCTCTCGCGGCAACTGGCGGTCCTGGAGCTGTCGACCAAGATCCAGGAGCAGGTCGGCTCCGAGTTGACCAAGGCCCAGCGCGACCACTTCCTCCGCCAGCAGATCAAGGCCATCCAGGAGGAGTTGGGCGAGGGGGAGTCCGACAACCCCGAGGTCGGCGAGCTTTGGGGACGGATCAAGGACGCCGACCCGCCCGAGGACGTCCTCCGCGAGGCCGAGCGCGAGCTGGAGCGGCTCTCCGCCATGCACCCCAGTTCGGCCGAGTATTCGATCGTCCGGACCTACCTGGACTGGATCGCCGTGCTCCCCTGGGCGAAGTCGAGCAAGGACCGGCTGGACCTGCGACGGGCGCGCAAGCTCCTGGACGAGGACCACTACGACCTGGAGAAGATCAAGGAGCGGATCCTCGAGTATCTCGCCGTGCGCAAGCTGAAGCGGGACATGAAGGGGCCGATCCTCTGCCTGGCCGGCCCGCCGGGGACGGGCAAGACGTCGCTGGGCAAGAGCATCGCCAAGGCGCTGGGGCGGGAGTTCGTCCGGGTCAGCCTGGGGGGCGTGCATGACGAGGCCGAGATCCGCGGCCACCGCCGGACCTACGTCGCGGCGATGCCCGGCCGGATCATCCAGGGGATGCGCAAGGCCAAGACCAACAACCCCGTCTTCATGCTCGACGAGGTCGACAAGCTGGGCAACGACTTCCGCGGCGACCCCTCCTCGGCGCTTCTGGAGGTCCTCGACCCCGAGCAGAACGGGACGTTCCACGACCACTACCTGGACGTCGACTTCGACCTGTCGAAGGTGATGTTCATCGCCACGGCGAACGTGCTGGAGTCGATCCCCTCGCCGCTTTTGGACCGGATGGAGGTCTTGAACCTCCCCGGCTACAGCGAGGAGGAGAAGACCCTGATCGCCCGCAAGTACATCGTCCCCAAGCAGCTCGACGCCCACGGGCTGGCCGAGGGCGACCTTGACGTGACCGACCAGGCGGTCAGGACGATCATCGCCGAGTACACCCGCGAGGCCGGCCTGCGGAACCTGGAGCGGGAGATCGCCGCGGTCTGCCGCAAGGTCGCCCGCCGCCGCGCCGAGGGGAAGCGGAAGGCGGTCACGATCGGCCCGGAACACGTCCACGAGTTGCTGGGCCCGCCGCGGTTTTATCGCGAGCTGGCCGATCGCGCCGGAGTCCCCGGCGTCGCCACCGGGCTGGCCTGGACCCCCGCGGGGGGCGAGATCCTCTTCATCGAGGCCACCGGCATGCCGGGCAAGGGGGGACTGACCCTCACCGGACTCCTGGGGGACTCGATGCGCGAAAGCGCCCAGGCCGCCATGAGTTACCTCCGCGGCCACGCCCAGGCGCTGGCGTTGGACTCCTCGCGGCTGGGCAAGACCGACGTCCACGTCCACGTCCCCGCCGGCGCGGTCCCCAAGGACGGACCCTCCGCCGGAGTGGCGATCGTCTCGGCCCTGGTCAGCCTCTTCCGCGACCGACCGATCCAAAAGGAGTTGGCGATGACCGGCGAGGTCACGCTCACCGGCCGCGTCCTTCCCGTCGGCGGCGTCCGCGAGAAGGTGCTGGCGGCGCGTCGGGCCGGCATCAAGACGATCCTCCTGCCGCGGCACAACGAAAAGGACCTGGCCGAACTCCCCCCCGAGGTCAAGGCCGACGTGACCTTCCGGGTCGTGGACACCCTCGACGACGTCTTGCCCAGGCTGTTCGACGAGCGCGCGGGGAAGCCTCGCGAACCGGAGCCGGCCCCGCCTCCCGCCCGTCGGGCGCGCCGCAAGAAGACCGAGGACGTCCAGGCCGAGCGTCCCGACCCGGCCCCGCGGCGACGCCCATGAGCGCCGAGGCCGCCCCGGCCCTGGTCGCGCTGCGCGGCGCGTCGAAGTCGTTCTCCGGCGCGCGGGCGCTGAAGGCCGTCGACCTGGACCTGCGCCGCGGCGAGATCCACGCCCTTTGCGGCGAGAACGGCGCGGGCAAAAGCACGCTGATCCGAATCCTCGGCGGCGCGACCCGGCCGGACTCCGGGACGATCGCGATCGACGGCCTCCCCGTCCGCCTTCCCGACCCCGCCGCGGCGCTTCGGCGGGGGATCGCCGTGATCCACCAGGAACTGGCGCTGGTCGACGACCTGACCGTCGCCGAGAACCTGGCCCTGGGCGACGAGCCCCGCCGCGGCCCCTGGATCCGCCGCCGCGCGATGGTCGAGTCGGCGCGGGCCAAACTCGGCGAGCTGGGCTTCGCGATCGACCCGAGGGCGCCCCTGGGCTCGCTGCCGATCGGGGCGCGACAGCAGGTGGAGATCGCCCGCGCCCTGCGCCGGGACGTCCGGCTCCTGGTTTTGGACGAGCCGACCGCCGCCCTGTCGCGGGCCGAGGCCGGGCGGCTTTTCGACGTGCTCCGCGACCTTCGCGCGCGGGGGATCGCGATCCTCTACGTCTCGCACCACCTGGACGAGGTCTTCGCGCTTTCGGATCGGATCACGGTCCTGCGCGACGGGGCGAGGATCGGCTCGTGGCCGGCGTCGGAGACCACGCCGGGCGAGGTCGTGGCCCGCATGGTCGGCCAAGCGGTCGACGTCCGCGACCGTCCGGCCCGGCGCGCCGACGGCCCGGCCAAGCTGAGGATCGAGGGCCTTCGCGGCGGGGCGCTCCGCGGGCTCGACCTGGAGGTCGCCGCCGGCGAGGTGGTCGGCCTGACCGGGCTGGCCGGCGCGGGGCACGAGGACCTGGCGTCGTTCCTCTTCGGCGACGCCCGGCCGACCGCCGGCCGCGTCCTTTGGGACGGCCGGCCGTTCCGCCCGAGGCACCCGGCGGAGGCCGCCCGACTGGGCGTCGCGATGGTCCCCGCCGACCGCCGCGGCCAGGGCTTGATCCCGTCGCAAGGGGTGCTGGAGAACCTGACCATCGCCAGCTACGCCGATCTCGCCCGCGGCGGCTGGATCCGTCGCGGCGCGCAAAAGGCGCTCGCCCGCCAATGGTCCGAGCGGTTCGAGGTGGCCTCCGCCGGGTTGTCGCAAAAGGTGCTCACGCTCTCCGGCGGCAACCAGCAAAAGGTGTTGCTGGCGCGATGGGCGGCGCGCGACCCGGACCTGTTCGTCCTCAACGAGCCCACCCGCGGCATCGACGTGAAGACCCGCGAGGCGATCCACCGCTGGATCGACGGCCTGGCCGAGGCCGGCCGCTGCGTCCTGCTGATCACCTCCGACGCCCAGGAGATGACCCGACTGGCCGACCGCTGCCTGATCCTGCGCGGGGGCGAGGTCGCCAGGACGTTGGAACCCCCCGCCCTCACCGAACACGCCGTCGTCGCCGCCGTCGTCGAGGGCTGACGAATCTCTTCCAGGAATCCGAGGGACGCGACCGAACCGAACATCAACGGCCTTCTCCCCTTGAGGGAGAAGGTGGCCCGAAGGGCCGGATGAGGGGGGGCGGGCCGAAACGCCATCGACGTTCAAGGCTTCCCGGACGGGCTTTCGCGAATCCCAACGGTCGTCTGGCGCGTCGTCCCCCTCCTCTGACGCCTTCGGCGTCTGTCTTCCCCCGCGAGGGGGAATCGAACCGCAAGCGAGAGTCAGGGAACCCGCCATGCCCCGTCCGTTTCGAACCGTCGTCGGCCGACTCCCCCAGATCCTCCTGATCGCAGGCGCGCTGGTCCTGATGCTTCGGACGGAGCGGTTCTTCACGCCCGGCACGCTGGCGAGCATCCTGACCCAGGCGAGCATCGTCGGCGTGCTGGCGATCGGTCAGACGTTCGTGCTGATCGGCGGCGGCTTCGACCTTTCCCAAGGGGCGGCCCTGGCGCTGGTGGCCGCGACGGTCGGCCGGCTCTCGCAGGCGGAGTTCGGCCTGGCCGTCTGCCTCGCCGCGGCGCTCGGGATGGGGCTGTCGCTGGGGGCGATCAACGGCTTCTTCGTGTCGGTCGTCCGGACCAACCCGTTCGTGGCGACGTTGAGCACGCTTTTGATCTTCCGGGGCGCAGCGTTCATCATGCTGGACGGCCGGCCGATTCCGGGGGTGCGGGTCTTCCAGGGGGTCGACTCGGGGTTCAAGCTGGCCGACGCCTTCGTCTCCTATCGCGGGGTGGTCTTCGTCGCGGCGACTCTGTTGACGTGGCTCGTCCTGAGACGCACGGTCTTCGGCCAGCACGTCTACGCCCTGGGGGGCAACGCCGAGGCCGCGCGGCTGGCCGGCGTGCGGACGACCCGGCTGCGGACCTGGACCTTCGCCTTAAGCGGGCTGGCGTCTGGGCTGGCGGCGGTGCTGCTTCTGGGATGGCTGCGGGTGGCGAAGTCGGACATCGCCACGGGGTACGAGTTGGACTCGATCGCCGCCTGCGTCGTCGGCGGGGTGTCGCTGCAAGGAGGGCGGGGGAGCGTGCTGGGGGCGGCGGCCGGCTGTCTGCTCTTGCAGGCGCTTAGGACCCAGATCACGATGAGCGGCTTCCCGGAGGAATACCGCACGTTCGTCACCGGGTTGGTCATCCTGATCTTCGCCGCCGCCGACGCCCTGGCCCGCCGCGGCGAGCGGACCTGAACGACCCCGCGGGCTGCTCTGGTCTTCCCTCGGACTTTCGCGTACCTTGCCGCCTGATCCGTAGGTGTTCTCGTAGGCTGGGTCGAGACCCAGCGCACGCGCGCCTCGGCCTGTCCAAGCTGGGTCTCGACCCAGCCTACCAAGCCCTGGCGACGCCGGACGTTACGACGCGCATCGACCCGCTTCCAGGGAGGGGAGCCGTGAAGATCCAGCATCCGCTGCTCATCGCGACGGTCGGCCGCGTCGGCTCGCGGCTGGTCCGGGCGCTGGGCGCGACTTGGGACTTCCATCTTCGTTTCGCCGATCCGGCCGTCGACCCCGAGGTCGCCCGGCGATCGGGTCAGCGGTACATCTACGCCTTCTTTCACGAGGTCATGCTGTTCCCGGCCTACTACTGGAACTGGCCGACCATGCACATCCTCATCAGCGACCATCGCGACGGCGAGATGATCACCCAGGTCGTCAAGCGGCTGGGCTTCGGCGTGGTCCGCGGCTCGACGACGCGCAACGGCGCGCGGGCCCTGCGCGAGATGACCACGCGGATCCAACAGGGGAACCTGTGCGTCACGCCCGACGGCCCTCGCGGCCCGCGGCGGCACGTCCACCAGGGGCTGGCGTACCTCGCCAGCAGGACGGGGCTGCCGGTCGTCGGCGCGGGAATGGCCTTCAAGGACTGCTGGCGCGCCAAAAGCTGGGACCGCTTCTGCGTCCCCAAGCCGTACAGCAAGGCCGCCGCCGTGGCCCCCTTGCCGGTGTTCATCCCTCCCGACGCCGACCGCGACGCCCTGGAGGCCGGCCGGGCCGAGATCGAGCGCCGGATGAACGCGGCGATGGACGAGGCCGAATCCTGGGTCCGCGAACTCTGAATCGGCCTTGCCGACGATCGAGCTTCCGGGTAGGGTTCCCCGCGCATTTCCCGTGTTCCCGTGGTCCGAACGGCCGCCGCGTCGACCAGCGCCTTCGGACGTCGCGAGACGGACCCGCCCGGCTTGAATCGTCCCCGTCGCGATCGGCCCCTCGGTCGTCGCGGCCGTGGCGTTCGGGCTCGACGGCGGGTCGTCGGCGATGGATTCCGCGTGCTGGCCGACACGATCTCTGGAAGGCGCGACGCCGGCCCTCGGGCCGATCCGCGGCGCGCCCGAACCAAGGAAGGAGGGGGCCAAGGATGATCCCCCATACGATGACGAGGACGCGACGTCTCGCCGCCACGGCCCTGGCCTGCGGCCTGCTGTTGACCACGACCGGCTGCGACCCTCGCACCTTGCTCTACTTCCTCCAGCCGTTCGAGCCGACGATCCCCGCGCCGGGGCCGTCGCTGAAGAACAAGAAGGTCGTCGTCCTGACCGCGGCCGACTCCGGCACCACGGCCCAATCCCCCGGACTGGAGCGCGACCTGGCCCGCCAGTTCGTCCGCAACCTCCGCAAGAGCAAGAAGATCACCGTCGTCGACCCCGAGCGGGTCTCGGACTGGATCCAGGGCCATCCCCACTGGACCGACCCCGTGCAGGCGGCCCGCGACTTCGAAGCCGACGTGGTCATCGTCCTGGAGGTCGAGCTGTTCCGCACCCGCCACCCCGGCGACCTCAACGTGTTGCAGGGGGCGTCGAAGGTCCACATCCAGGCGTTCGAGCTCAAGTACCCCACCAACACCAAGGGGAAGCCGATGACCGACCAGGAGAAGGAGGCCGACTCGATCTACGACGACTACTGCGAGACCGAGTTCCCCCGCCGCGGCCCGATCCCGATGGACGCCGGCGTCGGCGAGCCCACCTTCAAGAGCAAGCTGTTGCAGGTCGTCTCCAGCGAGTGCTCCTGGCACTTCATCGAACACGCCCAGGAAGACATGATCGAGGAGGTCCGCTTCAACGGTCGTTGATCGGTCCCGAACCCCGTCCGGGCGGGCGGGCTCCCGTCTATCTATAATGAGACCGCGTCGAGACGCCCGCGCGCCGAGGACCGCCGCCATGCACCGCCCGAGAATCGCGCTTACGATGGGGGACGTCGCCGGCGTCGGCCCCGAGGTGATCGCCGCCTCCTGGCGACGTCCCGAGCTGCACGGGCTTTGCGCGCCCATGGTCGTCGGAAGCGCCGCCGTCCTCAAGCGCGCGCTGGACTCGGCGACCGCCGGCGAGCCGATCTCCGTCCAGCCGATCGCGACGCCCGAGGAGGCCGACCCGTCCCCCGAGCGCGTCCCCTGCCTGGAACCGCCCGGTGCGGTCGACGTCGCGGGCGTCCCGCCTCGCCGGGTCGACGCCCGCGCCGGCCGCGCGGCTTACGATTACCTGGTCCACGCGATCGACCTGGCCCTGGCCGGTCGGATCGACGCGATCGCCACCTTGCCCTTGAACAAGGAGGCGCTCCACCTCGGCGGTTGCCCGCATCCCGGCCACACCGAGATCCTCGCCGAGCGTTGCGGGACGCCCGACCACGCCATGATGCTCTACCTGCCGGCCGAAAAGCCCGACGCCGACCCGGCGAAGCCGGGCGGCCTGGGGGTGGTCCACGTCACGTTGCACATGGCCTTGCGCGACGTGTTCGCGGCGATCACCGTGGACTCGGTCGCGGCCAAGATCCGCCTGGCCGATCGGGCGCTCCGGCCGCTGACCGCCGGCCGACGGCCGCGGATCGCCGCGGCGTCCTTGAACCCCCACGCCGGCGAGAACGGCCTCTTCGGCGACGAGGAGATCGTCACGATCCGGCCGGCCGTCGAACTCGCCAGATCCGAGGGTCTCGACGTCCGCGGCCCGTTCCCCAACGACGCCCTCTTCCGCGACGCCCTGGCCGGGGCGTTCGACGCCGTCGTCGCCATGTACCACGACCAGGGGCACATCGCGCTGAAGACCGTCGGCTTCTGGCGCGGGGTCAACGTGACCCTGGGCTTGCCGATCGTTCGGACCAGCGTCGCCCACGGGACCGCGTTCGACATCGCCTGGCGCGGCGCGGCCGATCCGTCCAGCCTCTTCGAGGCCGTCAAGGTCGCCGCCTTGATGGTCGAGTGGGACCGTCGGGCGGGACGATGACCGACCGCGCCTAGGTCCTGGGGCGTCGGGGGGGCGTGGGTTGCTCGTCGTCGTCGGTCGGCGGCTGGTCGTCGTCGGGAACGACGTCGGGCCCTTGCATGCCGGGCATCTCCTGGATGATCGTCGGCTGGCGGAACTGGAGGCCGTCGTCGTAACCCTGAAGGTCCAGCAGGTCGTCGAGGGCGTCCTGGACGGCGTGCAGGTCGCGGTGGAGGCCCGCCAGTTCGGCCCAAATCCCGTCCAGGGGATCCTCCGAGCCTTCCTTGTCGGTGATGATCAGGAGGTTGTCCTCCGGAACCAGGCGGTAGGTCATGTCGACCTGGTCTAGAAGGAGCTTCAGTCCGGTCTTGAGGCGGGCGGACTTCAGGCCCAGTTCGACCGCGTCGTCCTTGCGGACGTCCAGTCGCTGAAGCGCGGCGGCGTCCAGGACGACCTCGGCCCCCAGATCGGCGGAGAGTCGGCGGGCGACCTCCTCAAGGGTCGTCGGCCGCTCGAAGTCGAAGGCGTAGGGCTTCAAAAGCGCGTCCTGAAGCGAGGGCCGCCCCGCCGCCGACTGCTCGCCGGCGGTGCCGACCGGCGCGGGAGGAGGGGCCTCCCGCGGCGGCTGCTGGGCGTGCATCGGGATCCGAGACGCGGCCAGCAGGCCGACCGCCAGCCCGACCATGGCGAACACCGCGTTGCGAAACCTCATCGTTCGACCCTTCCCGTCCAGCCGTGGAGGATTCCCCGTCCGGCCCTCCCGGACCCGACTCGACCGCCGATTGTACCCGCGGGCCGCCCCGTCAGTCGACGACTCCGCGCGCGACGGCCGCGTCGACCCGCTCCGGCGTCGGAAAGCCGAAGCCGCCCAGGTCCAGGGTCAAGGCCGCGGCCGCCGACGCCCTCGTCATCGCCTCGCGGATCAGCTCCGGCTCCGCCACGCACGACTCCGACCGCCATCCCCGAGCGATCAAGGTCCCCAGGAAGAACGAGACGAACGCCTCGCCGGCGCGAACGGTGTCGCGGGGCGGGCGCGACCGCGGGAACGCCGGCACTCGGATCGATCGGGCCGAACCCGAAGGGTCGGCGAACCGCGCCGTGCTTCCCGCGGGCCCCTCGGTCACCACCAGGATCGAGAGCCGCGCGGCGACTTCCTCGCGATCGGCCGTCGCCTCCCATTCCAGGTGGTTGCAACACAGGACGTCGACCGGCTCGATCAGGTCGAGGATCGGCCGGTCGCGGTCGATCGCGTTGCGCATCGCCGGGGCGAAGACTCGCAAGCGGGCCCCGGGGGCCTTGAGCGCCTCCGCCGCCAACCGGTTCGGCAGGGCCGCCACGATCCGGACGTCGGTCGGCTCCGCCAGGAACGGGGCCAGGTCGTCGGCCGTCAGCGACTGGAGGCAGTCGCGGAAGCCGATGGCCAGGGTGTCGCAGTAGGCCCCGCTGGAGACCACCAACGTCCAGTCGGCCGGCCGGTCGCGGCGGACGATCCGAGCGGCGACCCCCTTCTCCCCGAGCAAGCCCTCGATCGCCGCGCTGGCCGGATCGTCGGGGGGGCCCAGGGCCGTGACGAGTTCGGCCCCGGTCGCCGCGGCGATCCCCGCCCCCATGCCTCCCAGTTCGTCGGCCCACGACTCGCCGCGGAGGAAATTCGTCGCCGCCGGCTCGAGCGCCAGCAGCCGCTCCAACTCGACGGCGCCGCGAGGGCCCGGCCAGTCGTCGGGGAGTTGAAGGTCCAGCGCCGAGCCCTCCCGGTCGATGAGGGTCAACCCCGGGCAATCGATGAACCTGGGCCGGCCGCCCATGCTCTGGTCGATGGGAGGGGCGCCTTCGCCGAGCAAGGACGAGTCGACGCGGAGGATGCGATCGAGATAGGCGGGGCCGAAGACGCGGGCGTTGCCGAGCATGGGGGAACTCCATCCACGCGGACGAGGGGGCGACGAGAACGCGGAAGCCGCCGTGTTCAGTCGGATCCCCCACCGTCTATAATACGGACGCGCCGTTGCTGGCCCCACCGTCGAGTCCAAGGAGAGTAGGGTGTCGGTCGATATCGAATCGGACGTGGAATCGTTGGACCATCCCGTGGACAACGCGCCGGTGCGGTCGCTCTCGCACCACGGCCTGACCGTCGAGGGCTATTCGCGGGCGGCGGTGCAGACCTACTGGCGGGTGCCGGAGTTGAAGCTGGGGTTCGACCTGGGCCTCCAGCCGTGGTCGTTCATGACCACGCCGAACTGGTTCGTCTCCCACGCCCACCTGGACCACATCGCGGCCCTTCCCATCCTGGTCGCCCGGCGTCGAATGATGAAGATGGAGCCGCCGACGATTCACCTCCCCGCCGAGGCGGTCGAGGGCGTGCGGATGCTCCTGCGCGCCTTCCAGAAGCTCGATCGCGGCGGCATGCCGGTGAAACTGGTCGGCGTCGAGCCGGGGGAGGAGATCGCGATCTCGCGCGAGCTGGTCGTCCAGACGTTCGCGACCCGGCACACGATCCCCTCGCTGGGCTTTCTGGTCTGGGAGCGCCGCAAGAAGCTCAAGCCCGAGTACCACGACCTTTCCGGCGAGCAAATCCGCGATCTGCGGCTCTCCGGGGTGGAGGTGTCGTCGGAGCTTCGGATTCCCAAGGTGGCCTACATGGGGGATACCGCCCCGGCGGGGCTGGACGCCAACCCCGACGTCTACAAGGCCCAGATCCTCATCATGGAGATGACCTTCGTCGCGGCCAACGAGCGCGCCTCGGTGATCCACAAGTACGGCCACACCCACCTCGACGACGTGATCGCCCGCGCCGATCGCTTCGAGAACGAGGTGATCGTCGCCTCACACTTCAGCACCCGACTCCACCCCGACGCCATCCAGCGCGTCATCGACCGCCGGTTGCCCGACTCGCTCCGCTCGCGGCTGAAAGTCTGGCTGTGACCGGGCCCCCGACGAGGGCGGGATGGCTTCGTTCGCGCGGGGCCGGCGCGGCCCCCGCGACGTAAGACTTTATATCGGAAAAACTTACAGATAGACCGCGCGGCTTCGTTCGTCGAAGTCGATTTGATTTCGCGAATGTCAGCCGTCCCCTCTCCCGCCGGGAGAGGGCAGCCGCGAAGCGGCGGGTGAGGGTCGCGGCGCTTCGGAGGGAGCGTCGGGCCGTCACGGCGCAAACCCAGGACGCATCCCGAAACGCGACGACCCTCGCCCGGCCCTTCGGACCACCCTCTCCCGCCGGGAGCTGACGACCCGACACTTATCGGATCTCGCATGCGACACTCACGCGAGCCGACGCCGAACGGCCTTCTCCCCTTGAGGGAGAAGGTGGCCGAAGGCCGGACGGGGGGTGGGCGGGACCGGAAGCCATCGGACTCGAAGTCGCTTTCCTCCCATGGCTT
>ERZ778018.1609-NODE-1609-length-17394-cov-5.177404_pt1 | contig 17394 bp, 12 predicted proteins | sample MGYA00375748_ERZ778018 | MGnify/ENA primary metagenome ERZ778018 (study PRJEB29350, sample SAMN05509839) | bioreactor metagenome | biome: bioreactor; material: wastewater | place: South Africa: University of Cape Town | collected 2014-04-22 ... | reverse complement strand
AGGTCGATGGCGTCGAGCGTATCCGTTGTTTGATGCCAGTGCGGCGGCAGGTCGTTTTCGTCGAGGCCGATAATCGACATCCCCTCGTAGCCTTCGATACACGCTGCGTATTGATCGGTTGGCAACAGCCGGTAGTCGGCGGCTGCCAGCCCCCATTCGAGATGGCGGCTCGTGATCTCACTGGCGTATTTCAGAAGCTGGGCTGATGTCGCACGCTTGCGCAGAAGCCCCTCTGCCTGGGTATAGCGAATTGAACCGGCGCCGACCTGATCGAGATTGATGAAATACGTTTCTTCCGGCAGAAAGCTGTTTTCGATCAGGAAGCTACGCATGCCGGCCTGTCCCGCTTCCCCTCCGGTGGTGAAGAGGAGCCAGGACTCGACGTTGTCGGGATGCGTGCTCTTGAGAGAGGTTGCCAGCGCGAGCAATGCCGCCACGCCGGAGGCGTTGTCGTTGGCGCCGTGGAGCGCTTTCCCGCGAGTCTCCGACTCGGTCAGCAGGATGGCGACAAGGAGCAGGATGACCATCGGCACCCAGGCAATCTGCCAGATCGACCCGACTCGCTGGAAATTGCCGGCGAGCAGTAGGATCGGAATCCAGATCACGCAACAAATGATCGTAATGACGAACGACCGCAGCACCTTGATGAGCGACGGGTGCCAGAGCAGCCCGGAACGGCCCGTATCGAGATGCGCGGTGAGGATGACGCGGCGCGCCGGTTGACCGATCTCATCGTTGACGCGTGCCGGAATGATCCCGAGCACATTGCTCCCGCGCCGGGTCGCGAAGAGACGCGAGATGATGGGCACCCGCAGAAGTTCGAGACCGAAGACGATGGCACCGAGCAGTGAGACGATGAAGCCGACCGGTACTGACACGACGGCGATCGGCACACCGACCGCGATCCAGCAGAAGAGCACGACGTACATGAAGGCGAAGCTCGGTGGCACGCGTACCGGCAACAGCGCTGCCGGTACGCCGATTTCGCGCAGGCGACGCATCACGTAGTGGACCGCCCGGCGCTCTTTGCCGGTGCCGGGTAGTCGCGGACCGATATCGCGTGCGAGCGCGCTCAGGTCGGCTCGATTTACGACCACGGTAGTCTCCACAATCGTTTTCGGTGCCCTGTCGTCCCGCGGCGTGTTCAGCTCACCGGGATGGCGCTTTCGAGCACGTCGAGATTCTCCCAACCCATGCCCCGCTTGCCATCTTCGATCTCGTGCACGACCTCGACGACCTTCGCGTTGACCGGCGTTGGGATGCCGAGCCGCTCGCCGTTGCGCACAATCGGCAGCGACTGCATATCGACTTCGGTTCTCCGTCGCTTCACCTTGAGGTCCATCCAGATGCCCATGTGCGGTTTGAACGAGTCTTGCATCTCCGCGCCAAGCTGATCGAGGTTGCGGTTCGCCTCCGTCTCCCAGCCTGGCGTGGGCAAGAAGGCGTTCGGATTGAAGTTGCCGATCATCTCGAGCGGATGACCCTGGGCCGAAGCGACCTTCGCGGCCTCCGAGGCGGCTGCCAGTGCGACCCGGCGCCCACGTGGATCACTGAGCACTTCCTGCACCGTGCCGTCGACGGTTGAAATAGCGAAGGCCATCGCGGCGTAGACGAGTTTGCCCCAGAGATAGCCCCAGATGTTGGTCGTGATATCGACCGGCATCACGCTGCTCAGCACCTGCTCGATATCGTTCAGCCGGGGCGTCAGCGAGCCATCCAGCTCGCCGATGTGGATCGCCTGTTCGGTGGCGAACTGGATGACGCCTGGCTCGATCAGATCGGCGGCGAAATGCACGAAACAGCCGACCGTACGTTCGGCACCGATCTCCTGGGCAATGATCTCCTCGTTCAACCCGTTCTGGATCGAGACGACGTAGCCGTCCGGCGCCAGTAGCGGGGCGATCTCCTTGATCGCGCCCTCGGTGAAGTGTCCTTTGACGCAGAGAAAAACGGTCTTCAGCGGCCCCTTCACATCCTTGGCCAGCATCGCCTTGACCGGATAGTAGTGATCGCCTCGACTGCCGACGATGTGCAGCCCCTTCTCGTTCATCGCCTGTACGTGCTCGGGTACGACATCGACCAGGGTGATGTCATGCCCCGCTTGACTGGCGAAGGCGCCAATCGTGCCGCCGATCGCGCCGGCTCCGAAGATCGTGACCTGCATCGGTTCCCCCTCGTTTGTTTTCATGAAGAGACCGCGTGTCGCGGTGACCCGCCGCTACCTTCAATTCTGCTGTCGTACGACCAGTTTAGTGGAGATCGGCCTTCAATAAAAGGCTCTCCCCCGACCTCGGCGACCGCTGATCGGAAGAGATCGCTCTGATTCATGGCGCGCGACGTGCAGCAGATAGCCGCCGGGGTTCTCAGCGTCTAGCTTGATCGTACCGCGAATCCCGCTAGCGATGGGAGAAGGTGAGCGCTATGATCTGATGGATATGCCGGAATGGTCCAAGGTAACCGTGTCGATCGTCCGGCGTTAAGCTAGTGGTCCGCGGGACAGGCCGCAGCTCGGGTAGGGATTGGTTTCAATCAGCCGCAACAACCAAAGGCTCAGCGAACGTCGGAGCATGGCCGGCTCAAGCGGAGCGCTGGTGAGCTTCGCTCACCGCACAGGATTGAGTCAGACGGGAACTGGCCGTTGACGGGCGGAGTGCCGCTTCGCGCGTCCGGTTTCAGCGACACGTTGGGGGACAGCATTTGACATTTCGCAGAATTGAGCGCAGGGGTCTCCTGTGGCTCATCGCATGTGCGTTCGGCGTACTCACATTCTATCCGGCAACCGCAGGTGCCACCGGCACCCATGCCTCCACTGCCACCGCGAATACACCCACGCACGACTGGATCGTCGGCATGCGCTCGACACCCAGCGCCGGTGTTGCCGCGTTTCTCTCGGTGGTCGGTCGTAGCGCCGTGAATCGGATTGCCGCGCAGTCGGACGCCTATGCCGTTCGGATCGACACCAGCGATCGTCCGTCCGATGTCGTCGCACGCTGGATGCAAGACCCTTCGGTCGCCTATATCGAGCCGAACACGGTCTACCAGTGGCAGATCGAACCGAACGACGCGCTCTTCGACCAGCAGAACTGGGTCAAGACCGATGACCTGCCGGGCGCCTGGGACATTGCGACCGGTCAGCCATCGACCATCGTGGCGGTGCTCGATTCGGGTGTGCGTGCCGATCACCCCGACCTGGCCGGCAAGGTATTGTCCGGCTACGACTTCTTCAACAACGACGCCGACCCGACCGATGATGTCGGCCACGGCACGGCGGTTGCCGGCATCGTGGCGGCGCGTGGGAACGACGGCGTGGGCATCGCCGGAGTCGCCTGGGACGTCGATATTTTGCCGGTGAAGGTCGGTAATGCCGATGGCGCGCCGGTCAGTTTCATCGCCCAGGGCATCTACTACGCTGTCGACCATGGCGCTTCGGTCATCAATCTGAGCCTCGGTTCCAGTTCGCCGAGCGCGACGCTGGAAGCCTCGATCGACTACGCCTACAGCCATAACGTGGTGGTGGTGGCGGCGTCGGGCAATAGCCCGGATCAGGCGTCGTTCCCGGCAAGCTATTCTGAAACGATTTCCGTCGGTGCGGCGAACAACGCCGGCAACGACGTGGCTTCGTTCTCGTCGCGGATCAGCCGCGTCGATCTCTCGGCACCGGGTGTCGATATCCTGACGACCTACTGGGAAGCGACGCACGGCAATACCTGGGCGGTCGTTTCGGGCACCTCATTTGCTACCCCAATGGTGTCGGGTACGGCGGCGTTGCTGCATGCGGTTGATCCGAGTCTCACGGTTGAGCAGATCCGATCGGCGTTGACCGGCACGGCACGCAAGTCGATTCCCGTGAATCAGGGCGGAGGTGCCGGCCTCCTTGACGCGGCAGCGGCGTTACGACGTGTGCTCTTGCCGAACTTCGCCACAACCTGGCAAACGCTCGATCACCCTGTCGAGACCGGCTCGGTCGTTCGCTCCTGGAACTGGGGACCGAACGCGTTTGTGGTAACAACGGAGCCGTACAAGGAAGCACAGCAGGGCCAGCGGTTGGTGGCTTACTTCGATAAAGCGCGCATGGAGATCACTAATCCGTACGGCAATAAGAATGATGACTGGTACGTCTCGGCCGGTCTGCTTGTGTCAGACATGATGAGTGGTCGGGTGCAGATCGGTGTGCAGCAGTTCGATCAGCGCCAGCCGGCTCAGATTCCGGTGGCTGGTGATCCGGATGACACGTCCGGTCCGACCTACGCCACCTTCGGGCCACTCGCCGGGGCCGACGCGTTGCCGGATGGCAGTACGATCACGCAGACGCTGACGCGTGACGGGCAGGTCGGCAACGATGCCGATCTGGCGTCGTACGGTGTGACGGCGAGCGACTATATCCGCGAGACCGGCCACCGCGTCGCGAGCGTCTTCCTCGAATTCCTTAACAGCACCGGCACGATCGATAATAACGGCCATGAAGAAACAGGCCAGCTCTACAACCCGACCTATTACGCAACCGGCTATCCGGTGACCGAAGCGTACTGGTCGAAGGTGAAAGTGGGCGGTGTCGTGCAAGACGTGCTGGTGCAGTGCTTCGAGCGCCGCTGCCTCACGTACACGCCATCGAACCCGGATAACTGGAAGGTCGAAATGGGGAACGTCGGCCAGCACTACTACCGCTGGCGCTACGGGAACCCGCCCACCGGGCCAGCGCCCGACGACCCGACCAAGTTCGCGCAGTAAGAAGGGCTCTCACCCCCGGCCCCTCTCCCGTTCCGCACGGGAGAGGGGTGTCTTTGTGTGAGCGTGAATGCGGTTCGGTGGACTTGACGACGCGCCGGCCACCCTCGCCTGACCACGTATGAGCCGGCCAGGCGTGACCAGATCACCAAAAAAACACCCCTCTCCCAATTCTGGGAGAGGGGTCGGGTGAGGGCCGTTACCCTCTACCGATCCTTTGAACCTTTGTCTTTGGCGCCGCCGCGGGAACGACGAGGGACAAGGTCGGGGCTGGGCGCCGGACGCTGGGTCGCGACCGCGGTGCGTCCGGCGCTGGAACGTGCTTTCGCCTTGGGGCGGGATGGTGTCGGAGTGCTGTCATCGCCTTCGTCACTATCCGTCGCGGTTTCCTTTTCCTCAACCTTTTGGACTTGCGCCTGGATCTGCTTGTTGAGCATCCCGAAGAGGCCTTTTTGCTCGCCCGCTTGCTCACGACGCTTGGCGCGCTTTTCGGGCGCTTCGTAGCCGAGACGGCGGTGCTCCGGCAGGTCGGGCAAGAAGGGGAACCAGTCGAGCATCGAACCCCAGCCGGTGATGAAATACTGCTGCACCGCGCTGTAGACGGCCGAGACTGCCCAGTAAATGACTGGACCAGACGCAAACGACCAGCCGAAGATGACGACCATGAGCGGCGTGAAGGTCATCATCGTATTCATCATCTGCTGCTGTGGATCGGCCGCTTTGCCCTGGTTCCGTGGGCGCGCCATGCGCGTCTGAACGAACTGGAAGATGCCGGCCCCGATCGGCAGGATGTGATATGGATCAGCCTTCGCGAGGTTCGGCAGCCAGAGGAACGAATCGTTCCAGACGCCGCCACCATGGGACGACAGCGCGCGAATGGCGAAATAGAGGCCGAAGAAGATCGGAACCTGCAGAAGCATCGGCAAACAACCGGCCGCCGGATTGACGCCATGCTCCTGGTAGAGCTTCATCGTTTCAGCAGAGAGCTTTTGCCGGTCCTTGGCGTACTTCTTCTGGAGATCCTTGATCTTCGGCTGCAACTCCTGCATCGACGACATCGAGCGGAGCGACTTGACGGTGAGCGGCAGGAGGATCGTCTTAAAGACGATCGTGAGGACGATGACGGCGATCCCGGCGCTACCGGTCAGATCGGCAGTGAAACGGAGCGCGGATTCGATCGCTCGAACGAATTGGCCCCAGACCGGTATCGAACTCAGGATCGGTAACATACTCCAGAAAGGCAACGAACTGCCCTCTCTCAATCTTAGAAATGTCGGGCGAATCGATCGCGGCAGCGGGCCCAGTACTCGCTCACGCCGCGAAAGTATACCGTGGCCGAGGGCTCTGACGCTGTTATCCGCGCGAGCAAAAAGGCGTAGTTCACGCTGCTCACTCGGTTAAGCCTAGCATCCATGGCCTGGAAGTCAACGTGATTCCAGTCCTAGGCACGTCCTGCGTTGCGTATCGACTAACGCTGGCGCAGGCGCGGATCGAGCATATCGCGCAGGCCGTCGCCGAGCAGATTCAGCCCGAGCACGGTAAGTGCCAGCGCCGCCGCCGGGAAGAACATCGTCCAGGGAGCGATGTTCATGAAGCGTTGCGAGTCGGCCAGCATGATCCCCCAGGAGGGGATCTCCGGCGGTGCTCCCGCTCCAAGGAACGAGAGCGTCGCCGCCGCCAGCACTGCTTCCGCAAAGACGAAGCTCATCTGGACGATAAGCGGCGAAACCGTGTTCGGTAGAACGTGCCAGCCGACGACGCGAAAACTGGAGCAACCGGATGCAATGGCCGATTCAACAAAGAGCGATTCGCGCAGCCCGATCACCAGCGAACGCACGAGTCGAACGACGCGTGGGATCGCCACGATGGTGAGCGCAAAGATGACGTTGATGACGCTGGCGCCCCGCACGGCCATGATCGCGATCGCGAGGATAATTCCCGGAAACGCCATCATCGCATCGGTTATACGCATGATCACACCGTCAACCCGGCGATAGTAGCCTGCGACCAAGCCGATGACGGTGCCGAACACCAACGTTAAGATCGACGTTGAGAAGCCGATTTTGAGCGAGAGCCGTGCTCCGAAAACGACGCGCGCGAAGACGTCGCGCCCCTGGCTGTCGGTGCCGAAGAAGTAATACTCGTTCGGCGATCGCATGCGGAAGCGCGGATCGATGAGCGTCGGGCTATTCGTTGTGATCAGATTCGCGAAGATCGCCGCGAAGACGAAGACGAGGATAATCGCCCCGCCGATCAGTACCTGTTTTTGCCGGCGTACCTGTCGCCAAATGCGCACAATGCGCGGCGGCGTCGTCATCAGCGTCGCGTCAGAACGCCGGTTCCTCGGCTGATAACCCGGCTTGCTGGCCTCGCGACTGGCCGGTGCGACCTGGTCGTCATTCATTCGGAGCCGGCCTACCTTCCAACTTCAACGTATTCATTCGCTAGAGTTCGATTCTTGGATCGACGACGCGGGTAAGCAGATCGACCAGCAAGTTCGTCAAGACGTAGAGCATGGCGATGACGAGAACCGCGCCCTGAACCAACGGGAAGTCGCGGCGTACGACCGCCTGAATCAGGAGCCTTCCCATCCCGGGGATGGCAAAAATCTGCTCCGTGACGACCGCTCCACTCATCAGGGCCGCAACCATCAGCCCGATGATCGTCAGCAGCGGGACGAACGCGTTGCGGAGCGTATGGCGGACGATGACATCGCGTTCGACCAGGCCCTTGGCGCGCGCCGTTCGGACATAATCCTGGCCAATCACTTCGAGCATCATTGACCGGGTCATCCGGCTGAGGAACGCCGCCTCGAACGCGCCCAGCGTGATTGCGGGAAGGATGAGATAACGCAAACAGGGCCAGAGCCCGGCGGAAATCGGCTCGTAACCCGCGACCGGCAGCCAGCGAAGCTTGACCGCGAAAATATAGATAAGGAGCAGCCCCGTCACGAACGTCGGCACCGCGACCCCGGCCATCGCGCCGGACATCAGGCTCAAATCCAGCCAGCTTGCTCGGCGAACCGCCGAGAGCACCCCGGTGACGAGTCCGATGATGAGCGAGACGATGAGCGCCAGAGATCCAAGAAGAATTGTCGGTTCAGCCCGCTCGGCCAGCGCCGATGTGACCGGTTTGCCGAGGAAAATCGACTCACCGAGGTCACCACGTACGGCCTTCCCGAGCCAGTCGAAATATTGTTGATACAACGGCCGATCAAGCCCAAGATTGTGGCGCAGCTCGGCTTGCTGTTCAGCCGATGCATCCGAGCCGAGCATAAAGGCCGCGGGATCACCCGGTGCCGAATGCAAGAGCAGGAAGACCGCGGTTGCCACGATCCACATAATCGGGATGAGGACGAGCAGTCGCCGGATAGCGTACGCGAGCATACGGATCCTTCATCTGCGAGGGTATCCACATCGAAACGATGGGATACCCTCGGATCAATCAGCGATTACTTGAGACTGCAGTTCCAGAAGTACCAGTCGTTGGCTCCCGTATCGAAGCCGACTACTTCATCGCGGATCGCCTGGAGCGAGAAGTTGTCGCCGATCTTCATGATGGGGAGTTCGTCATAGATAAGCGCCTGGTACGCGTCGATCGTCTGCTGTAGCTTGTTCGGATCGGACTCCTCGATCATCTTGCCGACGAGTTCGTCACGCTGTTCGCTCTCCCAGAAGCCCGGCCAGCTGGAATCGTTGAACAGCTGGGTGGCGGGCATCCACGAGCCGGATAGACCGGCGACGAGCATTTCGTAGACCTCGGGCTTCGCCCGGCGCTCCACCACCGTCGCCCAGTCGGAAACGAGCAGTTCGACCTTCAGCCCAATCGCTTCCATCTGCTGTTGAACGTAGGCGGCCGTGTTGTAATGGTAGAGATACTCCTTGGTCGTGAGCCAACGGATCGGCGATCCGTCGTAGCTCGACTCTTGCACGAGCTTCTTCGCCTCTTCCTGGTCGACCTTCTCATAGACGTCTTTGCCGGCCTGGCTGTACCAGATCGTCTCGGGAGCGGCGATGCTTGGATCCATGCGGGTCAGCTCTTTGACCCCATAGGCCGCGATGAGTGTCTGCTCACGATCGAAGCACATCGATACCGCCTGGCGCAGCTTCTTGTCGGTAAACGCGCCCATTTTCTTGTTGTAGTTGAGGCAAATCCAACCGCCCGGCTTCTTGATGATGGCGGTAACGCCCGGGCTGGTCTTGAGCACATCGAGCTGGTTGTTGTCGACGTCGCGCGCGAAGTGGTATTCGCCGGTGATCACGCCCGAGGTCGCGACGGAGATATTCGGCACCGGGATGATGTTGAGTTCGTCGATGTAGACGACCTTCTTGCCCGCCAGGCCATCGGCCTCATCATTCCGGGCTGAATAGTCCTCGAAGCGATCGAGCTTGATATAGCGGTCAACCTGATGCTCTTTGAACTTGAACGGGCCGGTTCCGACGATCTGATCGTCGGGCATCTTGTTGGTGCCGATCGCGTCGCAGACTTCTTTCGTGGTGATGAAGCCCTCGTAGAGTGCGAGGAAGACCGGGAGCACGCCGGCCGGTTGCGTCAGTGCGAGCGTCACCGTCTGCGGGTCGGCCGCTTTCAGCCCGTCCGGCGCCATGAGCGCGAAGATCTGTTTGCCACGACCGGTCATCTTGCCCCAGCGGGTGAGCGAGGCGACGACGTCATCGGCATCCATCGTGTCGCCGTTGTGGAACTTGACACCGGAACGGAGCTTGAAGGTGTAGGTCAGGCCGTCTTCACTCACTTCAAACGCATCGAGTAGCATCGGCTTCGGTCCCAGCTTGGAATCCTGGGCGAAGAGCCCCTCGTAGATCTGGCGCGTGATGTCGGTGGTGATGAAGTTGGTGGTAAACATGGCATCCGCCGTGACCGGCGGCTCGCCGATGATGGCGACGTTAATCGTGCCGCCCTTCTTGTGCTCGACGTCGGCCGGTTTGGTCGGCGCGCTGGTGGCGACGGCAGCGGTCGTGCTTTCCGCCGTGGGCGTTCCCGCTCCACCGGTGGACGTCGTCGTGGTCGCTGCCGAGGTCGCGGCGCTACTCGAGCTGGTTGAGGCGCTGCTCGCGCTGGTTGCGGTCTCTAATGGCTCCTGGCCGCCGCAGGCTTGCAGCAGCGCCGCGCCGGCGACACCGAGACCGGCCACCAGAAATCCGCGCCGCGAAAAACTCTTGCGCTGAAGAGACCGTATGATACCGTCAGACATGTTGTACTCCCCCTTACGCTACGAAACGAATGACCTTCCCGAAAACCGGGATTACCCCTCCTTGATTGGTACGACAATCAATCCGCGGTCGAGCGGTGTGAGCAGATCGTAGCCGTCGTTCGTGATGCGCACGACGTCACAATGTCGATAGAGTCCGATCCCCTCCATGGCGTGGGCCGGTGCGCCCGGCTCGATCGCCACGATCATATCGGTCTCGAGCGGTTGGTCATTGCTGGCGAGCAAAGACGGCTCTTCGTGCACAGTCAGCCCAAGGCTGTGCCCCGCGTTGGATGTTTTCGGAGCGTCTGGATAGTAGCGGTGCACGACTTCGCCGGCCGCTCCCGCCAGGTCGCCCGCCCGCGTGCCGGCGCGAATCTGATCAAGCGCCGCCGCCTGAATCTCGACTCCACGAGCACCGCTTTGAACCGCCTGCTCGGGTGGCGTGCCGTAGTAGAAGGTGCGCACGATATCGGCGCAGTAGCCGCCGGCCATCGGGCCGTAGGCGATGCAGACGATCGAGTTCGGATCCAACCGCTTCGCCGTCGGCGGCGCATGCGGCGCCAGCGATTTCGGACCAAAGCCGATCAATGTCGGGTAGGCTGAGCCGTCGGAACCGGCCATCTTGGCGGCGCCGTCGAGCGCCGCACCGAGTTCGCGTTCGGTCATGCCGGTATGCAACAGCGACGGCACCATGCCGAGCGTATCGACCGCGATCTGGTTGGCGAGCGTCATGGCCGCGATCTCGCTGGACGATTTGATGCTGCGCGCGGCGTACAGGATCGGCGTCGCGTCGCGCAGCTTGAGGCCGGAATGTCGCCCGAGGATCATCTCGACATTCCCGTAGCTGGCGCCGTGCAGGTCGATGCCGACCGTATCGCCCGGCCGCACGACCTGGTCGATCAGCTCGCCGGGCTCCGCGATGAGACCGCTTTCCGGTGGCGCGCCGCGATAGTAAATCTCAGTCCGGTCAAGCAGCGACGGATACCAGACCGGCTGCTCGGTGAGGCGCTTATCGACCGCCGTCGCGATCAGCATCGCCTCCTGTGGGGCTGACGTACGGAGCGCCACACCCATGAAACGCGTATAAAGCGTCGTGCGAAAACCGGAGAGGTAGAAGATGTGTGCCGGCTCGAGCGCGACAATGCTATCGATGCCCTGCTCCTTCGCGAGCGCGGCAACCTTTTCCAGCCGTCCCGCGATTTCGGCCTTCGTCGGCATGATGGAATCGGTGGTTCCCAACGGATCCCCCTTGCTCTGACAGACAACGTTCGTGAATAGCCTCATCCGCAGCCCTGTGCGGGTCGGCGCCTAGGCCGGCTGATAGGCCGCGCAGAGCATGCCGAAATAGGTGGGTACTTCATACGAGAGAAACTCGCCCTGCCAACCGTCCCCCAGGGCGCCATGAAGCATCAGCATCTGCCAGAAGCTATCGGCCTTGGCGTTGCTGAGCAGCTCGCTCGGGATATCGAGGAGTTCACCCAGCTTATTCCGGCGGACGATGTCGACGATCCGATTGTCGTATTCGGCAGCGGCTGGATGATAGCCATAGGGAGGCCCTTCGCGATGGGCGTGCCCCTGGTCGGAGCTGCCAATGAAGGCGACGCGCTTTCCCGAGGCGGCGGCGACCTGCGCCAGCACCTGACCTGCTTTGATATGGGTTTCCGGTGACATATCGCGCGCCGGACAGACGACGACGACCGGCACCGTCGGCTCCGTGCGACCCCCGGCGTACCAGAGCGGGATAAGGACGGCCCAGTCCATCGGCATCGTGGCCGAGGCGCTGTCGTTGCCGCCGTAGCTGACGCCGACGGTCGGAATGCCGGCCGCGTTGAGCGCGTCGAGCGATGCGCGGGCGAGTGCGAGATCGGTTGCCCCCTGCAGTTCGATATTCTCGTTGGTCCAGTTCGAGAGCGAACCGCTCAGCTTCCCGGCGGTGATGACCGCCATATGCCCTTCGACATGGACGTTATGGGGCGTCACGATGATCGTCGCGTCTGGTTTCGCGGCGTCGAAGCGCCGCCCGATTTCGCTCATCGCCTGCTGCGTCGCGTGTCCAAGCTCCCGGTCGTCCGGCCCGACCGCTTCCGGAATAGCCATATGCCCGTGCGGCATGATCGCCCCGAAGACCAATCCCGCCATCCGCGTCTCTCTTTCCTGGCCAGGCATGTCGCTCCTGGCCCTGTCACCTGTATTCTCCGGTTGCCTCAGCTTCGATTGAGGCAGGGTCATGTTCGTTCATTGCGAACCTTAGATTGGTGCGCACGTGCGGGCCTGGACGTACCTGAGCGCCGAGTGAAACGCTGATCCGATCGCAGACGTCGGCGATGACGCGCAGCGCGGCGATCCGTTCCTCCGGACCGAAGCGATCGACCGGGCCGGTCACCGAGAGCGCGGCACGCACCCGATCATCGCGATCGTAGATCGGCACCGCGACCTCGAAGGCGTGGATCAGCATGTCCTCGTTGCTCAACGCAAAACCGCGCTCGCGAATTTCCGCCAGCGCTCGCTGTAGCTCATCGCGCTCGGTGATCGTATGCGGCGTGTAGGCGGGCAGACCATGCTCATCAATAACCGTCTGGACGAACGCAGCCGGTTGGTTCGCCAGAATCGCCTTCGGCGCGGCCCCGGCATGCAGCAGGTAGCGATGGCCGACCCGTGCCGTAATATTGACCAGCCCCAGCCCTTCGCGCAATGCGATACAGACCGACTCGCGTCCATCGAGCATGAAAAGGCAGACGCATTCCCCGGTCGCGTTACGCACTTCATTCAGATGCGGGATCGCCGTCTGCACCAGATCGCTCTCATTGAGGATGTGCCGGCCGAGCTCCAGGAAACGAAGCCCAAGCGCATATTTATCATCCGCTTTTTGAATGTAGCCAAACTGTTCGAGCGTTTTGACGACGCGAAAGATCTGATTCTTGGAAAGCCCAAGGCGACGTGACAGTTCGCTGATGCCGAGCGGCCCATGTGACTGCGCGAGCGCATCGATAACCGTAAGCGCTTTACTGAGGGTCAGAATTGTTTGTGCCATGACTCCGCCTTGAAAAACGGTCGAGGTTGAATCAGTATATAGCACGGCGTTCTATTCTGTGTCAACGGTCCGAGCCGGTGACCTGCTGGATATGGCAGAGGAGGAGACGCGCGCAGACGAGGACGCCGTAAAGCAAATGATTGTCGTCGAAACGGGGAGTGTGACGGATGATGCGATACGAAGGGAAATCGGTTCTGATTACCGGCGGGGCTGCCGGTATTGGTTTGGGAATCGCGCGCGGCTTCCTCGAAGAAGGCGCGTCGGTGCTGATCAGCGACTTCCGGTCGGATGTGCTCTCCGAAGCGGCGCAGGGGCTGGCGGCGGAGTTCGGCGATCGCGTCCTTAGCCAGCCGGGTGACGTACGCGATGCGGCCCAGATCGCGACGATGTTCGATGTGCTGCAAGAGAAAACCGGCCGCATCGACATCGCCGTGAGCAACGCTGGCATCTATCCGAATCGCTGGGTGGTGGAGATGGAAGAGGAGGAGTGGGATCGGGTATTCGATACCAACTGCAAAGGGACCTTCCTCGTCTGCCGTGAAGCGGGGCGCCGGATGATCGCGCAGGGTGAAGGCGGCAACATTATTACGATCTCCTCCGGTGCGGCACGCGGTGGCCGCATCACGGCGGCGCATTACTGCGCCTCGAAAGCGGCCGTCACGATGTTCAGCAAGATTCTGGCGGTTGAATTATCACGCCATCAGATTCGCGTCAACTGCATCGCTCCGAGTCTGATCAACACCGAAAGTCCGGTTAATCCGCTCCCCGCCTGGCGTGTCGAAGAGGCGGAGACCAACGCGCCGCTCGGACGTCTCGGCCAGCCGCGCGATATCGCCAACGCGGCGCTTTTCCTCTGTTCTGATGAGGCGAGTTTCATCACCGGCGAAATGCTGGCGGTCATGGGCGGAGCCGGAGCGGCGCGGAATAAATAGGAGACGACGGGATTGTGCGGCGAAGATCGTTGCGCGTCGATGAAGGGTTTCGGTGCCCGATGTCCGCCCGGGGAATGATCCAAGGCGATGGTTGGGCGAGTTGCGGTGGATCGATCGGCACTCTCATTTGCCCATACGTCATCCTCAGTGCGCCATCGGAATTGCATCACTCTCGAATTGCGTCGCGCGTTCGCCGTTCGGCAGCGTGATCGTCTGGCGTGCCAGATCGGGTGTGTTGTGGTCATAGAGCGCCAGCATGAGATGGAGCGGACCAGGGCCGGCGTCCGGCGGAATGTGCACGAGCATTGGTTGAACGATCGTAGCGGCAGGCTGCCATTGGTCGGTCGTCAAGGCGTCGCCGAAGGGCGGGCCATCCCATTGGCCGAGCGTCCGGCCGTCGCTGCTCTGGAGTTGTAACGTCGCGGTCAGTGGACGGTCGGAGGCGCGATTGACGGTCCACTCGGCTTGCACCTCGATCCAATCGCCGGGTCGATACGCCTGCTTATCCCAGGTGAGCGTGCGTAGATCGAAGGCTGGCGCTGCCGGGTTAGCGGTCGTTGCGGGGCGGACGTCGACCGTTTGCACGAGTGGGTCGAGCACACTAGGAACGTCGAGCGTCAGTTGGTAGCGACCGGGTGTGCGCGGTGCGGTCAGTGTTACCGGGTGGATGGCGAGCCCCGGGTTCGTGGTGACGTCGAGATGCAACGGTAAATCGGACGATTCGATCGTCGTGCCGTCGCTTGATTGCCAGCGAGCGGTGAAGCTCGGGTCGCGTTTCAGCCAGCTCACGGCCGGCGTCGGGTTGTCGTTGCGCGTCACGAAATCGATGACGATCGGTGCGCCGGCGTTGGCGGTGCGTGGCGCGTGCAATTCGTAGGTGACCGGTGCGCGCTTGCCCGGCGCGATTGTGTAGATGGTGCTCTGTCCCATCTGCCCGACGAGGGTCAGTTCCGGCAATTGTGTAGCGTCGGCCACGGCACGTTGCCAGTCATAGTCCGGCCAGTGATGGATGATGACATAACGCACGCCGAGATCTTGCAGGTAACCGATGTTGGCGCGGTTGATGGTCGAGGTCGTCTTCGTGCCGCTGTTGAGCGCGAGCAACAGTTGCACATCGCGCTGCGGTACGAAGCTCGCGTAGGCGGCAATGACCCGGTTCCAGTGGTAGGTCGAGTAATAGATCTGCTGTGTCGTTTGCAAGACGTTGGTGAAGAGGCCGTTCATCGGCAGTTCGATTACCGGCCCCGGCGGCTGCTCGCTGAGCCAGTTATAGGGAGCCAACGTTTCGGCGTCGCGAGGCACCTCGACCGCTTCGACCGTGTTGCGTAATTCGATTCCCGATCCGAGCAGCAGGATCGCGACGAGCAGCGGCGCTGCTATGGCTGCCCGTCGCTCCGGCAGTCGTGGCTTGAGCGCCTGCCAGGCGGCGGCGAAGCCGAGTCCGGCCAGCAGCTCAATACCGAGTAGCGCCAGCATGCCGAAGCGGGCGGCATCACGCATCGCCGTGAAACCGGGCACAAAGCGGTAGAGCAGGTAATAGGGCAGCTGGTAGCTGGTGTCGCCGACGTGTGTCGTCGGGCCGAGCGAGAGCGTGACACCAACGAGGGCCACGAGGGTGAAGAAAATCGTCCAGCGCGGCCAGGAACGCCAGGCGAGGATGAGTCCGAGCAGGGCCCCGACTGTCGCGATCGCGCCGGGGAAGAGCGGATTCGGATAGACGTGCGGTAGGACGCTCCACCAGAGATGATTGCCCGGATTGATCGACACGTAGCTCTGGAGCGTCGCCGACATCTTTTCGACCGTTGCGAGATCGCGATGAAAATCGTACATCCGGTCTACGCGCACGCGCGCCAGCGCGATCGGCAGTTCGGCCAGCGCCGGTAACCCGAGGATGACCACGACGCCAAGCAACAGTTTCGGCGTGATCCGCTTCCGCTCGGTCCAGAGGAGCATGAGGGTCATACCGCCGGCCAGCAGGCCTGCCATCACCGCCAGCGTGTCGGACGCGAGCACCTGGATGATCAGGAAGCCAGTGGCGAGCAGCGCATCGCCGGCTGTACGCCGGCGGAAGAAACGCGCGATCGCCCAGAGTGCCAGCGGCGTCCAACCGTAACTGAGCAGATTCAGATGACTCAAATGGCCGTAGCGATACGGCACGAAGGCAGCGGCGAAGCCGGAGAGTATCCCGGCCCCGGCCACGCCGGTGATCTCCCAGATCAGGAGTGCGATGCCGAGTCCAACCGCGACGTAGGTGCTGATGAGCATCAGATTGTAGGCGAGGACATCGTTGCCCGAGACGAGCCGCAGCGGCCAGGCGATGAGTGCCGTGCTCAGACTCGGCTCGGAGAAGAGGAGCGAATCGGCGAACGGATAGCCGGTATTGCCGTCCCAGAGGTGGGTCGGATCGTGAACGATCTGATGCTGCTCCCAGCGCATGACCCAGATCTGGTAGAGCGGGTCACCGAGATCCTGCACGGACGAATCGATCCGCGCGGGCAGCGGCCAGAGCATGACGAGCGCGGCGGCGATGAAGAGCAGCCCGAGCAGTAACGGACCGATGCCGCGCATGCGTACGACGCGCGCCAGCCGCGCGGATCGCTCATTGCTCGTGGCGGTTTGCTCCGATGTGAACGCCTTCACCTCGTACTCTCAACGGAGGTCGAGCGGTGCGGTTCCTTCATAGCGTGCCGTGGGAGTCATCAGCCCCAGCTCAGTTCGGTGAACGTGCGATCAAAATGGATCAGCGGATCGTCCTGTTCGCCCAAACCGAGCGTCTCGACCTGCCCGATGAAGATCGTGTGATCGCCGCCATCGTGCACGGCCCAACGGTGGCATTCCAACCAGGCGACCGCGTCATCGATCAGCGGCAACCCACCCGCACTGAGTCGGTGCGGCACCCGGCTGAAGGTGGGATCGGCCAGCGGCGTCTGGCCAGAAAATTGCTCGGCCAGGAAGGTCTGACCGCGCGACAGGATGTTGACCGCGAAGCGGTCCGCCGCCGCAAGCAGATCACGGCTCTGGCTGTAGTTCGCGACGCAGACGAGCACAAGCGGCGGCTCCAGCGAGAGTGAGCAGAAGGCGGAAACCGTGACGCCATGAAATCCACGCTCGTCGACGCTCGTCACTACCGTGACGCCGGAGGCGAATTTCGCCAGCACATCTCGCAATTCCTCGCGCTCGACCATCCGCTATTCCCTCCATCGTCATGCGCGGGCCGTGAGTTCGAGTATACGAGAGGGTGTGGTGAAGCGCCGTTGGGCGTGTGTCTGGCGCTCGGCGGCCGCTTATTCGGAGAACGTTGGTCGTGTGCCGGCGGATAGGGTCTCGCTGGTGGCCCGCTTTGGGGAACGTTGGTGGTGTACCGGCGGACAGGGTCTCGCCCACACCATCGCCGTGGGGAACGTTGGTGGTGCGCCGATAACCGCGTTGCCGCCCCGACCCCGCCCGGGGATAAATGCCCGGGCTCCATCGGCGAAGCCCACTGAAGGGGCTGG
>ERZ778018.1604-NODE-1604-length-17487-cov-695.825895_pt1 | contig 17487 bp, 16 predicted proteins | sample MGYA00375748_ERZ778018 | MGnify/ENA primary metagenome ERZ778018 (study PRJEB29350, sample SAMN05509839) | bioreactor metagenome | biome: bioreactor; material: wastewater | place: South Africa: University of Cape Town | collected 2014-04-22 ... | reverse complement strand
AGTTGTACAACATTCGGGAATTGTCAAATGACAAATGGGAAAAGTTGTACAACATTCGGGAATTGTCAGATGACAAATGAGAAAAGTTGTACAACATTTGGGAATTGTCAGATGACAAATGGGAAAAGTTGCACAACATTCGGGAATTGTTAGATGACAAATGGGAAAAGTTGATCAGCATACAGCAAGAGTTGGGCAACAACTGGCGAATGCCTTGCAACAAATAAGCATTATTGATCATCCTGCGGCATTTATAAACCGGCAAATGGGATTTGTAAATCAACGAGGGGGATTTGTAAGCCTGCGAAAGTGATTTGTAAACCTACAAACGGGACTTTATAGTGGCCGGTTAGAGGTCTATCCGTTAATTCGGGTCCCGGAGGCAGCGCCATGGACGGTTATGGTCTGGCCAATATGCGTGCAGGGATGAAGCAGGGGCTGGACTGACCATTAAGTAGAGGTTTGCCTGGTTTGATCAGTGCTATGGGGTTCCAATCTTCATCGTCAGGACACCTGCCACTAAAAAGAACTGACACCCCCATCCCCCGGATGGGCGAAGTTGTTCTGCCATAGAAACTCCTTGAAAATTTTTTTCCATGACAGTTGCCTTTACGATTTCAAGTGATAACATTTATAAACAAAAAAAAATGAAAAAATATCTATAATCGTAAACACAATAAAGATGGGAAAAGTTATCTTACAATAATAAATTAATCAATATGGCAAAGATTGTTAACAAACCAGTAAAGCCGGGTAAGGTTGATTGCGATAAATGCAATGGAACAGGAAAAATTAACGGCAAGACTTGTTCAGCCTGTAAAGGAACTGGCAAAAGAGATTTATTGCTTGGCTAAAACTACCGCAGGGTGCATAGATTATCTACGCGCCCTGCATTTTTATTAACGTTCAATCACAATTTTATGACGCAAGAACAAATCGAGTTTATCAACTCATTTACAAATTATAATTTATTTACATTTACCCAAATAAAAAAGGAACGATTTAACAATGAATGGACAGAAGAATGCCAGCGGCTCTTTTTAGAAACAAAAATGGGTATTATTCATATCGCTGAAAATTTTTTATTACGACCAGTAAGGACTTTTAATGCGCTCCGACTAACATTTACTCAAGAAAACGAACCAATTAGGAATGAAATTACAGACTCGATAATTGGTATATTTGATAATTGGAGACAGAACAACTAAGCCCAGCCCATTCACAGGTTTTGCGTCAGGCGGGCTGACGTGAAAATTTGAAGTTTTGTGTTTCTAATGAACTTTAGTGATAAATTGAAACTTTGTGCTTCAAGACCCGCTCGAACTCGAAATTAGAAACGGTAAAAATTGATATCCTTGATAATTCGTAGGAGTTAGGAAGGAAATTCGTATAAAATAATATGTGAGGAAAGTCCTTGTGAGAAATATATTAATTATTCCCTATGACCTAAATAGTTGGTCGCAAATTAAATAGGGTAATAAGGAAATTTAAAAACGTTATTGAAATAATTTTACATAATAAAAGGAATTAAAAGAAGAATAAGTTTGTTTACAATAAGAATTGAAAATAAAATTAATGTTGAGTTTTTAAAAATAAAAAGCAGAATCAGATCTTTTCTGTTGTTTGGTAATCCTACGAGGGTAAGTTTTGGCAGAAAAGTTCAATTGAGTGGAAATATTAAGTTCGGGAATAAAATTCATATCGGTGATTATTCTAAAATTAGGGGTAAGTTGGTGTTAATACGAAATGATGTTTTTATTCATGAAAATGTTTTTATCAGAGGTAGTGTTAATATTGAAATAGGTGCAGGAACTACTATTAATAGAAATACATGTATTCTCGACAAAGTAACTATTGGAAGATTTTGCTCAATAGCCCCTAATTGTGTGATTGTAGGATCAAACCATCATTATGCAAATAAAGATATTATTATTAAAGACCAAGGTTCATCTATCGAAGGTATTAAAATTGAAGATGATGTTTGGATTGCGGCGAACGCGACTATTTTGGACGGAATAACTATTGGCAAAGGTGCTGTCGTTGCTGCTGGTGCAGTTGTAAATGCTAATGTTCCACCGTTTACTGTTTTTGGAGGGGTACCTGCTAAAGAGATAGGTAAAAGATTAAAGTTTGGTGGGTAACAGAAATCACTATTTATGGAGCACATTTAACAGAATAGGAACGCAATCAATTGGGTTTATCGGAAATGTAATAATTGCAAGACAACTTTCTCCTGACGATTATGGATTAATTGCAATGTTGGCTATCATAATGGGTATTGCCTGGAACTTTACCGAATCGGGTTTTGGGGATTGCCTTATACGAAAAATGGATGTAACTAAATTGGATTATGATACCATTTTTGTATATAATTTAGTAGTTAGCTTAATTCTTTATTCTGTACTTTATTTTTCAGCTCCTTTAATAGCTACATTTTTTGAACGCCATGAACTTATTGAAATTACCCGATTACTTGGCATCGCAATAATATTGAACGCCATAACTATTACAGAGTTTACCCGGATGATGAAAGAATTGAAGTTTAAAAACTTTGCATTGATCCAAATAAGTAGTAGTCTAATATCTGTGGTAGTTGCTTATTTGATGGCGTTAGAGGGCTATGGATACTATTCTTTAATTTTTCAAGCATTGACCTTTTCGCTTGTAAATATTTTTTTAATAACAGTCATTAACAAGTGGAAACCTTTTTTTCATTTTAGCTGGGAGCGATATCGGCAAATGAAGAGTTTTAGTAATAATATGCTTATTTCTTATTTTACAAATCAAATTGGGCAGAATTTATATTCGGTGTTTATTGGTAAGTTTCAAGCAGCCGTTTCATTAGGATATTATAATCAGGCTTCTAAGATTAACGATGCTAACTTCCAGAGTATCAATTCAGTAATTTTAACAACTTCATACCCTTTAATTGCTAAAGAAAAAGATAAATCAATTCGGAAAAGTATGTATCATGCCCTTCTTAATAATTTTCTTTTTATACAGTATGGTATTTGCTTTTTCATTATAGGTTCGGCTTTTCCATTAATTCAAATTCTTTTTGGTTCAAAATGGTTAACTACAGCGCCTTATTTAATATTGATGACTATTGCTTATTTGTTTAATCCTGTTATGACTGTAAATGCTAACATAATAAAAACAGAAAATAGATCAGACCTTTATAGGAATTTGACTTTTTTAAGAAATGGCTTGAGTTTGATTTCTCTTTTGCTGACTTATAAATATGGTGTTGAAATGATTTTGATTGGACAAATCTTTGCACGGTATATTTCAGTGATTATAGATGTTTTTTATTGTGGCCCTCAGATAGAATTCGGACCCATTCAACAGTTAAAGGTAATAACTATACAATTAGTGGGACCACTTTCCGCTTGTATTCTTGCCTATTTAATCAGTAAGGATGCTGGAAAAAGCATTCATCAAATTGTCATATTTGGACTTGTTTATTTGTTTGCAATCTTATTAATAAACAAGTTGATTAAGAACCAGATCCAAATAGAATTGTTTAAGAGAATGAGAATCTTGTGCAAAAGATCTACTCATTTAAAACATTGAGTATTTATTTCTAAATGACTAAAATTAAACACAATTAAATTTACCGGAGTCGTTTTAAATCATGAATAAACGTGTATGTATATTATATCCTAATTATTGGGGAGACATGATGGGAGGCGCTGAACTTCAAATAAAATACCTTATAGATTTGCTGATAAATAATGGCTTTAAGGTTTATTTTATTTGTATTGATCAAAGAAAAGCAGATGAAGAAAGTCAAAATGATTTTGAGTTATATCGTCTTAAATGTTTTAAATTCAGACAAACCCTGGGAAGTATATATCCTCTTTACCATTTAAGAATAATAAGGGAATTGAATAGGATAAAGCCGGATATAATTTATACAAGGACATATACATCATGGAGTGGCTTAGTTACAAAATATGCAAAAAAAAGAGGGATAAAGCATCTGTGGGCTATCGCTTCTGATAGCGATGTATCAAGGGTATCTAAGAAAATAAGACCTTATAAAATTTTTGATCTTATAGAAAGACATTGGGTTAAAAAAGCATTTAAGGATTGTGATTTTATCCTAACCCAAAATGAGTTTCAACAAAATAAACTTTTGGAATGTTATAAAAGGTCAGGAATATTAATTAAGCAATCAACCTATTCTTGTCCTGAAAAGCTCATAAAAAAGGATAATAAGAAATTATCAATTTCCTGGATTGCAAACTTCAAACCCCTTAAACGTCCGGAATTATTTATTGAATTAGTGGAAGCTTTCAATAATAATCCGGAATTTGATTTTATAATGATTGGCAGAATGGAAAAGAAGTATAAACATTTAATGGAAAAAACTTTATCGAAATATTTAAACTTTAAATATTTAGGTGAAATTGAAAATGATAAGGTGAATGAGATTCTTTGTAAGTGTCACATTTTGATAAACACTAGTTTATTCGAGGGTTTCTCAAATACTTTCGTACAGGCTTGGATGAGAAAGGTTATTGTAATTAGCATGAATTCAGATCCTGATAAGATACTAACTAGACAAGGAATTGGGTTTGTTAGGGAGAACATTAATGATGTTGTCTTATTACTAAAAGAATTGGGCAAAGATCCTTTAAAGGTTTCAGAATTAGGAGATAGAGCCTTTTCGTATTCAAACGAAAATCATTCTTATGAAAAGAATAGTTGTCAACTACTTAATTTAATGTTATGAGAACTTCTCTTCCTACAATGTAGTTTTAATTTTAGGCTAATTATCGAATACCCATGAATAAGATTAAATTCCCTAGATTAAAGAAAATATTTCCTTTTTATCAAGTAAGGAATGGGGTCACTTTTTTTAATTGATAAATCGTATTAATTCGTATCTATTATTAAATGAATAAGGTTTTTAAAACCAAGGTTCTAATTTTTTCCGGCCAACAATTTGGATATTTGGTTGATACTTTTAAATACTGTGAATATGTTGGTGAAGAATTTGAAATCACATATCTTGGATGGGATTACAAAAGACCAAAACATTCATTGCAGGGAATTCATGTTAAGTATGTAAGCAGGCATGGAAATTTGTTCAGGCGAAATTACCGTTTATTGAGAGCACTACATAAAGAATTGAAATCTAATATTTATGAAATAATTTTTCTAAATTATATCCGGGGAATTTCGTTTATTAGATTCTTGCACCTTCGGAAGAAAATGATATTTGATGTAAGAACTCTATCAATAAGCCATAATAGATTTGACCGTTGGATTTATGATAGTTTTTTAAAATTTGAAAGTCTTTTTTTCAAAAATTACTCCGTAATTAGCGATGGCATTGCAAACAAACTGAGGCTTAAGAAGTACAACTTGCTTCCTTTGGGGGCAGATCCGATCTTAAATAAATCAAGGAAGCGTGGTATTCCAAATCAGATTCGGCTACTCTATATAGGTACACTTCAGGGAAGGGATATCCTTAAATGCGTTAAGGGAATGGAAAAATATATAGATTCATCAGGAGATGAAAATGTTCTCATGAAGATAATAGGTGATGGACCTGAACTATCAGAGATAGAAAATTATGTGAAGAATAGTAGTATTTTGAAGGATAAAGTGGAGTGTACAGGTAGAGTTTTGCATACTGAACTCAAGCCATACTTTGAATGGGCAAATGTAGGAGTTAGTTTCGTTCCAATTACTCCTTGGTATAATTTTCAACCTCCTACGAAAACGTTTGAATACTTGCTATCTGGATTGCCAGTAATAGCAACCAGTACAAATGAACATATAAATCTTTTGCAGGATGAAAAATATTGTGTGTTAATTAATGATGATTCAAAAAGCTTTTCAAAAGGTATTGAGGAGATGAATCAGAAATTGAAGGGGGGGATTGAGCGTGAATATTTTCAAAAGAAATATGCAGATCATAATTGGGAAACAATTGTAAAAAACAACTTTTTAGGTATCCTAAAGTCGGCTAAATAATTAGTCCGGTATGAAAATAAAGATCCAATTAGCAATAATATCAATCTACATTCTTGCCTTTTCAAATGTGTTATTGGACTTGATGAGCTTAAGGGAATTGTTGGGAAGTTATATCTTATTAGGAGTAGATCTGATTGTCCTTTATATTGGATTATCCGGCATGCATAAAAGTAAATTTAATTTGATTTTTTTCATAGCTCTTATCCTTCTTGGGTTTGCAAACTTTCTTTCAAATGATTATAGTTTCATTACATTCCTAAATGGGATGAGAGAGATAGTATTAGTTGTGCTCTTATTTTCCTTTTATGAATCTATAAGAGGCATTCGTTCACGTGTATTTATGAGAAAATGTATGGATCGGTTTATTCTGATTTTTCTTGTTACTCAATTGCCAGTTACGATCTTTCAGTTTATTGAATATGGAGCCAGCGATCAGGTGGGCGGCACGCTTGGAAACGGAAATACAGGTATATTAACTTTGTTAATAATCCCAATGGTTTATTCAAGAATAAAAAAGAACCTTCGAATAAAAGGCGCTAAAGCTTATTACAATTTGATTTTTCTTTTGCCCCTCTTTATTAATGAAACTAAGATTTCTTTTGTTTTGATCCCGATCATGTTTTTTTGCCTCCTTAGGTTTCGTAAGATAGAAACAGTTTTTATGGGTATTGTTTTAGGTATAGGCCTTTTCAGCATAATGAGCTATGTTTATTCAGATAATGGCACTTCTACACGTAAGAGCTCAGGTACCGCCGCCACGATTTTTAGTGAGAATAATTTAGACAAAATACTGCTTAGCAATGTGGAAGAAGGTGAAGACATACCGAGGTTCACAAAAATTTATATGGCAATGAACCTTTTAAATAAAAATACAATTGATTTTTTGATTGGAGAGCAGATAGGGGCTTTTAAAGGAGGCACAACATTATCCTTATCCAAATTTGCCTCGCAGTACAATTGGATGTTATTAGGTTCCAAACCATATATTTTTTTTCTATTAATTTCAGGTGGTTGGCTAATGTTAGTATTAATGATTTTCTTTTTTATTAATAAATTATTCATGATGAAACATAGAGCAAAGGATATGAAACTAATAGTGCTATTGGCATCTTTATTTATCTTGATCTTATTTTATAATGACGCTTTTCGGAATCCATTGTTTTGTTTCATTTACATATACTTTGTAATGATTGCAAAGGAGCTACCTATATCTCCGTATTTTAAAAGAAACTTTAGATCAAATAATGGTTTAAAGCCATTTAGTAAAAGAGCACAAGTTCGAACTCTTTAAATTTTAATTTGATAATTGAAATGGTTCTCTTTAATGGTTCAAGAGAAGAAAATATAATGGACTATAATCGGGTATATTCGGATGGAAATCTTGTCGAAGCGAGAGAAGGCATAGGCTGGGAGTATATAAAGCATTAAATTCATCACCCCGAAAATTCAAATAATCCCTGTTATACGTTTGAATAATTGCAACATTCAATTCGGTGAATAGGGGATTTTATTTAAACAGTTTCTTGATTTTTTGAACGAATAACGATTGCACAATCCAAAGTGACTATTTGACTATTAGAATAATGGTTTCAGCTTGGGTTCTTTAATTTTTAAAATATGACCATCCTTTTTGGTATTCCTCCGATACATCACATAAAAATTTCAATGGACGAGGTCTCCGGATTAAGACAATTGGGAAATACATGTTATACCGCGCAATACGGTTTGAATAATTCCAAAGCTTCTAAGTTATCGAGATTTATCGGTGTACTAAGAAATACTTTTTCGATACTCAGGATATTATATAATACAAAGCCTCATTTGTTATACCTGAATTCCAGGGTTGAACCAGTTGCTGGAGTTCGCGACTTTATAACCATATTTGTAGTAAAGCTATTTTATCGTAAAAGATTGAAAATAGCAATTAAGAGTCATGGCTCAGAGTATAGCCACTTAAAAAGCAATTCCTTTCTTTATAAAAAAGTTATTAATCCCTATTTAAATAAGAATGTGGATGCATGGCTCATGTTATCCAAGGAAGAACAGGAATTGATGCGGCATTTTATTTCCATTCCAAACAGGGTATTTGTTACCACTAACATAGTTTCCGATTTTGAAATATCAGATTCCGGGGTAGCTCATGATTTTTTGAATAAGTTGCCAAAAGATAAGTTTATAGTCCTTTTTTGTGGAAGAATTATTAAAGAAAAAGGTTGCTTTGACATAGTCGATTCAATTCCATTCATCAAGGACATTGATGAGATGGTTTTCATTTTTTTGGGAGACGGGCCGGAATTACCAACAATAAAAAATATAGTTGAAGAAAGATGTATTCAAAAACATTTCTTGTTTACAGGTTGGGTGGATGAAGCCGTTTCCAATTCTTTTTTTTCAAGAGTAAATATTCTTTTATATCCATCATATAGTGAAGGGTTTTCCATGGTTTTATTCAGGGCAGTCGCATCTGGTATTCCTGTGATCACAACAAGGATAAGAGCGGCTGCGGATTACTTGAAAGAGCCGGATAATGTATTGTGGGTAAAGGATGGGCAGCCCCATGAAATCGGAATGGCAGTAACTAAATTATTTGAAGATCATGAATTGAGGTCAAGAATGAGTGAGAATAATAAACAACTGGGGCGGATGTTTAATAAGAGGAATACCTGTAAGAACCTTTCGCAGATTTTTGAAAGTATTTGTGCATGAAAGTAATAGAGTTAGGGTTAGAAGTTGATACATTATATCCTACATATAAAGTAGTGTTTTTCAAGAAAATTTAATCAAAAGCTTGAAAATAGATTACCACAATATGCCTAAAGGAGCCGGTAAATTGAATTTTGCACTCCGGTACATTATGAATGTCGTTCGAACCTGGTATTTATTTCATGTTCGGTATCCATGGGTAAAGTACAATGGGTTTGTGAGGGTGATGCCATATTGCCTTTTTGTAAAAAGGAAAATTGTTATCGGAAACAATGTACAATTTGGTAGAGGTACGTGGGTGTCGAGTGATGTAACGTTTGGTAATAATATTTTAATGGCTGGCAGGGTGAATTTTGTGGGCAGGAATGATCATGTATTTGATGAGCCCGGTATGTTGATCTGGACTTCTGGGCGCGGAAATGATGAAACTACTTTTGTTGAAGATGATGTTTGGATTGGCACAAATAGCATTATCCTTGCCGGTGTAAGAATTGGGATGGGAGCTATAATTGCTGCGGGTGCTCTTGTTAATAAGGATGTACCGCCCTGCGAAATTTGGGGTGGCGTACCTGCAAAGAAAATAGGAGACAGGTTTAAAACAACAGAAGAAAGGGAGAGGCATATAAAGTTTTTACTTAAATACAAAAAATGAACCAGCACAGAATACTTTTGCTTGGCACAAACTCCTTTGTAGCTAATGGCCTTTACAATAAATTAAAGAGCTCCGGTCATTTTGTTAATTGTTTCAGCAGAGGGCAGGTAAAAAGACAGGGCGATTTTGTGACGGGTGATGTTTACCAACTTTCTGAAAATAATTATCTAATTGAAAATTATGACACAGTCATCAATTTTATAGTTATTAAGGATGAAGATGTAGAAAAGAATATAGAGTATATAAAATCGGTCGTTGAGTTTTGCAGAATTCATGGGGTTAAGAAATTGATTCATTTTTCTTCCATAATGGTTTACGACTATCAAGTCAGTGAAGCAGATGAGAAAACGCCTGCAGAACCTTTAAAAAGTACCGCTAAGAAGGGATATGGTGAATTTAAAATTGCAGTGGACGAATATTTGGATAGTGAAAGAAAAAATCTGCCCTTTGAAATTATTCTTGTCAGGCCCGGATATGTCCTTGCTGGTAATCGCAAGTGCCCATTTATGAAAGAATTACCTTTTGGGATTACGTTAATAAAGGGAAACCGGAACAGTAAACAACCGATTGTAAAAAGAGATGATGTTCATGATGCATTGATAAGAATTGTTGAATCATCTTCAAATATTCCTGTTTATCATTTTTACCCGAATGATGGGATGACAAAATTCAGATATGCAAAACAAAATGCCGGAGGTTTGATAATTACCTTACCTAAATGGATATTCAGAGGCATTCCTCTGATACTTTCAAAGGCAGGTATTATCCCTAAATCATTTTACAGCAGGTTTGAAGGTATGTATATTGAGACAAGATTTAATTCGGATTTGACGGAGAAAACTTTGCATTTTAAATTCAAATAGGATGAAAATCGCTATTCTTGGAGCGGGTACATACGGTAGTTATGTTATTAATTCTATTTTAGAAAAATTTCCCGGAGCATCAATTACGGTTCTTGAGGTGGGCGACAGAAAAATCAAAAGTGAAAAAGAGATTGGATTTGCTTCTACACTGAAAGAAGAGAAGTACAAAGGCTTGACAGACGGACGATTTTTTGGATTTGGAGGAACTTCTGATAAATGGGGCGGTCAGCTTCTTACTTTTAGCGAGTTTGATTTTAAGTCCCCGGATGATTTTATGAAGGATATAATTCGGATTAACCGGGAAAGAAAATCCAGTGTTTTGGCAAAGTTTAAAATAGAGAACGAACATCCTGAGAAGCCGGTATCCGAAGAATTGTTTATCAAAACGGGTGTATGGTTGAGTGCATTGCGCAGGAATCTGTTTCATTGGTTTAAAATCGGGAACCGTAAGCAAGTAAATTTATTACCGCATTGCAGAGTTGTACGATTAAAGTCAGCTGACAAAAAAAAGATTGATTCGGTCATCTATTTTGAAAATGGATTTGAAAAGGAACAATCTTTTGACTATTACTTCCTTACGGCGGGTGCGTTTGAAAGTGTAAGGATTTTGCTGAGTTCCTCTTTGACAAAAGAAAAGAGGGTTTACTTCTCAGATCATTTATCTCAGAAAGTTTTTAAGGTCAAAGATTCAACGAAAATAGGTAATGAAGATTTTGTATTTCGCATGAAGGGTACTTCTCTGATTACAAAGAGGTTGATAGGAGAGTTCGCTAATTCATCCTTTTACATTCATCCTGTTTTTAATCTCAGGTTCCCATTTTTTGAAAGTGTAAAGGAAATACTTTTCAAACACCATTTTCAAATGAAATACCTCTGGAATATATTTAGAGATATTCCCCATGTCATCGGCTTTATGTGGTCTGTTATTATTAAAAGAAAGATGTATGTAATGAATAATGAATGGTTTTTATATATTGATATTGAAAACCCAAGTAAAGAAAGCTATGTAGAACTCGCAGTGAATGTTGATAAATTTAAGATTCCCGGGCTTGACGTTTATTATAGAACAGATGAAAAAGCTGTTGTTGTATTTGAAAAGGCAAAAGAAATTGCTATTAAATATCTGAATTGCAATGGAGCAGATTATGAGGTTTTAGCTGAAAGAATAAATATTCAGACTTGTGAGGATATTTATCATCCCTATGAAATGTTTAATTTTAAAAATGCTGATGATTATTTCAGCCGATGGAGTAATATGTTAGTAGTCACTACCGGAGTGCTTTCCCGTTCGGGAGGTATCAACCCCACCGCAGCAATGTTTCCTGTAGTAGATGAATTTATTGAAAAGCATTTAAAATTTTAGGGGCTTTGATCTCGGTTTTAATGAATGCTTACGCCTGTTCTCCAGATATGGGAAGCGAACCCGGAATGGCGTGGAACTGGTGCCTGAACCTTGCTGAGTATTGTGAATTGCATATCATCACAGAAGGTGAATTCAGAGGTAAAATAGAGGCAGCACTGCCAACCCTTCCTCAGGGAAAAAATATGCACTTTTACTATAATCCTGTATCAGATAAGGTGAGAAAGATGTGCTGGAACCAGGGGGATTGGCGTTTTTACTGGTTTTACAAAAAGTGGCAACAGAAGACCTTTCAGTTGGCACTTGAAATTATGCGAACCAATAAAATAGATATTGTGCACCAGCTCAATATGATTGGTTTTCGTGAGCCCGGTTATCTGTGGAAAATAGAGGGGGTGCCTTTCGTCTGGGGGCCGGTGGATGCAAAAGAAAAATTCCCGGTTGGCTATCTAAAGGGCGCGGGATTAAGGACAAAAATATTTGTTCGTATAAAAAACCTTTTGACAGTAATTCAACTAAGACGAAGTAAGAGAGTAAACAAAGCTATTAAGAGAGCATCAATAGTAATTTCTGCAACTACGGAATCACGAAATAGTTTCAAAAAATATTTCAATATTGATTCTCCCCTTTTAAATGAGACGGGATGTTATCCTTTAAAAACAGTTTTGAAAGAGGAAAATCTTACGGGTGTATTCAATGTTCTTTGGGTGGGTAAAGGTGATTTCAGGAAACGGTTGGATTTGGCTGTTAGAGTAATAAGTAAGATGAACAATAAGAGTGTGAAATTGCATATAGCCGGCATAAGTGATACCGTTAATTGTGAAGAATTGGCTATGAGGCTGGGTATTTCAAGTCAATATATTTGCCACGGAATTATCTCCCACAAAGATGTCATAGGATTAATGCAGTATTCAGATTTATTCCTGTTTACGAGTGTGGCAGAAGGTACACCGCACGTGGTTTTAGAGGCGATTCAAAATAATCTTCCTGTAGTTTGTTTTGACACTTGTGGTCAGGGTGACTGTGTAAATGAAGCCGTCGGTATTAAAATACCATTGAGTAATCCGGAGCAATCAGTTTCGGATTTCGCAGATAAGATTAGTTATTTGTATCACCATAGGGAAGTATTGAAACAGCTTTCTGCGAATTGTTCTGAAAGACAGGAAGAATTGTCATGGAAAAATAAAGCCAGGCAGATGGTGGGATTGTATGAAAAAGCATTGGCTGGTTTTCAATCTGCAGATGCAGAGTAAAATAGGTTAGTTTTTACCAAAGGGCCGCCTGCTGCTGCGGGCTTGAGTGTATCTTCATGGGGTGATCTTTTTACCAAAGGGTCGCCCGCTGCCGCGGGCTTATTGGGGTATCAAACCATCCTTTCCGACACGAGGCTATGCATACTCAAAAGACAAAAGTATCAGCAAAAAGAACGGCAAAGCCCGCCGGGGCGGGCGGCCTTATGGTAACTGCGCCACGACAACTACAACACCACCTTTTAATAAAGTCTGCCTTCGGCGGGACGACCTTAAAGCTCCTCCAATCGTTCATATATACCAGAAGGTTCTTATATTTAAGAAAAAAACGATGCCTGATACATACTCTCAATTAAATATCCACGGTGTTTTCGCAGTGAAGAGACGCGAAAATATTATTACAAAGAACTTTCGTGATCCGTTGCATAAATACATGAGCGGGATATTAAACGAATATGATGCTTTTCCGTTAGCGGTAGGAGGATGGTTAGACCATGTCCATGTATTTTTTGAACTAAAACCTTCACAAAGGATAAGCGATGTAATAGGGCATTTGAAAGCGGTATCTTCCAAATGGATAAACGAGAATCATTTTGTAAAAGGGAAATTTAATTGGCAGGAGGGTTACGGAGCTTTTTCCTATTCAAAATCTCAGCGGGATCGGGTAATTAAATATATTATGAAACAGGAAGAACACCACAGAAAGATGACATTCAGAGAAGAGTATATCGCGTTGCTGAAAAAATTTGGGGCAAAATATAAGGAGGAGTATTTGTTTGAGTTTTATGATTTGAAATAGGGGATGAAGTCTTTTACTAAAGGGCCGCCCGCTGCCGCGGGCTTGATTGGGGTTTGCTCAGGATGTATCTTTTACCAAAAGAGTCGCCCGCTGCCGCGGGCTTGATTGGATATTCGTGGGATGTATCATTACCAAAGAGTCGTCCGCCGAAGGCGGACTGATCAGGTAATTCATCCTTCCCGGTGAGATATTAAGTACTATCAAAAGACACTATTAAGTAGTAAAAAGGATATAGAAGCCCGCCGGGGCGGGCGACCTTATGGTAACAACGCCACGACATTATAGTTTGACAAAGCCCGCCTTCGGCGGGCGACCTTATGTTAGAGATCATTACCAAAAGGACGCCCCTCCGAGGCTTGATTTGGCTTTGATGGGACGACCTTATGCGGAGATCATTATCAAAAGGCCCTCCACCGTGGCGGACACCTCTTCCAATGCCTGAGGCGCTGCATTTTTAAGAGAAGATCGCGGTAAAGTATATGGCACTTTTTCCGGATTCAATTACGAATTCTTATCTTTAATAATGGCTAATAATTTTGAACAATGACTCCAATTAAAATAAATGTAAATAAACAGTCAGACGGGTATTCATTCAGCATCGCACCATCCGTAAGGGATTTTATCAAAACACTTTTTCCTGATGCAAAACCTGCAAACAATATTTTTGTCGCTTATGATATTAAAAGCGATTTTGATTTATATGTTAGACACCTCGAAAATTACATATATCCGGCCTTGTTGGGAGTCGACAAGAACAGTGACTTAAAAAAGTTAGGAGAAATCCTGTTTATTGATACCCAAACCGGAAATATTTTAAATAAGGTAAGCCACAGTGACAAAAAAGTTTAATCAATATTTGGGCAAAGCAGGGCAGCTTAATGTCATGTCGGAATTTTTAACACTTGGTTGGAATGTGGCCATTCCTGAAGTGGATATTGGCAATGATATTTTTGTTGTCCAGGATAAAAACGGCACATTAAAAAGAGTTCAGGTTAAGACATCTGCCGCATCAAAAAGAACCCGGGGTTTTAGCGGACAATTCAGCGTATCTCTGAAAAACTTACGCAATATTTCAAATATATTAGTACACTATGTTTTCCTTGTAAGGCACAATGAGCAATGGTTTAGTCCTGTAATTATCAGGCAGGATTATTTGCTTTAATATTTTGAAAAACAAAATGTGGGTTCAGAATCCGGGGGAAACATAACATTTTACTTTTCTTACAACGATACACAGATTGAATGTTCAGGGTATGATTTTACAAAATATATCAGGGATTTTACAGACTTTCCCAAAGTTGAACATTAGTACAGGTCAGGTATATATTCTGCGATAGTTTTAACATGCAATGTTATTCGGTTTCGTGGCATTAAAAGGAGTTTCCTTAGTGCCTTTCTGCCTTCGTGGCAAAAAATAAAGAGGCCACCAGGTCACGAAGACGCGAGCATCACAAAGGAAACCGTTCGTGAAACTTAGTGCCTTTGGGCCTTCGTGGCGAAAAGGTTTAGCGGCGGAACAGTCGCCAGCCGCTAATAAAACAGTCTCTCAAAAGGGGGTCTATCCAACCCCGTTATTCTATTAAAAACAAACCAAAAATCATGAAAAAACAAAAAACGAGAATCTTGTTTCTCCTTCATCTGCCTCCACCTGTTCATAATTCCTCTTTGGTGGGCAAGTGGATCAGGGAAAGCAAACTCATCAATGAAAACTTTGATGCACGGTACATCAACCTCCTTGCTTCCAAATCCATTCAGGAAACCGGCCATGTCAGTGCGGGCAAAGTTTTCGGATTCGTCAGGATCTGGTTCCGGTTGTTTTTTGAACTCCTGTTTCGCAAGCGGCCCGCTCTGTGTTACCTGGCGCTTACCACCACCGGCGCTGCATTTTACAGGGATACACTGGTCATTCTTTTGCTGAAGGTTTTTCGTGTGAAGCGGGTTTATCATCTCCACAACAAAGGCGTGGTAAAAAATGCGCGGAAAAAGTTCAATAGTATTTTGTACCGGTTTGCCTTCAGGGGAGCCGATGTAATTGTGTTGTCTAAGTTTTTGTACCGCGATATAAAAATGTTTGTACCCGGAAGCAGAGTGCATATCTGCCCCAATGGGATACCCGTCTTTCCAAAGCAGATTGCTACGAAAGAACCGGAACGCATACCGGAAATATTGTTCCTTTCAAATCTGATGGAGGCAAAGGGGGTGTATATTTTGCTGGAAGCGGCAAGGATTCTGAAGAATAGGGGATATGAATTCAACTGCATATTTGTCGGCGGCGAAAGTGACATTACCCGTGAAAAGTTTCAGAAGATGGTAGCTGAATTGAACCTGAAAAATTATGCCCGGTACTTAGGCAAAAAGGTCGGGGAAGAGAAGGAACACATTCTGGAAGAGGCGGATATATTTTCATTGCCCACGTTTTATAATAAGGAATGCTCCCCGCTCGTTTTGTTGGAAGCTATGCGAAACAATCTGCCCATTGTTGCCACCCGTGAAGGTGGAATTCCTTCGCTGGTTGACGACGAATCAAATGGTTTTTTGGTACCGCAGGAAGATGCCGTACTGCTGGCAGAAAAACTGGCGGTGCTTATTACCAATCCCGCACTCAGAAAAAAAATGGGTGAGGCCGGCAAGAAAAAATTTGAATCGAGATATACCCTCCATCATTTTGAAAACCGGATCGTACGGATATTTGAAAATATCCTGGACCCCGGCCGTAACACAGAAGTACAACCCGATGGAATGGTATTTAGAAGGCCATTCCTGGGGTTGGAGTTATCGAGCCGTTCCTATCAACGCACAGTGGATGACCTGGTTTCACTGGCCGGAGCCGGCATTTCATCATACGCCTGCGTGGCCAATGTGCACATGTGCATGGAAGCCTACCACCATCCTGAGTTTGCCAAAGCGGTGAATGGTGCAGATTTAATCACCCCCGACGGGATGCCGATAGCAAAAGGAATAGAATTGTTTTATAAGGTACACCAGGAGCGGGTTTGCGGTATGGACCTGCTGCCCGACCTGCTGAAAGCTTCGGAAGGCAGCGGGATCAAAGTCTTTTTTTATGGCGGCACCCGCGAGATGCTGGAAAAGACTAAGAAATATTGCAGCCAACACTATCCCCGGTTGTCCGTGGCAGGGATGATCAGTCCGCCATTCAGGAAGTTAACTGCCAAAGAAGAGCAATCTCATGTAAATACTATCAATAATAGTGGCGCCGGCTTTTTGTTTGTTGCGCTCGGCTGTCCCAAACAGGAAAAATGGATGGCATCCATGAAAGGCCGCATCGATGCCTGCATGGTGGGGATCGGCGGCGCACTGCCGGTGATGATCGGAATGCAGAAGAGAGCGCCGTTGTGGATGCAGCGCTCAAGCCTGGAATGGGTTTACCGGCTGATGCAGGAGCCGCGGCGGCTGTTCAAAAGGTATGCCGTTACCAATACCCAGTTTGTGTGCCTGGTGTTGTGGCATTGGGCGCGGCAGGGATTCAGGCCGCTGGCATCGGAGGGGTTGGCCGTCGGAGGCCGGGGAGGAGCGGCACAGTTGCCCGCGGTGCTGGGCGGTGTGGACAAGGTTTCACGTGCAGCCTGCTGATAATTTTTTTGATTTTTTGGGAAGTTTTGATGACCCCGGGGAGCGCCTCCGGGGTTTTTTTGTTTCAGGAAGTGGTTTTCGTTTAGGCGTATAGGCGGTTAGACGATTAGGCGGTTAGACGGTTAGACGGTTAGGGGGATTAGACGTTTAGGGGGGTAAAAAAAACGCTTCAGGGTTTTGCTATGCTTCATGGCCATTGCTCCAAACGCCTTAAGGTTTTTCAAGGCCCCCGGATGGCTTTCGAAAACCTTCAAGCGTTTCGCGGGGGCTTTGCGGGATGG
>ERZ778018.1601-NODE-1601-length-17505-cov-11.343438_pt1 | contig 17505 bp, 13 predicted proteins | sample MGYA00375748_ERZ778018 | MGnify/ENA primary metagenome ERZ778018 (study PRJEB29350, sample SAMN05509839) | bioreactor metagenome | biome: bioreactor; material: wastewater | place: South Africa: University of Cape Town | collected 2014-04-22 ... | reverse complement strand
TTTACAAAGTCTTGTCCGCTTTTCCTAACTAAATTACCCTTTTTAGACAGCCTCTAAGCTCGGTAGAGTCATATGTAGGTAAGCATAAAGCAGTAGATTTTTTAATATAAAGTAGATTTAGCTATATAAGAGGTAGGCTTATACTGGTAGGTCCAATTAAGTACTTGCTTATGTCGAGTTATGTAGAAGGGGTCTATAATAAAGAACAGTACAAAAACTTTATTAACGCTTTTCCCTAAAAGATATATTACATCAAATTGCCTTCTTATACTTATTACTGTATAAATTTTTGTATCATTTATAGTTTAACTAATAAGTCTAAAGTATTAAATAATTAGCTTTAGGCTTGTTATATTATTCCAAACACCTTTTTTGCATTCGCTGTAGTAACAGACGCTACAGTTGTTATATCTATCTGTTTGGTTGATGCAATAGCTGCTGCAACATACGGAAGGTAGCTAGACTCATTTCTTTTTCCTCGGTACGGAACAGGTGCTAAATAAGGGCTATCTGTTTCTAGTACTAAATGCTGTAAGTCAATTTTTGCAATTAATTCTGATAATCCTGCATTTTTAAAAGTGATAATGCCTCCTATGCCTAGATGAAAGCCCAGTGCTATAATCTGTTCTGCCTCAGCTAATGTACCGCTAAAACAATGAAATACTCCTCTAAGGGTCCCATCTTGGTATTTTTCTAATAAATGTATAGTTTCCTTAAAAGCTTGCCGCGTATGAATTACTATAGGAAGTTTATACTGTTTAGCCCAGTTTAACTGTATTGTTAAGGCTTCTTCTTGTAAAACTTGATAAATAGTATCTCTATATAAATCTAGGCCAACTTCGCCCATAGCTATAAAAGATCGTTTGTTTAACCAAGATTCTATTTGATATAGTTGCTGTTGAAAGTCTTCTTTGATGTAGCAAGGATGAATACCTATCATAGCTGAACACAATGTTGGATAGTGCTCTTCTAATGCTAACATAGGTTCTATACTATTAGTATCAATATTGGGTAAAAGTATTTTGGTAATACCTGCTTGTATACTTTGTGAAATAACTTGATTTTGATCCTCTGAATATGCTTCATCATACAGATGTGCATGGGTGTCAATAAATTCTATCATTATTTATAGCTTTTACAGTTGGCTGTCTGTTATACGGTAACTTCTAGGACCTAATTCTATGGCTTGCATATTACTTATCTTTGTCTGTTGAATATTAAAACGAAGTACGGTGCGTACTTGGTGGAACCCATATCTGCCAGCAGCACCAGGATTAAGATATAAAACAGGTGGATGCTTTTTGTCGTGCATAACCTGTAGAATATGGGAGTGTCCACATATGAATATATCTGGTAGTTTTTGCTTAAAAGTTTTTAAAATATCAGGTGTATAAGTAGGCGGCCTACCACCTATATGAGTTATCCATACATGCAATCCCTCGCAAATAAAATTTTGATGTTCAGGATATTTACTCCTTATTTCTCTACCATCAATATTGCCATATACAGCTCTTAGAGGCTTGAAAGCTTCTAGCTGTTGTGTAACTTCTATATTCCCAATATCGCCTGCATGCCATATTTCGTCACATGATTCAAAGTAATTAAATATTTTTGGATCTAACCAACCATGCGTATCTGAAATCAATCCAATTTTCATAAGTTAAGTAATAACAATAATAGATTTATATTTACTAAACGTACAAAGATATTTAATAGAAAACTTATAAAACCGACCAAGATTCTATCTTTAAGTAAGTTTATTCATAAATTGTTCAAGGTTTCATAAGATCTCTCATTTAGAAATAAATATGTGTATAAAAAAATTTACATATATTTGAGAGGCTATGTCATTCCAAAGGTGCCGCTCTATGGCAAGTCTGTAACTTAAAATATTATTAGTATATATATGACTTATAAACACCTGGCATAAATATTGCTGGTGTAAGATATATACTTTAATTTTTAAAATTCTAGGTTTATATAAAATGAGAATCGTCAGTATTATTATTTTCTTCTTGAGCTTGCTCGTACAATAAATCTTAAGAAGAAAATTCACTAAATATGCTAGTATGCCGCTAAGGTCTAAACTAACTGGGGCTGAAATAGCTGCTAACATGCTAAAATATTATGGTGTTAATGGTGTAAACATTACTTGTACACAGGGGCATTTGACAGATCATTATAATCCAATTAATAAAACTGTTAATTTAAGTGAGGAAGTATTTTATGGAAGTAGTGCAGGAGCTGCTGCAGTAGCAGCACACGAATCTGGCCATGCAGTTCAGCATGCCAAAGGGTATGCTTTTCTAAAATTTCGCTCTGCTATGGTACCTGTATTGTCGGTTACATCCCGCTATATGATGTGGATAATCTTGATCGGTATTTTTCTTGCTAGGACTACTTTACTACCTTTAGAAATTGGAATTGCCTTATTTGCTTTAACTACCTTATTTAGCTTTATAACTTTACCAGTAGAATTTGATGCAAGCAAAAGGGCCCTTGTATGGATTAATCAGCAAGGTGTAGTAAGTAGTCAAGAATATGCTACAGCTAAAAGTGCTCTATGGTGGGCAGCTATGACATATGTGTTGGCTGCTTTAGGTTCTTTAGCAGAATTGTTGCATCTTCTGTCTGTTTTAAATAAAAGAAGAGATTAATCTATATAATATGTGGGTTTAAAGAGAAAAATATATGTAAATTGATAGCACTAGAAAAGAAAATATTGTATAGTGTGGTTGTTCCTTTTCTATAATAGAATAAGGGATTGGGTAAACTGAGAGATAATAGTTAATGGTTTAAATTAGGTAATAACTAAAAAATCAGATAATTATGACAACAAAAAAGTATATCCGTATAGCTGCTATAATTTTTACAATTGTAGGTGCTTTAAATTGGGGTTTAGTAGGAATAGCAAAATTTGACTTAGTAGCTTATCTGTTTGGAAATTTAACCAATGCTTCTCGAATTGTATATAGTTTGGTAGGTTTATCAGGCGTTTACATACTTAGTTTGGTAAAAAGGCTTGTATAGATTTAGCACTGAGTTACATATCTATATAATAGCAATAAGCATAATAGTCAGATAAGTTTATGTTTTTAGTATTTATTAGATAACTAGCTTAGTCCTAACAATTTTTAAGGTATGAGACACTAAATAAGCCTTATAGCTAGGATATGTGTTTGCTATTAAAATCTTAAACAGCCTAAGTGGCTTTTTGGCTATTCATGGTCTATTTCTTCTAATTTAGCTTGTAGAAAAGTTGTAAAATATTGTCAGGTAATAAGATTATCGAGTAAATATGCTGCAATACTTTTTTGCAATTGCTATAACTCCTTATAAATTAAGATATTATAATATAAAAAAGATTGATTACGTTGCGTTTACGGAGGCTGAGTAATCATAAAATAAGCAAAACATACTACACTAATCATTAAGAATAAAACTTTGTGTATGCTTTCAGACACCAATTGAAAGTAACATTGCTTCTTTTAACTGAAAGAGTCACCTATATGCTTAAAGTTAAGTAGCTTCCAATTATAAAAAATGACTATATACCAACTGTATACTATGTCTTTAATAGGTGTTTGCTAAATACAATAGACATTTTTAGCAAAATTTAATGGATACAGACCTCTGACTACATACAATTCTTACTAAAAATAGTTTAAAGAGAATTTTTTATACCAGACTCTTAGCTATATTAAAAATGCCATTCTATTTGTACTGTTAAACATACATGTATATACTTCATGCCCAAATTTTTCAATTTTATACTATCTAGAATTAGTATTATATTAAATTAAGAGTTAAATTTCTTAGTAATTATATTATTCAAAAGGTTATTTATCCTCAAATCCATACAAGAACGAGCTTATCTGTTACTTTACTAATTTCGAAGTTTGATTTTAAAAACTATGATTTATGGCTATAGAAGAAAATTTAAATGAGTCCTTACAAGCTTTTAGCAGATTGTTAAAAATTATAGATGACTTAAGAACCAAGTGTCCTTGGGATCAGCAGCAAACCATGAGTAGTCTACGACCTATGACTATTGAAGAGACCTTTGAACTTTCTGAAGCAATATTATCAGAAAATATGATAAATATCAAGGAAGAGCTGGGAGATTTATTACTGCATATACTTCTTTATACTCGAATTGCTACTGAAGATAACTCTTTTACTACAAGTGAATGTATTAATGCACTTTGCGACAAGCTTATACATCGTCATCCACATATCTATCAACCTCATCAAACAGCAGCGAATACACTTGATATAAACAAGAACTGGCAAAAGGTGAAACTAGCAGAGAAAGGCCGTAATTCTATCTTACAAGGTATTCCTAATTCGCTGCCAAGCTTAAGTAAAGCCATGTGTATACAAGATAAGACTTCTTCAGCTGGATTTGGTTGGAAAACCCAAGAAGAAGCATGGGAAAAAGTAAAAGAAGAAATACAAGAATTAGAGGATGAAGTAAGGAATAGCAATGATATAACTTCTGTTAGCACGCAAATAGAAGATGAATTAGGCGATGTACTTTCTTCACTTATTACTTATGCACGTTTTATTAATGTAGATCCAGATAGGGCATTAGAAAAAGCTAACTTAAAGTTTATAAGACGTTTCCAATGTATAGAACGCCAACTAAAGGAAGATAACAAGGAATTGAGCGCTCTTTCAATAGAGGAGATGGTAGCTTATTGGAAGCAGGCTAAGGCTCAGTTACGTGCTGTAGCTAAAGAGCAAACTTCTAGCTAGAATTTTTACAGGTTAGTTTTATATTAGTACACATTCTAGTATGCATTTGTTATTTTAAGCTTGAAAAATAAGTATACAGATTCGGCCTAAAAGTTTGTATGAATTATAAAGTATAGCTTAAATTAGCACTCATAAAAGGTTCTTAAGAGCAGCAGGTGCTCTGTTTATTCAATTAAATAAAAAACCATTCGCCTGCTTATGTGTACGGCGAACTAATACATTACTAAATTGTATCCAATTATACATATAAAGGGCCTTAATATTTATCAAGGGGATAAGCTTGTTTTAAAAAATATCAATTTTAATATCCATAGAGGTGAATTTATATTTTTGATTGGTAAGACAGGTAGTGGAAAGTCTTCTTTGCTAAAAACCTTATATGGAGAGCTGCCTTGTAGATTTGGTAAAGTACAGGTTGCTGAATTTAGCCTACATACAATTATTCCAACTCAGCTTCCCTTCTTGCGAAGAAAACTAGGTATTATATTTCAAGATTTTCAATTGCTGATGGATAGAACAGTAGAAGAAAATTTAGCTTTTGTGTTAAAAGCTACAGGATGGAAGCAAAAGACAGATATAAAAAATAGAGTAGCAGAGGTGTTGATGAAAGTTGGGTTAGACTGGGCTGGAAAAAAGATGCCCTACCAGCTATCAGGAGGTGAACAACAGCGTACAGCTGTTGCACGTGCTTTGCTTAATGAACCTGTGGTATTACTGGCTGATGAGCCTACTGGCAACTTAGATCCAGAAGTAGCTAACGAGATTTTAAATTTGTTTTTAGAGATTAACAAAGCAGGTACAGCGGTGCTAATGGCTACACATAATTATGATTTTCTGAGCAAACAACATAGTAGAGTGCTTAAGTGTGAAGATGGATATTTATTAGACTCCCTGCCTCAGGCTGATATAAATTTAAACATACCGAATTTTTAACGATAAGTATAGACTATATGTCTGACGTGCGAATCATATTTATGGGCACACCAGAATTTGCTGTGCCTAGCTTGGATGCCTTGGTGGCATATGGATGTCCTATAGTAGCAGTAGTAACTGCGCCAGATAAGCCGCAAGGGAGAGGCCATAAGATACTTCCTTCACCTATTAAAGTAGCTGCTGAACAGTATGGTATACCTGTTTTGCAGCCTACCAATTTACAGAGTCCCAGTTTTCTTGAAATTTTAGATAGTTATGAGGCTAATTTATATGTAGTGGTAGCTTTTAGGATGTTGCCTAAGTTAGTATGGAATAAACCATCTTTAGGGACTATTAATCTACATGCTTCCTTATTACCTCAATATAGAGGTGCGGCACCTATTAACTGGGCTATTATGCAGGGTGAGTTAATAACTGGCCTTACTACTTTTTTTATAGAAGAAACCATTGATACTGGTCATATTCTATTACAAGACAAAGAGCCTATTTATGAAATGGATACAGCTGGTACCTTGTCAGAGCGTTTGAAATACAGAGGTGCTAATTTATTGTTGGAAACAGTACAAGCCATAGCATCTAATAATTGCAAAGCTGTTCCACAGCCAACTGTTGTACTACACAAGGCTCCTAAGATTTATACAGAAGATTGTCAAATCAATTGGCACCAATCGACTGCTAAAGTATTTAATTTTATAAGAGGCTTGTCTCCTTATCCAGGTGCATGGACTGTTTTAAATAATATACATACCAAAATATTGTTGGCACATCCACTACCTATTCCTACCTGCTCTCCGGGTGAGCTCTGTTCTGATAACAAAAACTATTTATATATTGGTACACAGGATGGTGCTATTTCAGTAGAACAGCTCCAACCTGCCGGGAAAAAGTTGATGGATATTCAATCTTTTCTAAGAGGCTGTCTAAAAAGGGTAATTTAGTTAGGAAAAGCGGACAAGACTTTGTAAAATTAGTTAGTAGACTTTAAGCGAACAGCTATGCCATACACTAGCGATTTAACAGATAAGGAATGGGAAGTGCTAGAACCATTGGTTAGTTATATAGGTCCTTGCCGGCCCCGCAAATACACTATAAGAGAAGTATTAAATGCTATTTTCTATCTAGAAAAAACGGGCTGCCAATGGCGTATGCTACCTGCTCATTTTCCACCCTGGAAAAGTGTTTATGATCTATATTATCGCTGGCGAAGGAATGGTAAATGGGACTTGGTCCATGATACACTTCGAGATCAAGTACGAGAAAAGTTGGGAAAACAAGCTATACCTAGCGCTGCCATTATGGATAGTCGTTCTGTTAAAACAGCACAAAAAGGGGGTCAAAAGGCTATGATGCAGCAAAAAAAGTAAAAGGCCGTAAGCAACATATAGTTGTCGATACGCTAGGACTTATACTTTGTGTGGTAGTACATTCGGCTCACCTATCAGACTCAAGAGGATGTCATCTTTTACTTATTCGTCTTTTTAATGCATTCCCCTCTATCAAACACATATGGGTAGATGGAGGATACCAGAAAGGATGTATAATTTGGGCTTATGGGGTGCTAGGTTATACTTTAAAAGTTGTAAAACGCCTCTCAAATGGGTTTAGTATTCTAAAAAAGCGATGGATTGTCGAGCGTACGTTTGCTTGGCTAAGCTTTTCTAGGAGATTAGCTAAAGATTATGAGCATAATCCCAAGTCTTCTGAAACGCATATTAAAATTGTTATGATCAGGCTTATGCTTAAAAGGCTCTTGTGACCCATTTTTACCTTTTTAGACAGCCTCTAAGAGGACATAGGTTGTTTAGCTAGTAGGGTTATTTTTTATCAAAATTAAAAAATGACTATATTAGCTAACATATAAACAGGTCTAAAAATATAACTCTATTACTAAAGACAACTATTATGGATGAAATTCAAAAGCAGTTAGATAAAGCCGATCAGCTGATGCAAAAAGCTTGTACGCATACGCAAATAGAATTTAGTAAAATTCGTGCTGGAAGGGCTATGCCAGATATGCTAGATGGTATTAGTATTTTATATTATGGTGCTATGACCTCGCTTAACCAAGTAGCAGCTATTACTACTCCAGATGCAAGAACACTAGTTATTAAGCCATGGGAGAAAAAATGTATTCAGGAAATTGAAAAGGCGATTGTTAATAGTAAGCTAGGGCTTAATCCACAAAATGATGGAGAAGTGGTTAGGATTATTGTTCCTCCACTCACCGAAGAACGTAGAAAAGATCTGGTAAAACAAGCAAAAAACGAAGCAGAAAAAGGTAAGATTTCCATAAGAAATATTAGAAAAGATATTAAGGAAACATTTAAGCATCTGCAAAAAGATGGTGCTTCTGAAGATACTATCAAAAGAGCAGAAGAAAAGCTGCAAAACTTAACTGATAAGCATATTCATAATATTGATAACCTCTTAACTCATAAAGAAACAGAGATATTAGAAGTTTAATTTAACTAGTGTTACTTATTTTTATTAATAATGTGAGTGAGTTACATAAATAAATTAAACCTAATGTGGGGATGGTTATAAAGCTATCCCCCCTTAATCTGTTCAAATTATTTGATGTAATAATACCAGTAGTTCTCTCTATCGTACTTCCTACTCATTTCTACTTGTAATAGTAATATAGTTTATATGGGTATAAGAAATGGCAAGCTATGTAAGAAGTGGTTAAGCTTACTACAAATATCTTTAAAAAATACTTAATCTTTTAGCACTGATTCTGCTTGTCAATTTATGTGCACATTAAGTATGCGTCTAAACAAAAATTATGGTTGTGCATTACTTTTACACTACTGCCATACTATATATATTCGCCCTTACCTTAAATGCTAGCGTTTATCTTAAAGATACATAAATAGATTATCTGATATTTATACCTTCTGTTGATTACATAAAAAGTTCGCCTCTTGGTAGCTATTCTGCCTTAAATATCTTATTTTATAATAAGCTACCTATCTATAAAAAGAGTTTAAAAAAAATCCTCAAATAACTGTTTTATTTCTATGTTAACCAAATTAAAAAATTTAAAGGGTTATCTTATTCTAAGCTATTTATTGAGCTTGTTCCCTATCTTAAACACTGTTTCTTGCCGATGTGATAATGGTGAAATGGGAGGAAGTAGTAGTTTGACTATGGAAGTAAATCCTCGTAATCTCATGGGCGATGCTACAAAAACAACAATTTCCTTTCAGTTAGCACAGCCTGATAAAATGGTTGATTTAGAAAAATTTAAATTAAAGGTCAGCCTTGAAAAGCAGGAAGGGGGTATAGCTTCTCATTTACATTATACGGATGCCGAAAATGAATTAAAAAAGGCAAAGGAAATAATAGAAACATTAACTCATTTTACAAAAAGGACTAGTTTAGATGATTACAGAACATCCTTTCAAGTGGATTTGAAATTAGTGCCTGATATGGAAGCTACAGAGTTAAAATATAAGGTTGAGTTGCTCACTGAGCAGGGTGAGTTAGTGGATGGTACTGCTTTAAGCTGGAATGCTTATAAGGAACTTAGACTTACACAGGAGACTCCAAACAAAATACAAGGGGATAATAAAGATATCAAATTAAAATTATATAATCCTAACACTAATTCTATTAGCGCGGGCCAACTTAAATTAATTATAAATAGAACTGAGGGTTCTCAAGCTACAATAGAAGGTGCTGCACCTACTACAGATGAGGGAAAATATGAAATAGTCTTGGCATCAATAGCAGGTAATCAGGAATTAGAAAAAACTTTAACTATAAACGCTAAAAAAGATCTTAAAGCTAGCTTTACCATTCAACTATACTACCAAGAAAAAGCACAAGGTAATCCTGTTACAGTAAGTTGGGAACAAGGTATGTTGCTCAATTTAGGTATAGAACGTAAGAAAGGAAAGTCACGTGTACTTACATGCAACATAGAAAATAATGGCACTGTATCTGCTAAGGGAATAAAGTTACAATACGTCGGAAAAACTGAGGGTGTCAAGTTGCAAGGAAAGAAGCTTATAAAAGATAAAGTTGAAAAAAAAGATTTAGGAGACATAGCTGTGGGCGCCAAAGGAATACATACAGAGCTAAAAGAATTAGACTTTGGTATCAATTCAAGTGCAGATATTGAATTTACGCTAATTTATGAAGGAGGGCAAACCACTCCGAAGTTGTATACTTTTACACCTTTAAATGTGGACCTAAGAATAGATAAGCTGCATTATGATCCTACTGAGGGGCATATTATATATACTATTATAAATAATGGTAATGATGTGGCTGAAAAAGTAAAGATAAAATACACCAATGTAAGTGAAGATAATGAAGGGAAAGAGGTTACATTAAAAGAAATAAAAGAAAAGAAAGAAGTTGTGACTCAGGAAGTAACCATAGCTCCTAATACTTCAACAGAGGAAAGACGTCTTTTAGTAGATTTTAAGAAGGCAGACAAGGCAACTTTTGAATTCGGAGTACTGTATGATGGTAAATCTATTAACCAGGCAACAGAGTTAAAGACTTTGGAAGCAAAAGAGGTTGCAATGAAGTTAGTGTCTAAAGATACTGCAACAGGCAACATTTTATTAACAGGATCTAATCGTATGCTAAATTTTACTATAGAAGCGCCAATCGGCAGGCATTCAGACAATATAGACCTCAAGCATGTATGGATAGATATAAAAAGTAACAATAATAGCTTCCTTTCAAAATCTCCTGTAAGTAAACACAAGCTTGATACCTTAACGAGTGTTAATATAGGTAGAATAGGAAATACAATATCACTTTATGTAAAGCCAGAAGAAGCAAAAGAAGCTCAGTTCGACTTATTCCTTTATTATAAAAAGACACAGCAAGGAATGCCTCTTCATATAGATTGGCAAGAGGATCAATTAAAAATAGAAGACTCAAATAATTTGTATGTAGGTAATAATGAGGTCAGCTTTACACTTTCTAATGCTGTAGGGCCTGTAAATCCCAAGGAGTTTATAATAGAACTAAGTAGTGATAAAGGTACTCAGTTTAGCCTTATTGAGTCAAAAAAAACACTGCCTCGTAGTCCTAGTTTAGAAGCACTAAATAAATTATATGAATACGCTACATCAAACAATAGGTCTATAAGACGCTTAGATACGTTAATTGGGATTGACGAAGTAGCTAAAAATACCTCCACCGCACCCATTCGATTTAAATTAAATAAGGCTATAGATCGTATTGATGAGGATAAAGTCACTGTTACGGTAAAACGTGGTGATATAGAGTTGGCTAAACAGTCAAAAGTTTGGAAGGCAGAGGGAGTTAGTTTACAGGTTACAGAATCAAACACAAGGTTGGAAGATAATGCAAAGCTTGAGATACGTATCAAAAATATAGGCCGAGCTGTACCAATGGACGAAATACGTGTCGAAATCATTCATGATAAAGGAGTTTGCTATAAGTTAGGAAATGTTAGCGAAGATAATATTAATACTACATTAGATAAGGTACTAGGGAAAAGTGGTTCTTCAAAACTTACACAAAAGGTTAAAGTCATGGCTTTAAATATGGAAGGTAAATTATCTCAAGAACAATATACAGCTAACTTTACGCTAAAAATATACCATAAGAATGACCCTGAACATATATATAGTGAAAAGTTTACTTGGATTAATAAGCAACTGTTTGAGCAAACACTTAAGAGACTTGAACAAGAAGTTAATAGTTTAAGAGTAGCGTTTAATAAAATTGACAAGGATACCTACTTATCATTGCAATATGATGGTAGCCTTAAAGTAAACTACGCAGAATGGGGTAAGAAAGCGCAAGAGCTTACTGTATATAAACATAAAGCCACGCGTATTCAAGAAAAAGCTGCGAATTTAATAGATAGGCTTGACCCTAAAATACAAACTGAGGAAAGAGATAAAGTGGAAACTAAAATTATAGAAGTTGCCGAGAAGATTAAAGCTGATGTGGATGAGTATATTTCAAGTGAGTCTCAAAAAGTACTGGAACGCGACGTTACTGCAATTCTAGGAAAAGTTAAGGATGATCTTTATAAGTTTACTGTTCAAAAATCTAAGTTTGAACAAATCGTTATGGAAGATATTAATGTTGATGAGGCAATAGCAAAAGACGCTACACAATTCTTACAAAATGCTGTTTCTATTGGTAATAGTAAGATAATAGAACAAGTTAGTGAAGGATTACTTAATAATATTAGCAATTTAGTTAGTAATGATAAAGAGTCTATTAAGGAACAAATTATTCAAGCAAGGTACAAATGCCAAGGTATTACTCAAGAATTTGAAGTATTTCAAAACAACGCTATAAAAGTTGTAAGTGCAATAGCTGGAAAATTTAAAGATACAATTAAAAAGCTTATAGAAGAAGTAGAGCTAGATTCTGAGCGGCTAGGAATTGTAAGTGTAGAGATTAGTGAATACTTTGGAGATGAGCAGACTTCTTTTTTAAAATCTATTGATGATAAGGTTAGACGAAACAAGGTTATACTAAACATTGAGAATTTATTTTCTAAGCCTGAAGAAAAAACTAAAGAGGTTTCTTCTAAAGTTGCAATACTTGGTGAACTTGTTAATCAAATCAATTTACAACCACATATTAGTTCCAACGAATTTGATAATCCTGAAGAAGAAATTAGTAAACATATTCAACAAATGTATGCATCTATAGACAGTATGAGTGAGAAAACTGCTGAAGCTATACTGGTAAAAGCTGAACAAGCGCTGCAGACAGTGAAGCAAACAATTCAGACTGCAGGGTATACACTTGAAAATATACAAGAAATTATTCAAGGTGCTGGACAAATATGTTCCCTTATTAAAGGATTTTATCTTACAAATGGTAACGAGCATATGCAAGTCAGAGCATCTAAAGCAGCAGATGATTTTTTCAATATTATGAACGAATTGAATGAAAAGGAGCAAAAGTCTAAGTAGCTTATATTTAAACAAAACAGTATACTTTATAGTTTATTAATTCCTAATACTATTCATAAAGAGTTTAACAAGGTGACGGTAGCTTACTTAGAAGATAAATGACTCCCCGTTGGAATTTAATATGATTAAAGGATATATTTGGGTAAAGCTATATAATTATTATAAAAAGCAGAGCCTATGTATATCCTTTCTGGTTATAGCTATCATAGTAGCAAAGGACCATGCTTGCAATTGGATGAGATAGCTAGCCAGCCCACAATAAGGCATTATGTGCCTATATGGGAGGCTTATATAAGTCTTAACATATTAGCAAGTAAATATTGTATAGGAGGCTTTGACTTAACAACTAAGCGATCTATACCTTGTCCTAATCAACAAGAGATTGGTAGTAAATCATTATATTGCTCTAATTGTAACCAGTCTATTCAGTTTAATCCGGCTTTTTACAGAGTTGCTCCTTCTCAACTATCACAACAACAACAATCTTATAACTTACAGCCCCATGCTGTTTATCTAGCATATTTTGGAGGCAATATAATAAAAGTGGGTATTGCTAATGAAAAACGAATCTATACCAGATGGCTAGAGCAAGGTGCACGTGCTGCAGTGGTTTTGCAATGTCTGCAAGATGCTTATGCAGCTAGGGCACTCGAAGAATATATAAGTGCTACATATAATATCCCAGAACGTATTACTATCAAGCAGAAACAGCAAAGCTTACACATGCCTTATTATTTTGAGGATGCTAGCATAAAGCTCAATGCCTGTAGGAAAGCTATTTACGCCAATCTGAGCACCTTATCCATGGACAATCCTATACAAAATTTACAGGATGCTTACTTTCGTAAAAAGCAGCCTTTTCCTTTGTACGAATCACCTAAAGAAAGCCAGCGTACTATTGCTGGATACGGCTTGGGAATGGTAGGAGAGGTGCTTATTTATGAACAGCAAGGGTATTGTTTTATACAACCTCTCAAGTCATTGCTAGGCCAGGTCCAAGTAAGCTTAAATGAAAAGGAAGTACCCATTCCTGTTAATATCCAAACTCAATTAAATCTTTTTGGGTAACTGCATAATGTAGTTAGCAAAACCTAGCAGATGTGTTTCTTCAAAGCTATTGGCTATGATTTGTAGGCCTATAGGTAAGTTTTGCTGATCTGTACCATTAGGAATAGAAATGGCTGGTAGTCCTGCCACAGATGCTAACGTTGTATACACATCTGCCCAATACATAGCTAAAGGATCATGTGCATTAAATCCTATCTTAAATGCAGTGCTAGGCGTAGTAGGTAGTAAAATAAAATCATAATCAGATAAAATAGCTTGTAGTTTGTCTTTTATCAATCTTCTTATCTTTTTCGCTTTTATATAACAATCCTCATAATGGTTGGCCCCTAATACAAAAGCACCCAACAAGATTCTTCTTTGTACTTCTTGTCCAAAACCTTCTGATCTCGTTTTAGTGTAAAGTTCTTCTATAGTATTAGCAGACGGACTTCTATACCCATACCGTACGCCATCTAAACGCGCTAGGTTAGCACTAGCTTCAGCAGTGGTAAGTACATAGTAAGTAGGTAGTACATATTCTAATAATGGAAAGTCGATAGCTTCTACTTGGTGGCCTGCTTGCTTTAAAGCATCCATAGTAGCAGTTGTGTGTAATCTAATTTCGTCTTGTAGACCTGTATAGGCTAATGTTTCTTTTAAATAAGCAATTTTAGCTTTTTTACTGAAAGTTAAATAATCACTATAATGAGGAACTGGTTGTTTAGATACAGTGCTATCAAATGTATCAGCACCTGCAACAACTTCTAGTACAGTAGCACAATCACGTATATCTTTAGCAAAAATACCTATCGTATCAAAAGAGGATGCATAGGCAATCATACCGTGACGAGAAATTCTAGAATAGGTAGGCTTAAGTCCTATAATACCACAAAAAGCTGCTGGTTGCCTTACTGAACCACCTGTGTCTGTTCCTAGGGCTACATGGCACATATCAGCTTGTACAGCTACTGCTGACCCTCCTGATGAACCACCTGGTACACGTGTAGTATCAATGGCATTCCGTACAGGTCCAAAAGCAGAGTTCTCATTAGAAGACCCCATGCCAAACTCATCACAATTCTGGTGGCCAATAATAATAGCATCTTCATCAACCAAGCGCTGCACGCAAGTAGCACTAAACTGTGAAATAAAACCTTCTAATATTTTGCTGCTTGCTTGTACAGGATGGTCTTGATAGCATAGCAAGTCTTTGATACCTACTACCATGCCTGCTACTTTGCCTGCTTTTTTAGCATGGAGTTTCTTTGCAACTTGGTCAGCCGTTGTTAAAGCTTCTCCATCATAAGTCCTAACGAATGCATTAAGATCTGCCTGGCTAACAATATTGTTTAGACATTGCTTAACTATGTCAATACAGGTATTTGGCTCGTTTTGTAGTATATCAATTAAACTTGAAAAAGGTTTTAATTCAGTAAGTTTTCCCATTTCTTTATAACATATATGGATTAATTGCTTTAGACCAGGCAATAGTTATGCATCCCGACAATTAAATAGTAGGGTAAACGCTATTAGCAAAAGTATAACTTATCAAAAGTAATTAACTCCACCAACCTTATCAAGCGTCTGCAAACCTATTTAGCTATCTGTAACTCTAATTGAAAAATAATTATGCATTACAAATAAGCATAAAATTAATTATTGCCTTTTAAATAAAGGACTTGAAAGTTTTGGTGTAGGTAATTTATTGTTTCGGTAATAAGGTTTTATTGCAATATAGTAGCTTACATATAGTCTATTTTTAAAGGGTAATTGGCTTTATATGTGGATAAGCTTAAAAAATTAAATGCATTCTAGTTACCACTTATGTTTATGCTGAGTATACTTATGATTTATCTATAACAAGTCCTATGCCAAGCAGCTTTATAAATTTTTAAATAAGTAAGCAGATAGGTTATAAAAAGCAAAAAACATTAAGGGCTATTTTGCACTGGTATAGGCATGGTTTTTAAATTAAAATAGCTTTATTAGTTTTTTTGAAAAATAAGCTGTTTATTTGGGTCTAAATATGATTGATGAATTGACTGTGATACTACCTTTTATCTCATCTTGTAAAGGCTAACATGAATTATTAACGCTTTCTCTGTTGTAAATAAACGGAAATGGTTGTTAAAGTTGATTTTTAAAAGCCTCCTAAGTTTGCATCTGACCTATGCTTAATTGATTTCAAGAAGCAGATAAGTAGCCTTATAGTATATATTATGCTTGCTAGATTATAGGTAACTTAAAATATGATTGCTGTTGAAACTTTTAAATAGCCAATATATGAAAAGTGCAAAGCTTATACATAAAGTATGTTGTCAGCTTAAGCCTTTTATTTAGTGGGCGTTTGTTAACATTATAAAATTCAATTTTTAAACTTTAGTCCTAGGAATGGATATAATAAATAAGTTATGCCTGGGACATTTAACTATTATTATATTATACATTCAAAACTATGACTAATTTCCAAGAAATGGGGCTTTCCCCAGTACTTACCCAAGCCCTAGATAAATTAGGTTTTACAGAACCGACTTCGATTCAGGCAAAAACTATACCTTTAGCATTAAAACAAAAAGATATTCTAGGATCAGCTCAGACTGGTACTGGAAAAACATTAGCTTTTGCTCTGCCTTTAGTTAACCAGTTATTAGCAAATCCCACAAGTGTGGGGCTTATTTTAACCCCTACTAGAGAGTTGGCACAGCAAGTTGCTACCAGCGTTAACCAACTTCTTTTTAAGACACCTTTTATAAAAACGGCTTTGCTAATAGGTGGAGAACCTTATAATAAACAGCTAGCCCAGCTAAGATCTAACTTACGCATTATTATTGGTACACCTGGTCGTATCATCGACCATTTAGAAAGAGGTAGCTTTAATCCAAAAGATATAGACTTTTTGATACTTGATGAAACAGATCGTATGTTCGATATGGGCTTTTCGATCCAATTAGAGCAAATTGTTAGTCAGCTACCTACTAAGCGACAAACTTTGATGTTTTCTGCTACTTTTCCACCTAAAGTTGAAAAGTTAGCTGCAAAGTATATGCAGGCACCTGAGCGAGTTTTTATGAATGAATTTGACTCAATGTCTATTGTCGCACAAAATCTAACGCAAGAGATTTTAGAAATTAGAGAAGATGATAAATATACTGAGTTGCTTACTCAGTTAAATAGCCGAGAAGGTACTATCCTGGTGTTTGTGAAAACAAAAGATAATGCTGAAAATTTATCGCTTCGTTTAAACAAAGAGGCTTATAATACTTGTGCTATTCACGGTAACTTAAGACAAACTAAGCGTGAGCGCGTAATGCGTGCTTTTAGGCAAGGACGTCATCAGATTATGATTGCTACAGACATTGCTGCGCGTGGCTTAGATGTGCCACATGTAAAACATGTTGTCAATTACGATATTCCACATGCTCCAGAAGACTATGTACACCGTATAGGCAGAACAGCGCGTGCAGGTGCTAAAGGTTTTGCACTTAGCTTTGTATCTTCTCAAGACCGTAAAAGGTGGAATGCTATTCAAGATTTACTGAATCCTAATCAAGCCAAATCCAAACGAAGCGGCGAACAAGATAGTTCTCGTAATCGTAACTCGAGAAGTAGCAGTTCGAGATCACGTTCACAAGGCATGGGTTCATCAAGGGGCTCAGAAAGAGATAGATTTCAAAAGGGTTTTTCATCTTCTAGAAATGGTGGAAGTTCAGAATTTTCAAGATCACGTTCACAAGACATGGGTTCAGCAAGAGATTTCCAAAGAGATAAATTTCAAAGAAGTTCTACACCCTTTAGGCATAGCGAAAGTTCAGAGTTTTCAAGATCACGCTCGCAAGGT
>ERZ778018.1600-NODE-1600-length-17510-cov-19.743455_pt1 | contig 17510 bp, 18 predicted proteins | sample MGYA00375748_ERZ778018 | MGnify/ENA primary metagenome ERZ778018 (study PRJEB29350, sample SAMN05509839) | bioreactor metagenome | biome: bioreactor; material: wastewater | place: South Africa: University of Cape Town | collected 2014-04-22 ... | reverse complement strand
GTTCGTCGACTTCAGCAATGGGAGCGGGCATGTTGCGCGCCGTCCCAGCGGGTCACCCGCCAGCTTCAGCAGCAGCGCCCCACCATCACAGCTGCTGGTGGGCTGATGGAACACCGCCAGAACCGGCTTCGCGAACTCACTTGGGAGCAAGACGGACCGTAAGATGCTGTCTTCAACGTGGACCCCGCGGCGTTCCCGACCGTGAACCTCAACGCCGGCGGGATTGGCCATGGCACCTCCGCCTTGGGCAACTACGAGTTCAACCTCGGTTACGTGTGCGAGGGGGACTTCGACGTGGTCGCCTCGTAACAGAACGACGACTACAAGATCACCCGTCTGGCGATCGAGCACGACGTCAAGGTCGAGAACGGTCTCGGTGACGCCACGATCGACTGGAACGGGACCTGGGCCAGCTTCACCTTCACCAAGACGAAAGCCGCCGGCAGCGAGCGCCGCACCACCTACGCCGCCGCGCCGTAAGAAGTCCTCGCCCCAGGCGACATGCACAGCCTGTTCGTAAGTGCCACCGACGCCGCGGGCCACACCCGCTCGCTCATGCGCAACTACCGCGGTGCGGGCGAAGACCTCGTAGTGGCCCTACCGGAAGGGAACCCGAACCTCGAGGCCACGCGCGTGACGACCGGCGTCACCGTCCGCACCCAGAACAGGCCCCGCGTCGGCGGGGCTGTTCGTTTGCTACTTGCTCGAACCCGCCATCGTTGCGTGAGGGGGTCGTAGGTTCCATCCCTATGCCGCCCAAGCGAGAACCCCGCCCATCAACTCAGCAACGCCAGGCCCAATGCAGTCGCGTGCGTTGCACGCTTGGTTCCAGGAGTCGTGCATCCTACGGTGGTCGCGGCTCGTGGGGCGAGCCACGGCGCGGGAACCTGGAGGTGTGACCATGCAGGTTGGGATCATCGGAGCAGGGAACGTCGGAGCGGCGCTCGCACGCGCCAGCGCCCGGGCGCTGGCATGGCGTGTTCATCAGTTCGAACGATGGGGCAGAGCAGGGAGTCGCGCGCGAGGTGGGCGGCGCCGCGGTCGGCAACATCGACTTGGTCGCTGCCGCGGACGTGGTCATCCTGGCCGTGCCGTTCGAGGTGGTCGCGGGGGTCGTGCAGGAGGTGGGTGACGGTCTTAACGGCAAGGTGCTCATCGACGTCACCAATCGCTTCACGGGCGACCAGTTGGGCGCCCCTTCCAACGCCGAGCAGATCCAGCAGATGGCGCCGGGCGCCAGGGTCGTGAAGGCTATCAACACCGTGTTCGCCGCGAATCAGGATTCGCCAGTAGTCGACGGGGTGCAGCTCGACGGTTTCGTTGCCGCCGACGATGCCGACGCCAAGCGGGTGGTCATCGAGTACGTGAAGTCGCTCGGCTTCCGCCCCGTCGACGTCGGCCCCCTCGCGATGGCGCGGGCGCTCGAAGGCATGGGGGCGCTGAACATCTCGCTGAACATGAAGGACGGCGCCGCGTGGAGGAGCGGCTGGAAACTGGTGGGCCCGGTGCCCTGATGCGGGGCTCTGCTCGCTGAAGAGGCCGTTAACGTCCTTAGCCGTACACGAGGTAAGCGCCCGCTGGCACGCGCCGTTCGAGCTCGCGGCATGCGCCCGGAGGGGGTTGCTGGCCGGGCGGCTGGTGCGGGTACCAGATGCGGCAGGCGCCGGGTGGCGGGAAGTGCCCGGGCGGGATCTTGAAGTAACGGCCGTCCACGTCCTGCACCTCGATGGCGCCTCGGCGCGCGGCGGGCACGTGCACCGTCAGCAGCCCGCTGCTGGTGGCGGAGGCGGTCACCCGGACGGAGCCACCTACGTCGACCGTGAGCGAAGGCGCGCAGGCCGACAAGGCCAGCGCGAGCAGGGCGACGGCGATGAACGCACCGCGACGCGCGCTGCGGGGAAGAGTATCTGGGGAGGGACGCATGCCGGAGTCTACCCACGCCCAGGTGGGCGGCAGGTGAGCACATCTACAATCGGCCGCTGGTCATGCCCCAATCGAACAGTTGAGGCCGTGGCCCATTACTGTTTGCGTGGGGAGCAGGTTTGCTCGACGCGCAGCCAAGTTGCATGTAGTGGCACAAGTGAGTGTGCAGAGGCTTGATGGGCGAGGTCCGCCAATCGCCCCCTTGCCGGGGCGGCTCGAATGGCGCGCGGCGTCCAGCTGGTTGCTTCACCGGCAGGAGAACGAGCTGTAGAGCGGCGTCGCGCACGCTGAACCCTACAGCGGCATGCCCAGGTACACGTACTCCCACTCCACGCCGCTGCCCAGGTCGCATTCGCCGTCGCCGGTGAAGTCCACGTTGGCAGCGGCCGCCGGCTCGGCCAGCGTGTCGGGGGAGATGCCGAGCGCCAGGCGAGCGCCGTCGGCCTCGATCAGCGTGGCGCTCACGCGGTAGGGGGCAAGGGGCAGGCCGCGGATGATGGTGTCGCGGTCCGGGTCGAAGACGCGCACGAACGGCTCGATGGTCGAGCCGTCGACCAGCGGGCCGGTGGGCGCGAAGGTGAGCTCGATCCTGTTGCCGTGGTCTTCGTATGGCCAGGCGTCCATTACGGCCAGCACGGCGCCGAACTGTTCCTTGGTGTCCCGCAGGTCTTCGATTGGGCCCGTCAGCTGCAGGCGGAAGTTGCGCACGGCGCCATCGGTCGGCACGAACGTGTCGAAGTCAGTGGGCGACTCCATGCCGAGCCTCAGGCATAGCTGCTCGCCCCCGTACTCCACGAAGGTCCAGGCCTGGGCGCGGTAGGGGACGTCAAGCAGGCCCTCGGCCACGTAGCGCCCGTTGGCGTCGGTGCGCACCTCCACCATGCCGGTGGTCAGCGCGGGCACGATGCGCACGCGCGCGCCGGCTATGGGGCGGCCGAAGGTGTCGAGGGCGGTGCCGGTGACCGTTCTGGGCGCGGCGGCCGTAGCGGGCCGTGCGCCCGGCGCCGGTGCCGTGGGACCGGCCTTGCCGAGGCCGCCGCTGGAGGCTACTTGGTTCGGGGCCGCCAGGGTGAGGGCGTAACCACCAACCTCGCCCGGCAGCTCGCTGGTGACGATGACGGTGAACTGCCCGCTACTCGGGAGGGTAAGAGCAAGCCGCACGTTGGTGCCCACGCCAGGACCGTCGCCTTGCTGCACCAGCACGTTGTCGGTGGCGTCGACGACGATCACGTAAGGGTCGAACTCGGTGCTAGATACCCCGACGAGGACCTCGTCGCCGGCCGCGCCGGTGAACGTCACGCGGTCGAAGTACTCACCGCTGGCCAACTGCTCGTCGCCGGGGCCGAGGTAGCCAGCGCCAGCCAGGGCCAGGCTGGTAAGCGACGCCACCAGCGTCGAGCGGAGCATCGCTTTGAAGCGCGCGAGGGCGCCGGACCAAGCAGGCGAGGTCGTGTGCATAGCGCGGATGATACAGGGTGCGCGCGCCCAAGCGTCTTTTGGCGGTGTGGGGTCTTACGCTAGGGCTACGCCATGCCCCTGTGAGGGCTGACGGCCCCGCCGAGAGCGATCAGCGCGAGCCTTGGCCCGTTCCTACGAATACCTGCGCGCGGTTGCCGCAATCCGCGCAGGTTGGGGTTAAGCAGGCTGGTGGCCTTCCGGTAGCCCGCCACGGGTCAATAGCCGAACTGCGGGGAATTTCGGGTCGAAGCGGATGAAGTCCAGATGCATGGCGTACCACGTTGCCTGGTTGCTGGCGAGGGCTGTTCCGGAGACTATGATGACCATAGTCAGTGACCATGGGAGTAGGAATTGAGCAAAGTCATCTCCAAGTCCGAGTTCAAACCTCGCGCACTTGAGTTCCTCCGTCAGGTGCAGCAGACCGGTGAAGCCATCGTGATCACCGACCGGGGGCGCCCAGTGGCCCGAATCGAGCCCTACTCTGAGGGGGACGATGTTGTCGCCCAGTTGCGAGGCTTGGTCTTGAGGTACGACGACCCGTTAGAACCGGTTGGAGAAGAAGACTGGGAAGTCCTGCCGTGACGTTGTTGGATACGCATGCCTGGTTGTGGTGGCTATCCGAGCCGTCCATCCTAGGCAATGAGGCTCGACAAGCAATCGACGGTGCCCGGTCGACCGGTACCTTGGGAGTCTCAACCATTAGCGTTTGGGAAGCAGCGCTGCTTGTAAAGAAGGGCCGCCTGGAGTTGAAGATGAGCGTATCTGACTTGGTGACCCACTGCGAGCAACTGCCGTTCTTGAGGTTCATCTCGGTTTCGCCAAAGATTGCGCTAGAGGCGGTAAAGCTCGAGCCGTTTCACGCGGATCCCGCCGACCGCTTTATCGTCGCTTCCACGTTGAACCTTGGGGCCACACTGGTGACAAAGGACAAGCGTATCCATGAGTCTGCGTTAGTGAAAGCAGTCTGGTGAACTGAAGCTGGCTGTCTAAAACGCCTGGAAGCATCCGGCGCTCTGGCGAAGAATCGAACCGTGGTCAGCCCATCTGGGGTGGACGATGAGGCCGCATTCGTTCAGCAAATCCAGCCAGCCCAGCCGTTGGAAGAGATGGACGGAACCCCCGCCCCGCTTACGCCGCCGCTACCCTCAAGTCCAGGCGGTTGCCCGAAGGGTCTAGCACCGAGACACCCTCGGGCGTCTCGTCATACGACCAGTTGGCGTCCTGCAGGCGGGCAACCACCGCTTGCACCCCGGCGCCGGAGGGCAGTTCCAGCGTGAAGCGGCGCAGGCCCGCGGTGCCAGTTGGCGCGGGGGGTGCGCCGGCGCCCGACCAGGTGTTGAGGGCCAGCGCATGCACGGGGTTGGAGCCGTCTAGGCCGAAATCCAGCATCTGCATCTCGGTCAGGTCCATCTGCGGCCGGAAGCCGATCAGGTCGCGGTAGAAGTGCCGCGAGGCCTCAAGGTCTGCCACATGCAGATGAACGTGGTGCACGCCGAGAATGTGCAGCGGGGCGTTCATGTCTTCGTCCGGCGCCAGTTCCTTGAAGAGGGTCTCGAGGTCGACTGGATCGCGGCCGCTGCGCAGCTCGCCCTCTGTTGTGCGAGCGCCGAACTGGCCGCCAGGCAGCCGCACGAACTCGCCGCGCTCGGGGGTTTCTAGGGTGAGTTCTATGCCGTTGCCATCGGGGTCCGAGAGGTAAGTGGTCTCGCTGACGAGGTGGTCGGTGGGTGAGTTCGGGTAGCGCAACGCGAACAGCCGCGCGATTATGCGGGCCAACTCGCGCCGCGTGGGAATATGCAGCGCGACGTGATACAAGCCCGTGCGGCGTGGCGCCACCGGCCCGCTAGCGCCGGGGTGAAGCACGATCGCCGTGTTCGCGGCGCCTAGGCGATAGGTGCCGTTTTCCTCGCCCAGCACCTTAAGGCCGAGTATGCCGCTCCAGAAGCGCAGGGCGTTATCGGCGTCTGTTACGGCCAGGTGCAACTCGCCGAGTTTGGTACCTACCGGCAGGAGTTGGTTGGGTGACAAGTCGGCGGTGGCGGATTGGGTTGGCATTGTGGCAATACGTTACCGGGGTGGAGATGCGGTGGGCGCATGGGCCGATACGGTCGGGACGCCAGCGCCCGTGCAGTTGCCCAGTGCGCAGCCACCAACCGCCCCTATACTTGTGCCGCCGGATCGTTCCGGGGATTGGGGATGCAGGCATGGCAATTAGAACCTGGAACATCGACCCCTCCCACTCCACGATCGAGTTCTCGACCAAGCACATGATGTTCACCACGGTGCGCGGGCGATTCAAGGAGTTTCAGGGCAAACTGCACTTGGACCGCGAGGCGCCCGACGACTCGTGGGCCGAAGTCACGATTGAAACGGCCAGCCTCGACACTGGTGCGCCCGATCGCGACGGACACCTGCGGGGCGCCGACTTCTTCGACGCGGATAAACATCCTCGGCTCATGTTCCGGAGCAAGGAGACCATCGGCGCCTCGCCCGAGGAGGGCGCTCGGTTCCGCGTCGCGGGAGACCTCACAATTGCCGACACGACCGAATCCGTAATGCTCGACGTGCTGTTCCAGGGGCGCGGCACCGACCCGCGTGGCAACGAACTGGTGGGGTTCCAGGCCTCCTGCGAGATCGACAGGCGCGACTGGGGCCTTAAGTGGAACCAGGCGCTAGAAGCAGGCGGAGTTCTGGTTGCCAACAAGGTGCGCATCGACGTTGAGGTGCAGGCGGTTCTGGAGGTCCAGGCCGGTTAGCTGGTCACGTAGCTTTTGTCCACCCCGAGGTACCGCGGCCCGCAGGGTTGTCGGGTCCAACGAGCTGCTCGAGGAGGCGTGGAGCCGGCACCAGCGGGGCTCTTACAGTCGGCCTAAGCCACGTAGGCCCGGCGGCAACCCTACCCAACTCCCGTTCGTGACGTGAAACCGGCCCTCCTCTTCGGCGTCCACGTACTCCCCATACATCACGATCGCCCCGTCCGGCCGGCTCAACTCCACGGCCTCCGCGAACCACCGCGCGTACTCCTCGTCGCTCCCGCGCCCCGCCGCGGCCACCGCTGGGAAGCTCGCGAGGAACCTCCGCGCCAGCGCATCGGCGTGCTGCTCTTGCTCAGGCCACTGGAACGGGGACTTTTCGCCGTTGCTGGTCCCGTACGCCACGCCTGGGTAGAGGCTGCGCTGTAGGAGGTACCCGTTGGCCTCGAACTGCTCTGCGGGCGCCACGCTGTAACGCCAGTACACCCCGTTCGGGGCTACGCCGCACGATAGGCGCAGGCGCTGGTGGCCGAGCTGGTGCAGCTGCGCCAGCATCTCCATCACCAGCGTCCAGGTCGGTTTGAGGATCTCCGCCGTCATGCTGCCTCGCGCCCAAGCTTATGGCACGCACGGGCTTAAGTGTCCTTGCTCAGGTCCACCCGCCCGGACGACTTGCGGGCTGACCCTAACGTCTCGGTCCGCAAGTCCGTGCCGCACCTCACCGACAGCCACCCGGAGACCGCTGAGCGGCCAGAACCGGTATCGTGAACAGATGGCGGCTGGCCTGATCCTCCAATTCCGCATAACGCTTCGCGATGTCGAACCCATCGTCTGGAGGCGGATTCAGATACCGCTCACGTCCTCGTTCTGGGCACTTCATGTTGCCATTCAGGACTCGATGGGCTGGCTCGATTACCACCTGCACGCCTTCAAGATCAAAAAGCCGCGGGGCAGGAAGGTGTGGGAGATCGGCATCCCTGACGACGAGGACGCTGATGGAGTGCTCGAGGGGTGGCGAACTGCGGTGGCCGACTACTTCACCTTGCCAGGCACCAGCGCCTTCTATGAGTACGACTTCGGCGATAGTTGGCTGCACGAGGTTCTCCTCGAGGGCGTGCTACTCGGCGAGGCGGGCGCCAAGTATCCGAGGTGCATTGGCGGAGAACGCGCATGTCCCCCAGAGGACTGTGGCGGTGCGGGCGGTTACGCGAACTTGTTAGAGATTCTGAGTGACCCGAACCACGAGGAGTACGAAGAGTACGCGACATGGCTTGGTGGGCAACTGCCGGGCAGCGTGCCTTTCGATCCGGAGCGGTTCGCCGCGTCGGAGGTCGAGTTCGACGACCCGTACGAGCGGTTCAAGATGGCGTTCGGTTCGAACTGACCTGAGCCCTCGACTGGTAAGGCAGTTACAGCGCCGCGCCGCCCGCGTCGATCTTCAGCGGTGTGCCCTCGCCCGCCGTGTGGATGCCGACGGCGTCGCGGAAGGCACAGGCCAAGGCTACGGACACGAAGGCCGACACCAGCGCGGAGGCCAGCATGGTAGCGAGGCCAACCACGACCGCGAGAGCGCTTGGCAGGAACGTGCTCGCGATTAACAATGGCACGCTTACCAGCGCGCCCAATAGCGCCGCGGTTAGCAGTATCAGGGCCGTCTGCACCGGGTTGTTCCTAACGATGTTCAGGCTTCCCTGCAACGCCTCGATCACGCCTGCATCGCGGTCCACCACGTATAGATCGGCGAAGGCAAAGGCCACCGCGCCTACCGCGGTTCCTAGCAGCGCGACCATCGGCCAGAACTTTGCCAGGACCAACGCGGCGCCGAACGCCAGCAGCCCCAGGACGAGGAACTTCGGGAAGAAGCGCACGAAGTCCAGCAGCATGCCGTAGCGCACTGGCAGTCCGACGGCTCGCCTCAGCGCGTACGCGGCGAACGCACCCGCGAAGAGCGCGGAGATGGCCGCGGAAACGGTGCGCTGCACCCACGGGTATGCGGTTGCGGCGGGGAAGAGCGACCACGAACCGCCACCTGGTAGGTCGATGGCCGGTCCCGAACCGGGCGAGAGTGGCGCGACCTGGCCGTCCGGGAGGGTCACCATCGTCGGCTCGGCCGCTGGCAGCACCCAGCCGAGCAACAGGTTCCCGATCAGCCAGCCAACGATGCCGGCGGTGACGGCCATGTAGAGGTAGGTCCGCCTGGCGCCGATCAGCCTGCTCCAGGCCTCCCTCAGGGCCGCGGCGGCGCTGAACCGGCCGAAAACTGGCTCGTGGTGCATGTCTACACCATACCGATGTCCCGCGGCGCGCAAGTGATGAAGTCGACAAGCCAACGGGTGGCGAGGGCCGTCCGGTGATGACCGCCCTTAAGCCAGCGCCTCCAGATACCCCATCCCCCTCGATATCTCCTTACCGGCGGCCACCACCTGATCCACTATCCGCGGCTCCGTTTCAGGAGTCAGCCGACTCTGCGGCCCCACAACGCAGACGGAACCGATCGGCTCTCCGTCGGTTCCGAATATGGGCGCCGCCACCGAGAACGCGCTGTTGGCGAAGTCCCCTACCGCGACGTGGTAGCCCCGCGCCTTTATCTTGCGGGCGAGTTGGCGGATCTTCTCGGGGTCGCGCTCCGTTTCCGGGGTTTTCGGCACCAGGTCCTGCTGCAGGATCTCGTCTTGCACCTCGGGAGGCAGGAAGGCCAGGATGCACAGGCCCGTCCCGCCGTAGTACATGGGGAACTTGGTTCCGATGGGCGTCGAGACGCGCACCGCCTGGGGTGACTCCTTCATCGCGACGATGACGCGCTCCGAGCCCGACCTCAGCACTAAGTGGACGGTCTCGGAAGTGGCGTCCACCAGCTGGTCGATGACGGGCTGCGCCAACTCGTTGATGGGGAGGCTCCGCTGCGCTTGGTAGCCGAGGTACATGGCGCGCGAGCCCAGCGAGTAGCGCCGGTGCTGGTCGCGGAAGATCATCCCTTCGGCTTCCAGGGTAACCAGCATGCGGTAGGTAAGGGAGTTGGTCATCTTCAGGCTCACGGCGAGCTGAGAGAGCGTCTGCTTGGGCGCCTCGGCGAGCGCGCCCAGAACCTTGAACGCCACGTTCACCGCACGGATCTGGTATTTGGAAGCATCCTGTCTTACTGTCATCGCCTTCCCCCGGTCTCAATGCTTCGAACGTTGCTCATGGCCACCCCGCCCCCTCCACCCACTTGCCGGCCGAAACCAGGTCGGCGAACGCGAGAAGCTCGTCGACCCGGGCCGCGACGAGCATGACGCTCATGTCGGCACCTGGTAAGGGCATGGATATCGAACTCTCGTCAAGCAAGTTAGCAAACTTCGTGAGGCCGCCCAAGGCCACGCTCGTGCCCAGCGCAGGCGCCACCGGCAGCGTCGGCAGGAGAAGGGGCGAGCTTTCGCCGTCGCGGAAGCGCCGCAACGGCTGAGTTACGACGCGTGCCAGCTCGGCTGTGTCTCCCTGCTTCGCATGCCGGTAGGGCGCCAGGCGCGCCGTGATGGCGCTCGACACGTCGTCGTCCCGTTCATCGAGGAAGCCCGCCAGGCTGGACGCGATCTCGGCCAATGCAAGCGTTCCCTGCGTGGCCTGCAGTGCATCGACCTCGTCGAAGGCCGGGCCGGTGTAACGGACTACCGCAACGCCGCTGGCGCCAAGACGTTCGAGGAACTGGTCGAATCGCTCCTTCACCTGCGCACTGCAGCGCGCCAGAAGGCTCGTTGGCACCACCACCCGGGCGGGCGGCTGGGCCTCGGCCACGGTGCCGAGGCGCGCCAGCGCGGCACGTGCGTGGGCGGCGTCGGCAGCGATCATTCCCAACTGGTCGAGGGTGGGCGACAGTGTGACGGCGTCGCGCAACCACTTCCGGTGCCCGGCCAGGGAGACTCCCACGACGCCGCAGCAGGCCGCGGGAATGCGGGCGCTGCCCGCCGTGTCGGTGGCGATGGAGAAATCGACCAGGCCGCGCGCCACCGCCACCGCGCAGCCAGCCGACGAACCGCCGACGACGTTGCCGGGGCGCGTGGGGTTGGTCGGCATGAGGTAGTGAGGGTTCTCGCCAAGGCCGGAGAAGGCGAGCTCGCTCTGAAGCGTCTTCCCTAGCAGCGTGGCGCCGGCGTCTAGGAAGTGGGTGACGACCCTGCTCGTCGGTCGACCCTGCCGGGTTGCCGCGAAGCGGGGGTGCCCGCAGGTGGCGGGGTGGCCGACGACGTCGAACATCTCCTTGCAGGCGAAGCGCCAACCGCTAACGGCCACCGGATCTTCGAACGAGACGCTGAACGGTGAGACCGTCATCGCGAGGGCGCGATTGGCGCGGGGCCTAGTTGCTTGAGCAGGAAGCCTAGTATCGCCGGCACGGCCACGCGCCAGGCCTCCGCCCCGCCGAAGACGTGGCGTTCGCCAGGCAGCGTCAGGGTGCGCACGTCCTTGCCGAGCCTATGCGCGTCGTTCGCTAGCAGCACCTGCTGCTGGTAGTCGACGGACTCGTCCTCGGTTCCCTGAAGGCTCAGCAGCGGAGCCTCGAGCTGGTCCGCTAGCTCGCGAGCGGAGGCGCGGTGGCGCTCGTCGCTGGCCGCCGAGCCCATGCGACCGTCGAAGTAGATGGGCCGGCCCGCCTCCCTGGCGTTCCAGAAGCGGGCGCGCTGCTCGAAGTCCCAGATGCCGGCGACGTTGACGCCGGCGGCGAAGCGCTCCGGGTAGCGCACGAGCGACTGCAGCGTCATGGTGCCGCCCCAACTCAGTCCCCAGACGCCGATGCGCGTGGGGTCGACATACGGCTGGCTCGCCAGGTAGGCCGCGGCGAGGGCGCAGTCGTCGCTGTCGGCGGTGCCGCAGGCCAGGTAGTTCGCCTGGTCGTGGGCGAGGCCGAACCCCATGCTGCCGCGGTACTCCACCGACATGACCACGAACCCAAGCCGCACAAGCCCTAGGTTGATCTCATGGAGGAGGGTGTAGCCGTAGCTGGCGGGGTAACCGCGGGTGAGTTGCCTGAACACCCCGCCGTGCGCGTAAACGAGTGCCGGGCGGCGGCCGACGGCCGCCGGTTCCGTGGCCCGGAAGAGGTCCGCGGGCACGTCGTGATCTGCGCCGCGCAGCGTCAGGTGCTGAAGTTGGTAGTCCGGGCGGGTGGGTGGACGGGGGGTCGCCGGGGCGGAAGGTGCCCCTTGGCGCAAGTCAAGCCAGCGGATCGACGCCCCGTCGTGCTCGTCCGACTCGACGAACGCCAGGCGGCCTGACCCAAGCCACGCCTTCGGGCCCGTGGCGCCGACCGCGAAGGAGCGGCGCTCGAGCCTCTCGTGCGCGACGTCGTAGACGTATAAGTGCCTCTGGCGCAGGTCGGTGGCGCTGCTGTTGAAGGCCAGGTAGCGGCCGTTGGGGGAGAAGGCGGGCGGGTCATGGACGTCGGTCAGGTCCTCGTGGCGCCCGGGGTTCACCACCCGTTCCTTGACGTGGCCCAGGTCGAAGACGCACAGCAGGGGCCAACCGTCTATGTAACGGATGTACGCGGCGGTGGTGCGGCTCGCCACCGCTGCCGGCAGCGGCACGAACCCCTTGTGGCTCGCTTCCAGCGCCAGGGTGGTTGTCTCCCGGGTGCGCAGGTTCAGCAGCACTATCTCGCGCGCCGTCGAGTCGCGCAGCATGCGCGTCACGACGATCCGCTCCTCGTCGACGAAGGCGGGCTCGAGAACGCACCACTGCGGCTCGTGCCACGTGTAGAGCTCCTCGCCCGCACGGGAGAAGAGGCGCAGCGAGGACGACGCGCCCCGCTCCTCGATCACGCGCACGGCCACGATCGTTCCGCCCGGTGAGGGCGTTACGTCGCCCAGCAGCGGCGCTCCAAGCGGGATACTTAGCGTCTCTGCGCCGGTGGCGTCGTGCCGCCAGATCGTGTTCGCATCGGCAAGCCAGAGGTCCTCGCCTGCCGCGGCGGCAACGCGACGACCCTCCCATGCCCCGAGGTCCTCGTCCGCGCCGTTGCGTAGCGCCCAGCGGACAAGGCGGCCGGCCGAGCGCCCGACGAAGCCGCCCGCATGCCATACCAGGGGAACCGCGCCGGGCACGCTAAGCACCCGCTCGCCGGTGGACCGGTGAAAGTGCGTGGCGTCGCGCCCGGGTGAGCGCATGGAGACCGCGCAACTCGAACCGTCGGCCGCGGCGCGGATGGCCGTTGGGAACTCCGTCCTCAACACTCGTTCGGTGACGGCATCGATCGCCGCCCTGTAGCCGAAGTCGGGCACGTCAGTTGCGGCCACTCGAAGCGCGCACGTCGTAGACGTCGCCAAGGGCGTCCCCCACCAGGTTCATGCTCAGAACGAGGGTCGTGATGGCAAGGCCAGGGAACACCGACATCCACCAGGCCTGCCGCAGGTAGGCGCGGGCCTCGCTGAGCATCGTGCCAAGTTCGGGGGTGGGAGGCTGGGCGCCCAGCCCCAGGTAGCCGAGACCGGCGGCCGCCAGCACCGCGGCGCCGATGTTCACGGTGGTGATGACGAGCAGCGGCGGCACCACGCCAGGCAGCAGGTGCACGGCGAGGATCCGCAGGTCGCTGGCGCCAAGGGCGCGCGCCGCCTGCACGTACTCGCGCTGCGCCAGCGCCCGGGTGGTGGACCTCACGGTGAGCGCGTAGATCGGCACGGTCGAGGCGGCGATGGCGTAGACCGTGTTCATGGTGCCCGGCCCGAGCACGGCAACTATGGCGATGGCGAGCAGGATGGACGGGAAGGCCAGGTCGATCTCGAGGAAGCGCAGGATGAAGCCGTCGAGGCGCCGCCCGCCGTAGCCCGCCAGCAGGCCAAGTGGTACGCCGATGACGAGCGCTAGCGCCACCGATGCCGTGCCTATGAGCAGCGAGGTCCTGAGACCGTGTAGCACGCGCGCGAGGACGCTACGTCCCAGGTCGTCTGTGCCGAACCAGAACTCCGCGCTGGGCGCAACCTGCAGTGCCCGGTAGTGGATGGTAGTAGGGTCGTGCCGCTGCAGCGCGGGCGCGAACAGGGCGATGACGATGAGCGCAAAGAGCAGGCCGAGCCCCAACGCGGCGCCAGGCCGGCTAAAGCGCCGGCGCAGCGCGCGCCCCGTGCGGTTGCCTGACGGGCCCTTGTTGGTCGGACCCTTGTCGGCTGGGGCAGGCGCGGGCGTGGTTGCCTCGGCCAGGCCGTTTCGCGGAGCATCGGGCCCCGGCACGGTTGTAATCGCTGCCTCGGTCATCAGCTCTTCGAGATCCTGGGGTCGAGGGCGGAGTACAGGAACTCGGCCGCGAAGTTGACGAGGACGAAGACCACGGCCGAGACGAGGACGACGCCCTGCACCACGGGGAAGTCGCGCGCGAGGATGGCCTCGACCGCCAAGCGCCCGAGGCCTGGGCGTGCGAAGACGCTCTCCACGACGATCGCGCCGCCAAGCAAGGCGCCGAACTGCAGGCTGACCACCGTTACCACCGGGATGAGCGCCGCCTTGAGCGCGTGCTTGTAGATCACCAGGTGGCGGGGCACTCCCTTGGCGCGGGCGGTGCGCACGAACTCCTCGCCGAGCGTGGCCAGCATCGTGGTGCGCGTCATGCGGGCGACGACCGCGGAAGTTGGCAGCGCAAGCGCGATGGCGGGCAGGACGAGGCTGCGAAGCCCCGCGTCGCCCACCACGGGCACCCACTTGAGGACGAGGCCGAAGAGGGTGATGAGCAGCAGCCCCGACCAGAAGGTGGGCAGCGAGAGGCCGACCAGCGGGAATACGGAGATGAAGAACTCGACGAAGCGGTTCCTGCTGACCGCAGCCACGATTCCCACCGCCAAGCCGGTGATGGTCGAAAGGAATATCGCCGCCAGAGTCAGATATATGGTCGAAGAGAAGCGCTGTCCGATAGCCTGAATGACGGGTTGGCCCGTCCGGATGCTGGTGCCGAGGTCGCCCTGAACGGCGCGGATCACGTAGCGCGCGTACTGCTCAGGGAGGGGTCGGTCGAGGCCGAGATCGCGCCTCACGCGCGCGATGTCCTCGGCCGTCGCCTGGTCTCCGAGCAGCGCGAACGCCGGGTCTCCCGGCACGGCGTGCACCATCAGGAAGGTGGCCAACGACACGCCAAGCAGCACTGTCAGGAGTGCGAGGGCGCGGCCGTAGAACTGGGATGCCATCAGATATGGGGTCCTGGTCGGGGGTGAGCCGCGCGTTCCCGCGGCTCACCCCCGTGCTGGTTCACTCTACGTATGCGTCGAGGAGGGCGATGAAGCCCTCTTTGCTCAGTTGGGCGCCCTGAACGCGGGGCTGGAGAGCCACGTAGTTGTCGTTGATCCACAGCGGCAGCCACAGCCCGAGGTCGAGGACCATGCGCTGCAGCTCGGCGTAGGTCTCCTGGCGCAGGGCGTCGTCGGACGTGCTGCGTGACAGCGCGAGGCGCGAGTCGATCTCAGGGTCGGCGTAGTGCGCCCAGTTGTAGCCCGTGCCGATGTTGGCGGAGTTGAGGTAGGAGTTCAGGATGTCGGCGCTCGTGTACGTGTAGCCGAGGAAGATCGCCTGATGGGAGCCCTCGCGGCCCTGCGCGAGCAGAGTGGTGTGCTCGACGAGCTCGACGGTGACGTCGATGCCGAACTCCTTGAGCATCGCCTGCACGACCTGCGCCGACTGCGGCCAGCCGTACGTGCTCGAGGTGAGGATGGAGAACGCGAGGGGCTGGCCGCCCTTGACGAGCTTGCCGTTCTGCGAGGTGTAGCCTGCCTCGACCAGCAGCTCGAGGCCGCGCGCTGGGTCGTAGGGAGCGGAGTAACTGCAGATGCCGTCCCAGTAGCCGGCGATGCTCGGGGGAAGCGGCCCGCAGGCGGGCTGGCCAAGGCCGCGCAACGACACCGCCACCAGCGCGTCCTTGTCGATCAGGTACGCCAGCGCCTGGCGCACTCGCAGGTCGTCGAAGGGTGCGCGGTTGACGTTGTAGGCCATGTAGAGCCCGAGGCCCTTGCGCATGAAGCTCAGCATCGAGTACTTGCCCGTGCTCTCGAGCGTCTGCACGTCGCTCGGGGCGACTGTCAGGACGTCGACGTTGCCGGCCTCGAACGCGGCCGTGGCGGTCGCCTGGTCGGGCACGATCTGGAACACGATCTGCCCCAAGTAGGCGGGGCCGTCGTGGGCGTACTCGGGTCCCCAAGCGTAGTCGGGGTTGCGCTCGAGCGTGATGCGGCTGCCGCTCGCCCACGGGCCGACCTTCCAGGGGCCGGTGAGGACGGGGCTGCGGTTGAACTCCGCGCCAAGCTCTGCGGCCGCCTCGGCGTCTACAAGCGCGAGGGCCTGCTGCGTGAGGTTCTCGATCAGGAGGTAGTAGGGCCGAGCGAGGTGGAACTCGACGGTGTAGTCGTCCACCACCACCACGTCGTCGACCGGGGCGAGGAGGCCGGCCGCCACGGGGCTCTGCGTCGCCGGGTCCTTGGCGCGCAGGAAGGAGGCGCGCACGGCCTCGGCGTCCACCGGCTTGCCGTTGTGGAACTTGACGTTCTCGCGAAGCGTGAAGGTCCAGACCTTGTCATCCTCCGAGGGGGTCCAGGAGGTGGCGAGGCCGGCGATGTAGTTACCGTCGAGGTCCTTGTTGACGAGGGTGTCACCGATGTAGCGCATCACCTGGTTGACGACTGCGGTGGCGCTCTTCTGGGGATCGAGGGAGTCGGGTTCGGCGTTGATGGCAATCACCACCGAGCCCCCAACGGACTGCGCCAGCGCCACGCTGGCGAACAGCGCCAACGTCAAGCAGGTAAGCAACGAACGAACGACGGTCTTCGGCTTCATGATCTTCCTCCTGAAGGAGCGAGAGTAGGCAGCGTGGTGGCGGACTGCGAGCGGTGTACGACCTGGCCGCCCTTTACGACCAGGGAGGGGTTCTCGAGGACGGAGAGGTCCTTGGTGGGATCATCGGAGAGCACGAGCATGTCGGCCCAGGCACCCGTTTCGAGGCTGCCGACGTCGGGGGAGCGCATGATCTCGGCGTTGGTACGCGTGGCGGCAGCGATGATCCGGTCGGCTGAAACCCCGAGGCGCTGGATGAAGCGCATCTCCTGCCACAACTGCCCTTGGGGCATGAACGAACCGGCGTCGGTGCCGACCCCCCACTGCACGCCGGCCGCGACGGCCCTGAGGAAGCTGTCGGCCTTGCGCTCTAGAACACTTGCCGCCAGGTCGCGCTGACCGGCGGACAGGTTCTCTGAGCGCGCCATCACGTCGTAGACGATGAAGGTAGGGACGATAAAGGCCGACTTCTCCAGAGCCGTCTCGACGCACTGCTGGTCCATGAAGCTGGCGTGCTCGATGGTCCTCACGCCGGCCTCAAGGCACATCTGTATGGCGTGCGCGGGGTGGGCGTGCGCCGCCACGTAAGTTCCGGACTGGCGGGCGGTTGCGACGATCGCTGCGAGCTCGGGCTGAGTCAGCTGCGCGAGGCTCGGGTCCTCGCGCTCGTCGGCAACGCCGCCGCTGGCCATGATCTTGATGAAGTCGGCGCCCGCCTTGCGTTGCTCCCTGACCGCGCGTTGCATCTCGTCGGGACCGTCGGCCTCGCGGCCCCAATAACTTACGTGGCCCCCGGTCGAACAGACGAACGAAGCGCTTGTCTGCACTCGGGGGCCCTCGAGAGTCCCGGCGTCGATGGCCTCTCTGAGCTCGACCGTTATGCGCCCCGGCCCTCCTACGTCCCTGACGCTCGTGACGCCAGCGCGCAACTGGATGGCTGCGTTGCGAGCTCCCTTGAGAACGCGTGCCGTTAGGGGTTCGTGGCGCTGAGCATCGGGGCTGAGCACGAGGTGGGCGTGGGCGTCGATCAGGCCGGGGAGCACGAATGCGCCCTCGAGGTCGATGAAACGGTGGCTCGAGTCGGCCGGCGGCCGGCTAGTGGCGGGCGGCGCGAAGGCGTGGATGCGCCCAGCGACGACCTCGAGGTCGGCCAACTGGAAGCGCCCGGCGCGGTAGAAGTTGCCGTTGCAGAAGGTTGCTCGCATCCACTTCCTTTTCGCAGAATGAAATGTCTGTTTAGCTAGGGAGAATAGTAGCACCTTGGGGAGTGAGCGGTGAACCAACGCTTGGCATGAATGAAGAACGCCGAATCGTCTAGTTGGTTGAGATCGCGCGGCCCGACGGCGCCCCGCAGACGTTCGCCTCGGCAGACAGCGGCAACGTCAGCCTGTACATCCCACACGTCACCTTCAACCTGCCGCTCGACAAGTTCGGGCCATCAAGGCGGAGCATGCGGCCCCGAAGGGCTGAGAGCGTCCGCCTACCCCTCCCCCGCCAACGCATGCAACGCGCCTGGCGCCAGCGTCACTGGCGTGCCCGGCTCGAGCAGCCCCGCCTCGGCGGGGCTGGCCACGTCCACCTGCAGGTCGGGCAGCCCCTCGACGG
>ERZ778018.1594-NODE-1594-length-17536-cov-5.149076_pt1 | contig 17536 bp, 23 predicted proteins | sample MGYA00375748_ERZ778018 | MGnify/ENA primary metagenome ERZ778018 (study PRJEB29350, sample SAMN05509839) | bioreactor metagenome | biome: bioreactor; material: wastewater | place: South Africa: University of Cape Town | collected 2014-04-22 ... | reverse complement strand
ATTCCGTGTTGTGCCTGATCGCCTGGCTGATCATCCGCTTCTTCGAGCTTCGCTCGCCCATGCAGGCGCCAGAGGCGACGGCCACAACTCAGATCAAGCACGCGCTCATCTCGAACGCCTGACCTAACGAAGGTATTCAGCCATGTTCGAAACCGATATTTTGCTCCAGGACATGCGGCAAATTCTGGGAGCCGTACCTATAACGCTTGGAATGGCGCTCTTGATCTTCCCCCTTTCCGTTATAGTCGGCAGCCTGTTTGCCCTTGTCGAATACAGACGTGTCCCTGTGCTTCGAGAGCTTGTCATGGTCTACAAGATCATCCTGAAGGGTGTCCCAATGGTGATCGTGATTTTCCTGTCCTATTTCGGCCTGCCCGCGGCCTTGCAATTCCTGTACTCGGCGCTCGGGATCGACGCCAACGCCCACCAGATGCCGAACTGGATCATCCTTGTCATCGCGATTACCGGCTGTGTCGCTGCCTTTCAGGCGGAGATCATCAAAGGGGCCCTCAACGCCTTTGATACCGGCCAGTCGGACGCAGCCTATTCGCTGGGTTACACAGGCGGCCAACTCTTCCGACGGGTCTTGTTTCCGCAGGTGGCCCTCACCGCGATTCCCGACCTGACGACCTCGATGATGGTGATCATGAAGGCGCTCTCTCTCGGCTTCGCCATCGAGGTTGTCGACATTTTCGCGCAATCCCAACTGACCGCGGCGCTGAACTACTATTACCTCGAAGCCTTCGTGATCGCCGTCGTGATCTACATGGTGATTGCCTATATCGTCACGCAGATCGCCGACAGGCTGGAACAAGCCCTCAGGATACGGACCTGAACGGAGTCTAGTCGCCCCTCGCTTTTTGGTTGTCCATTCGTTCCCGAGCGTGAAGCTGAAAAAGACTAAAGCTTCAGTAATTCTCGGATTGGGATCGGTGGACATCCAAAAGAATGCTCGACTGAGGCGGCATGGTCGAGAGTAGATGGGGACCGAAATGCCGGACGAAAGACGTCGCAGGAAATCTCACGGCCCCAGGCTTTGCCTGCATTCGCTGCAGTTCGAGACCACCGTCCTCTATCGGGCAGTACCAAGTCTCGGCATGTTTTGAGGCCAAAGTGCGTCACCGACGCGAGTGAGGTCCACCGGCCGATTCTGTAAAATCGCCTCCATGGAGAAGAAGCCTGTGACCGCTGCGAGGTCGAAATTGGTGATCAGTTTCTGATAGAAGGCGTCGTAGCCGGCCATGCCGCGCGCCGTCACCTTGATGAGATAGTCCCAGTCCCCACCGATCCGGTAGAAGTCCGTCACTTCCGGCAACCGCTCGACATGCGCCCGGAACTGTTCGGCCCATTCCTTGGAGTGATGGCGCGTGCGCACCATCACGAACACGATGAGATCAAGGCCCAGCGCGGACAGGTCGATCGCGGTTCGAGTGCTGCGGATCACACCGCTTGCGTTCAAACGCTGCAGCCGCCGCCAGCAGGCATTCTGTGACAGGCCAACCCGCTCAGCGAGGTCGCGCTGGGAGATGCCGCCATCCTTTTGCAGCACGGTCAGAATCTTCAGATCGAAACTATCGATTTTGTCCATTGTGGCAATCAAATGACCCAAGTTGAGTGGAAAGTCGCATGAAATGAGTGAAGCATCAATACGGCCTCTTCGTTAGACTTCATCATCCCGCAGCCGGAGCCATTGCCATGCCGTTCGAGCACCAAGAGCAGTCCCCCGATCTTTTGGCCCGCTTCAACGATGAGCTCAGGCGCGACGACGTGTTGGCTTCCCTGGCTGACGGCCTGATCGGCAAGGACGCCAGGATCGATGGCCCCTTCGGACCAAAGCCGCTCGTCTATGCCGACTATGTCGCTTCCGGCCGCGCACTCATGCAGGTCGAACGTTTCGTCCTCGAACAGGTCCTTCCCTACTACGCCAACAGCCACACCGAGGCCTCCTACTGCGGCGGCTTCATCACCAGGCTGCGCCGCGAGGCGCGCGCCGCGATCGCCGCCTGTTGCGGCGCGGGCGCCAGCCATGCCGTCATCTTCACCGGTTCGGGCGCGACGGCCGGCCTCAACCGGCTTTGCAGCCTGTTCAGCGTCGGCCCCGGCACGCTGGTCGTGATCGGCCCCTACGAGCACCACTCCAACATCCTGCCCTGGCGTGAATCCGGTGCCGAGGTGATCGAGATACCTGAAGCTGCAACGGGCGGACCGAACCTTAGCATCCTTGTAGACACGCTGGCGCAGGCCGGCAAGGATCGCCACGTCGTCTGCGCCTTTTCGGCCGCGTCCAACGTGACCGGCATTTTGACCGACGTCGCCGCCGTCACCCGCCTTGCGAAAGCTGCCGGGGCGCGCATGATCTGGGACTATGCCGGAGGCGGCCCCTACCTGCCGATCACCATGACGCCGCAAATCGGAGTCGAGATTGACGCCATCGTCGTCTCGCCACACAAGTTCATCGGCGGTCCGGGCGCGTCCGGCGTTCTCATCGTCCGGCGCGACGCCGTCGTGTCGAGCCGGCCAACCTGGCCGGGCGGGGGCACGGTGCGGTTCGTCTCGCCGAGCGCGCACGACTACAGCAGTAGCTTGGAAGCACGCGAAGAGGCGGGAACACCCAATGTGGTGGGTGACATCCGTGCGGCGTTGACTTTCCTCGTCAAGGACGCCATCGGCGCCGAGACGATGCAGCGCCGCAACAGGGAACTCACGGCACGAGCCATCGCGGCTTGGTCCGGGGTGGAGCGGCTCGAACTACTCGGCTCGCTCGCAGCATTGCGACTGCCGATCTTCGCCTTCCGGATGCGCGACGGCAGTGGCAACCATATCCACCAGCAGCTCGTCACCCGCATGCTGAGCGACCGCTTCGGCATCCAGGCGCGCGGCGGCTGCGCCTGCGCCGGCCCCTATGTGCACCGGCTGCTGGGCATAGGCCCGGCGGAATCGGAAGCCATGAGGCAGGCGATCCTGGCCGGCAACGAGATCGCCAAGCCGGGCTTCACACGACTGAATTTCAGCGTCCTGCTGCCGGACGAGAAGGTGGCTTTTATCCTGGACAGCATCACCAAGCTCGCTACAGAAGCTTCGCAGTATACAGGGCGCTACGATTTTGACGGAGCACGGGCGATCTTCTTCCCGCGCGCCGCTTGAACGCCTTCGATCGCCAGAAGATCCCTGTACGACCCGACGTCGCCGCTCTCCACGACTCCAGCACAGGTTCCGTCCAATATGTAGCCAGTGCCCCGACCACATGCTACTGCGTGATCGTCGACCCGGTCCTGGACAATGACGAGAAGTCGGGGGCCATCGCCAACTGCAACGCCGACCGCCTTCTGGACCCCATACTTAAACTAGCAATACAGACAGACCACCTTGTCACCGCAGATGGCCATGAGGGCAAGACGGTCTGTCGACGTCAATGGACTGTCGCCCGCGCTCTTCGGGGCCGTTTGACTAGCTCCGCGTAAACCCCCGGCACCCTCGCCGGTCGGAGCGGCAACCGGTCCTACTGGGCGAGGAAGCAGTGCTTCGGCCAGCTTCTTCATGAATGCCATCAGGGAGAAGCGCACCAGAACGAGACGCGTTCTGAACTCCGCATCAGTCGAGCGCCGTTCCTCAGCTGCTTCGCGGAGCTCGTCCGCGGTCGTTCCCGGCAGAGCGACTAACACTTCATCGAAGTCGTGGGTTTGTTCCGCCAAGCCGTCCGGACATGCGCGTGCCAAAAACGCAACGAGTTGGGCTGACGGACCCGTCAGAAGCTCCGCCGACGGTGAAAGCAGTGCTTCATGGCGATCAAGGCGCTTACCATGTCCGTTGGTGCGTTTGGAGATCTCGCGCTGCCATTCTTCGCGATCCCGCGTCGATTTGGGAGGACGGGGTAACCTCATAGAGCCGCGCCAAGCAGTCCGTTATCGGGTTTGTTGATGCGATAACGTCGACGAAGATACGGCCGAGCTCCCGCTTGGGGGCCATGCTGAGAGCGATAATCGCGTCACCCTTCGCCTTGGAGCCATCGTCCGCCATGCTAACTCTTACTGATTCACAGCTCTTGATAAAAATGGGGCATTGCTCGCGGCACCTTATATCGTGTGTGTGCGCTGTTGGCAGAGCGGACCTTGTCCTGTATAACGAAGTTCCTTGTTGCTAACCCCAAGAAAAATGCCGCCCAACACCATCCAATATACCGGCGAGCAAGCTCGGAGCTTTGCGGGCGTCTCCCCCGAAGCGTGGCGGCATTGGCGTAAGGTTGTGCCGAGCCTGTCGGCAAAGTCTGGCAAGAAGGCCCGCTTTTCGGCGAGCGAGTTGATCGCGCTCGCCGTCGTGTCCGCGACTGTTAGCACTTTGAATGTTGGTATCGCTGGTTTAGCCGGTCGCTGGGACGAACTTTTCGGCCTATGTGCGCAGCAGAGGCTCAGTAGTCTGCGCTCAACGTTTGTGATTGTGACGGCCGAAAAGGTGGAGCTGGTCGATGCCGATCGGCTTCGTCGCGAGCGGCCGGCTATCGTTATTCCCTGTGAGCCGATCGTCGACCGCTTATGGGCGGCTGCATTTTCCGGTGTGGCGGAGCAGGCGCAAGCACCTCTTCCGTTTCCGCCGCAAGCTGTCGGCAGGGCAGCACGATGAGTGGACTACTCGATTCGCTCGCCAATGGCCTTGGGTACGATGGCGATCCCGGCTACATCCGCGCCGACTCGTTCGCTCAACAGCCGAACCACCGCCACTCACTTCGGCTCGCAGCGCAGCTCATGCAGGTGCGCGCAGCATTCGGCCTCTGGACAGGGCGGGAAGGCGCACTGCTCGGCCCAGATCGCGCGCGGTTCACGCCGCTTGTATATCTCGCAGATGTTAAGGATGCTGCGCAGGCTCAGCAGGTGCATCGCAGCGTCTGGAGCCAAGGTCTTGCCCCTTATCTGCTTGCTGCATCTGCCGACCGCGTATGGATTTGCCAGGGATTCGCATTCTCCTCTACAGATTGGGCTCGACATGCGGTCGAAATCCCGCTTGTCGCGCCGAACGGTGCCGGTGAGATCGTTAAGCATCCTGCACTGAGACCCCTGTTCGCCAAGACGCTACGAAGCTCGATTGCATGGCGTGACGAGGCTCGCACCGCAGACGAGTTTGTCGACGAACGGCTATTGCGCTCACTGGCGAACCTATCGGTCGCATTCTCCAGCGCGACGCAATCTCGTCGGGCGCTCGAACCGCCAGTGATCAACGCACTCATTGCCCGACTGCTCTACTTCTATTTTCTCCTCGATCGAGGCTTCATCACCAGAGAGCGCCTTGCAGCTTGGGGACTGAAGAAGATAGGGCTGGACGAAGACCATGATTGGTCGCTTGCAGATACCCAAACGCTGTTCAAGCGCCTTGATGAGGTTTTCAACGGTAGTATCTTTCCGATGCCATCGGCATATGCCGACGCCTATGATGCTACGCATCTGAACCTGCTGCGGCGGGTCCTACGGCATGGCGCAGAGATAGGTTCGCACGATGCCTTGCAACTGAGCTTCCTCGACTACGATTTTGCTACCATTCGTACAGAGACGCTTTCTGCAATCTACGAGATGTTCCTCAGAAACGAGGATAAGGAGGCGGGCAAGCGCTACGGAGCATTCTACACACCTCCGTATCTGGCGGATTACACGCTGGATCGTCTAGAAGACCAGACTGCTCTGAGTGCAGCCACACGTGTGCTTGACCCTGCTACCGGATCGGGAGTGTTTCTCGTCGGCGCATACCGACGCATTGTAGAGACGTCGCTGCCTAACGGCGAGACACGCCTGCCTCTCGACCACCTCCACAAGCTGATGACCGGCAACATCTTTGGCGTCGAGCTGAACGCAACTGCATGCCATGTGGCCGCATTCAGCCTCTACCTGACGATGCTTGACTATGTCGATCCGCAGGAAGCAGCGGACTATACGCGTTGGCCCGTGCTTGTCGGCCGTCCACGGCTGTTCCCACCAATGCTAAAGGGGGAAACCGACCGCGGGCCCAACATTCGGGTCGGAGACTTCTTCTCGGACGCTTCCGACGGAATCCGGTGTGAAATTGTTGTCGGCAACCCGCCTTGGGTGCAGTTGAAGAGCCTACGCAGCCCTGGAGCCGTAGCCTATCTCAAGCAATCTCGTGCACCGATCGGGGACGAGCAGGCGGCTGAGCTATTCCTTTGGAAGGCCTATCGCGACCATCTCTGCGAAAATGGCGCGCTCGGTTTTCTAATCCCGCAGAAGAGCTTGGTGAATGCCTATTCGGACAAGTTCACGCAAGCCCTGCGGAGCAACGCCGAGTTGATCGGCATCGCCGATCTTGCGCATCTCCGCTATGTTTTGTTTCGGCGCTCGGGGGCACGAACAGCCGGTGCCGTAGCGAGTAGTTCCGAGCGCGGCGCGCGTCAAGCCGCTGCTGTGGTTCTGCTTCGAAAGGCTATTCCGCAGCCAGGTCGGCGGTTTTGGCTCTATCGTCCCGTCCGCTCGACCCAGCCTGCAAGTCGCAAGGGACGACTCTGGACCCTTCTTCACGACTGGACGCAGGTTCTCTGGCAGGACGTCACCGGGCTGAGCGACGCTGACTGGCGGCGACTCTTCACCTGCTCGTCCGTTGATCGCCGCGTTCTGGCAAAGCTTGATCGTCAGATCGCATCAGGCCGGCTAGGCTCGTTAAAGCGGCTCGATCAGGCAATCGGCTTGCAATTCAGGCGCGAGGTTGCTCAGAATATTGACAAACGTTTCGTGCTCAGCGGCGATCCGCAAAAACCAACTTTCTGGCGTCTCCAATTGGGGCTCGACAGCTCCTTGGTGCCGGATACCAGCGCCGTCCCACTGCCGCCTTCCGAACTCAAAAAGGCTCATCCGAGCTCGCTTCCGTTTCTTATGGGCAATGTCGTGCTCATGCCGAGGACATGCGAGACAGCATTATTCGTAGAATCGCCCATTGCAGGTAGCGACTCCTTCATCTTCGGTTGCTTCCCCGAATTTGCGGGGCTACGGCTCCCTGAGCGCCACCGAATGTTTCTGATGGCACTCAGCCGCTATATGTCCACCCGGACGTTCCGCTATCTTTGCTATGTCAACAGTCGGCGAATGACGATCGACCGTGCAAACATAGAGCTATCCGCCGTTCGTCAACTTCCCTGGCCCTTCGGTGACGTGGATGCGAAGGACTGGACGCCGCTCTTGGACCTTGCCGAACCAGAGCGCGAAGCTCTCGTATGCGAGCGATTGGGCCTGCCACCTTTATATCGAGATCTCGTGGATGAATTTACGACGTTCCGGAAGGCATTTACCGACGGCGGTACGCCGATCGACGCGATGCGGCCCAGCGACGCAGGTGAGATTGACGCCTATCTCGCGGCCATGCTGCACGAGCTTGACGCCGGGCGACAGCGTTACGCAGTGAGCGCCGTCCCGGTTGCAGACGATCTCGTCGCGGCGATTGTGGAATATAAGGGCAAGGTCGATATGGCAGCGGGCCACGCGGTCCAGCTCGCTCAGGCAGCCGCGGAAGCCTATGCAAAACAAGGAGCCAGCACGTTGACGCAAAGCCGCTACCTCTGGCACTCGCGCCAGATGATGGCGAGTGTACTGCTCAAACCGCGTGAGCGCATGCACTGGACGTTGGATCGGGCCTTTGCCGACGCAGATCTCGTCACGGCTGCGGCTATGTCGAGTTACGACAGCAGAGAGGCAGTGTGACGGTCACGATCTCGCTGGAAGAATGGTTAGTCGGTCGCGGTCTAACATCGCAGGAGGCCTACCTCTGGGCGGACTTCATCGCCGATGCACTGGATTTGATCGATGATGGGCATGCGCTATTGCGCGAAGCCTCCGAATGGAATTCCTTTCTGAGCGGCTGCATGAAGTCCGTCCCGACAGAGCCGGAGATAACCTCAGGCTTGGGCGATCGAATGCGTCGGCTGCGGAACCAAGCGCCGATTGATAGCAGTCGTGATCGCATCCAAGTTAGCTACGAAAGTCCGACGCCTGGAGACGAGCGCCATGGTATCCGCAAATCTAAGGCGGACTTTCGCTTCGAGAAGAAGTTTGAGGCTGGGTTCGCCGCCGAATTTGTCGTCGAAGCAAAGCCCCTTCGCGCTGCTGCGGACATCGCCGGCCGCTACATGGCCGCGGATGGTCTTGGGTGCTTTCTTGACAGGTCTCCACCTTATTCACGTGAGTTCGCAGCCGGAATGTTGGGTTATGCTTATACGCAGCCCTCGACGTGGCTCGCGTCGCTCGCTTCCTCCTTGTCATCCGAGACCTCGTCCACCCGCAGCGGCCACGTTCAGATGGCGCGTGGCCGGTTGGCTCTAGTCTCTGATCACGCACGCGCTGCCCTCGAACTTGAGCCCGTTACGATGCTGCACTCAATTATCGATTTTGCATGAGTAGCGGCCATTCGACGACAGATACGCAAAGCCTTTTGGGATCAGGGAATCCGCCCCATCGACGGGAAGCGATTCGAACTTTTTCACCGCCAACCTGCGCATTTCGCAAAGTCGGAACAGTTTGACGACGGTGGTTCTCGGTTGCCTTGTTGCGTTTGTGGGTGATTGATTTCGCCGTTTTCGCGCCGGTCAAGAGGGCCGTTGCTTTTTGCCTTCGCATGCTGTCGCCGTGGAGTTCGATACGATGGGCTTTGTGGACGATCCTGTCGAGAATGGCGTCGGCCACGGTGGGGTCTGTTATGAGGTCATGCCATTTCGCCACGGGGGTTTCGCGGTGATGATGGTGGATTTGCGCCGATAGCGTTCCTCGACGATTTCGAACATATGGAAGCGCTGTTGACCCGAGAGGCTGTGCGTTCCGAAGTCGTCGAGAATGAGCAATTGGACGCGGGTGAGCTTGTCGATGAGTCGGGGAAAGCGGCCGTCATGTTGCGCCGGTCCAGGCCGCGTGGCGTGGCGTGGCGAAGTCGATGTCTTCGATCGAGGCCTCAGGAAAGCGCAGCTTCGCTGCGGCGAGCCGATTCTTGACGCGCTTGTCGGCCCGCAGGGCGACCTCGCGGTCGAGCATCAGGCCGAGCCACTCGTCACGACCGAGTTCGCCGGCGTTATCCTGTTCGGCAAGCTCCCGCCATGCGGCGGCCATGCCGGCCAAGCCGAGGGCTTGCATCTGGTTGAGGGTGGGATTTGTCAGCATTCTGTCTCCCTTTCCTTCACTGGTAGTAGGTATTGCCGCGGATATTGGCGTGCTGCGGCGTCGGTTTTGCCGGCTCCGGAGCGGACCGTTCCCGGTCGAGGCAGGATTTGAGGATGGCTTTGACGGAGGAGCAGGTGGTCGCGTTGATTAGCAGCACCCATTCGTAGGCGGCATCGAGGCGTTCGGCGCCATAGCGCGGCGACAGCGACAGGATGCCCATGGCCGAACGATATTCGTCCGGCTACACGGCAGTCACGGGCGGCATCAGCATCAATCGCGAGTGGCCGAGGCCACCATGCAAGCCGCACCGTTCGACAGTGGTGACGCCGCGAAACTGATTGGTACCACCGCAAGACAGGAGTATAATCAGCCGTTGTTTGTGATCGGGATCAATCATCATTCTCCTCCGATCCAGGCTCAGCGATCGAAGGCCTTGGCCAAAAAATCCCGCTCGACGACGAGTTGGCCGATCTTGGCATGAAGCTTCGTCACCTCGGCTTCCCGGCCGATCTGCGCATCAGAAGCCTTGTCGTCAAACGCCTTGGCCAGATTCTCGATGGCCTGCCGCTTCCATTGCGTGATCTGGTTCGGGTGAAGCTGGTGCTTCGTCGCCAGCTCAGAAATCGTCCGCTCGCCGCAGATCGTCTCAAGCGCAACCTTGGCCTTGAACTCGGCCGTAAACCGTCTGCGTGTCTTCATGCTGGATCGTCCTTTTCATCGGGCGATCCACCTTATGCCCCTGTCTCAGAAACCGGCACCACCTCAGTCGGCCTCGGCCGCATTGAGGTCGTGAGCGCGAACGAGCGGCGTGTAACATCGCACCTGCCGATCCCGATCATCTCGCAAGTGCTAAGGCCGCTGACCTTCGAGACTTTTTACGAAGTGCCCTATTGTCTGTTTTTCAGACATACGCTAGAATGACGACGGATAAATAGACATGCGAGGCATGATCATGTTCCCTGTTCGCGCGTTTGAAGACGCAATCCGAAATGAAATCAATACGGCCATTAATGACCGCCCTGCTCCGCGCGCACCGTGGGAGCCTGCGGTCGATTCGCTCGTGATGGTTCGGGTCGTGTTGCGAATCGAGGAAGAGTTCGCACTCAATCTTCCAGATGACGTAATGCCAGCTGGTGGTTTCAGCAGTGTTGAACACTGCATAGTAACCGTCATGGAGACATGTCGCGAGTTATGGAGAGTGAGCCAGCCTGAAAGCGAGGAGGCGTAATATGGCACGTACCCCCGTCGGATTTTCAGGTTCAAACCTCGAGGCCGTTCAGCTCGGCAAACGCCTCAAGGAAGCACGCGAATATGTGGGCATCACACAAGAAGAGGCTGCGAGCCATCTGCAAATCCGCCGCTCTGCGATTTCGGAGATGGAGGCGGGCAAGCGGGGGGTCGGCGCCCTCGAGATGAAAAGCCTAGCTACTCTCTACGAGCGGCCGACGTCCTGGTTTACCGGCGAAATCGAGCGGCACGTGCCCGAAGACGTCGCATTCCTGGCGCGAACAGTGAGCGATCTGTCGGAGAACGATAGGGGTGAGTTGGCAAGCTTTGCGGAATTCCTGCGCTCCCGGTCGAAGGTGAACAAGAATGGCTAGGGCGCCCACACGCGATGCAGTCCTGAAAGGCATGCGGGCAGCCCTTCGCCTGCAGCGCGACCTCGGCCTGGATCAAGGCGCTGCGCGAGGACATCGCGTGGACGTATTCGGTGCGATCTACAGACAGAACGTTCCCTTGCTTTTCCGAAAGCTTGAACCGCTCTTGGGGGCCTATCTGCGCGAGGAGGGCAATCCAGGGATCATACTAACGACGCGTCGTCCGCTTGGCCAACAGCGCTTTACCGCGGCCCATGAGCTCGGCCACCATGTGCTGAACCATGATCCCCATGCCGACGATGATAGTATTCTGCGCCGGTCGCCGGATCACGCTCGGGACTACATGAACCTTCCACCCGCCGAGCAGGAGGCCGATGCTTTCGCGTCATACTTCCTCGTGCCTAACTGGTTGATCACGACACTGATGCAGCGTCAGCATTGGACGCCGCAGCATCTTCAGAATGCCAATATCGTCTACCAGATGGCGTTGCGCGTTGGTGCAAGCTATCGCGCGACAGTCTATGCGCTGGTGCGCAACAGGGTTATCGGCGCTGGAATCCGGCAGCAGCTTGTCAAAGCGCAGCCGGCGACGATCAAGCGTGCACTCGTGCCCGACCATCCAATTGGCTCCACGCAAAACATTGATGTATGGCACCTGACGGAGCGGGACGAAGGTACGGTGATCGAAGCCGGCCGGGACGACTTGTTCGTCGTCAAGCTGCGGGAAGACAGTAACGCCGGTTACGTCTGGAATTTCGACGAACTGGAGAAGGCTGGTTTCGCGATACTGAAAGATGGTCGCGAACAGGTCGCCGAAGGGGTCGTCGGGGCTCCCACAATCCGACATGTGCTCGCGCGTGCCTCCGATACGACCGCGCACGGTGTCTATACATTGTGGGAGCGCCGGCCGTGGGCGCCGGAGGACGATCCCAAACGCTGGTCGATTGACTACAGGCCTGTCTATTCGCACGATACCGGACTGTTTCGCCCCTCGTTCAAACACGCGGGCGGTGCGCGCTGATGTTAAATATAGTGGCCGATCTGAGAAAGCAGCTTGAGCCGGTCCGCGATCAAGGTCGCCGCCCAACCTGCCTGTCTTTCGCAGCGAGCGCGACCCACCGTGCGGCACATAAGCACCCAAGCCAGTTGTCTCCTGAATGGCTTTACTACCACGCGACGCGACGTGACGGCCTGCGACCAGACCAGGGATCGACGATCGAGGCAACCTGTGCGGTGATCTTGAATGAGGGCCAACCGGATGAGGTGTTCTGGCCTTATCAAGGTCACGATGTTTCCCCCCATCCCTATGAGCCACCCCGCCAACGCCCAGTAGTCCTCCGCTGTGATACCGGCCAACGCAACGGCAATGCTGATCGCTGGCGTAATGAGATCGATGTGGGCTCACCTGTCGTGATCATATTGTTCATTTCGCCCACATTTTACCAACCGGCGCGGTTTGTCGGACCGGAGGCGCTGATGGTGGAGGATCACATACCGATTGATCCTGCACTGGCGCATGCGGTCGTCTTGGTCGGATACGGCGACCTGAACGGCGTATCGCATTTCCTGGTCCGCAACTCCTGGGGACTGGGATGGGGATGGGCAGGCTATGCCTGGTTCCCCGAAATGTACCTCACCCGCCGCTTTGCCGGCGCCTTCGTCATCCACCATGGAGCATCCGACGATGTACAATCCCATGACGCCCGCACCCAGCCCCGTCTCCGCGTGGGTTAGGGCAGCCCGCCGGCTCAAGACCGACGGCGATCAACACGGCCTTATGCTCCACATCGAAGATCCGATCGGATTTTTGCCGGGAGAGAACGAGATTGTGTGTGAGGTCGACGCATTCCTGCGCGATCATGACAAATGCGGCGTCAGCACGGTCGCAAACACGATCTTCCCCGCCGCCCTTGATAGAGGCGACGGCATCGAAGCGCTTACGGAGCGTTACATGCAGGTCTACGAGCGGCGCATGCATCGTCAGGGCGAATGGGGTCGTTATTTTCAGCGTATGGTCGCCTGGCCGAAAGGCAGCGGCAAGGGTGCGGGCACCGTCAATCAGCTTTCCGAGAATATCGAAACGCTCCGTGCAATGAGAAGCGGCGAAGCCAAGTTCTTCGGCAACGTGACGGAGATCGCACTCTTCGATCCGGCTCGCGATCTTCGCAAGAAAATGAACAGGCAATGCTTGAGCTTCATTGAGCTGAAGCCCGAGCGCGACGGAAATACGTGGCGGCTCAGCATGATGGCTGTCTATCGCAACCACTACTATGTCCAACGCACGCTTGGTAATCTCATTGGCCTCGGACGCCTGCTGCAGTTCATCGCCAACGAAACGGATTTCGACATTGGGACGCTAACAATCCAGTCCACGCATGCGTGCCTTGATCCGGATCTGCAACGCGGCGAGGTTTTCGATCTCATAACAGCTTGCGACGATCCGACTGCCCTGATTACCTCGTCGAGCCGCAGCATCGTGCAACAGCGGGTTGGCGCTCGATAGATCTGCGCTCGTGGACGAAGTCTATGGGTGCCACAATCCAGAAAGGAATGAACCTATGAACGACGCAAAGCTCCCGGCCTTTGAAGATATCGGACAGGTCGAAGTCGATTTTCTCGGCCGACGTATCGTTATCGGATGCATTGAGGGAGAAGAAGAAAAGGCTCGCCGGCTTGCCAGGCGCTTTGAAATTGACGCCGGCGAAGTGACTAAAGCCGTCTCCGCGGAGATCGAGCCTATCCAGGCCATGCTAATGGCCGGCATCCTTGCATATGAGCAACTTGAGCAGGCGGAGGCGGGCTACAACGATGGCGCCAGTCACAGCTAAGCATCGACATGCAAGTCCGAAGGCGCCCCGTATTTCGATGCGGGCTCGTCAGCGGGCACAGTATGAGCACGATTTGCACAATCACTTCGATATTTTGTCGCTGTCGCGCCAGGAACGTCTTAAGCATTACGGGTTGCATTTCGCGAAATATGCAGGACGGTTTGCCCGAGGTGACGCCGAAGTCAAAAGCAGAAAGGAAACGCTTATCGACGCCTTCCTCGTTGCTCTGAGCGCTGCGAATGCGCTCAATCAAGCGTTGCCGAACGTAGAAGGCGGCCAGCCGATCGTCGAGGCACCCTCAGACCTTGCCTTCACAGATCATGCTGGACGTTTCGCGGACGCATGCGAAAAGATCGATCATCTTGAGGAATTCCGTGCAATCGCCCTTGCTGCAAACGCCGCGCTCTCGGAGTGGATCATCTGCAGCGCGGCGGCCGCTGGTATCGATCTCGACGCGCTCGTAAATGAACGCCGCCAGCAACTGGCGCGCAGGCAGGTTTACGGCCAGGAGATGTAAATGTTTCTGTCGGGTGACCTCGTTGCCGACCAAGGCGGCGACTGGATTACACCATTCGACCCGAAGCGGGTCGATGGCGCTGCCTACACCATGCGGATTGGTGACGAGGCGTTCGTAAGCCCTGAAGGGCGAGACACCCGCAAGCCGGGCCTGGTCGCGCGCCTTGAAGACAAGGCGCCAATCGTGATTCCGCCCGGCCAGTTCGCCTATCTAACCACGCGGGAGCTTGTAGCACTCCCGCATGACTTCCTTGGCTTCATCAACATGAAGAGTACGCTAAAAAACAGCGGTCTCGTGAATGTGAGCGGATTTCACGTCGACCCGGGATACAAGGGAAAGCTTCTGTTCGCCATTTTCAACGCGGGACCGCAGACGGTGACAGTACGTTGCGGCCAGGATGCATTTTTGATCTGGTTTGCACGTCTCGAAGGCGCCACGGAAAAGTATGCACGTAAAAAGCCCGGTTTTCGGGAAATCGACACAACATTGATGGGTCTACTTCCGACCGAGACCGCATCGCTTAACTCGATCAATAAAAGGATGGATCATATCGACCGGCGCATTTCCTATGCATTGGGCATACTTACCCTCGCCGGTGGTTTTGCTGTAGCTGTAATTTCAGGTATTATTGCCAGCATTGCTTTCAAAGCTTTAGGGGGATCGTAAATGGCCGACGCATACGTTTTCAATGAACACCTCAATAACGACGACCGCGCCACAATCGAGGCGATCCTGCACGCGGCAGGATACAATCCACGATACGATGTTCCGAACGATGTTTCCTCGATCGACGCACACACTGACATCGGGGTCGTCGCGCTCCCAGCCGCGTCACAAGACGTCGGTACCATTGATGTTCGAACGATGGCGTTTGCCGGCGCCGGAATTCGCGTCGTTGCGATTTGGTTACGGGTGGACGAGGACGCTACAGGCTGTGTCCCCGAATCGATCGGAAAATACGCCACCACAGTTGACAGGGATTCCGACACCTTGACGTTAACGCTGAAGGGTGAAACGGACGTCTGGGAACAGCCGGGCGGGGAGGAGACGCCAAAACCCCACACCAAACGCAATAAGTGCTAAGCCGTGAGCAGAATCTTCTCTTACGTCGTCGAACATGACCTTGGCTTTGCGCCGAACCCCTTCTGGGGTGTATGTACCCTAGCGAACTGCAAGCCGAAAATCCGAAAGTTCGCGAGCACAGGCGATCTCATAATCGGAACAGGCTCGGCTAATCTGCAGGCCACTGACCGCCTCGTCTACTGGATGCGAATATCGGAAATCACCTCCTTCGATGGCTATTGGTCAGACCCTCGCTTCGCGCGCAAAAAGCCAAATATGAACGGCAGCATGATGTATCGCTACGGCGACAACATCTACCACACTGGGAGCGACGGCACGTTCAACCAGATCGACTCTTTCCATAGCGAGGATGATGGCAGTTTAAGTGTCGCAAACCGGGAACGCGATACCGATACGACCGAAAAGGTCATGCTTGCGACCGACTTCGCATATTTCGGGAAGGCGGCTCCTATCATCCCGGAGCACGTGCGTTTTCTGATCAAAAAAGGGCCAAACCATAAATGCCGGTTCTCGGACGAGCAGCGTGCCGCCATCGAAGCCTGGCTGGCAACTTTGCCCGAGCGTGGGTATATCGGTGAACCTGGGCATTGGTAACGATTAAGCGCTTTGCCGATGCCGGCACTTTGACGAACCGAGTGTGTCGTTTGCCACGACGTGTGGCCGGTAGGCAACAGTTCGCCTAAGTTCGGTCCCTGCGATTCCTTAAGCAGTGATCATCTGGCAATCTTCCGTGCGGGGGGGACTCGCGATGGACGGTTCGACTTTATCACTCAACGACTATCAGAATTTTGCCGTCAAAACAGATCGAACACGGCTGAAATCCGGAAATTTGGGCTTGCCTATTCTAGGGCTGTTTGGTGAAACCGGTAGCCTCCTTAGTGAAGTAAAAAAGAAGCAGCGGGATTCCAAGGCATACGACTCGTATGAAAGTGGCGTCATCGAGGAGTTTGGAGACGCGCTTTGGTATTTGGCCGTCATTGCAGTTCATGCAAATATCCGGCTTGCCGATATTGCCGACGAATTCGGGAACGGCTCAAACGGCGAACTTCTCTTCGTCAATCTGCAACCACAACAAACGCTTAACCTCGCAGCGCCGACAACGGAATTCGCACGAACACTTTTGAAATTGGCGAACTCAGTGGGCAATCTCGCCGATAGCGAGGGTCAAGCGCTTTCAGGTGCCGATTCAGTCGATCTTGCAGAAAAGCTGAGAGTAATCTTCCGCAATTTGGTTCATGCTGCCAACGAGGCAGGCGTAACCCTAGGCGAAGCGGCTGTTCATAATCTGCGGAAGGCGCAGGACCGTTGGCCAACGGATCGCATCCCGCCTCCTCTGTTCGACCTGGAGTTTCCTCTCGAAGAACAGCTGCCTCGGAACCTCGAGATTGAGATATTCGAGCGCTATTCTGGCCCGAAGCAATACGTTTATCAGCGCTGCAACGGCGTCAACATCGGGGACCGCCTTACCGATAACAGCGTCGTGGAGGACTTTTACCGCTTTCATGACGCGTTTCACTATGCCTATGCGGCCATACTCGGATGGTCACCAGTGACACGCGCTCTGCTGAAACTGAAAAGAAAGAGCAAGACCAAGGTCGATGACGGCGAGGACGGTGCCCGTGCGATCATTCTGGAAGAGGGCGTCGCGGCTTACGTTTTCGCAAGGGCCAAGGAACATCAGTTCTTTGAGGGACGCGACGAGGTGGACTTTAATCTGCTGAAGACGGTTCGGAGTTTCGTACAGGGGTTTGAAGCGGAAAAATGTCCGCTTTGGCTGTGGGAAGAAGCGATCCTGAAAGGTAACGCCGCCTATCGATTTTTGCGCCAGCACCGACGCGGACGTCTCATCCTTGATCTGGACAAGCGTGATATGATTGTGCAGGAGCTTGCACCATGAAACCAGGTGCCTTTGTCGAGGAACTCGCTTCCTATCATTTTGCCAACGCTTTCAATCCGTACGCGGACGCTTGTCCAGAGTTTGATGCCGACGATGCGCCTGCCGTGCGTCGGCGGAACCTTGAAGCCGTATTGAACGCAGCGATAGAAAAGGGGGTTCATTCCTTCTGGATTGCCCGAGATCTTGGATACCGCGGCGGCCGCCGCACCGGCCTTGCCTTAACCGATGAGGCGCACCTCGATTGGCATGCCGAGCTTCTGGGTACGGAACCATTGAAGAGAGCCACGAAGGGACCGCCGGTTGCAGAACGCACCGCCACCGTCGTCTGGCAGATGCTGCGTTCTATCGAGCAGCCGATTTTTCTTTGGAACGTATTTCCTTTTCACCCCCATGGCCCCAATGAGCCGATGACAAATCGGTGCCATACACGCAGCGAACGACTGGCCTGCAAACCCATTTTGGAAGCGCTGATCAGTACC
>ERZ778018.1593-NODE-1593-length-17541-cov-548.902551_pt1 | contig 17541 bp, 20 predicted proteins | sample MGYA00375748_ERZ778018 | MGnify/ENA primary metagenome ERZ778018 (study PRJEB29350, sample SAMN05509839) | bioreactor metagenome | biome: bioreactor; material: wastewater | place: South Africa: University of Cape Town | collected 2014-04-22 ... | reverse complement strand
GTAAGAATTTCGACCCCAGCATCGCGCTTGCCTGACGGACGGCAAGACGGTATCTACCAGATCAAATCGTCCGGCACCTGGAACTGCTTGTAATACTCGTCGTCCGCACCATTGCCGCTACCGGCTTCGCTACGCGCGTGATCAAGCACGATCGCTGTCGCATCACGCTCGTATACCTTGTCGGCCGCAACACGCGGCAGCAATTCATAACCCTGATCATGCCGCACGATCACCAGCGTGCCGCTGGCCAACTGCGCACGCAGCGCCTCGTTCACCAGCACATCCCTGATCGTGCCGCCATCGGTGAACCGATAGGCAATCTCGCCATCGCGCTTCACCTTGTGCGCCTCGACAATCTGGCGCACCTGCGCGTGCGCTTCGTTCTGCCGCAGCTGCGCATTGCGCTCCGCCGCCAGCGCACGATCGCGCTCGGCCTTCTCCGCCTGCAACCGCTCCACCTCCACCTGCTCGGCACTCGGTGCCGCCGGTCCCTTGCCCTTGTGCTTCTTCGCCTGCTCGCGCACGACCTGCGCCGCCTTGGCCTTGTTGACCAGGCCGGCCTTGAGCAGTTGTTCTTGCAGGGGATTGCGCATGGGAAACGTGGGAAGGTCAGGCAGTGGTGCGGAACGAGATTGTAGCGTGTGACTCTTGTTCGACTGTTGTTTCGGGATTTGATCGCGTGATGGTTGCCGATCTGGACGCTGCCGAGACCAAGGCAAGTTCCCGATTTTGAATGGATTGCGACATCAGTTTTGTACGGTATACTACCGTACACAAGGAGATGCGCCATGACCGCCGCGGCCCGACTCGACCTGCGCCTGAACCCGACCGACAAGGATCGCATTGCCCGCGCTGCCGACCTGCGCGGCGTGCCGCTGTCTGCTTTCGTGCGCGATGCCGTGTTGCGTGAGGCTGAAAGCGTGATGGCAGCGGAGCTTACCGTGATGCTGTCTCCGGCTGAGTCGCGCCGCTTTCTCGCTGCGCTGGACAAGCCGTTCAAGCCGAATGCAAAACTCAAGAAGGCGATGGCCGACGCAGCCAAGCTGATTCGCTGACGTGGCGCTGCGTTTCATGCGGCTGGATCCGCGGCAACACGACCGCGGCAGCTTTTGCTGCGGCGTCGAGGTGCTCGACGCCTATCTGCGACAACAGGCCGGCCAACACCAGCGTGAAGGCATCGCCACCACGCACGTTCTGGTCGATGACATCACGCCAGGCAGCATCCTCGGTTACGTGAGTCTTGCCGCCGCCCAGCTTCATCTGCAGGACTTGCAGCCCCCCGATCGCGAACGCCTGCCCGCGTACCCGGTACCCGCCACCCGCGTTGGAAGGTTGGCCGTCTCCAGCCAGCACCGGGGTGAAGGTTACGGCAGGCTGCTGCTGGGTCACGCTGTGAACAGCGGCCTCAGTCTCCGCGAGAAACTTGGTGTGCGTGTGCTGGTGGTGGACGCCAAAGACGAACGCGCCGCCATGTTTTACAAGGCCTTCGGCTTCCAGCCCACGACCGCGACTGCACTGACCTTGTATCTGCCACTGGGCAACGGTTGAACCGAAAAGGCAGGACACGCACAAATGCCGCAGAAATCGAAGAGGCGGTATCGGAACTGGTGCTGCAGTCTTTTGACCAAACCGGGGTTGCGTATCTGTTGGTGGTCGGCCGCCAGGTATTGACATGCGGGTACCAATGTCCGTTTGCGACCCATTTGAGTCGTTGGTGAACGTCCGCTTTGAGGAAGGCCATCATTGGCAAAATGGCAGCGCGGCCGTTCGTTTTATGGGCATTCGCGCCTTGATAAGCAGCTGTCCATCCTTCCCGGGCATCGCCTTAGCCAAACGCGCACAGACTGAGTGCGGCATTGAGTTTCTTGATTTGCTCCATTGCTTTCTAAATCCGCGTCACTGGTGACCACTATCGCGAAGCATCTCCTCAAATACGGCCCCTTGGCCGACCACGCCATGGCGTGTTTCATGCGTGCCTTGAGACGCTACCCGTCCATTGTTGAATCCATCGAACAGTTCGCAGAACGCTGCGATGGCGCTGTCCGAATAGCCGGCCGCCCGGAAGTTGCCCGTCCAGGCCTCTCGCGGTATGGCCACGGCCTCGATTGGCCGACCGGTGAGACGCGACAGCTCGGCAGCAGCGTCCCGTGGCGAATAGGGCTCGGGGCCGTGAAGTTCGACGATACCGGTGCCCGACTCCTCAAGCAGCGCCGCCGCCGTGCTGCCGATGTCGCGTACCGACACCATCGGCAGCGCGCGATCGAGCGGTTGGAACATCGACGGCAACTGCCCGCTGGCGACAGCACCGTCCACGAACCACGCCCAGTTCTCGATGAAGTTGGCGGCACGCAGCACGATGACCTGCAGGCGACTGTCGGCGAGTCGGCTTTCGAAATCGTGGGTAGTGAGTATGTTGCCGGTACCCGAGGCGTGCTGCGCGCCGACCGATGAGAGCGCGACCACGCGTTGCATGCCGACATGTTGGGCGGCGTTGATCATCGCCTGATGAACCTGCCCAGCGCTGGCCAACAGATCATCGGCCTGATACGCCGGCGGATTCATCAGATAGGCGGCATCGGCGTCGACGAAAGCCTTGATGAGACTCGCTTCGTCCGACACGTCTGCAATGCACACGTCCGCACCTCGATCCCTCCACGCTGCCGCTTGTTCGGCACGCCGCAAGACAACGCGCACGGGCTGTCCGCGCGACAGGAGGGTATTGGCGACGACCGAGCCGGTCTGCCCATTGGCGCCCGTGATCACATACATGGCTGTCGTCCTATTTGCTGCCGTGGCTTGGCGGAAGTGCGCCCATTTGGAACAGCCCGTTGAGCCAGTCCTCCACGTGCCAGGTCTTGACGACCCGTCCGTCGCAGACCTGGTGGATATCGATGGCCATGATGGTGAATGGTCGGTTGCTCGGCGCGACCCCAGCAAAAGCACCACGCTGGGTGGCATGGATCTGTGAACGAACGACCACTTTGTCGCCTTCGGCAATCATGTCCTGATTGACCACGTTGAAGTCTGGAAAGCTTTTGAAGTAGCCGTCTATGGCGCCTTTCATGCCGGCACGGCCAGCTTTCTGGCCGGGTGCCATGGGAACGTCGATCCAACCCGCTGAGAGCACGTCGTCCAGCAGCCCCTTGTTCTTGGTGTCCAGTGCCGCGTAGAACTTTTTCACCAAGGCCTTGTTGCTGGAAGGTGTGCTCGGATTGGCGCAGCTGCCAGTAGCTGCCGCCGGTGAGACGGTGAGCGCTGCGCCAGCAACGATGAACCCAGCGGCCAGAACGATCGACGGAATGGAAGTTCGCATATGTTGTTCCCCAAGAGTGGTTAGCGAAGATGGCTGTCAAACCATGCCATCACCTCGATGGCAGTTGGCTCGATGACCAGTGGATCGTCGTAAAAACGGGTGTGAAAAATACCCGGCACGATGTGCAACTGCTTGTCCTTGACCGGCATCAGCGCATAGACGTGCTGCGCGGCTTCGGGGCCGCCGTCGGACATTTCACCGTGCACGATCAGCGTGGGTGTATGCATCTTGCGTGCATGCGCATCGACGTCGAAGCTCCACACTTCGGCGTCGCTCATCGTGGTGTAACGATTTTCCCAACGGCTGGGCGCGCCCCACTTTTCGCTGGTCCACGGCATGTACCAGTCATGGATCGGTGGCCACGGCAAGCCGGCGGATTTGTCGGCCAGGCTCACGACCTCGGTGTAATCGACTTCGCCTGTACGGTCGTAATGAGCCTTGGCAGCATGCCCGCGTGCGATGCGCTGTTCCAGGCTGGGGCCACCGCCGCTGAAGAATTTGGCGATGTTCTGCGCGTACAGGTATTGGCCGGACACCAGCGCGAGTGCCTTGATGCGCGGGTCGGCGGCGGCGACCGCAATCATCTCCGAACAACCCTGACAAATACCCAGCGCGCCGAGCTTCGCCGCATCGACCTCGGGTCGCGCAGCCAGGTAGTCAATCGCGGCTTGGGCGTCGGCAATCTTGTTCGCCGGGCTTTCGTGGCGGCGCGGTGTGCCGCCACTCTCGCCACTGCAGCGCGGGTCGAAGACCAGCGCGACATATCCGGCATTGGCCAGCCGGGTGGCGTATTCGGCGGGCGACTGTTCCTTGACGAAACCGAACGGACCCAGCAGCACCACGCCCGGTCGCTTTACCAGTGGACCTTCCGGCAGACACAGCAAGCCGACGATGGGCTCGCCGGCGCTGCTGAACTGGATGCGTTCGACCGTGTGTTTTGCATGGGTCATGGGATGAGCTCCGAGGGTCGATGTCGACGCCGTTGAGGTGAGGGGATCGAGGCCAAGCCCGAGCACACCGGTCAACGCAGCGGCTGACTGAAGCAGCCGGCGTCGTGCGATATCAACCGATGCTTCAGACGCGTTCGCTGCGGTATCAGGCACGCGCGGCTCCGTGCTGCTCACGGGACATCTAGCCGAATGCTGAGCGACGTGTCGCTGCCTTCGCCCAACGGCGCGGTCAGCCATTGATTGGCTTCCTGCAAGCGCGCGCGATAGTCCGCGGTTTCCGGGCCGGCCAATTCCTGATTGGCGCTCACCAGCAGACCGCCCGGTCGCAGCAGCCGGCGCAACGCAGCCAGATCCGACAGCGTCGGCGCATAACCATCGAAGAAGGCAAGGTCATAGCCTGTCTGCAGCGTCGGCAGCAACGTCGCAAAATCGCCGTGATGCACCCGGATCCGAGCGTCGTATCCGGCTCGCTCGATCGCAGCGCGTGCCAGCGCCACATGCTGCGGATCGCGTTCCAGCGTGTCGACGTGCGCCGCGGGTGCGCCGTGTGCCAGCCACAACGCGGTATAGCCCAAGGCGGTGCCCAGTTCGAGGATGCGCTTGGCGTTGCTGGCCGCCGCCAACACGCCGAGCAATCGGCCGTCCGCGTGGGGATAGGCCCAGCAGCCGTGTTCGGCGCGGTGTTGATCGGTTCCGGCCTGGATGGCGCGCCAGGGATCATTCGTGGCTTTGTTGTGTTGAACTTTCATGGGGTCCGTGTTCCACATGCTTCGGCTGTCGTGGCAGGAACCCAGAATGCGTCACCACTGCTATGCTCACAATGCATTCAAAGGCATAGCTGACATGCATACCAGACATATTGCCGAGCTGGACCTCAACCTGCTCAAGCTGCTTGATGCGTTGCTCGATGCGCGCGGTGTGACGTTGGCCGCCGAACAGCTGGGCATCGGACAGCCGGCGGCGAGCCGTGCGCTGGCGCGGTTGCGCAAGGTGTTGAACGATCCACTGCTGGTCCGCGCCCAAGGCGGTTACCGTTTGACGCCGCGGGCGGAACAACTGCGTCCCGAAGTGGTGCTGGCACTGCGAGCGCTGGATCAGGTGTTTGCGCCGGCCCAGTTCGATCCAGCCAGCACGACGCGCCGCTTCCGCATCGCGGCTACCGACTACGGGTCGCTTGCCGTGTTGAACCACGCGGTACCCGCGCTGTTGCGCAGCGCCCCCGACGCGCGCGTCGATGTGCTGCCATGGGGCGAATCCACGTTGGATGCACTGGCCGATGCCGACATTGATCTCGCACTGTATGCGGATGATCCGCTGCCGGCGGCGTACTCCTACCGACGATTGTTCTCCGAAACTTTTACCTGCCTGTACCGATGGGGCCACCCGATCGGGCTACGTGCGCGTACGGGCTCTTCTGCCGCGCGCCTCAAAGCGCTGGGCAGTTACTCTCAGGCAGTGATTGCCTATCCTGCCGGCCGGGTCACCCAGTACGACGACCTGTTCGCCCAGTTGGACTTGCCGCATGAACGCGTCGCGCTGAGTCTGCCGTATTTTCTGGCCGCGCCATGGATCATCGCCGACAGTGACCTTGTTTTGGTGGTCCCGACACGCGTGGCTGCGTGCCTCGCCTCATTGGCGGCTTTGGACAGCGTGCCGTTTCCGGCACGCGCCACCGGCTTTGAATACCACATGGTGTGGCATGAACGCATGCATCGTGATCTTGCTCACCAGTGGCTGCGCGAGGTGATCTTGAAAAGTATCCAAACGCCTTGATGATGTCGTTTATTTGATCCAGGCGCGCGGGTACCGCTTTTTCTGTTGACTAGCAATGCCGCATGACTCGCGTGCGTTATTCGATCGATCGCATCCTTTGGTGGATGTGGCGCTTTTCGTCGCAGATACTCGCAGTTCCATTCATTCGTCCCCGCATTTTCTCCAATACGAGCTTGGTCGGAGGCGTGTCTTTGAACGACAGCTTTGTGCTGTTGCAGTGAGCAACGTGAACGGCCGGAGTTGGCCGATAGCCGCCATTGATGCAGTCCAGTCGTTACCGATCAATCCGCGTTGTCCGGCTCGAAGAAGCTCCAGCGCACGTCGCCGAACTCGGCCTTCATCGCGGCCTCGACGGTGTTGATGGATTCGATGAGGTTGGCGGTGGGCTGCATGCGCGCCTTCACCGCCACCATCACGTCGGCGCCCATCTGCAGGGTGATCAGGTTGAGGACTTCGGCGACTTCGGGGCGGTTCCTCAGGAAGCCCATCAGCTCGTCGCGGCGGCGCGGTTCCACGCCCTGGCCGATCAGCAGCGCCTTCACCTCGATCGCCACCAGCACCGCCACGACGATCAGCAGCACGCCGATGGCGATGGTGCCGGCGGCGTCGAACATCAGGTTGCCGGTGAGCATGGTGGCGCCGATGGCGAGGGCGGCCAGGCAGAGGCCAACGAGGGCGGCCAGGTCTTCGCCGAAGATCACCAGCAGTTCGCTGGAGCGGGTTTGGCGAAACCACGTCCACAGATCCTGGTCACCGCGGGCCTTGTTCACTTCCTGCATGCAGCCGCGCATCGAGATGCCTTCGACCACGATGCCGAACACCAGCACGCCCATCGCCAGCCACGGCCACTTGAGCGGTTCGGGATTCGTGAGCTTGTGCACGCCCTCGTAGATCGAGAACATGCCGCCCACGCTGAACAACAGGATGGCGACGAGGAACGACCAGAAGTACAGCGCACGACCCCAGCCAAGCGGGAATTCGTCGGACGGTGGACGCTTGGCCTGGCGGATGCCGAGCAGCAGCAAGCCCTGGTTGCCGCAGTCGGCCAGCGAGTGCACCGCCTCGGCCATCATCGCGCCGGAGCCGGTAACCACGGCGGCGGCGAGCTTGGCCACGAAGATGGCGAAGTTCGCGCCTAGCGCGAGGAAAATGGCCTTGATCGGGTTGGCGTGGCTGGACATGCGCGGGCTCGGGCGGGAAACGGGCGGCCATTGTAATGGACGCCAGCCGGGCCTCTCCGCGAGATGGCGGCGGACGCCTGCTGCCTCCGCGGCGAGGCCGTGAGGCGGGGTGCCCGCCTCCGGACAGCGACTCAGCGGATGCCGACGCCCACGCCAAGCCCGAAGTGCACGTTGCTGCGACCCTTCTGCATTTCCTCGGCGGTCCAGACGTGGGACTGCGCCACGTCGACCAGCGGGAACAGGTAGTCAGCCTGGCCAACCTGGCCGCCGCGGGTGCCGTTGAGTTTGCCGTCGACGGTCATCAGCGCGCCGGCGGGGTAGTCGAGCGGTTCGACGTAGCCGCGCAGCACGGCGATGAAGCGGCCGTTTCCGCTGTCATTCGCCTTCGGCCGCTGCGAGGAATCCAGCGGGTAGGCCAGCAGCTCGATTTCGCTGTGGTCCTGGAAGTTGCTGACGCGCACGATGCGCCCGCCCCAGATGACTTCGTTGCCGCTGTACTGCTCGGGCGTCTGCGCCACTTGCGCGGGGGTGGCGAGCACCGCGTTGCCGGTGGTCTTGTAGATCGGCGCGGGTGCGCAGGCGGCCAGCACGAGCAAGGCGGCGGGCAGGGCGAGCCGGATCAGCAGCGGGGCGGGGCGGTGGCGCATGGTCGTGGCTCCTGGGCGGACGCGAGAGACGGGGCCAGCTTAGCGACGGTTCGGCCTGGGCGGTAGTCGCGAGGCGGGCAGGGGGCTGGGCGTATTCAGCTGGCTGCCGGCCTCGTCCAGCAGCCAGTCGAGTTTTACCGTGGCCGGACGCTCGCGCGCCAGCAGGCCGGCCAGCACGCGCAGCGGTTCGCGCAGGGCATCGTCCAGTTTCCACGGCGCGTTGAGGATGACCATGCCTGAGCCGTTGAGGCGCAGCGGCGAATCGTCCGGGTGCACCAGCAGCTCGGCGCGCAGGACGCGTTTCACCCCGCTGTGCTGCAGGCGGCGCAGGAACGGCTGCACCTGGCTGCGCAGCTTGATCGGATACCACACCGCGTAGACGCCGGTGGGCCAGCGCTGCAGCGCCGGCTTCAGGGCCTGCTCGATCAGCTTGTACTCGGCGTCCTGCGCCTCGTAAGGCGGGTCGATCAGCACCAGGCCGCGCTTCTCCTGCGGCGGCACCAGCGCCTTCAGCGCCTCGTAGCCGTCGCGCTCGTGCACGTGCACCTGAGGGTTGCCGCGGAACAGGTCGCGCAACTTGCATGCCGCCTCGGTATGCAGTTCGCACAACTGGGCGCTGTCGCCGGGGCGCAGCAGGCGGGCGACCTGCAGCGGCGAGCCGGGGTAGCGCTTCAGGCCTTGCGCGTTGTCGGCGCTGCCCAGGATGCCGTCGCGCCAACGACGCAGCAGCGGCGGCAGTTTCTCCGCCGGGTGCAGGCGCGCGATGCCGTCCTTGAACTCGCCGGTCTTGCCTGCCTCGAAACCGTCCAGCGGATAGTTGCCGCTGCCGGCATGGGTGTCGATGTAGCAAAACGGTGCGGGCTTGGCCTGCAGCGACTCGATCAGTGCCAGCAGCACGACGTGTTTCAGGACGTCGGCAAAATTGCCGGCGTGGTAGGCGTGGCGGTAGTTCATGGCGGTCACGGGAATGGGGACACCCAGTATAGAGGGCCGGTGCCGTGCTCCCCCGGCGCTACGTAACCTTTCCTGCACATGGGCCGGTGCAGGCTCCGCTTGTTGCAGCGTTGCAACCGGCCGGACGCGCGGCTCCGGCCGTCCACCTGCGCGGAGAATCATCATGAAGTTCCTGCCAAGAATCATGGTTTCGACGGCCGCTGTCGGCCTTTGCCTGGCATTCGGCACGGTCAGCGCCCAGGACACCGGAGGCATGGCGCCGGCACCGGCGTCGAGCAGCATGGGCCATATGGGCGGCATGCATCACAAGATGATGCGTCACAACAAGAACGGCAGCATGCATATGATGCCGGCCACGGTGAGGTCGGTGGATGCCAAGACCGGCATCGTCGAGGCGGACGCGGGAGGCATGTCGCTACGCGTGCACTTCCCGCCGGCTTCGGTGGCCAACCTGAAAGTCGGCGACAAGATCACGCTGCACATGGGCTATACCAAGTAGTTCGTCGGGTGACCGACGAACCATTACGGGCGCCGGACAGGGGCCGATGGACCCATGTCCAGAGTTGAGACTGGCCGGTACCAACCCTATGCTGTGCCGATGAATCACCTGCTTCGCCATGCCGCACGCTTGCCGTCCCTCCGGGCGATGGCATGGTTGGCGTGGCTGATTCTCGTGCTGGCACCGGTGCATGGCATGCCGCGCGGGATGGCCGGCGACGCGCTGCGGGGCGCGCCGGCACCGTCCGTCGTGCACGCGGCCGATCATGGTCCGGATGCCATGCCGGTCGCGTCCGGCTGCTGCGCCGACCACGGCCTCGGCCAGCGCGACGCGATGACGTCGGCCCATTGCGCGGCGGCGTGCGGCAGCTTGCTGCAGGTGGCCACCTTGGCTGCTCTGGTGCCGGCGGCGCCGGAACCGCTCCACGTTTCCCCTCCCTTCGCGTCCGCGCCCACCGTCGTGCACGCGCCACCGCTGCGGCCGCCAGCCGGCTGATCCTCGTTCGCTGCGACCGTGCCTGCATGCCCGCCTGGCGGCGAGCGTGGACGGCGGCCCGTGTCGGCACCGGCCATCGGTGCCTTCCCCGAAGGAGACCTGTGTGCATCCATTTCCCCCCTTGCCTGCGACCGACCTGTCGCGGCGACGTTTCGTGCAGGGCCTGGCCCTGGGCGGCGCGGCAGCCGGCCTTGGCCTGCTGCGGCCCGCGAACGCCTGGGCGCTGACCAGCCCGGGACAGCCCACCGTGCTCAGCGGCACCGACTTTGCGCTGGACATCGTCGAGCGCACCGTCAACTTCACCGGCGCGGCGCGGCCGGCGACCACCGTCAACGGAGGCGTGCCCGGTCCGTTGCTGCGCATGCGCGAAGGCACCACGGTGAACCTGCGCGTGAGCAACCGCCTGCGCGTGCCCACCTCGATCCACTGGCACGGCATCGTCCTGCCGTTCCGGATGGACGGCGTGCCCGGCCTCAGCTTCGACGGCATCGCGCCGGGCGAGAGTTTTCTGTACCGGTTCCAGCTGCGCCAGAGCGGCACCTACTGGTACCACTCGCACTCGGGTTTCCAGGAGCAGAACGCGCTGTACGGTCCGCTGGTGATCGAACCGGCCGGCCCCGAGCGATACCCCACGGATCGCGACTATGTGGTGATGCTCAACGACTGGACCGACGAGGACCCCGAGCGCATCTACGCCAAGCTCAAGAAGCAGAGCGACTACTACAACTTCGCGCAGCCCACCGTGCCGGACTTCTTCCGCGATGTGCGCGAGAAGGGGCTGGGCCAGGCGCTGGCGAAGCGCAGGATGTGGAACGAGATGCGCATGAACCCGACCGACCTGGGTGACGTCTCCGGCTACACCTACACCTACCTGATGAACGGCACGACGCCGGCCGGCAACTGGACCGGCATCTTCAGGCCCGGCGAAAAGATCCGGCTGCGTTTCATCAACGGTTCGTCGTCCAGCATCTTCGACGTGCGCATTCCCGGTCTGAAGATGACGGTGATCGCCGCCGACGGCCAGGACGTGCAGCCGGTGGCGGTCGACGAATTCCGCGTCTCGGCAGCCGAAACCTGCGACGTCATCGTCGAGCCGCAGGAGGAGCGGGCATATACGCTGTTTGCTCAGTCGATCGACCGCAGCGGCTATGCGCGCGGTACGCTGGCGCCGCGTGCCGGCATGGAAGCCGGGGTGCCGGCGATGGACAAGCGCGTGTGGCTCGGCATGCAGGACATGATGGGCGCGATGTCGCACGCGGAACACGGCGGCGGGCACGCCGCGATGCCCGGCATGGACCACGGCAGCGTGGATCACGCCGGCATGACCACCACGCCCGCCGTGCACCATGCCCGCACCGAATACGGCCCCGGCGTGGACATGCGCGTCGACACGCCGCGCACCAATCTCGACGATCCGGGCATCGGCCTGCGCGACAACGGCCGCCGCGTGCTGACCTATGCCGACCTGCACACCGTCGGCGGTCCGCTCGACGCGCGTGAACCCGGCCGCGAGATCGAACTGCACCTGACCGGCAACATGGAGCGCTTCATGTGGTCGTTCGACGGCATCAAGTTCTCCGACGCCAGGCCCATCCATTTCAACACCGGCGAGCGCCTGCGCATCGTGCTGGTCAACGACACCATGATGAACCACCCGATCCATCTGCATGGCATGTGGAGCGAGCTGGAAAATCCGGATGGCCAGTTCCAGGTGCGCAAGCACACCATCAACGTGCAGCCGGCGCAGCGGATCAGCTACGCGGTGACCGCCGACGCGCCGGGGCGCTGGGCCTACCACTGCCACCTGCTGTACCACATGCAGGCGGGCATGTTCCGCGAGGTGGTGGTGGCATGAGCACGAAGCGCCGCGATACCTCGATCGTTCCGCGCCGCGTGGCGTGGCTGGCCGCACTGCTGCTGGCCATGCCGCTGGCGGCGACGGCGCAGAGCGCGCCAGCCCCGGCCGGCAGCACGGCGCCGGTGGCGATGGACCATGGCCCGATGCACGGGATGGACCACGGCGGCATGCATCACGGCACGCCGCCGCCCGCGCCGGCGACATCCCCCCAGGTCATGCCCGACATGGATCACGCGTCGATGCCCGGCATGAGCCACGGCCAGGCGCATGGCGCGGGCGCGGGCATGCAACCGATGCAGGGCGGCTACGCACCGGCGGACGCACGCAGTGGCGATTATTCCGACGGCATCGCCGCCAGTCCCGCGCACGCCCTGCACATGCACGGCAGCACACCCGCCGGCATGCTGCTGATCGATCAGCTCGAAGCGTTCCACGGCCGCGACGGCAACGGTCAGTCGTGGGAAGCCTCAGGCTGGTACGGCAGCGACACGGACAAGCTGTGGCTGCGCAGCGAGGGCGAGCGCAGCGATGGCCGGATCGGCGATGGCGAGGTCGAGGCGCTATGGGATCACGCCGCGGCCGCGTTCTGGAGCACGCAGCTGGGCGTGCGCCATGACTTCGGCACCGGTCCGCAGCGAAGCTGGGCCGCGTTCGGCGTGCAGGGCCTGGCGCCGTACTGGTTCGAGATCCAGGCCACCGCCTACGTCGGGCCGTCCGGCCGCAGCGCGGCGCGCCTGCGGGCGGACTACGAGCTGCTGTTCACCCAGCGGCTGATCCTGCAGCCGGAGCTGGAGGTCAACCTGCACGGCAAGTCCGACCCGGCGCGCGGCATCGGCAGCGGCCTCACCGATGCCAGGCTGGGCTTGCGCCTGCGCTACGAGATCCGGCGCGAGTTCGCGCCGTATCTTGGCGTAGTCTGGACGCGCCGCTTCGGCACCACGGCCGATTTCGCCCGCGCCGATCATCAGGCAGTCTTCGACCGGCAGTGGGTCGCCGGCCTGCGCATCTGGTTCTGAGGAGAGCCCATGAAACGACTCATCATCACCGTCGTGATTCTCTGCGTCATCGCCGCCGCCGGTGTCGGCGCCTTCGTCTGGTCCGGCGTCTACAACGTCGGCGCCGACGACCACCACACCAGACCCGTCTACGCGCTGATGCAGACGCTGCGCGAGCGCTCGATCGAGCATCACGCAAAAGACATCGTGGTGCCGAATCTCGACGACCCGCAGCTGATCCTCAAGGGCGCCGGCCAGTACGCGGCGATGTGCACCGGTTGCCACCTGGCGCCGGGCATGGCCGAGAACGAGATGCGCCCGGGCCTGTACCCGCTGCCGCCCGAGCTGGCGAAATTCCGGCCCGATCCGCGCGAGGCGTTCTGGGTGATCAAGCATGGCGTCAAGATGAGCGCGATGCCGGCGTGGGGTGCCACCCATGACGACGCCACGATCTGGAGCATGGTGGCGTTCCTGCAGAAACTGCCCGACATGACGCCGGCGCAATATCAGGACATCGTGGCCCGGGCACCGCAGGACCACGACATGGATGAGGCGGGCGGCCACAGCCACAGCCATGGCGGCACCGCTGACGAGGATGCGCATGGCACGGCGGCGATGGAAGGCATGCCGATGGCCGGCGAAGCGGGGCACAGCCATGACGCGGCTGATGGCGATGTTCACGAACACGCCGCCGTGCCGACGGTCGAGGCGCCGCTGTCGATGGAAGGCATGACGCCGGGCGCAGTGCCGGCGGCCGAAACGGTGGCGCGGGCCTTCCAGGCCGCGTTGCAGCGTGGCGACCGCGAAGCCGTACTCGCACTGCTGGCGCCCGGGGTCCGCGTCAGCGAAGGCGGCCACACGCAGACACGCGACGAATACGCCGCCGGCCATCTGGGCGAGGACATCAAGTTCCTGAAGGCCGCGAAGCTCACGCCGGTCTCGTTCGGCTCGATGCCGATGGGCGACACCGCAATGGTCGGCAGCGAAAGCGGCGTCGAGGTCACGATCAAGGGCAGGCCGACCACGCTGCGCAGTCGCGAGATGCTCAAGCTCGGCAAGGACGGCGACAGCTGGAAGATCGTGTCCGTCCAGTGGCAAACCACCCCGACAACCGGAGAATGACGATGAAACGATGGTTTTCCCGCATGGGCATCAGTTTGCTGTTTGCCGTGCTGTTCGCGCCGGCGGCGTTGGCGGCGAATGCGTTCGACGTCTACCGCGACCCGTCCTGCGGCTGCTGCGGCGCCTGGGTCGATTACATGCGCGCGCAGGGCTACACCGTCACCGTGCACCAGGACCAGCCGATGGCGACGGTGAAGGCGCGCTTCGGCGTGCCGCCCGGTGCGGTGTCTTGCCATACCGCGGTGATCGAGGGCTACGTGGTCGAGGGGCACGTGCCGGTGGAGGACATCCGCCGCCTGCTCGCCGAGCGGCCGGACGCCATCGGCATCGCCGCGCCCGGTATGCCGATGGGCTCGCCCGGCATGGAGATGGGCGCGCCCGAGCGTTACGATGTACTGCTGATCGGCCGCGACGGCTCGACCCGGGTGTATGCGACGCACGGCCTGGCTGCGTGAGCGCAGCTGGTCTCCCGATCGCGATCCGCCGACTTGATCCGCGTCAATGACCTGCCCGCTGCCGACACTACAGTGCCCGTGAGATGAAACCCGCCTTCCGCCTCCGTCCCGTCGCCCGTCGCCGCCTTGCGTGGCTGGTGGTCGTGCTGCTGCTGTGGCAGCAGGTGGCGGTGGCGGCGTATGCCTGCGTCGCGGCACAGGCGGCGCCGGCCGCGGCCGCGCTGGCCGTGGCGGTGCACTCCTCGTCCATGGCAATGGCCGACGGCTGTGCGGACATGACGACACCGGTCGATCCGCTGTGCCGGCAGCATTGCCAGCCCGACCATGCCACCCAGGTCGATGCGCGCACCGCCTCGGTGCCGGCCAGCGCGTTGTCCGCGCTGCCGCCGGTGCTGCTGTCCGTGACGGCGGTGGCGTTGCCGTCCGAGCGGGCGTTGATTCGGCGCGAGCGTCTGCGAGCGCCGCCACCGATTCCCCGCTTGTTGTTCTGTTCGCTCCTGATTTGATCTGACCCGTCGCGGTATCCACCGACGTGGCGTCGTGCCTGCATGGCACGGCGCGAATCGCAGATCGACGGAGTGTTCACCCATGTTCTCCCTTCAATTCGCCCGGCGCCTGATGGCGGCGGGTCTGGCCGTGCTCCTGTGGGGAGCGGCGGCCGCGGCGGCGCATGCCGCCGAACCGCCGCTGACGCTTGATGCCGCCATCCATCAAGCGATCGAGCGCGCACCCCTGCTGGAGGCGCGCCGCGCCCAGTCGGAATCGGCACGACAGGAGGCGGCCCGTGCGGGTGCGCTGCCCGATCCCCAACTCACCGTCGGGGTCGACAATCTGGCCGTGCAGGGGCCGGGCGCATTTACGGTTGGCGGTGACAGCATGACCATGCGCACCGTCGGCATCAGCCAGGCCCTGCCATCGCGCCGCAAGCGTCAGGCCGAACGGGCGATGGGCCATGCCCAGGCGGATTTGGCCGCATCGTCGGAGGTGGCGACCGGCTTGTCGATCCGGCAGCAGGTGGCCGATGCCTGGATCTCCGCCTGGGGTGCGCACCGCGAAGCCATGATGTTGCGATCCATGCGGCAGGCATGGGCGCAGGACGTGGCCGTGGCGAAAGCACGCTTGCGCGCTGGTACCGGTAGCGCGGCAGAGGTGCTCGCCGCCCGCATGGAATCCCTCGACCTGGAAAACCGTCTCGATGAGGCGAATGCCCGCGAGGCACAGGCCCGCGCGGGCCTGGCGCGATGGCTCGGTTCTCCGATCGGGCAGCCGCTGGGGGACGCGCCAGACTTCGCCGTCCTGCCGCACGACGAAGCGTCCTTGCTGGCCAGCCTCGATCGTCAGGGCAACCTGCTCGGGTGGCCGGCCCGCGAACAGGCCGCCGAGGCAGCGCTTGCCGCTGCCCGTGCCGACAAACGCCCTGAATGGAGCGTGGGCTTGAGCTACGGCTCCCGTGTGCGCGGCTTGTCCGACATGGTGTCGCTGCAGGTCGGGGTAAGCCTGCCGCTGTTCACGCGCAACCGGCAGGATCGGGGTATTTCCGCCCGCGCGGCCGACCTCGATGCGGTTCGCGACGAACGCGACGACGCACGCCGTCAGCAGGTCGAGGCCATCCGATCCGCCTGGGCGCAATGGGAATCGCTCGGCCAGCAAGTGCGCCGGCACCGCGATGCCTTGCTCCCACTGGCCAATGACCGCGTGGTCCTGGCGCTCGCCGCGTACCGCGGCGGCGGCGAGATCCAGCCCTTGCTGGATGCCCGTCGCGACGAGATCGCTCACCACACGGATTACGCCCGCATGCAGGCCGAGTACGGCCGCGCCTGGGCGGCACTGGCTTATCTGTTACCCACTTCGGAGACGACGCCATGAAGCGCGCATTGATGATGCTCACCGCCGCGCTGCTGGCGGTCATGCTGCTTCTGATCGGCTACTTCGGCGGCCGCCATCAGGCGCCATCGTCTCCGTCGCAGGCCGGTACTCCCGCCTCCGCAGCGGAAGCCGGCGGTAAAAAAATCCTGTACTGGTACGACACGATGGTGCCGCAGCAACACTTCGACAAGCCGGGTCTGTCGCCGATGGGCATGCAGATGGTGCCCAAATATGCCGATGAGAAGCCGGCCGAAGAAGGGACGGCCAAGGATGTCGTCCGGATCGATCCGACGACGGTGCAGAATCTCGGCGTTCGCACCGCCACGGTGGAGCGTCGCGTGCTGGCGTCGGCGCTCCGGGTGCCGGGCACCATCACCTGGGATCTGCGCCAGGCCATCACCATCAGCGCCCGCACCGATGCGGTGGTGAGCAAGCTGGACGTACGCGCGCCGTATACCGTGGTCAAGGCAGGCGAGCCGCTGGCGGAGCTGTTGGCACCGCAGTGGAGCAGTGCACTGGCCGAATACGATGCGCTTCAGCATGTGCAGTCGACCGAAGCAAAAGGCCTTCGCGCGGCTTCGCGGGAACGCCTGCAGGTGCTGGGCCTGACGCCGGCAGAGATCCGATCGTCGCGTCGCGGCACGGGCGCGGCGATCACGCTGCACGCCCCGCAGGCGGGCGTCGTCACGACACTGGACGTGCGTGAAGGCCAGCGCGTCACCGCCGGTCAGACCTTGATGACAGTGAATGGCCTGTCCACCGTGTGGACCGAGGCGGCACTGCCGCAGGCAGCGGCGGGCACGGTGCGCAACGGCACGCCGGTGGTGGTCACGGTCGATGCCCTGCCGGGTCGGTCGTTCCCCGGCACCGTGGAAACCTTGCTGCCGGAGGTGGATGCGGTGACGCGCACCCAGCGCGCCCGCATCGTGCTCGACAATCCCGACGGTGCCTTGAGTCCAGGCATGTTCGCCACCGTGCGGCTCAGCCCCGCGCAGGGTGAAGCGGTGCCCGTGGTGCCGGACGACGCGCTGATCGCCACCGGCAGCCAGACGCGGGTAATCATCGCCGAGGGAGATCGCCACTTCCGTGCTGTATCGGTGCGCATCGGGCGTGCAGCCGGCGGCTATACGGAAATTCTCGACGGCCTCACGGGCGGTGAAAAGGTCGTGGTCTCCGGCCAGTTCCTGATCGACTCGGAGGCGAGCCTGTCCGGTGCGCTGGAGCGCCTGAATGACAGCTCCACCAAACCGGTGCCGGCCACGAGTACCCCCATGCCGGGCATGCCGATGGGAGACAGACCATGATCGCCGCCCTGATTCGCGCGGCGATCGCCCATCGCGTGTTCGTGCTGCTGGCTGCACTGGCCTTGGCCCTGATCGGCATGTTCTCGGTGACGCGCACGCCGGTCGACGCGCTGCCCGACCTGTCCGACA
>ERZ778018.1592-NODE-1592-length-17544-cov-11.405340_pt1 | contig 17544 bp, 11 predicted proteins | sample MGYA00375748_ERZ778018 | MGnify/ENA primary metagenome ERZ778018 (study PRJEB29350, sample SAMN05509839) | bioreactor metagenome | biome: bioreactor; material: wastewater | place: South Africa: University of Cape Town | collected 2014-04-22 ... | reverse complement strand
TGGCCCGAAGGGCCGGATGAGGGGGAAGACAAGCAGGAGTGCCGCTGGCGTCCAAAGCTTACCGGGCGGGCTTACGCGAATTCCAACGGTCTTTCGCGCGTCGTCCCCCTCATCTGACCGCTTCGCGGTCTGTCTTCCCCCGCGAGGGGGGAAGACGTCGGAATAACGTCCTTCCCCCCTCGCGGGGGAAGGTGGCCCGAAGGGCCGGATGAGGGGGAAGACAAGCAGGAGTGCCGCTGGCGTCCAAGGCTTGTCAGACTGGCTTTCGCAAGGTCCAACGGTCGTCTGGCGCGTCGTCCCCCTCATCCGGCCGCTTCGCGGTCTGTCTTCCCCGCAGGAGGGGGAAGACCGTTTTTGACCGACGCTTGTCAATCAAGCTACATCATTACGTCTATCACGCCAGGATCGGCTCGACGACCTTGCCTTGCACGTCGGTGAGGCGGAAGTCGCGGCCGGCGTAGCGGAAGGTCAGCTTCTCGTGGTCGAAGCCCAGCAGGTGGAGGATCGTGGCGTGGAGGTCGTGGACGTTCACCGGGTCGACGGCGGCCTGGAAGCCCAACTCGTCGGTGGCGCCGTGGGCGACTCCTCCCTTGATTCCGCCGCCGGCGAGCCAGACGGAGAAGCCGTAATGGTTGTGGTCGCGGCCCAGGGCCGCCTTGCCGGAGCCGTCCAGTTCCACCGTCGGCGTGCGGCCGAACTCGCCGCCGCAAATGACCAGGGTGTCCTCGAAGAGTCCCAGCCGCTTGAGGTCGGTCAGAAGCGCGGCGATGGGCTGGTCGATCTCCGCGGCCAGGACGCGGTGGTGGGCGGTCAGGTTGGCGTGGTCGTCCCAGGGCTGGCCGGCGCCGTGCCAAAGCTGGACGTAGCGGACCCCGCGCTCCAGCAGGCGGCGGGCGATGAGCGTCTGGCGGCCGTGGACGCTCTCGCCGTACAGGGCGCGGACGGCCTCCGGCTCGCGGGTCACGTCGAAGGCGTCGGCCGCCTCCGTCTGCATGCGGAACGCCGTCTCGAACGACTGGATCCGGGCGTCGAGCCGCGCGTCGGGTCGGCCGGCGTGATGGGCCGCCGCCATCCTTCGCAGGAGGTCGAGTTGCCGGCGCTGCATCGCCGGCGTGGCGTGGGGGCTGCGGACGTTCTCGATGAGCTTGTCGACGTCGGCGTACTGGGGGTCGACATAGGTCCCCTGGTAGGCGCCGGGAAGGAACGCGGAGTTCCAGTTGTCGGCGTCCTTGATCGGGTAGCCGCCGGGGCACATGGCGATGAAGCCGGGGAGGTTCTGGTTCTCCGTCCCCAGGCCGTAAAGCACCCACGAGCCGACGCTCGGCCGCGTCAGGACCGAGTCGCCGCAGTTCATCAGCATCAACGACGGCTCGTGGTTGGGGACCTGGGCCACCATCGAGCGGACCACGGCGATGTCGTCGGCGTGCTCGGCGACGCGCTCGAAGAGCTCGGAGATCTCCAGGCCGCTCTCGCCGCGGGGCTTGAACTTGAACGGCGAGCCGAACGCCGCGCCGGTCTTGCGCTCGGTGGCCAGCATGTTGGGGACGCTTCGGCCGTCGAACCGCGACAGGACGGGCTTGGGGTCGAAGGTGTCGACGTGGCTGGGGCCGCCGTTGAGGAAGAAGTGGACCACCCGCTTGGCCCTGGCCGGGAAGTGCGGCGCCCGAGGCGCGAGGCTCCCCGATTCCCCCGGCGAGGCGGCCAGAGCCCCTTCGGCGCTTAGGATCTCGGCGAGCCCCAGCGCCCCCAGGCCCATCGCCGAGCGCCTGAGCATCTCGCGGCGGCCGAGCGTGATCGGATCGAGCGTCATGGCGGTCCCTCCGTCCGGGTCGTCCGAATCAATCGACGAACATGAATTCGTTGGAGATCAAAAGCGTCTGCGCGAGCAGCTCGCGCGGCGAGAGCGGCCGCGGCATGGGGCCCAGGAAGTCGCGGCGGGCGTCCCACAGGCCGGTCGCGGGAGCCGCGCCGGACTCGACGCGGACGACGCGGACCTTGGGCGCCCAGAGGAATTGGTCGCTGTTCAGTCCGCCGCCGACGTCGACCGTGAAGTCGATCGCGTCGCCCGGCTCGACCTCGATCGCCTCGGCGTCGAAGTCGGCCTTGCCGGCGTGGACCGCCGCTTGCTTGAGGATCCCGCCGCGGCTGGTGGAGAGCCAGCCCCGCACGCCGTCGCCGACGGCGGGGTCGTGCTGGAGCGTCGATTCGACGGCGACCGTCCCCTTGATCGGCGAGGTCCAGCGGCGGACCACGGCGCGGCCCAGGTCGTCGCCCGGATGGCCCCCCTCGGCGGTGAGCCGCGCCCAGCCGAGCGTCGGGTCGGGCCAGGTCGGGCCGCCCCCCCAGCCCTTGCCGTCGAAGAACGGCAACGGCCGCCGTTCGGTCGCGGGCCCCTTCTCCGGATCCACGGTCGTCGTCGCGTAGCTCCACGCCAGCGACTCGGTCGGCGGCGCCGGCTCGGGATCGGTCCCGGCCGCGGCCAGGAACTCCCGAGACCACGACGCCTCCTCGGCGGTCGGCTCGCGCTGAAGCGCCGCGCGGTACAGCGCGGCGACGGCCTGCTCGTCCCCCGCCGGCAGGCTGGCGGCGAGGACGCGGGCCCTCGCGGCGGGGAACGGGTGGTTCAACTCGAAGAGCGCCTGCTGCGGGACGGTCGTCTCGCTCCGGGTCGGGATGTGCAGATCCGGGTTGGCGAAGTCGAACGTCCGGTAGACGCCCGGCAGGAACTGGCGATCGACCAGCCCGTAGAGCGTGCGGCGACGGTTCGAGCCGCCGCCGAACAGCGCCTCGGCCCGGCCTCCCGCGCGGCGGTCGAGTTCGCCGGCGACGGCCAGGAGCGAGTCGCGCGTCTCCTCGAAGGTCAGGCGATGCGGGTTGGTCCTCCAGAGCAGGCGATTCTCCGGATCCTTGAGTCGCGCCTCGGCGTCGGTTGACCCGCCGCCGGCGGAGCTTTGGCGGTAGGTCGACGACAGGAGGATCAGCCGATGGATCGCCTTGGTGCTCCAACCCTCGTCCATTAGTCGGCGGGCGAGCCAGTCGAGAAGCTCGGGATGGCTGGGCTCCTCGGAACGGACGCCGAAGTCGCTGGGGTTGCGGACCAGGCCGAAGCCGAAGTGCGCCGCCCAGATCCGGTTGACCCAGACGCGAGGGGTCAGCGGGTTGTCGGGGTCGACGATCGCCCTGGCCAGTTCCAGCCGACCGCTCCCCTGGTCGAACGGCCGGGCGTCGTCGCCGGCGATCACCTTGAGGAACCGCCTGGGCACGACGTCGCCGGGGTTGGCGGCGTTGCCGCGCTTGAGGATCCGGGGCTCGCGGATCTCCGCCTTGTCCACCAGGGCCGATGCGTAAGGAGGCGCCGACGGCGATTGGATCAGCCAGCGGTCGACCTCCCCCTGAAGGTTCCAGAGCTTGACGTCCTGGTTGTTGTCCGTGTACGCCTCGATGGTGACGATCGGCTCGTCCGGAATGATGCAAGGCGAGTCCTCGGCGCGAAGGACGCGCCTTAGCGCCAGGGCGGCGGCGTCGGGGTTCCACGAGTCCGACGGGTCGCGGTCGACCGCGGCGAAGACCGCGGCGTAGCGCTCGGCGGCCTCGCGGATGGTGGCCGGCGGCGTCGCGAACGCCTCGGCGACGCGCGGGTTGACCGGCTCGGCGCCAGGGGCGTCCGGCTCGGCCAGCGCGGCCGACGCCCTCGCCGCGAACTCGGCCGCGGGGAGCGCGGCCAGCCGCCGCCAGGGGCGGAAGATCGGGTCGTCGGCCTTCTCCGCGCGAGCCAGGTACGCTTGCCAGCGCCGGGCCGAGGCGGGGACGAGGTCGTCGGCGGCGATGATGGTGTCGAAGCCGTCCGGCGGCAGCTTGCCCAGGTCGAGCTGGATCTCCAGGTAGTCGGCGATCCGCGCGCGGATCCGATCCGCCGCCTCGGCGCGGGCGTCGGCCAAACCTTTCTCCAGGGCGTCGACCCGCTTCTTCAGTTCGGCCTCGAACGCCGCGCGCTCGGCGTCGGTCCCCGAGGGCTCGCCGATGCGGGTCAGCCGCTCGGTACAGTTCATGAAGACGCCGTAGAGCGAGTAGTAATCGGCGGTGGGGATCGGGTCGAACTTGTGGTCGTGGCAGCGGGCGCAGGCGACGGTCAGGCCCATCGTCCCGCGGGTCACCACGTCGATCCGGTCGTCGATCACGTCGTGGGTCACGCCCAGGAACCGCCGGCCCAGGGTCACGAACCCCAGGGCCGCCAGCGCCCCGGGGTCGTCCGGCTCGGCCTGGTCGGCGGCGATCTGGTCGACGAGGAAGCGGTCGTAGGGCATGTCGCCGTTGAACGCCCGGACGACCCAGTCGCGATAGGCCGGCGCGTGGACGAAGAAGCGCTCCTCGCGGGCGTAGACGTATCCCTTGGTGTCGGCGTAGCGGGCGACGTCCAGCCAGTGGCGGGCCCAGTGCTCGCCGTAGGCTTCCGAGCCCAGCAGGCGGTCGACGAGCTTCTCATAGGCGTCCGGGTCGGGGTCGGCGACGAAGGCGTCGACCTCCTCGGGCGTCGGCGGCAGGCCGGTCAGGTCGTAGGAGACGCGGCGGATCAACGTCCGGCGATCCGCCTCCGGCGACGGGGACAGCCCGGCGGCGTCGAGCCTGGCGGCGACGAAGGCGTCGACCGGCGAGCGGACCCACGACGGATCGCGCGAGGCCGGCGGCTGGGGGCGGCCGATCGACTGGAACGCCCAGTGCGAGTCCCAGGCTTCCTTTCGAGTGGCGACGGCCGGGGCGCCGTCGTCGGGCCAGACGGCGCCGGCGGCGACCCAGCGCTCGATCGCGGCGACCTGTTCGGGCGGCAGCGGGTGCTTGGGCGGCATCTCCAGGCCGTCCTCCCGCCTCACGGCCTGGACCAGGAGGCTCTCGTCGAGATCGCCGGGGACCACCGCGGGACCGGAGTCGCCTCCCTCCAGAAGCGTCGCCAGCGAGTCGACCCGCAGCCCCCCCTTCCGCTTCTCCGGGCCGTGGCAGGACCGGCACGTCTCCATGAGGACCGGCCGGACCTCGCGCTCGAACGCCTCGACCTTGGCGTCCGCGTCCGACTCCCCTCGCGCCGTCGCCGACGCGAGGCCGACGGCCAGGACCGCGGCGGCTGGAATCGCGACCATCAGACGACCGTGGAGCATGGGCCTTCTCCCCTCGCGTCGAGCCCGATCCGCCGGGCCCCTCCCCGGCGCGTCCGAAGTGGATTGTAGACAATCATCCCGGCCTTGTCCAAGGAATCGACCCCGGAACCGGAAAAAAATTGTAGACAATCGGCCGTCGATCGCCTACATTTCAACGATCGCGGGGCCGAGGGCGGCCCGCACGTCGATCCGTCCCGGCCGGTCTCCTCCCGCCGGCCCCATTCCTTGAGTCCACCGAGCATGGCGGTCCAAGCCGACGACGAATCCGAACTCTCCGTCAGCCGCGCGCTGCGCCGGGACATCCTCACCGGCCGGCTGGAGGCGGGCTCCCGGCTCACCGAGGCGGCGCTTTCCAGTCGCTTCGGCGTCGGCCGCGGCCTGGTCCGCGAGGCCGTGCAGCGGCTCTCCACCCAGGGGCTTCTGATCAGCCGCCCCAACCGCGGCGTCGTCGTCGCGCCGGAGGCCCCGCGGGAGATCCGCAACCTCATCATCCCCATCAGGCGCACCGTCGAGGTCTACGCGCTTCGGCTGATCTTCGACGACCTGGACGCGGCCGACCTCGCCGCCTGGGACGCGATCCTGGATCGAATGCGCGACGCCTGCGCCCGCCTCGACTTCCACGACGTCGCCGAGGCCGACATCGCCTTCCACCACCAGATCCTGGATCGCGCCGGCCAGCCCGACCTGCTGGTCATCTGGGAGACCCTGGTCGGCCGGATCCGCTCGCACTTCCGACGGACCCAGAAGCTTCAGGCCGACGCCATGGAGATTTACGAGGAGCACCGCGCCATCGCCGATTCGTTCCGCGGCCGCGACCTCGCCGCCGCCGTCCGGCTGCTCAAGGAGAACATCACCTGACGGCGCGAGCCCGACGCGCCGCGGGGCGCGTCGGCTCGACTGAATTCACGGCGCCGCCGCGTCAGTACATCCCGAACCGCGAGCCGCCGATCACCGGCAAGCCCTGGGGGCTGGGCGCCGCCCGGGGCGAGGGCGCCGCCTGGGGGCTGGCGGTCACGGCGTGGCGGCAGGCCTCGCAGCGCCCGCCCTTGAGAGCGGCCTTGAAATCCCTGAGATGCCGGCAGATATGCTCGTCTTTCCAGGCTTTCACCTGGGAGACGCGAGTCTTGAGCCGCTCGAGCAGCCAACACGGGGCCTTGCCGGCGGTCGTTCCGAATTGGGGCGACGCGAACACCGGCGCCGCTTGCGGGCTGGGGACCAGGGGCCTGGCCCAGACCGACTCGTAAGACGTCGGGAAGGTCGCCGGCGGCAACGTCGCGGGCGCCTGGGGCGAGGCCGTGACGACATGCCCGCCCCCGCCCGACTTCCAGTTCCACCGCCACCAGCGACGCGGCTTGGCGACCGGGGCCGGCGCGGCGAACGACGTGGCGACCGGGGCCGAGTAGATTCGCGTCTGGCCCGTCGGCGCCGGCTCCCACGCCGGCCACCGAGGAGCGAGCGAAGCCTTCTCGAACAATCCCCGCGCGCCGGGCTCGGGAACGGACGGTTCCGGCTCGGCGACCGGAGCGGGCGGCGGGGTCGGCTCCGCCTTCGGAGTCTCGACGGGCTTGAGGGCCTCCTCGGCCTTCGGCGTTTCCTCGGCCTTCGGCACCTCGACGGCCTTCGGGGCCTCTTCGAGCTTCGGCGCTTCGACGGGCTTGGGGGCCTCGGCCGGCTCCAACGCCGGCGCTTCGACGGGCTTGGGGGTCTCGATCGGCTCGGCGGGCGCCGCGGGCTTCGGCGCGTCCTTGGGCGCGGGGGCCTCCAAGGGGGCCTGGGCGCCGGGCTCGGGACGGATCGGAGGGGGCGGCGGGAGTTGGGAGGATCGGACGATGGCGTCGTCGTGGATCTCGCGCGACGCCGCCTCCAACCCGGGGCTGGTCACGGCCGGTCGCTCGACGGACTCGCCGACCGCGATCGCGACCTTCGGATCGGCGTCGGCCGGCTCGGCGACGTCCGGCGCCGGCTCGGCGGGCTCCTCGACGGGCTTGACGCCCAGCAGCGCCGCGGCGGCGGCGGGGACCGACGGCCTCGGCTCGGCGGCCTCGGGGTCGACAGGCTCGTCGTCCAGGGGGGCGTCGGCGAGCGCGTCGGGAAGTCGAACCGGGCCGGTCGCCGCCGGGTCCTCGCGGTCGTCGACGTTGCTGACCGGCAGGACTCGGTCGTCGGCTCGACGATCGGCGGTCATTCGCGCGATGGCCCTATTGATCTCCGCCGGCGTGGGCGCCGGCTGGGTCGGGGCCGCGCCGAGGATCGCCGCGCGCTGGGGCTGGCGCGTGATCCAGGGGGGTCGCGAGAATCGGAAGACGCTTCCCCAGCCGCCGCCGGCGTCGACCGGGAACGGACTCGCCGGGGGAACGGCCTCCGCCTCCGAGTAGGCCGTCGTCGAATACCTGGCGGCCACCCGTCGCGACCACCAGCCCCGAAGACCACCCGGCTCCGCGGCGGCGGACGCGACCGACGCGGGCGCCCCGTCGGGGGCCGCGACCGGCCCGCGCCGCTGGACGCCGGCGCAGCCGGAGATCCCAAGTAGCAAGCCCACCGCCCAGACCGACACGCGCGACGACCTCATGGCGTCTCCTCCCGCCTGACGCGGCGCGATCCACGCGGCCGCGGCCCTGGGCATCCCTTCCCCGACGGAGCGGCGCTCGATCCGCTCGTCAAATGGGATCGGCGTTCGGTCGCGGCCGTCTCGGGCCATTCCCGCCGCCGAGGGAGTTCGGCGAAGGCGCGACCCTCCAGGCGGTCAAACTCGCCGGGACCGCCAAACTCGCCCACGCCCGTCCGCGCCGCGCGCTCAAGGGATTTGAAGATCCGCCGCCGTCGCGATACCCTGGACCCTTCTGGAGACGCGCCATCGCCAGAATCCGCCCCGCCGGTCGCGGTCCCTCCCGAGAACGGACGATGATCAACCCCGACGCCGCCGAACGGTTCATGTCCGCCCCCTGGCTCGAATCGACCGATGTCGAGACCAAGCGGGAGATCCTGCTCGCCCTGGCCGAGGAGCGGGCCGCCCGCGGGACCACCCTGCTGGCCCAGGGCCAACCCAACGACCATCTTTCCTTTTTGATCGAGGGGACCGCGGACATCCTCCGCCGGGGCGAGAACGGTCGCGCCGACCTGGTCACCACCCTGACCGCGCCGGCCGTCTTCGGCACGACCTCGTTCTTCCGTCCCGACCCGCCGGCGGTCACCGTCCAGGCGACGTCCGACGTGAGGCTGTTGACCCTGCACCACCCGGCCTACGACTCCCTCCGCCGCGACCGTCCCCGCGCCGCGGAAGCCCTGGCCCTGGCCGTGCTTAGGGCCGTCTCCGAACGCTTCGACCTGATCGACCGACTGTTCGCCGATCGAATCCGGGAGCACCCCCGAACCGGACCCGGCGACGCCTCGGAATGGTCGCGGTTCCGCTCCCGGCTCTTCGAGGAACCCTCGATCTGACCCCGCCGGTTGACGGCGCCGAGGCCGGATCGCACAATGGGATGGAATCAGGCCCGCCGCGCGGTCCCAACTCCCCCCTCCGTGACGAGACGCGCGCCGGGCGCGCCCGGCCTCCCCCCCTCCACAAGACGTAGACATGAACGACTCACCCCCGTCGACGTGGCGATCGGAATTCGACGGCTTGATCCAGGCCGCCGGCGGGCTGGAGGCGCACGGGCACCTGGTCGACGTCCGCGAACCGTTGCGCAACGCGCTGGGACCGAACCGACCCCTGGTGATGCTCTGCCCCCACGCCGACGACGGGGCCATCACCGCCGCCTGCCTGATCCACGAATACGCCGTCCGCCGCGGCCTGCCGGTCATCGAGGTCCTGGTCTTCGCCGGCGAGCGCAACGTCGCCGCCCCCTGGCTCAACGACCAGAAGAAGATCACGATGCGCGAGGCCGAATTCCGCCTCGAATGCAACGTCCTGGGCGCCGAGGCCGTCTGCTGGAACCTGGAGGGCTACCGCCAACCCGGCTACCGCCCCACCGAGGCCGACGTCGCCAAGGTCGTCGACTGGTTCGCCAAGCGCCGCCCCGGCGCGATCATCGTCCCGCCGGCCAACGACGCCCACGCCGCCCACCGCGTCACCCGCGCCCTCGCCGCCATCGGCCTGCTCGGCGCCGGCCTGCGCGACGCCCTGGTCATGACCGGCTGGACCCCCTGGGGGCCCCTCCCCCGCCCCAACGCCTACCTCACCTACGACGGCGAGGCCGAACGCACCAAGGAGTGGGCCATCCACTGCCACGCCTCGCAAATCCTCCTGACCGACTACACCCAGTATTGCTCCCATCTGGGCCGCGCCTACGCCGCGCTCGCCCGCGAGTGGGCCGAGGGCCACAGCCTCGCCGGTCGCGCCCACCGCACCGAGGATCGCTTCGTCGGCGTCGAGCTGTTCGAGCTGGAGTCCCACGACCCCGGCCGATTCGCCGCCGCCGACCCGATCCACCGCGCGCTCGACCTCTTGCGCGCGCGCTCCGAAGATCTCGACCCGGCCGCCGCGACGGCCGCCGAACCCTCCAAGGCCGCCGCCTCGACCTGATCCGCCTTTTCACCCAAGAGTCCCCGCGATGCCCGTCGAACGCTCCTTGCGCGTCGCCGACGCCGCCGTGATCGTCCATCCCGACGCCGACGCCGCCAGCAGGGACGTCGCCGACCGCGTCATTCGGATCGTCGCCGACGCCGTCGCCGCCCGCGGCAAGGCGGTCCTCGGCCTGGCCACCGGCGCGACCCCGGAGAAGGTCTACGACCTCCTCGCCGACCGGGTCGCCCGGGGCGCGTTCTCGTTCCGCGACGTCACCACCTACAACCTTGACGAATACTATCCGATCCAGCCTCTCGACCCCCTGAGCTACCGCCACTACATGCACTCGCGGCTCTTCGGCAGGGTCGACCTCGCCCCCAACCGCGCCCACGTCCTGGACGGCACCGTTCCCGAGTTCGCCGCCGCCGAGCACGCCGCCTGGTTCGACCGCTGGATCGAGGCCGACGGCGGGCTGGACCTGCAACTCCTGGGGATCGGCCGCACCGGTCACGTCGGCTTCAACGAGCCCTCCGACCTCCCCCCGGCCGAGTTCGCCGACCTCCCCACCCGCCTGGTCGACCTCCACCCCACCACCAGGGCCGACGCCGTCCGCGAGTTCGGCTCGCCGGAGGCCGTCATCCCCCGCGCCCTGACGATGGGCGTCCGCCAAATCCTCGCCGCCCGCGCGATCGTCATGCTGGCGACCGGCGCCAAGAAGGCCCCGATCGTCGCCCAGGCCCTCAAGGGCCCGATCACCGCCGCCGTCCCCGCCTCCCTCCTGCGAACCGTCGCCGACAAGGTCGTCTGGGTCCTCGACGAAGCCGCCGCCGCCGAACTCGGCTGAACCCCCGCCGCCTCGCGCCGCCTCAGCGCTCGAACCGCATGAACGGCGCGGGGACCAGGAAGGCGTGCTGCTCGAAGAGGCTCCAGGCCCCTCCCCACGAGGTGTACTGGGACAGGAACACCACCAGCACGTACACCGCCGCGACCGGCACGATCGCCAGTCGCCCCAACACCCGGAAGAACCAGTGCCGCCTGCGCTCGCGTCGCAGCGACCGCGCGTAGGCCCATCCCACCAGCAGCCGCGCCGGCGCGAGGAACACGACGTACACCAATCCCGGCAGCCACGCGGCCTCGCGCGGGACCATCTCGATTTTCAAGAGATAGAGCGGGATCGACGCCGCCAGCAGGACGAACAGCGCGAACGCGAACGCCCAGGGGGCGTGGCGGAACCGCTCGCGAACCGTCCGGACGCGGAACAGGGCCGACGCCCTCCCCTCCACCGCGCGGGCCGTCTGCGCGAACGGCACGATCGGCGCGACGCACGCCAGGACGATCATCCCCAACGGCGCCAGGAGCGGAAACCGAGGCGTCGCCGCGATCATCGCCGACGGCGGCCCGATCCACGCCATCGTCCCCAGGAACGTCGTAAGCCCCAATCGAAAGTAATACCCCGGTCGGAACCGCCCGACGAACTCCCAGAACCCGTCGCGCGCCTCCGCGTACAAGCCCCCCTCGCGCAGCCGACGTCGAAGCCACCCCGGCCCCCCCAACGGCCAGAGGAAATGACGGAGCCGTCCGCCCCGCAGACACGCGATCATCAGATGGGCCGTCGTCAGCGCCCACGCCAGGACCAGGCCGATCCGCCACCGCCACTCCACCGCCCCGCCCGGATCCACCAACGCCGCGGAACGCGCGAACGACCCGACGAACCACAGGGGGACCGTCGCGACGACCGCCCCCATCGCGATCCCGCCGACCCTTCCCGCCAGACGGACGCCGAAGACGCCGTCGCGCAACCTCCCCGTCCGCGCCACCCGCGCCGAGGATTCCAGCAAATACCCCAGCGCCAGGAATTGAAGCGCCGGGATCGACGTCAGCGTCGCCAGCCCGCCGATCAGCGAGACCAGCCCGAACGACCCGCCCACGACCGACGAAGCCGCCCCCGCCAGCCGGCGAAGCCGCCCGCGCGAGGGCGCCGCGACCAAGGGCGCGTCTGGAATCGAAACGATGTTCCCCATGCCGTCGATACCCAGGGCCGTCGGCCGGGGTTTCGCCCGAACCGGACGTCCGGCTTGATTTCAGGATCGATCCCACGAGTTGAAACGCGGATCGCCCCTGGGAAGTATAAAGGATGCGTCCCCGCCGAGGGACGGCCGGACGGAACGGAGGCGAGTCGATGCGACCGCGAGACCTGGGGTTCCTCTGCGTGGCGGTCGGGATCGCGCTGGCGACGGGTCGGGGCGTGATCCGCTCGGCGTCGCCGGAGCGGGAGCCGCGCGCGGCCGTCCCCCCGCGGCCGCGGGTCTCGGCGCGGGTGGACCAGGAGTTCCGGGCGCTTTGGAGCGCCCAGGGCATCAAACCGGCGCCTCCGGCCCCCGAGTTGGCGGTGATGCGACGGCTGAACCTCGCCCTTACCGGCGCCGTCCCCTCGCTGGAGGAGATCCGCCGGTTCGAGGCGATCGAGCCCGGCCGTCGCGTCGACGCCTGGGTCGAGGAACTGCTCCAGAGCCGCCGCGCGGCCGACTACCTCGCCGAGCGGTTCGCCAGGGCGCTGGTGGGAACCGAGGACGGCCCGTTCCTCGTCTTCCGCCGCCGACGGTTCGTCGCCTGGCTCAGCGACGCCCTCCTGGAGAATCGCCCCTACCCGGCGATCGTCCGCGAGCTGATCGCCGAGCGCGGGGTCTGGACCGATCACCCCGCCGTCAACTTCGTCACCGTCACCCGCGACGAAAAGACCGAGCGGCCCAACCCCGAGCGTCTCGCCGCGCGGGTCTCGCGCGCGTTCCTCGGCGCGCGGATCGACTGCGCCCAGTGCCACGACCACCCGTTCCAGCCCTGGAAACAGGCCGACTTCCGCGGCCTGGCGGCGTTCTTCGGCGGCGTCCACTCCAACCTCCGCGGCGTCACCGACGGCCGGAACGACTATCAGCCGGACGACCGCAAGACCCGAGAGCCGGAAACCGTCGCGCCCGCCGTGCCGGCGCGGCCGGACCTGCTCCCCGTCGACGGTCCTCCCCGCAAGCGGCTGGCGGCGTGGGTCGTCGACCCCCGCAACCCGTACTTCGGCCGCGCGATCGCCAACCGGGCCTGGGCGATCCTCTTCGGCCGGCCGCTCGTCGAGCCGGTCGACGACATACCCTCGATCGACGAGCCGCCGAAGACGCTCGACCTGCTGGCGGACGACTTCGTCGAGCACGGCGGCGACCTCCGCCGTCTGCTCCGCGCCATCGCGGCGACCGAGACCTTTCGACGCGACTCGCTCGACGTGCCCGGAGAGTCCGCGGCCGACGACGAATCATGGGCCGCGTTCCCCATGACCCGGCTTCGGCCCGAGCAGGTGGCCGGGGCGCTGGGGCAATCGGCCTCGCTGGAGACGATCGGCCCGCGGTCGCACTGGCTGGTCCGACTCGGGACCTACACCGAAGGCAATGACTTCGTCCGCCGCTACGGCGACGCCGGCGAGGACGAGTTCACCCCTCGCGGCGGCACCCTCCCCCAACGCCTCCTCCTGATGAACGGCGACCTGGTGGAGAAACGAACCAAGAACAACCTGGGCAACGCCTCCCGACGGCTGGCGATGCTCGCCCCGGACGACGCGAAACTCGTGGAACTGGCCTACCTGTGCGTCCTCACCCGTCGACCCTCGCCCGAGGAGGCCGCCCACTTCGCGCCCAGGTTCAAGGGCGTCTTCGGCGACGCCCGCGCCAAGCTGGCCTCCGACCTGCTCTGGACGCTGCTGAACTCGATCGAATCCTCCTGGAACCACTAAGCTAAGGACGCGCCCATGTCGATCGATCGCCGCGGCTTCCTGACGCTGGGCGTCGGCGCCGGCCTGGGCTGGCTCACCCCGGCGGCGACCGCCCTGGCGCGACGGGCCGAGAAGACCGACGGCCCACCATCCTCCCTCATCCTCCTCTGGCTGGCCGGCGGTCCCAGCCAGCTCGACACGTTCGACCCCCACCCCGAATCCCCCAACTCCGGCGGCGTCCGCGCGATCGAGACCGCGGCCAGGGGGGTCCGGCTCGCCGAGGGCTTCGAACGCCTCGCGGCCGAGATGGGCTCGGTCGCCCTGATCCGATCGGCGACCAGCAAGGAAGGCGACCACGAGCGCGGGACGTACATGCTCAAGACCGGGTTCCGCCCCGATCCGACGATCGTCCACCCGTCGATCGGCGCGGTCTGCTGCCACGAGTTGCCCGTCGGCGAGGTGGACGTGCCCCGCCACGTCTCGATCCTCGCCGGCCAGTGGCCCAGCCGCGGCGGCTATCTCGGCGGCGAGTACGACGCCTTCCAGGTCGACGACCCCAGGGGCAAGCTCCCGGACGTCGCCGCGTTCGTCCCCCCCGAGCGCGACGCCCGCCGCGTGCTGGACCTGGACGTCGTCGACGCCGCGTTCGCCCGCGGCCGCGCCGCGCGGGTCAAGGCGACCCTGCACCGCGAGGCGACCGCCGCGGCGCGGGCGATGATGACGTCGGAACAGCTCAAGGCGTTCGACGTCTCCGAGGAGTCGGCCGGGACCCTGGCCGAGTACGGCGACTCCCCGTTCGGCCGCGGCTGCCTGGCGGCGCGGCGGCTGATCGAGGTCGGCGCGCGGTGCGTGGAGGTGACGCTCGGCGGCTGGGACTCCCACGTCGCCAACCGCGAGATCCAAGGCCGGCTCGTCGGCGTGCTCGATCCGGCCTTCTCCGCCCTGATCCGCGACCTTCGCCGTCGCGACCTCCTGAGCCGGACGGTGGTCCTCTGCTGCGGCGAGTTCGGCCGGACCCCGCGGATCAACCCCCTGGGAGGCCGCGACCACTGGCCGGACGGCTTCAGCATGGCCCTCGCCGGCGGCGGCCTCAACACCGGCTTCGCACTGGGCGCGGCCGACCCGGCGGGGCAGAAAGACCCGATCGCCCCGGTCCCGGTCCAGAACGTCCACGCCACGATCCTTACCGCCCTGGGCCTGGACCCCAGGCGCGAGAACGTCGCCCCGGTCACCGGTCGGCCGATCCGGCTCAGCGAGGGCCGGCCGATCGACGAATTGCTCGGTTGAGAACGGGCGCCTGTTCGCTCGCGGTCACAGCCCGTCCGGATTGCGGCCGCGGGGCTTCTGAACGTCGAGGATCATCCGGCCGCGGCGGAAGATGGAGACGGTGCCGGTGGACTGGGAGACGCAGATCGAAAGCGCGTCGGTGGTGACGGTGATCGTCGCTCCCGCCTCGTGACGGGTCCCCAGGCCCTGGGGAAGCGACTCCTCCAGCTTGGCGCCGGGAGCCAGATACCGCGCGGCGCAGAGGACCACGCCGTCGCCTCGGACCACGAAGGCGCCGTCGATGGCGGAGAACTCCTTGATCGTCTCCTCCAGCCTCGGGTCGAGGATGTTCCGCTCCTCCTCGGGATAGCCGTGAAACGGGTTGAACACCAGTTGATGACTTTGAGCCAGCACGCGCTCGCAGTCGCCGACGACGAACAGAGCGCCCACGGGACGACCCTCGCGGCCCTCGACGCCCAGTTCGCCGGCGACGTTGAGGATCCGCTCGAAGACGGCGGGACTGACGTCGGGGGGGAGCGGGTCGGCGGCGCCGGCGGCGAACATCTCGATCTCGGTCCCGACGTCCAGGACCATGATCGTGTCCATCGAGCCAGAGCGGTCGACCCCGGTCAGGCAGAGCAGCCGGTCGCCGGCCTGGACCAGCCCCTCGGCGGCGGCCACCAGGGTCGCCACCTTCACCTGGCCGCCGCGGGTCATGGCGATGTCGGGAAGCTGGACGACGCGGCAGAACTCCCCGAGATCGTCCGGCGGAGCGAAGTCGCAGCGGCGGGAGACGAGGATGATCCGGAAGTTCACGTCGTCGATCAACGATCTGAGATCGGCGTCCTCCTCGACCACGTCGGCGTGGAGCAGCACGACCCTCGCGCCGACCTCTCGGGCGATGGCGTGGGCGTGTCGAACCATGCTGCGGGTGAGCATCTTCATGAGGCGGACGTCGTCTCGGCGAGGGAGGTTTCGGGTTCAGGGTCGAGGCGCGGGCGCGGCGGGGGTGAATTCTACGGCCGCGGCGAGCACGCCCAGGTCGTCGAACGCGGTGGGGTCGCGGGCGTCCCCGGTCTGTTCCAGACGAAGGACGTGGCGGCCGGGCGTCAGCCCGTCGGGGACCGGGATTCGGATCCGTCGTGGGGTCTCGTTGGCGTCGTCGATGTAACGGTTGACGTAGTCGATCCGCTCGCCATCGACGAGGACGTGGGTCCGCAACTCGCCGCGACGGACCATGTCGGAGAACATCAGCCCGGTCGCCTCGCCCACGACGCCGACGACGTCCAGGACGATCGCCGCGGGACCAACGGCCGGGGCGTCCTCGGGCACGACGAACGACCGTTCGAGCACGCCCCCCTCGTGCATCGGCGGATCGAGCGCCGGGGAGGAGACGGAGATCTCGTCGCCAAGGTGATGGGAACAAGGGTCGATCACCAGGCGAAGGCCGGGCTCAAGGACTTCCAGCCGGACCAGCCGCTCGCGAGGGATGGCCAGGGTCCCGGCGTAGGAGGTCTCCAGGGTCAGGGACGTCTCGGACAACTCGACGACGGCCCCCTCGGCGAAGTCGGGCTCACGGCCCGGCTCGGCGCCGGCGTCCCATTCCACCCGCGCCAGCGCCCCGGCGATCGGATCGCCGGCGGCGGGGTCGCGACGGAAGTGGATCCCGGCGAGATCCCTCCACTCGACCACCGTCGGCCGGTCGTCGACGATCATCGCGACCCGGTCGCGGTCGCCGCGGAGGATCGTCCCGAACAGTTGATCGCCCACCACCAGCCGGGCCTCGTCCTGGGTCGGGTCGATCTCCAGTCCCGAGGGGAGCGTCGCGAACCGAACGACCCGGATCGCGCCTATGAGACCGTCGGGTCCCTCGTCCCCCCCGCCCTGGCCCTCGCCCTCGACCGCGATCCGAATCGACTCCAGCGGGCCCTCGACGCCGCGGCCGTGGGCGAGGTCCTCCCCATCGACGGCGATCTCCGTCCGGCGGGCGTCGAACCGGACGGCGAGCCGTCGCCAGCCCTCGGAGCGGGCCAGCCGCTGGACCACCAGGGCCGGGCCGTCGGGAGATTCCACGGCCATGCTCTCCTCGGCCCACCCCAGAAGCACGCGAACGACCGCCGGCCCGCCCGGCGCGCGAAACGCCAGGACCAGCGACCACGACCGTCCGGCATGGACCTTGCCGTCGTCATGGAACGTCAGGTCGACTCGGCCGGCCGTGATCGGCTCGTCGAACCGACGCTCGATCGACGACCCGCCGCCGGGCAGGAACGCGGCCGACTCCCCCGCCTCGACGACCGCGCGAGGCTGGCCGAGGGCGCTCCAGGCCGGACCCAGGACGTCGAAGTCGTCGGCCAGGACCTGGGCCTCCCCGCGCCGTTGCTCCACCGACCGCGCGCCCGGCCGTCGCGCCACGATCGGCCCGACCCGCCAGGGGACCGCCAACTTCACCGTCCCCTCGGCGACCGCCTGAAGCGCGCCTGAGATCCGCCCGGATCGACCCATCGAGACCTGGAACATCGGCGGGACCGTCGCCCCGCGCGAGGTCGTCCGGGAGAACTCCACCACGGCCCCCGACGCCGGTCGCGACGTCCCCCCCCCCTCGGCGTCGAAGAGGAACCCGGCGCCGGGATCCAGCCGCAACCGGCCTGCGGCCTCCGCGCCGTCGGAACGACGCAGGCGATCCGGCCCCGGCGCCTCCGCGCGCGCGAAGGGAAGCGAGCCGGTCCCGAAGGCCAGGACGGCGACGAAAACCCGCGACAGCGACGTGCGGGGCCGATTCGACGGTTGGGCGCTCATGCCCTGATTGTACGACCCCCGTTTCGCGCCCGGCAAGCCGACGCCCCATCGCCTCGCGGCCACGGCGGGGGTACGCT
>ERZ778018.1581-NODE-1581-length-17649-cov-6.021769_pt1 | contig 17649 bp, 20 predicted proteins | sample MGYA00375748_ERZ778018 | MGnify/ENA primary metagenome ERZ778018 (study PRJEB29350, sample SAMN05509839) | bioreactor metagenome | biome: bioreactor; material: wastewater | place: South Africa: University of Cape Town | collected 2014-04-22 ... | reverse complement strand
CGCGCCCAACCAGGCGTGGCGCTTGCGCGATGATGGAACGGAAGAGCAGGTGCCACTTGAAACGGTCACTGTAGGCGACCGGCTGCGCGTGAAACCGGGAGAAAAAATCCCGGTGGATGGCACGGTGCTTGAAGGGGCAAGCCGAGTGGATGAATCGATGATTACTGGCGAGCCCATGCCGGTCCCGAAAGCGCCAGGCGACAAGGTCACTGGCGCTACCATCAATAGCGGCGGCTCACTCATCCTGCGCGCCGAGCGGGTAGGCGCAGACACTCTGCTAGGCCGCATCGTTCACATGGTGGGAGAAGCGCAACGCACACGCGCGCCCATCCAGCGGCTGGCAGACGTTATTGCAGCCTACTTTGTCCAGGTCGTCATCGCTATCGCCGTCATCACCGCGCTTGCCTGGGGGTTTGTTGGCCCTGAGCCTAGATTTACCTACGCTTTCCTGAACGCCATTGCCGTCCTTATCATCGCGTGCCCCTGCGCGGTGGGTCTCGCAACACCCATTTCGATGACGGTGGCGATGGGGTTGGGCGCAGGTGCGGGCATCCTGTTCCGCAATGCGGAGGCAATCGAGCGCATGCGCGAAATCGACACGATAGTGGTGGACAAGACGGGCACCCTCACACTCGGCCGTCCCGCACTGACTGATTTTGCCGCAGGAAGTATGGGACAAGACGAGGCACTTGCGCTTGTGGCAGGGGTGGAGCGGCTCTCCGAACATCCGATAGCACATGCAATCGTCGAGGCTGCCCAAGCCCGGGGTTTAAAACTCCCGACTGCGGAAAATTTCGAGGCAATCAACGGCCTTGGTGTCCAAGCCGAAATTGAGGGCAAGCGCGTGCTCGTAGGCAGCCGCGATTTTCTCATGCAGCACGGCGTGGATACGCAATCCTGGCATCATCGGGCAGAAGGCTGGCGTGCTGAGGCCAAGACGGTTGTATTCTTCGCCGTCAATGAAATTGCCGCTGGAATCGCAGCGGTCACTGATCCCATCAAGGAAAGCACGGGCGAAGCCATCGCGATACTTAAACAGTTGGGCGTGCGCATCGTCATGCTCACTGGTGACTCAAAGCGCACAGCTCATGCAATCGCCCGGTATCTTGGCATTGATGAAGTGCTGGCCGAAGTGCTCCCAACAGACAAGGCCGATCATGTCAAACGGTTGCAGGCCGAGGGACGCAAGGTGGCAATGGCGGGCGATGGCATCAATGATGCACCCGCGCTGGCGCAGGCTGATGTGGGCATTGCGATGGGTACGGGTACCGACGTTGCGATGGAGAGTGCCGGCGTGACTCTGGTCAAGGGAGACCTGCGTGGTATTGAGCGCGCCGTTGCGCTATCGCGCGCCGCCATGCGCAACATCAGGCAAAACCTGGTCTTCGCATTCGGCTATAACGCCCTTGGCATCCCGCTTGCCGCCGGGGTGCTTTATCCGGCCTTCGGGCTGCTGCTCTCGCCGATGTTCGCTGGTGCTGCCATGGCAATGAGTTCCGTGTCTGTCGTCACCAATGCATTGCGGCTTAACTCTTCCAAAGCCGGGGGATTGTTCGTCAAATACATGGACGAGATTGAGGTTCAACAGACGATGAATAGTTACGAACAAGGCGTAAGAAGTAAGGTCGCAATGGACTGCGAGAAAAAAGAACTCAAGGCCTCCATCCCTGCTCTCCATTCACAAATAGACAATTATTTTAAAGTTGCTGCTCCCTTCATGCGCTCTACTGCTCAGTAGCCGATAAGTAAATTTATCCCATGCCTTGTCATTCAAAATCTCTGGGAGTTTTCTTCCTAGTTTTACCCGTGATAACGTATTAATGAGAGATTTATCTAAGGAGTAAATGCAAATGTTGATTGCATGGTTGGCATCAGGACACGGGTTAAGGGATGCACCAGATGCAGGCTGAACCGTGAATGAAACGCTGCGCAATTCGTTGCATATATTCTGAGCAGTCAGGCTGAGAGTGACATTATTACTCTTGCCGCTTCCTCCTTGGTCGCTGCGTTCATCAGGCTCTGATGGGCCGCACCTGGAGCAATCCGCCACTAACGGGAGGTTTACCGGTTTGCCCAACGCCACTGGCGAACCCCAACCTTTACTATTCCAATGCTATGAGAGCTTTAAGGGGATCCTTGCTCCAGGTGTAACGGCTGGCATTTGAAAACGTCGGACTCGCACCTACACAACCGGGCAGCAGCCACCACAAACGAAGTTGCATGTCCGGAAACAACGCCGTAAACAAGTCAAAGTCTGGCATCCATCAAAACAGGTAAAAAAACAGTTATTACAGCATTGGGGGCAGGTTTCGCCTCCTAGCTGCGCTAACTGCACCCCATTAGTAATTTGCTCCGCAGCTCCAAATGCACGGTAGTGACTGCCTGATCCATATAAAGGCTGGTCTTTAGGAACAGCCTTTTCTTTTGTGTTAACTCATGTATAGCTTGCTAAAACGACGGAACAGGCTTGTCGAATAAAAATATTAGCTGGCTTGCCGCGGGCAGGGCTGGCTGGCTAAAAGACCACCGGAAAAGGAGTAACCGGCGGTAACGGATAACTTGTATCACTTGCTGCAGGGGTAGCAGTAGCTACAAGTGATAATAATTCTCATTATATTTAAATGATCAAGGAATGCAAGGAGAAAATTGCCTAGGATTTATCGATCCTTGATTCCAGCTCGCTCGTCGCTAGCCTTGTTTGCTTACACTGCATCCAACTGCTGCGGACGTACCTACGCTGCTTACGGAGGAGTATGCGTTGCGGTTGCAATTGGATGGCTATGGTTAGTGGAAGGAATTCCCCTGGGCCAGGATGCAGAATTGCTGCCAAGTGCGGGCGATATGGATAGCGTACCCACCTGTATAATGAGGCTATTAAAGAAAATAAACTCTATGTTCTCCACATCAAAACCTTCACTTGTATAGTTCCAAAAATGTAATGTGGTCGTCATACTCCTGATTAAAATCAAACAGGAGTTCCAGCCGCCGCCTGTATTGCCCGCAGTAACAAATATGGATGCTTTGATCATGGAATTCCGCAGCATCTGCGGAAGGAGCGTCAATTACCTTGGCGTTGTATTGCCATTTGCCCCTGTCGTATCCATTGGGATCGGTAGGGAAAATGGGCTCAAAAAAAATGATGACCAGAAATGACCCCTGAAGAGATACGCGAAGCACGGCGAGCACTTGGATTAACGCAAACTGAATTTGGCGAAATGCTTCACGTTACACTCAAGACTGTCCAGGATTGGGAGTATGGACGACGGAAAATGCTGAAAATCACCCAGAAATTCTTGCAGAAAAAACTGGAAGAAAAAGGACTGCAAATGCCCAGCGCAAGCGGCTCTTCATAGAATCTTGGGTTTCTATTTGTATTGCCAGTTTTCACGCAAATGGGTTTGTCGGTGAGGGACTGAGCGTACTTGATCCACTCGACGGTCATGGCGTCTAAGGTGGAGGCCATCATCGGGTATGAACACAAGGACGAGAAATTTCGGGGGAGCAACCAGACAGCGGGAACTTTTTGCATCGCCGCGCATGCACCACTATTAACGTATTTTCCCCCTTCTATGATTTACACACGATCAGCAATTCAGTTTTTTCTGAAGTTACCTACCTTTTTAATGACACCACGACACTTAAGGGAGGAATAAGGCGAGATTACTTCCACACGCTCTCGGGTGAATTGCGTGACTTTTTGGGCACCACCTTCATCCCACCTCGCACAGCGAGCGCAACGACATCATCAATAGTGGCTTTATTCGAGCGGAATACGAATTCATCCCCAACACAGTTGCTTTTCTCTCCCTGGCTAATGGCGAGCGGCCGGCGAGCAATCTTGAGCGCAAGCTTCGACGGATTCGATCTGAAAAAGGAGAAGAATCGGGAAATAAACATCGGACTAATAGTGAACCGTCCGTTTGTGGTCCGCCTCGGCAACTATCTTTGGCGGCCGCATTGATGACTATATCTTGATCAGCCAGGGAACAAGCTCGCAGAACGTCGATGTGTATCGTGGGGGCTTCGAACTGGACATTGCCCGGAATATACCTTTCTGGCGCCTGTTTGGAAATGTTGCCGCGATGTAGGCACAGAACCTGACAGGGCATGGGAACGGGTCAGTGCCGCTCGCTCAAACACCGCCTCTCAACAGCCGATTCGGTGCGATCTTCAGTACAAGACGTTTACTGCCACATTCGCCGGACGTGCCGTGACCAGGCAGGGCCGGATCGATCCCGGCTTCGGAAATTTCCTCGAAATTGATAATCCAGATCCTACCCCCGGGTTTGCCACCGCCTATAACCCTATGATCGTTTCGAGCGGGGCTTGCGAATGAACAGGCGGCAGCAGTTCAATCGTGACGGCACAGAAGATCACGCCCGCCGCGAAATTTTGAATTCTAGCTGTGGCCCGCCTCCCGGGCGGCCACATTACGGCGAGGACCCCACCAAATCCAAGCGCGGCTAGCGGGATAAGAGAATACAGCAGGACGTCAACGATGTTCATCCATCGCTCCGTACAAACTTCAGTGTCACACAAGTGACGCAACTCCGATGGCAGTGCCTAGCGGAATTACAGGTAAGTCTGCGACCCCCCAGATTGGGCAAGAGGATGCTGCGAGCGTTGCTCGACGGCTGCGGCGACGGATAGGAGTTCGATCTCCGAAACATCGGAGCTTGGCGCTAGGTCGGAAACTTCGGGCCTTCCGACCGTAACTGTACCGTTTTGTCGAGTGCAATCGCCGGCAGCGTACCCAGGTTTTCGAGGTGCTTTCCTCCTCTAATCAGAACGCCGCGCCTTGCGGGAATTATGGGGTTTCGTGCTATCGAGAATAGACGAATTCGTCCAGAAAGGAAGGATATCGGAAAGGAACTGCGCAGCGGTGCGGCGACGCAAAATGGCGAAGAGGTGGTGATTAACCGCACGCTGCCTGCAGGGGTGGTGGCAACTCCAGTATATGATCGTACCGTCCTGAGCATGCTGATACGCGTGGACATAAATATCCAATTACTGGCGAGCAGGGTAAGGCCGAGCGCGCTTCCCTCGGCACGCAGTTCCTGATCCAGTGTGGCCAAAGGAAGTTCGAGTCGCTGGGCCAGTTCGAGATAGGCGGCTCATAGAGGTTGAGACCGCACCGCTCGGCCAAACGCAGCGTGGTTGACCAAGCAAAGGTGTCTGTATCTGAATCGATAGCGATGTCTAGCAGCCCCAAATCTGTCAGGGCCGCATCTCGGAACTCTTCATTGATGCGTCCTCGCCGGATTCCCCCTTGGAGACTGTTGGCTACTTCAAGGCGCCAGAGCGATGGCACTCGTGCACCGGCAGCGACAACCTGATCGAAAACTTCCTGAGTGGCAAGGGTCAACTCGTCACTATAGAGCCATGCCAAAGTGACCGAACTATCAAGTACCAAGCTCACGTACGGCCTTCATCGCGATAAGCTTTCCATTCCTGCCAGTCAAAGGCATCCCGCTTTAAGGCAACTGCTCGGCTACGGATGCGCTTGGCAGCTGCCACCGCTTTGCTGGTACCGTGCGCAGCAGTATTGGGAATCAGCCGGGCTATAGCTTTACCGTGTCGGGTGATAATCACTTCTTCACCGTTCTCCACCCAGTCGAGCAGCGTCCCTAGTTTGTTCTTTGCCTCGAAGGCTCCAACTTCGCGCATTTGATCTCCATATAAGCTAGACTACACGTCTAGCTTATAATGTGTTAAGGGTTCGATCAATAAAACGGTTTATCTTGTTTCCAAAGAAAATTACCTCTCCCCTCTTATTTATTTTACCCATGATAACATATTTTATCATGGGTAAAATCCAGCCTCAGATCCAGCCCAAGAGTATGATAAAGTATGATCTCTAAGAACCCGCTATCTGGAGATCAAATGACCGAACTCGAGCGCTTGACCATCACGCTCACCCCTGAACTGACGGAGACGATCAAGGGAGCCGTCAATGAGGGCGACTATGCCTCGGCCAGCGAAGGGATCCGCGAGGCGCTGCGCGAGAGGAAGGGGCGGCGCGAGATCCGGCAAGAGGAGTTGGCAGCACTCAAGGCGGACATCGACCAGGCTTTAAGTAAGGTTGCGGCCGGACGGCTGAACGAGTTCAACGCCGAGCGGATCGTGGAGCGCGCACGGAAACTGTTGGCCGCGCGCAAGCGCGCCGGTTGACAGTTGGAGCCGACCTTGTACATATATGACAATGGTGTGCATATATATATGAGAAAAATTCGGGGAGGTGCAGGTTGGAGTTTTTCCCGCCCATCGGCACCTGCGTTGCGGTCACTGTTGGCGTTGCGATGAAGACGGATGGAGAAGATCCGGGAGCGCCCTTCCGTTCCCATTGATCGTCCTCATGGCATTATTGTTTGCGCGTTGAAAAAGGATTATCCACATGATTAGCATGGATATTGTCGTACTTGCCAAATGGATTCATGAATGAGTGAAGAACTGGTCGTCTCTCCAAGCACCCCGCTTTCGCCCGCCTCCGGCAGCGCTTTGACCTTGGCGCAATTTCGCAAGCTTGCCGAGGTTCCGCCCGAGATCGAGTGGTTCGCCAACATCGACAGTCGGCAGACCCGGCGCGCGTACCAGAACGACCTGCGCGGCTTCATGGCTTTTGCCGGCATCGTCGACCCGGAGGATTTTCGCGTCGTAACTCGCAGCCATGTGCTGGCCTGGAGGAAGAGCCTGGAAGAAGAGCAACTTGGTGGCGCCACCATCAGGAGGAAATTGGCGGCGCTCTCCTCCCTGTTCGAGTATCTGTGCGAGTCCAATGCGGTGACGCACAACCCGGTAAAGGGTGTGAAGCGGCCGCCAGTCGAATCCTGGCAGGGTAAGACGCCTGCACTGGGCGATGTTCAGGCACGCGCCCTGCTCGAGACCCCGAATGCCAAGACGCTCAAGGGCAAGCGCGACCGGGCGATTCTCTCCGCCCTGCTCTATCACGGCATCCGCCGCGAGGAACTCGCCCGCCTCAAAGTGAAGGACTACAGCCAGATGCGCCGCGGAGTGCCGCACCTGCGCATCCAAGGCAAGGGTGGCAAGATGCGTTTCATTCCCACTCATCCGGGGACACTAACCCTGATAGAAGAATATCTGGAAGTTGCAGGACATGGACCCGATCCCGATGCGCCCTTGTTTAGGCCAGTCAAAAACAACGTGCACGGCCATACCCTGACCGCCCTCACACCTGATTCGATCTATTTCGAAGTGGTGCTGAAGTATCTAAGGAAGCTGGGGATTTTTGGGGAAAACATGGGGCCGCATGTCATGCGCGCGACGGCCGCGACCAATGCACTGGATAACGGGGCGGACATCGCCAAAGTGCAGGAGTGGCTGGGGCACGCCAATATCGCCACTACCCGCATCTATGATCATCGCAAGACCCGGCCGGAGGATAGTCCGACGTTTAAGGTAAGCTACTAATAGGTGTTGTTATGCTGTCTCAACTTTATGCAAAATTCAACAGTTGGGACACTAGGACTGAACAGCTGGTGGGCTGGCAAACTGTACCTGCTAGACAGGTTCCAAAGCAGACAATAAAGCAGAAAAACGGGAAATCCGGCGATGAAATACTGCCAGAGAATGGGTTGCAAAACCAGTTCCTGCTGAAAATTAGCAGTATTGCTTATAAAGCTGGAAGTGGTTAATTATTCAGCGGTTCCTTAAATGTTAATTATACTGGTAAAGGTAAAACATATACGCATATTAAAAAAGGCCCATGGGGTGGGAAATTCGCCTAGTATGCAAATTGCAAATATTTTAAAATCTGGAGCACTTATATGACAGATATTTCTCATTCCCGCCGCCGCTTCACTACAGCAGTTTTATTGGGAGCTGTGGTGGGTCCTGGGGTCCATGCGCAAGTTTCTGAATCAGAACAAGAAAGTGCTACGCGTACTAAGCGCGAATTCATGGAGCTTGCCATAAAGGACATCGAAGCCAAGAATCAAGCAATTCGCGATGAAAGAGAGAAAAACAAAGAAAAAAGCGAAGTAGCTTTATTTTTACAACTCCCCACGCCCGTACCTTTTGTCGACTTTGATTATTACTATATCGATCGGGAGCTTCGATGGGCTCCACCTAGTGGTAGCTCATTTCCCTTGGTAACAGTGCCGAAAGGTTTTGTATGCGATCTCGCAAGCGTTCCGAGAAGGGCGTGGAGCATCTTTCCCGCGACCGGACGGTACGCCTACGCTGCAATAGTTCATGATTACCTTTATTGGGTCCAGACGACCTCAAGAGATAACGCAGACAAAATATTTGAAATTGCAATGCAGGACGCCGAAGTGAAGTGGCGCACTCGTACTGCTTTCCTCTTTGCATTGAAAGTAGCGGGAGAGAAAGCATGGTTAGAAAATCAAAAGGCCAAGGCTAATGGCGAAAAGAGAGTGTTGAAGTTATTCCCTGAGAATAAGCTACTGAGTTGGAAAGAATGGAAATCAAGGCCTGACGTGTTCAAGGATTAGGTTTTACTGTAGTCGTTGCTACTGCACCCAACGTCATTCACTTGAGTCAACGAGGTCTCAAAAGTCTCATCCAAATTCCCCGTTAACTGCGCTTTTTTACGTTATGACTACTATATAAAAAACCTAACGAGACTGCCTGTTGGTATTACGGGATTTCAACGCACCGCCGCCTTTCCTAACCCGATAGTCCCAGCGAAGGTCAGCCGCATTTGACATCATACGAAGACTATGGGCTGACACACAATTATCAGCATCTTCATAATATTCAGCCATAATATCTAAATACTTATTGGCGCCGCCTTTCTCCGCATGAGGAACTCCAAACCAGTGGCCCACCTCATGGAGTATGACCCGCCGCATATCCCGTACTAGACCCGTCTCCAACTCATCGTTACCGATGAGGATTTCGCTGTCAAGGCTATAAGGAATAGAGAATCTATATTGGCCAAGATTTATTTCAACGCGTTCAAATGGAAGCCCGCATGCTATAGCAAGTTTCTTACATGCAGTCTCACCATTTTTTAGCACAATCGATGGACGCAATTGTTCGTCTGGCTTGTGATAGGACTGGGAACAGAGGTAGCTTTTAGCTGCTAACACCCACGGCCCGGCGTTATTGTCGAGCTGACAGATTAGTCGTTTAATGGTGTGATCTGATGTGATGTCCGTGTAGTATTCAATACCCTTTCCAACTGGCCCCGCTGACCCTAATGGAAGTGGGGCAAGGCGTTCCTGCTCCACGGTAGCGATTTTATTTAAGTCTAATTCAACGTTAGAGTTCTCTGACATCAATCTTAAACGGTGGAACGCTCGCGCGTCTAACCAGGTTGTACCCATCGTAGTAATCAAAGCAATGGCGTTGGCGTCACACTTCTGGCATCCATTTCGCCAGATCGCAACCGCTTCTGCAAGCAACGACGACAGAGCTGCTTTGCACGGTTCGCCACAATTAATGGAAGAATCATGCTCCACCGATATGTTTAGGGAAGTTTGGCGCACAAATGGTGCTTCGTTGGCTCTTAGATGGGAAGTTGATTCAGAAATAGCCGCCCGTCCAGCATTAAATAAAGCGAAAGGGCCTTCAAAGGGCGGCGGTTGTACGTAGCAATATGAAGAGGGTTCAATCCTCCCGCCGCTTACAGGTGGGTCGGCAAGATTTAAAGATGATAGTTTCGTTCTTTTGAGCCGCTCTACAACAACTTGATACCATTGCAATCGGTTAGAGATTTTTACGGCAATTTCGACATTCCCTGGGGACATCAAAATAGCTGAAGCATTGCTTCCCAAAGGCACTGTCTCAGTCGCATGACGAAGTGTCAGGTGTGCTTTATGGAACTCTGGAGGAAGTTCGATTATTCCTGCATCAACAGTCGCCTTCGAAGGCCAACCAATGTTGCCCAATCTGCCGCCCCCACCAGCTAACCTGCTAGCAAAGGACTCTATCGTGCCCTTTGGAAGAGCAGAGGCATCTGTCAGATAGGCATCAACTATCTTCTGTAGCGCTGGTGTATCACCCAGCAAGCTCGCACAGTCTTCCTTAGGGTCATCACAAAAGTTCTCAGCAAATAGAATGGAATCAGCAAACATTTGCAGCGAGATTTTTGGATCGACTAGCATGTCAAGACGCTTTCCACTTTTCTGCGCGGCGCTCGTGATCACAGCACGGAGTTTTTCAGGATCAGTTATATATTGATCATTGGTAGGTTTCGTGGTTTCGGAGTGAGCAGCCGCAGCAGCTGAACTTATCAGGAGTACTACAAGAAGTCTTTGAAACATGGCCCTCCTTCAATCTGCTCCATACTGCCAGTTCGTCTTCATGCAAAACTCCTTCCTCCACTGAAAACTAACATTGTTGTTGGTTACATTTCTGCAGAGCCAATCAGGTTCTATTAAAGAGAGTTGAGTAAAAATGGAAATCGGAGAAAAGGATATCTATTCTTAAAGTGGGTGTTAATCTTTAAACCGTTTAGAGGGTAGCATGAAAAATAAAAAGAAGTTTTGCAGTGCTTTCCTATTCATGTTTATTGCAACTTCAGCTGCAGCCTGGAGAATTGAGACCCCTTTCGGTGACGCAAAAGGTGACGACCCGGGCGAAGTTATCGAGGATACAACGGAAACGATAGGTGAAGCCATAAGAGCTCCAGGCAACATCCCAGGAATATTATGGGAAGGCGTAACAAACCCTTACCGAGAGATATTTTCTCAAAGTGGTTATATCGGGCTGCAAAATTGGATAGCCCGTTCTCGTGATGATGCGCTTCGAGCTGGAGTTGCGCCAATACCGGCTCACATTTATCAAAAACTACGCGCCTATTATCCCGATGCGTTGTTAAATATTATTCGATATCGTGTCGGGGCTTCCGGAGAGTTAGCCTTGCAAAACAGTGCGTTTAATCTTGGAGATATGTCTGCGATTGCTTTAGATTACGTAATAGTTTTTCGTAACATGCAGCAAGCGCAATGGGACGACAAGTTATGGGCACATGAAGTGGCACATATAGATCAATATCAACGCTGGGGGATCAGAGATTTTGCTATTAATTATCTTCGAGATTTTGATGGGGTAGAAAATGAAGCAAATCAGCGCGCAGATGAATATCAGCGTGTTATACAGCAACAAGGTATGTCTTCTGCTCCTCCTCCACTCATTAGCCCCCCCAGAATTCCGGTACGTTTTTGTCGTACAGGTTGGGGCACGTGTTCCATTCCACCAAATTATAATCCGATGGGGTCCCCTTGTTACTGTGCTGATAGATATGGAAACCAAATCTACGGGACTGCGTTCTAGATCTTATGGATTCGTTTATGAGTGATAACGTGAGAAGTGGCCCAACTCGTTTGAACAGCGGCCCGAATTTTTTAAGTGGAATCTCTGCTGATTCTCACGCTGCCAGTTTAACCGTCGGCAGCATCACGGCATAAGCCTCATCAGGCGTTTTCCTGCCCAGACTCGAATGTGGTCTGGATCGGTTGTACCAGTTTATGTATTGCATGACTGACGTTCTGGCTTCGGTGACCGAATCATAGGCGTGCAGATAGACCCGTTCGTATTTCACCGATTTCCACAAGCGCTCGACGAACACATTATCCTTCCATGCTCCACGCCCGTCCATGCTGAGCTTGCAACCCTGTTCCTTGACCGCCTGCACGAACTCATGCGCGGTGAACTGGCTGCCTTGGTCGGTGTTCACAATCTCCGGCTTGCCATGGCGATTGAATGCTTCTTGCACCACATCGACCGCATGGCAGGCCTCCAGCGTGATCGCCACCTTTGCTGCCAATACACGCCGCGAGGCCCAATCCACAACGGCGGTAAGGTAGACGAACCCTTTGGCCATTGGGATGTAGGTCGTATCCAGTGCCCAGACCTGGTTGGCCCGATTGATGGCAAGGCCCCGCAGCAGGTAAGGATAAATCTCATGGCCGGGGTGCTTCCTGCTGGTGCCCGGCTTTCTGTATAGCGCCTCTATGCCCATGCGCTCCATCAGCGTGCCAACGTGCTTACGTCCCACCTTGAAACCCTCACGATTAAGCTGATCACGCAGCATTCGTGCACCCATAAAGGGATGCTCCAGGTGCAATTCGTCAATGCGACGTATGAGCGCCAGATCCGCAGGGCGGACAGGCCTGGCCAGATAGTACACGCTGCCTCGGCTGATGCCGACCAGTTGGGCCTGACGACTGATTGAAAGTGCGTGGTTGCCATCTATCATCGCTTTGCGCTCAGCAATCCCACTTTGTTGAGCGCACTTTCTAAAAAATCATTCTCCAGCGTCAGTTGCCCAATCTTGGCATGTAATACCTTCAGATCAACCAACGACTCAGCCACAGCGGTTCCACCAAATACGTCGGCTGCCCGCTCGCTCAGTTGCCGTTTCCACTCCGTAATCTGGTTGGGATGCACTTCAAATCGCTGCGCCAGTTCGGCCAGCGTCTTGTCTCCTGCCAAGGCCGCTAACGCCACTTTTGCTTTGAACGCCGCTGAGTGCGTCCGTCTCGTTCTTTTTGGCATCTTCTGCTCCATTTCCTCGCCCCGTAAGGCAGTTAAAGGTAGCAGATCTTCCACTTATCTGTCTGTTCAAATTTCCGGTACCAGTTCTGCTAGCAGAACCTAAAACTGCTCTAAAAGCATCCTTTCCTCGCATCTCCTACCCTCCCCTTTTCCCCTCTATTAGATATCCCCATAAAACGCTAGGGAATGTCAATATTTAACACTCCTCATAAACTAATTAAAAAAACAAATATGAACTTTGCGAAGACTGTTTTTCTGTTGGCATCACTCTCTATTTTCTCCCCCCAGATTCACGCTCAGGATGCTGCCACTTATGGAAGATTTGACGGTGAGGTTGAAATGAAGTGGCTTGTGGAAGACGGGGAAGACAGGCGTATGGAACTGCTGAAAGAGTTTTCTTACATTGACCCAGCAGGAAAGAAATGGACTGCCCCAAAAGGATGGAGAGTGGACGGTGCCTCTATCCCTAGATTGCTATGGACCATAGTTGGGTCCCCCTTCACAGGGAATTATAGACGAGCCTCTGTCATACATGATTATTATTGCGACATAAAAGAAGAACCTTGGGAGGATGTTCACGAAATGTTCTACTGGGCATGCCGTGCCGACGGTGTCAAAGAAACGCTCGCAAAAACACTATACGCTGGCGTCTATGCGGGCGGGCCCCGATGGAAAGTGACTCATTACGACGCATCCGGCACAGTCCAAGTTCCCATGGAAGCTGCTAAGGTGAGTGAGGTACATCTCTGGCGACCGTTGATTTCGGAGGAGAAAATGAAGGAGATCCAGCTATGGATTGAACGGGAAAATCCGACGCTGGATGAAATTAGGCAAAGGACAGATCAACATGTATCAATCCCGTCTATAGAGAATGCTGACAAGGCGATCGTACGACAACGGGAGAATATGGTACCTTGAGAATTGCTCCAATGAGAGATTCATCTCTGATTCTGGGGAAAAGTCTTGATTCGAGTTATTACTACCTCACAAATATTCCCTTGCGTCATCAAGAAGACTCCTCTCGAATGGCGTGATGTCAAGACTTGATGTATCAAGCGTACGAAGTTTGTCGAGCGCGCTATCTAGATCGCCCCCGGTCGAGAGAATTTTTTCTAGATGCTTAGCCAATGGGAAGGGTATTCCGTATTCATCAAGAGCGGTCAGAACTGGATCGGAAAATAAGCTCTCAACTTGACCAACGAAATAAGTGTAGTCACCGGCTTTTACCCCAGCTCTAACCGCGACTTCCTCCTGAATTCTATTAACTGCCATTGCAAGACGACCGAATCTGTATTGCGGCCATTGCCGAAGGAAATCGAGCACGCTCTCGACAGCATCGTCCGGTGTATCTGCGTTTACGAGTTCAGCCTGAATCAATTGACGAAGAGTATTCGAACGAAGTTGATTAATCTTGAACGCTAATTGTCTTTCGGAACTCACACTACCTATCTTATTGCTTGAGACGAAATACTTCCAAATCATAAAACACAGATTCTCAAGCTGTTGATAGGTAGGAAACCCTGTCCAAGAAAGCACTTCGAGTGCTTTCCGATCGCGGGTTAAATATAGCGCAAGGTCAATCTGTTGCTTGGGCTCAACTCCGACATTTAGCCGCAAGGTTTTAAGAGACAAAACCTGTTGAGTACGATATGGCTCTATTCTTTTTATTGATAAATCCTCAAGATCGCTTGATTCTAATTGTATTAAAAGGCTCTCTGGAGTATTCCTGGGATCTTGAGAAAAAACAGGTATGTCAACAAAGGGAAGAGCTTGCTGCGGCTCTGGATGAAAAACAAATACTTTTCCTACAAAATGTTCAAACATCCTGCCTGATCTACCTCTTATGTTATTGAAGGTAAAATAGTCGTACTTCTTAGTCGCAATCTTGTTGTCGAAAATAATGACATTTTTTGCTTTTGTATTTACCCCTTCAATAAGGGTCGATGTACAGATTAAAAACTTGATTTCTTCCGCGTTAAATCCTTTTACGACAACCTGGGCAAGAGCTCTCGGCATGCGACCATGATGTATACCTATACCCTCTCGCAGCGCTCGGACCAAAGTCCAATCGGGGTTATAGTTCATTGCTACCCATTCCGCTGCTAATGGCATACCTTTACCAGCGTTACCGATATTGGCATTCAGTAATGTATTTGCAATCTTGCTGGCTTTTGCCGGAGACGCGCAGTAAATGAGTGTGGGCCCTCTTATCTCTTCGCACACTCGGACCAATGCGGCCAACTCTTCTCCATTTGCTGGATTAAGTCTAGTTAATTCAGTTACAACTGTGGAGTAGTCGGTTCTAAAGAATTGGCATCTAAATCGCTCTGGAAAACCAGGCGGGATTTCCTGAATGTTTGGGCCCAACAAATAGAACTGTTTGGATCTTTTAGATAGCTTGTAAAACGCATGATTTAATGTGGCCGAACGCTCTTTGTCTACAAGGGGATTGAGTTTATAAAACTCGTCAATAACAAATAGGTCTAGCTGTGGGAGTTCAGGATAATCAACAACTCGTTCTTGAGTAAAAACAAAAATGTTTTTCTCTGCAAGCGCTTGCGATACATGAGTAATTATTTTATGTGTATTTCTATACCTAGATAAGCGTCGCCTGGTTTCGTCTATCAACGCAATTGTTGGGACAACGATTGCAATATTCTTGAATTTTCCTGACTCAATTAACGCGTCAATAATTGCGCTTTTGCCAAAGCTTGTTGGGGCACTCAGTATGACGCTCTCGCCATCAAGAATTCGCCCGAAAACTTCGGCTTGAACTTTATGAAATATGTAGCCACGATAAACCTCTTTTTCTGGGGCATTATTCTTATCATTGTCTTGATAAAAATTCTCAGGGCGATGCATTTCCAGGGCTAAGGCATCTCTCCCGGAGATTCCCTTAATATCAAGATATGGATAAAGGCCAAGCTGGCGTATCAATGAATTAAGAATATCTGAATATTCATGAAATAAATTGCGCTTATCCAAGGCGCGAAGTACTAGTTCTTGAGTTCTCGGTTCGTAATCGGCTTGAGCACGGCTAACAAGAAAGCAAAGTGTTTTAAGAATGTAAAAGCACTCCTCGCTGCTTAAGTGCTCAGACTTGAGTAAAGCGGCAACCGTGGCCTCGTCAAGCACTTTCATTGCCATTCCTTAAGTAGATCATCAAGAGCCCGAACGAGTACAGCTTTTGTGTGAAGTGGGAGGATAAAAAGATGCAGCTTGATCGGCAAAGATCCGAGAGGTACATTTTTGCTAAATTTCTCCTGAAGCTCATCCACCTCGGCAATGATTTTGCTCTTGTACGACTCATCATGTTTATTGCTTCCGCGAACAGCATCGCTCTCATACGTTATAAGAATAGGTATGCATGCCGAAGCGAAAACGCTATCCAAAGACGTATTTGGATCTAGGAGGCGTGAAAGCGTATCAAAATGCGGAGAAACTGAATCAAGCTTATTGGTAATGAGCATGAACTCATTGCGGAGATAGTCTATTTTTGTATGATCGATTAACTCTGCAGCCACATCCGCTATCGCCTTTTTGCCGTCTTTATAAAACTTAACTTCCCCTAGCCAAAGTTCTAAAGTCTCCCCCCTTGCAATTACGTGTACTGCATCAAAGCCCTTTACGGTCGAATTTACAGAATCTTTCCAATATATCTTGGAGATAGCAGGAACGGAATCGTATATTTGCCTCAGCGCAATGTGCAGGAATATCTCCCCAAACTCACCTCTCTTATGGTATTTAGGCGTCTGATAAACAAGGCGAGCGGCCTTTTTTATTAGCCGAACTGCCGTCCCGGGAGTAAATGATCTTAGCTCCTCTGCGGAAAGCGAGAACTCCGGTAGCCACTCCATTACGTGATCTGCAAAAGCCTTGCCGCGCCATGTCCCTGATTCATATCCTGCGCATAACGCGGCGATTGGTGGGTTTATGGAGAGATCATGAATAAGGGGAATTAGAAACGGCGCCGGTGGTTTAGGGTACATTTATAATTTGACGTGCTTCTGCGTTCCTGTTTTTATTAATTCGACTGGTGTTACTAGCAATCTCTCTACTACACTATATCTAGTAGATAATATGTAATAATGATCTATTTCTTGTATAGTATACAAAAAAAATCCGAGGCACCACCTCTCCAGAAGGACTCTGGGATACAGGAGAAGATGTTTACTCTGATGGGCTAGCGAGACTTTGGGTTGGAATAGAAGATCGAAGTTAGATTTTTATGTTATATGGCTGAATTCCGCAATTGGACTTAGGTACCACCCATCCCTGTCCGTATCATAGGAATCACCTACCCAACTTGAATCAACTGGCCATCACTCTTGACAGAAACCGGGATGCTTGGTGCTAGAAGGTTCCCAAACCCCTCTTAAATAATTAAGGCAAAGCCAAAGGCCGCGTCAGGAAGATAGTGTTTTATGTGGGTGAAGTCCGGGAAGCCTGTGGGCAATCCCTGTGGGAAACCTCGTGGACGAGGGTCTATTCGTCCATCAGGTTTTCCAGCAGGGTTGTCCATGGACCAAGCGAAGCGCAGCCGGACGGTAGGCTGTGCCGATCATCCACATGGCTACCGCTTGTCAATCTGAAAGGTTACTTCCCGTGTAGCAAAGCGGGAATTGAGCCATTTTTCCCATCGGGCGGCCCTTCGCATAAGATCTACCCGGTAGGCGGCATTGAGATGAGGCGTGTATGAGTGGTAATTGGCCACCCTAGTCCACAGATCGCCCTGGTCGTTGCGGATGTGCATGTGAATGCGCCAGGCAGCGAGCGCATAGGAATAACACCCTGGTTGCGCCACATGCTCGGGCCTGATGCCGTATTTGGCCAAGTCGGATAAGTACGCGGTATTGAACTGCATCGGACCGATATCGTAAGTAGCGTTCGAGTTTCGCACCCATTGACCCGGCTTGCCTCCCTCCTTCTCTGCCACGGCGAGAAGGATGTTTGCTGGGACTTCGTATCTTACTGCAGCTTGGATTGAGCAGACGACACGCTCCGGCAAATCGGGAGGCAGATCCATTACTCTCCTGCCCTGTTACTTGCTGTCCCGGAACGCGGCCGCTTCCGCTTCGGCGTCGAGCTTGGTCTCTGTGGATCCAGCGAAAGCATTGCCCTTGAATTGCGGCTCGGGAATGTTGGAGCGAATGGCGGAGGCAACTT
>ERZ778018.1577-NODE-1577-length-17708-cov-5.721237_pt1 | contig 17708 bp, 21 predicted proteins | sample MGYA00375748_ERZ778018 | MGnify/ENA primary metagenome ERZ778018 (study PRJEB29350, sample SAMN05509839) | bioreactor metagenome | biome: bioreactor; material: wastewater | place: South Africa: University of Cape Town | collected 2014-04-22 ... | reverse complement strand
TGGTGGACCGCACCGGCGTGCGCGTGCTGCGCGATCCTTACTCCGCCAAGCCCTATGTTTTGTTCTACACGACCAAGCGGGTCGGCGGCGGCGTCCAGGATTTCGATGCCATCAAGCTCCTGAAGTTCGGCACGGCGTAAGCGCGGGCGGCCCCTCCTTCCGCCGCGCGAATGCCCGCCGACGCGGCTCCGGCTCACCCGCCGGGGCCGCTTCCTTTTCCAGATGAAGGTGAATGATGACGCTTATTCGAACCGTCGGCCCGGCGGCCGAGCCGGTGACGCTTGCCGAGGCGAAGGCGCATCTGCGCCTCGATCACGACAGCGAGGACGACCTCGTCGCCGGCCTGATCCGCGCCGCCCGCGAGGACATGGAGCGCTCGGCCGGGCTGGCGCTGATCGAGCAGCACTGGCGGCTGGCGCTGGACGACTGGCCGCATGAGGGGTGCGTGACGATACCGCTCCATCCGGTGCGCGAGGTGCTGTCCGTCACCGCCTATGGCTCCGAAGGCGACGCCTCGGTGATCGCGCCGTCGGGCTACCAGACCGATACCGCCTCGCGCCCGGCGCGGGTGCATTTCAACGGGCCGCCCGGCGCGCTGCGCGCCATGAACGGCATCGAGATCGATTTCGTCGCTGGCTTCGGCGAGGCGGCGACCGACGTGCCCGACCTGCTGCGGCGCGCCATCGTCCTGCTCGTCGCGCACTGGTACGAGTTCCGGGCAAGTTTCGGGCCGGGCGACCAGCCGGTTTCCTATCCCGCCGGCTACGAGCGCATGATCGCGCCGTTTCGCCGCCGGAGGCTGTGATGGCGGTGCTGTTCATCGATCCCGGCGAATTGCGCACGGAACTGGCGCTGGAAACCTGCACGGCCACGGCGGACGGGCTGGGCGGCTTTGCCGAAACCTGGGTCGAGACCGCAACGCTGTTTGCCCGGATCGAGCCGGTTTCGGCCGAAAATGTCTACGGCGCGGGCCAGACGCTGGAAAGCGTGACCCATCGCATCACGCTGCGCCGGCGGGAGGGCGTCGTAAGCGGCATGCGCTTCAACCGCAACGGCCGGATTTTTATGATCCTCACCGTCCACGATCCCGACGAGAGCGGGCGCTATCTGGTCTACAAGGTGAAGGAGAAAGGGGCGTGAAGCTTGCCATGTCGATGACGCTCGACGCGCTCGTGCGCGCCTTGCGCTGGAAGGTCCATGATCTGGCCGAAGCCGTCGAGGACGGCGATAGGCCGGGAAAGCGGGACCAGCCAGTCCGGTGGTCCCCGAGGCCGGACAGGGAGCAGGCCGATGACCTCACCCGCCGCTGAACTGCAAAAGGCCCTGTTCGGCGCGCTGGCGAACGACGATGCGCTGACCGGCCTGCTCGGTGGCGCCAAGATCTTCGACCATGCGCCCGCCGACGCCCGCTTTCCCTATGTGACGTTCGGCCGGACCAGTTTCTACGACTGGAGCACCTCGACCGAGGGCGGCGTCGAGCAGCTTTTTACCCTGCACGTCTGGTCGAAGGCCAAGGGCAAGAAGGAAATCTACGGGATCATGGAGCAAGTGAAATTGCGCCTCGACGATGCCGGTCTTGTTCTGGATGCCCATCATCTCGTCGGCCTGCGCTTCGACTATGGCGAGGCGCGCTATGACGAGGATGTGGCCGTCCACCACGGCCTGTTGCGCTTTCGCGCCGTCATCGAGACGGCGGTGTGACGGCAAGCGCCGGCAATTTTTGAAAACCGAAAGATCAGGAGGCCAGGCATGGTCGCACAGAAGGGCAAGGACCTTCTTCTCAAGCTCGATTCCGGCAGCGGCGCGTTCGTCACCGTCGCCGGGCTGCGCTCGAAACGCATCGCCTTCAACAGCGAGACCGTCGACGTCACCGACGCCGATTCGGCTGGGCGCTGGCGCGAACTGCTGGCGGGCGCCGGCGTCCAGCGCGCCGCCGTCAGCGGCTCCGGCATCTTCAAGGACGCGCAATCGGATGCGCTGATCCGTTCGCGCTTCTTTGCCGGCGAGATTTCCGGCTGGCAGGTGATCGTGCCCGGGTTCGGCACGGTGGCCGGGCCGTTCCAGATCACCGCGCTCGAATATACCGGCGCGCATGACGGCGAGGTGACGTTTGAGACCGCGCTGGAATCGGCCGGCGCCGTCACCTTCACGGCTGCGTCATGAGCGCCAATCGCAGGCGCGGCGAGATTTCGGCCGTTCTCGACGGCAGGCCGCGAAAACTGTGCCTGACGCTGGGCGCGCTGGCCGAACTGGAAGCGGCCTATGCCGCCGACGACCTCGCTGCCTTGGTCGGGCGCTTCTCGACGGGTCGGCTCTCGGCGCTGGACATGATGCGCGTCATCGGCGCGGGCCTGCGCGGCGCGGGTGAGGAAATTTCCGACGAGGAGGTCGGCGCCATGCAGGCGAACGACGGCGCGACCGGCTTCGCCGCCATCGTCGCCGATCTGCTGACGGCGACTTTCGGTGCCGCGCCGGCCGGGGAATCCGCGCCAAACCCTTGACGGCCGCGGCAGGAGCGGGGCCGGCGTTTCCCTGGGATGACGTCATGGCGATCGGCCTCGGCCTGCTGCGGCTTTCACCGGACGCGTTCTGGACGATGACGCCGGTCGAGTTCGAGCGCGCGCTTTCGGCGCTGCGCCCGGCAAAAACCGCGCCGCTCTGCCGCGCCGGCCTTGCGGCACTGATGCGGGCGTTCCCGGACAAAACCGCGATGGAGAAAAAATTTGGCTGAAGACATAACGGTTGCGATCCGCGCCGACACCGCACCTTTCCAGTCGGCGCTGGAGAACCTCGAAAAGCTGTCCGACAATTTCGGCAGCCAGCTCGCCGGTGCGCTGAAAAGCGCCGCCGTCAGCGGCCGCGAACTGGACGACGTCTTGCGCCGCGTCGGCCTCAACCTGGCCGGCATGGCGCTGGCACAGGGCCTGAAGCCGTTGCAGTCGCTGGCCGGCTCCCTGTTTTCGGGCCTGCTCGGCGGGCTTTCCGGCATCCTGCCTTTCGCAAAGGGCGGGGTACCGGGCCATGTGGTTCCTTTCGCCGCCGGCGGCGTCGTCTCCAGCCCGAGCTACTTTCCTCTCGCTGGCTCCGTCGGGTTGATGGGCGAGGCGGGCAGCGAGGCGATCCTGCCGCTCAGCCGCGGCGCAGACGGTTCGCTCGGCGTCGCCGCTTCCGGCGGCGGGCAGCCGGTCAACGTCGTCTTCAACGTCACCGCACAGGACGCCGCCTCCTTCCGCAAGTCCGAAGCGCAGATCACCGGCATGCTGGCGCGCGCAGTGTCGCGCGGCACACGCACTTTCTAGGAGCTTCCGTGTCCGACCTTGCCAGTTTCCATGACGTGCTTTTTCCGGCAGCCGTTTCCTTCGGAGCGACCGGCGGACCGGAGCGCCGCAACGAGATCATCGCACTGACCTCCGGCCGTGAAAAGCGCAATGCGCGGTTTTCGCAGTCCCGCCATCGCTATGACGCCGGTACCGGCGTGAAGTCGCTGGACGATTTGCACGACGTGATCGCCTTCTTCGAGGCCAGACGCGGATCGCTGCACGCCTTCCGCTTCCGCGATCCGTTCGACTACCAGTCGTGCCGGCCTGGTCGAACGCCTTCGCCGCTCGACCAGGCGATCGGCACCGGAGACGGAAGTGCCGGAAGGTATAGGCTGGTGAAGGCCTACGGCGGAGGCGACGACGCCTATCTGCGGCTGATCGCAAGGCCCGTCGCCTCCACGCTGCGCGTGGCGGTCGGCGGCTCCGAGGCGCCGCCGGGCACGTTCGCCTTCGACGAGGCCACTGGCGAGGTCGTCTTTGCCGCCGGGTCCGTTTCCGGCGACGGGCTTGCCGTGACCTGCGGCTACCAATTCGACGTGCCGGTGCGCTTCGACACCGACCGGCTGGAAATCAGCCTGAAGGCGTTCAAGGCCGGGCAGATCCCGTCGATTCCGTTGATCGAGGTGCTGTCATGAGTGCCTGTCCGCAAGCGCTGCTCGATCATTTCGCCCGCGACGTGACCACGGTCTGCCATTGCTGGCGGCTGACGCGGCCGGACGGCGTGGCGAGCGGCTTCACCGACCATGACCTGCCGCTGACCGTGGACGGGACCCTGTTCGAGCCGCAGTCGGGCTTCAGCGCCAGCGAGGCGCGCGAGACGCTGGGCATGGCCGCCGATACGGTCGATGTCGAGGGAGCGCTGTCCTCCGCGCTCATCCGCGACGAAGACATCGCCGCCGGTCTCTATGACGGCGCCACGGTGGAGACCCTGCTGGTCAACTGGCGCGAGCCCGGCGATTTCGCCGTCGTCAGGCGGGCCGCCATCGGCAAGATCACGCGCAGCGACGACCGCTTCGTCGCCGAGCTGGAAAGCCTGGCGAGCAGGCTCGACCAGCCGAACGGGCGCAGCGTGCGCCGCACCTGCGACGCCGAACTGGGCGACGCGAGATGCGGCTTCGATCTCGATCGGCCGGACTTCAGGGCGACGGGGGAGGTCGAGGCTATGGATGCGCCCGACAGGATCGTGGCGGCGGGCCTCGACGGCTTTGCGGCCGGCTGGTTTTCCTCCGGCACGCTCACCTGGGCCAGCGGCGCGCGGAGGGGTTGGGTAGAGCGGGTGGTGGATCATCGCCTCTTGGGCGCACACGTGATCCTGGTGCTTCAGCCGCGGGTAGGGCCTCCGGTCGGCGCGGGTGACGTCTTTTCGGTCGTCGCCGGCTGCGACAAGACCTTCGCGACCTGCAAGGCGAAGTTCGCCAACGCGCTGAATTTCCGGGGGTTTCCCCACCTGCCGGGCAACGATGCCGCCTACGCCTATGTGGCGGACGGCGGCAATTTCGACGGCGGGCCGATCGTTCCATGACCGGCGATCGGGATGCCGGCCTGCCGCCGGTCGCGCAGGCCGTGGTGCGTGAGGCCCTGTCTTGGGTCGGGACGCCGTACAGGCATCAGGGCGACCGCAAGGGCCTGGGCTGCGACTGCCTCGGGCTGGTGCGGGGCGTCTGGCGTGAAGTCTATGGCCGCGAGGCCGAGCGGCCGGGAGCCTATTCGCTCGACTGGGCTGAGGCTGGCGGCGAAGAAAGGCTGCTTGCCGGCGCATGCCGGAATTTTCGCCGAAAAAGCCTTGCGGATGCGCGGGCGGGCGACCTGCTCCTGTTCCGCTGGCGCCCGCATCTGCCGGCCAAGCACGCCGGCATCCTGATTTTGCGGACCCGCTTCGTCCATGCCTATCAGGGCGGTGGCGCAGTCAGCGCGTCGGCGCTGGTGCCGCAATGGAAGCGGCGGATCGCCGGCGTCTTCGCCTTTCCCGAACGAACTGACATTCCAACCTGATCCGGAGCGGTTATGGCGACTATTCTGCTTCAGGCCGCCGGCGCCTATCTCGGCGGTTTGCTGGGGTCCGTGGGCGGCGTCATCGGCACGGCTGCCGGCGCTGTCGCCGGCTACATGCTCGATACCGCGCTGATCAACGGCACGAGGCGTGTGGAAGGCCCGCGCCTCGCCAGCGCCCGGCCTTTTTCCGCCGAGGAAGGCGCGCCGATTCCCCGGCTTTACGGAACCGCGCGGCTCGGCGGCACGCTGATCTGGGCGACCCGCTTCAAGGAGACGAGCTCGACCAGCCGCCAGGGCAAGCTCGGCCCGAAGGTGACGGAATATTCCTACTTCGCCAACCTCGCCTTCCTGCTTTGCGAAGGCGAGATCGCCGGCATTCGCCGCATCTGGGCGGACGGGCGCGAGATCGACCGCGAGACGATCGAGGTGCGGGTCTACCAGGGCACGCAAAGCCAGCCGGCGGACCCGCTGATCGAGGCCAGGCAGGGAACCGGCAACACGCCCGCCTATCGCGGCTACGCCTATGCCGTCCTTGAGCGCTTCCCGGTCGGCCCGTACGGCAACCGCATTCCGCAGGTGCAGTTCGAGGTCATCCGCCCGGTCGGCGCGTTGAGCAGGAAGGTGAGGGCGGTTTCGCTCGTTCCGGGCGCGACCGAATACGGCCTTTCGCCCCGCCTCGTGACGCGGCGCAAAAGACCGGGCGAGCACGAGGCGCTGAACCGGCACATGCTGTTTGCGGGAACCGACATCGTCGGCTCGCTCGACGAGTTGCAGATGACGTGCCCGAATCTGCGGCATATCGCGCTGGTCGTGTCCTGGTTCGGCGACGATCTGCGCGCCGGGCATTGCCGCATAAGGCCGGAAGTCGCCACCGGCAACGGCGCCGGCCTTTCGAAGGGGTGGCTGGTTTCGGGCATTGCGCGCAGCGCCGCGCGTGTTGTCTCCGTGCATGGGGAAGGCGCCGCCTATGGCGGAACGCCTTCCGATCGCAGCGTGCTCGGCGCCATTGCCGAAATCAAGGCGCGCGGGCTTTCGGTGACGCTCTATCCTTTCCTGATGATGGACATCGCCGATGGCAACGGCCTGCCCGACCCCCATGGCGGGCAGGACCAGCCGAGTTATCCCTGGCGCGGCCGCATAACCAGCGATCCGGCGCCGATGGCGGCAGGCTCGGCGGACGGCACGGCGGCGGCGCGCAGCCAGGTCGAGGCGTTCTGCGGCACGGCGCGCGTCTCGCAATTTTCCGCCGCCGCCGACACCATCGCCTTCTCCGGCCCGGCCGGGGAATGGGGCTACCGGCGCATGATCCTGCACTACGCCCATCTCGCCAGGAAAGCGGGCGGGGTGGAAGCGTTCCTGATCGGCAGCGAACTGCCCGGCCTGACGACGGTGCGGGATGGCGAGGGCGCCTTTCCCTTCGTCGAGGCGCTGTGCGCGCTCGCCGCCGACGTCAGCTCGGTGCTCGGGCCGCAGGCCAGGCTTACCTACGGCGCGGACTGGAGCGAGTATTTCGGCTATCATCCGCAGGACGGCAGCGGCGACGTCCATTACCATCTCGACGCCCTGTGGGCGCACCCGGCCATCGATGCCGTGGGCATCGACAACTACATGCCGCTGTCGGACTGGCGCGACGGCGACCATGGCGGCAAAAACCCCGACGGCTTCGCCGGCCCCTACGACCGGCGCGGCCTGCGGGCCTCGATCGCCGGCGGCGAGGGGTTCGACTGGTATTACGCAAGCGAGGAAGCGAGGAAGCTCAGGCAGCGCTCGCCGATAACGGACGGCGCCTACGGCAAGCCGTGGGTCTATCGCTACAAGGATATCGTCAACTGGTGGTCGAAGCCGCATCATGATCGCGTCGGCGGTGTCGAGGCGGCGCAGGCGACCGCATGGGAGCCGCAGTCCAAGCCCGTGTGGTTCACCGAGCTCGGCTGCCCGGCGGCCGACAAGGGACCGAACCAGCCCAACGTGTTTCCCGATCCGAAGTCTGCCGAAAATGCTGCCCCCCGCTTTTCGGACGGCGGCCGCAGCGATGCCGCGCCGCTTGCCTTCCTTGAAGCGCATATGGCCTATTGGGATGCCTCGGAGCCCGGCTTCGAGCAGGATTGCAACCCGCTGTCGTCTGTTTACGGCGGCCGCATGGTCGATCCGGCCCGCATCTATGCATGGTCGTGGGACGCGCGGCCGTTTCCGGCCTTTCCGTTACGCGGCGACGTCTGGTCGGACGGGCCGAACTGGGATCGCGGCCACTGGCTGAACGGCAGGCTGGCAAATCCCGGCCTCGGCGACCTTATCAACGCCATCCTCGCCGACCACGGGCAACCGCCGGCCGATACGGAAGGGGCCGAGGGGACGGTCGCGGGCTATGTGGTCACCGACCCGAGTTCGGCGCGCGCCGCGATCGAGCCCTTGAGCGAACTTTTCGACCTCGTCATGCGCGAGGAGCCCGAGGGGCTGGTGTTCCGGCGTGCCGGCGCGGCGCGCTCGCCGGTCGTCGAGGTGACGGAACTGGTCGTGGAGGACAACGGCCCGCTGGTCGAGACGGAGCGCTCGCCCGACCATCTCCTGCCGTCCGAAGCGAGCCTGGAATTCCTCGATCCGTTGCGGGAATATCAGGCCGCATCGGTGCGCAGCGCGCGTCTCGGCGCGGCGGGCAGCCGCCAGCAGGAGATTTCGTTTCCCGGCGTCATGGAGGCCGGCCAAGCGCGGGCGTTGCTCGACGACTGGATGAAGCGCACCTGGTATCAACGCGAGACCGCGACGTTTTCGCTGGCCCAGCCCCGGGCCGACATCGCTCCGGGAACCATCGTCAGGATGCCGGCTTCCCGCAGCCCGTCCGACTTCCTGGTCACGCAGGTGGAAGACGGCCTGACGCGCAGGGTCGCCGCCCGCCAGATCGTGCGCGACGCGCCGGCGCCCTGGCGGCCTTCGATCCCGGCAGGGGTTTCCGGCGTGCCGGCCATGGTCGGCCAGCCGCATGCGGTGTTCCTGGACTTGCCTTCGGGAACGGGCGAGGGCGGGCCGCAGGCGCAGTTCAGGGCCGCCGTGTGGCAAAAGCCGTGGCGCAGCCAGGCGCTGTTCGTTTCGCCGGAGGAGGACGGTTTCGTCTTCCGCACCGCCGTCACCAGGGCGGCCGCGCTCGGCACGCTTGCAAGCCCGCTGACGACCGGCTTTTCCGGGCGGCTCGACCGGGCGGGGTCGATCCTGGTGGAACTGTTCGACGCCGAGGTGGCGAGCGCAAGCCTTGCCCAACTTCTCAACGGCGCCAATGCCGCCGCCATACGCAGCGCCGCAGGCCCCTGGGAAATCGTCCAGTTCGCCGCCGCCGAAGAGGTTTCGCCGCAGCTATGGCGCCTTTCGGGCCTGCTGCGCGGCCAGTTGGGAACCGACGACGCCATGGCGGCCGGCGCGCCAACCGGTTCCGATTTCGTGATGCTCGACGATGCGGTGCGCCCGGCCGGACTGCTGGAGAACGAGACCGGCCTTCTCCTCAACTGGCGCGTCGGGCCGTCGGGCACGGATCTGTCCGACGACAATTTTGCGACGATCGCCGAGACCGGCGGCGTCCGCGCGCTGCTGCCGCTGTCGCCCGTTCACCTGAGGGCAAGCTGGCAGGACGGCGACCTTCGCCTGACTTGGATACGGCGCGGCCGCCTCGACGCCGACAAATGGGAGGCGGACGACATTCCTCTTGGCGAGGAGCGGGAGCAATACCGCGTCGGGATCGCAGCCGCGAACGGCGCGGCTCTGCGCGCCGAGGTCGTCTCCGAGCCGTCGTGGCTCTACGCAAGGGCCATGCTCGACGCCGACTTTGCGGTGCGTCCGGCCGAGATCGAGGTGACCGTTCGCCAGTTCAGCGCCGCCGCCGGCTGGGGGCTGCCCGCCGCGCGCCGCATCGCGCTTCCTTGAAGAAACCAATCCATGGAAAGGAACAAGCCATGACGGACAGCAAGCCCTGGTATCTCTCCCGCACGATCTGGGCGTCGATCATCACCATCCTCACCGGCGCGGCCGGCCTGACCGGGTTGCCGATCGATGGCCTGGACAATTCCGCGCTTACCGATACGCTGCTTCAGGCAACCAGCGCCATTTCGGGCCTGGTCGCCGTTTTTGGCAGGTTGTCGGCGAAACACCGGATAGGCTAAGAAGAAAGAAAAGCCCTTCGCCTGACGGCATCCGGCGGAGACGGAGGGTTGCTGCCGGCACTTGGCGGGGGAACGCATGCACGACGAACGGCCACCGTTCATGTCCTATTCAGCACCGATGCGGTAGATGCGGGCCATGAAAGCGTTTCGCACTTTTCTTCGGTCCGTATTGGGCGCCTTGTGCATGGCCGGGCTGGTATCGGCCCTCCCGGCGCTCGCCATGCCCGTGCCTGCTCCGGTGACGCCGCTGAACGAGGCGTTTGCGGCGACGCCGGTCGCTTCCGATTGCTATGCGATCGGCCAGCAGGTGGCCGCGCAAAAGGGCGGCACGCTGGCCAAGGCCTCGCAGTCCACGCAGGGCGGGCGACCGGTCTGCGTGATCGTCGTGCTCGTTCCGGGCAAGGAAGGGGAACGTCCGCGTCGGTCCGAAATCGTCGTTCCTCTGAACTAGAGACTGTTATGGACTTGGGCTGGAGGCTGCGTTGGTGACGAAATCGTTGCTGAACAGAAGAAAAGCGCAAGGCGGTGTCGACCACCGTCGAGCATTTTCGACGCATTCAGCAACGATTTCGGCCCAACCCCGAAGGGGCCGCGCGCAAATCCGCCAGTTCGGCGTCGCTCGTCGCCGAATATGCGCTGTATGTCCTTCCTCCTCGCTCCTGGAACTGGCGGATTTTCGCTGCGGCGTAACCCCAGCCCAAGTCCATAACAGTCTCTAAGGGAACCGGCCGCATGCGCATTCTCGTCGTCGAAGATGACAAGGACCTGAACCGGCAGGTTTCCGACGCGCTGGTCGACGCCGGCTATGTTGTCGACCGCGCCTTCGACGGCGAGGAGGGGCACTTCCTCGGCGATACCGAGCCTTACGACGCGGTCGTGCTCGATCTCGGCCTGCCGCAGATGGACGGCATCAGCGTGGTCGAGCGCTGGCGCCGCGACGGCCGCAAGATGCCGGTCCTTATCCTTACCGCGCGCGACCGCTGGAGCGACAAGGTGTCGGGCATCGACGCCGGTGCCGACGACTACGTGGCCAAGCCTTTCCACATCGAGGAGGTGCTGGCGAGGGTGCGGGCGCTGATCCGCCGGGCGGCCGGCCATGCCTCGTCGGAACTCACCTGCGGCCCGCTCAGGCTGGACACCAACGCCTCCAAGGCCGACATCGACGGTTCGCCGCTGAAGCTGACCTCGCACGAATTCCGCCTGCTCGCCTATCTCATGCACCATATGGGCAAGGTGGTGTCGCGCACCGAACTGGTCGAGCATCTCTACGATCAGGATTTCGACCGCGACTCCAACACGATCGAAGTCTTTGTCGGCCGTCTTCGCAAGAAGATGGGCATCGACATGATCGAAACCGTTCGCGGCATGGGCTACCGCATGCGTGAGCCTGACGCGTAGCGGGCGGCGGGCGAAGGAGCGTGAGAAGACTGTCGATCCGCTCATGGCCGCGCTCCCTCGCCTTTCGCGTCGTGGCGTTCTCGACCGTGTGGGCGATCGTGACGCTGGTCGTCATCTTCACGCTGATCGCCACCTTGTACCGGCAGGCGAGCGAGCGGGGCTTCGATAGCCTGTTGTCGGCGCATCTGTTCAACCTGATCGGGTCCGTCGGCATTTCCGACAGCGGCGAATTGACCGGTTCGCCGGATCTGGGCGATTTGCGGTTCTCAGAGCCGAATTCCGGCTGGTACTGGTCGGTGTTGCCGGCCTCCGATGGCGTCACCGGGGAACGCCATTCATCGTCGATGACCGAGGAGATCCCTTCGCCGAGCGTGGCCGAGGTGCCGTTCAATTCGGCGTTCCAGCGAACCTATACGATCGAGGGCATTCACGGCGAGGAACTTCAGGTCTTCGAAAGCGAGTTCGTGCTGGACGCCAAGAACCGGGCCGCCCGCTTCCGCGTCATGGGCAACGAAACGGAACTCGAAGCCGAGATCGCCACCTTCCAGCGTCGGCTCCTGACGTATCTTTCGCTGTTCGGCGTCGGCATGATTTCCATCAATGCCATCGCCATCCTGTTCGGGCTACAGCCCCTGCGCAGGGTTCGCGAGGCGCTGGCCATGGTGCGGGAAGGAACCGCGCAGCGGCTCACCGGCCGCTTCCCGACCGAGATCGAGCCGCTCGCCAACGAGACCAACGCGCTGATCGAGAACAACCGGCGCATCGTCGAGCGGTCCAGGACCCAGGTCGGCAATCTCGCCCATTCGCTGAAGACGCCGCTGGCCGTGCTCGTCAACGAAGGCCGCGCCCTCGGTGGCGAGAAGGGCAGGCTCATCGCCGAGCAGACGGCGTCGATGCAAAAGCAGATCGACCATTACCTGCAACGCGCGCGCGTCGCCGCCCAGCGTGACAGCGTCGTCTACCGCACCCCGGTCGCCCCGCTGGTCGGGCGCATGGTGCGCGTCATGCAGAAGCTCAACCCCGCCGTCGGCCTGTCGCTTTCCCTGCCCGGCGAGGACATCGTGTTCGCGGGCGAGCGCGAGGACCTGGAGGAGTTGCTCGGCAACCTACTCGAAAACGCGATGAAATGGGCGAAAAGCGCGGTGCGCGTATCGCTCGTCGGCGCGCCGGGCGACAGCGAAGAGGGGCTGTTCGAGATCAGCATCGAGGACGACGGCCCCGGCATTCCCGAGGAAAAGGCGCGCGAGGCCCTGAAGCGCGGCAGGCGCCTGGACGAAACCAAGCCCGGGACGGGATTGGGCCTTGCCATTGTCGCCGACCTCGTCAACGAGTATGGAGGCACGCTCGCCCTGGAGCGGTCCGGCCTCGGCGGCCTCAAGGCGGTCGTTCGCCTTAGAAGCCTTGTCTCCTGATGGCGGACGTCGAACGAACCCGGCCCAACAACGGCCAAATATTGAAACTATCGCAAGGCCGGCCTGCCGAGGGCGGGGCGGTCCGGATCCGGTCAATCGAATGAAGATACGCGCGGCAATCGTTTCAGGGCTCCTGGCCGTCTCCGGCTGCACCACGACCGGCCTCGGCGGGGCCGGGGGCCAGGGGGTGTCCACGCAGGCGCCGGCGACCGGCGCCAGCGACGGGGCAAGGGTCGCCAAGGCCATCGTCGCCGCGATGAACGGCGGTCTTGTCGGCGGCAAGATCGGTGCGGGCCTGACCGAGCGCGAGAAGCGCAGCGGGCTGGAAGCCGAGTACAAGGCGCTCGAATATACCGCGAGCGGCCAGGTCGTCACCTGGAAGAGCGATACGTCGAGCCGGTACGGCGAGGTGGTGGCCGCGCAGCCCTACCGGGTGGGCTCGCAGGATTGCCGGCAGTACACGCATACCGTCTATGCGGGCGGCGCAGGCGCCGTCGCGCGGGGTACGGCCTGCCGCAACAGCGACGGCAGCTGGATGCTGCTGACCTGACCGATAACGATATTGTGAGGCTTTCGGGCCGGGCGCCGCCAAAGCGTCGCAGGGTGCTCGTGTTGGCAGAGCGCGGCTGTGCCGCTAATGGAAGGGCATGCTGTTCTGGGTCATAGCCGCCGTCTTGACGTTGGGTGCGAGCCTGGCCGTGCTGTGGCCGCTGGCGGCGCCTGGCAAGCCGGGTTCCGATGGCTCCGGCCATGACCTCGAAGTCTATCGCGACCAGCTGTCGGAACTCGACCGCGACGTGGAGCAGGGCCTTATCCAGCCCGCGCAGGCCGATCAGGCGCGTGCGGAGATCGGCCGGCGCATCCTTCGCCTCGACCCGGTTTCCTCCAAGTCGCCGGCACGCGAAACGACCTTTACCGCACGGCTGGTCGCCACCGCCGCCGTTCTGGCGGTCCCGCTCGTCAGCTGGGGCGTCTATGCCGGGCTCGGCTCGCCGGACCTGCCGTCGCAACCGCTTGCCGAAAGGCTTGCCAAGAACCCCGCCGACAGCACGGTGGACGAACTGGTGGCGCGTGCCGAAAGGCATCTTGCCGCCAACCCGTCGGACGGCCGGGGCTGGGATATCGTTGCGCCGATCTACGTGCGCATGCAGCGCTATTCGGATGCCGTCACCGCCTATCGCAACGCGATCCGCCTGGACGGCGACAGCGCGGCGCGGCAGGCGGGGCTTGGCGAGGCGATCGCCAACGCCGCGGGCGGCGTGGTTTCCACCGAGGCGCAGGCGGCGTTCGAGGCCGCCGCGAAGCTCGATCCGGCCAACGCCAAGGCGGATTTCTATCTTGCCTTGGCGTTGGCGCAGGAGGGGCGCAGCGGCGAGGCCGTGGCGCGGTGGCAGGCTATGCTTGCCCGTCTTGCGGCGGATTCGCCCTGGCGCGGCGTCGTTGAAGAGGCGCTCGCCGACGCCGGCAAGCCAATCGCCGCTGCCGGCGATGCCGCGCCCAGCCCCAGCCAGGAGGAAGTCGAGGCAGCGGCATCGATGACGCCTCAGGATCGCACCGCGATGATCGAAACCATGGTTGCCGGGCTGGACGAGAGGCTGCGGCAAAACCCGCGCGACTGGGAGGGCTGGAGCAAGCTGGTCCGTTCCTACGTGGTGCTGGGCAAGGGGGCTCAGGCGCGCGATGCGCTCAATCGCGGCGTCGCGGCCTTCGGGCCGGATACGGACGAGGCGAAAAGGCTTGTCGCCTTCGCCGCGTCGCTCGGCCTGACGGCGACGGAGTAGGCGATGACGCGCAAGCAAAAAAGGCTGTCGGTGATCGTCGCGGGGCTGGCCTTCCTGGCCGCCGCCGCCGGGCTGACCTTCTATGCGCTCGGCCAGAAGGCTTCCTATTTCTACATGCCCGGCGACCTCGCCGAGGCGCATGTCGCGCCCGGCCAGCGCATCCGGTTGGGCGGACTGGTCGAACAGGGCACGATCAAGCGCGACCAGGGTGCCACCGTCGAGTTTTCGGTGACGGACACGCAGAATTCCGTCAAGGTGACGTATACCGGCATCCTTCCGGATCTGTTCCGGGAGGAGCAGGGCGTCATCACCGAGGGCGCGTTCGCTCCCGATGGGACGTTCGTGGCCGACAGCGTGCTGGCCAAGCACGACGAGCGCTACATGCCGAAGGAAGTGGCCGACGGCCTCAAGGCCAAGGGCGTATGGAATGACAGCGAATAGCGGGTGCCGCCGACATGGTTGAGATCGGACATTTCGCGCTGGTGCTGGCGCTCGCCCTGGCGCTCGTGCAGACGCTGGTGCCGTTTTACGGGGCACGCACGGGCAACGAACGCATGACGGCGGTGGCCGGTCCGGTCGCGGTGACCGGCTTCGCCATGACCCTGCTTTCCTTCGCGGCGCTGGCGAGCGCCTACGCGCTGTCGGATTTTTCGGTCCAGAACGTCTGGGAGAATTCCCACTCCTTGCAGCCGCTCGTCTACAAGATCACCGGCACCTGGGGGAACCACGAAGGCTCCATGCTTTTGTGGGTGCTGATCCTGACGTTCTTCGGCGCGCTGGTCGCGCTGTTCGGCGCCAGCCTGCCGGCGACGCTGAAAGCCAACGTCCTTTCGGTGCAGGGGGCGATCGGCGTCGCCTTCTTCCTGTTCATCCTGCTGACCTCGAACCCGTTCGCGCGCATCAACCCCGCGCCGATCGAAGGGCGGGACCTCAATCCGATCCTTCAGGATTTCGGCCTAGCCGTCCATCCGCCGCTGCTCTATCTCGGCTATGTCGGCTTTTCCGTCTGCTTTTCCTTCTCGGTCGCGGCCCTGATCGACGGGCGCATCGACGCGGCATGGGCGCGCTGGGTGCGGCCGTGGACGCTGGTCGCCTGGGTGTTCCTCACCGGCGGCATCGCGGTCGGTTCCTACTGGGCCTATTACGAACTTGGCTGGGGCGGCTTCTGGTTCTGGGACCCGGTGGAGAACGCCTCCTTCATGCCATGGCTCGCCGGCACCGCGCTCCTGCATTCGGCCATCGTCATGGAGAAGCGCTCGGCCCTGAAGATCTGGACGCTGCTGTTGTCGATCCTGACCTTCTCGCTGTCGCTGCTCGGCACGTTCCTCGTGCGCTCCGGCGTTTTGACCTCCGTGCATGCCTTCGCCACCGATCCGTCGCGCGGCATCTTCATCCTGTGCATCCTGAGCGTGTTCATCGGCGGCTCGCTGGCGCTGTTTGCCTGGCGAGCTTCGAGCCTGACGGCGGGCGGGCTGTTCCAGCCGATCTCGCGCGAAGGCGCGCTCGTCCTCAACAATCTGTTCCTGACCACGGCGACGGCGACCGTGCTGGTCGGAACCCTCTACCCGCTGGTGCTGGAAGCCGTCGCCGCCGACAAGATTTCCGTCGGCGCTCCGTTCTTCAACCTGACGTTCGGCCCGCTGATGGTGCCGCTTCTGGTCCTGGTGCCGTTCGGCCCGCTGCTCGCCTGGAAGCGCGGCGACATCGTTGCGGTCGCGCAGCGGCTGATGGCAGCCTTTGCCGCCACCCTTGTCGCCATGCTGGTGACCGCCGTTTTCATCGACGGCGCCTCTGCCTTCGCCGTCGTCGGCATCGGGCTGGCGTTCTGGCTGATCTTCGGCTCCCTGACCGACCTTGCCGTCAAGTCCGGGCTGGGCAATGTCGGGGCGGCGTCGCTGGCAAGGCGCTTCATGGGCCTGCCCCGCTCGATCTTCGGCACGGCGGTCGCGCATCTGGGCCTCGGGCTGACTGTGCTCGGCATCGTTGCCACCCTCTCCTTCGGCACGGAGAGAATCCTGACCATGCATTCCGGCGAGACGGTGGAACTGTCCGGCCGTACCGTGCGGTTCGACGGAATTTCCCCGCGCAAGGGGTCGAACTTCACCGAGGACCGCGCCAAGTTTGTGCTGCTGGGCGACGACGGCCGGGAAACGGGTGAAATAAGCTCGGCCAAGCGTTTCTACCCCGCCCGGCAGATGACGACAACGGAGTCCGGCATCAGGACCATCGGCCTCAGCCAGCTCTATATCTCGCTCGGCGACGAGGCGGCGGACGGCTCCGTCGTGGTGCGCCTGTGGTGGAAGCCGCTGGTGACGCTGATCTGGCTCGGCGCGCTGGTCATGATGGCGGGCGGCACCCTGTCGCTGATGGACCGGCGCCTCAGGGTCGGCGCGCCCTCGCGCCGCCGCGGGAAGCCGCGCCCGGCGGTGAGCGTGCCATGAGGCTGAAGGCTGCGCTGGTCGTTCTCGTTCTCTGCCTCTTCCCGGGCACGGCCCTGGCTGTCGCGCCCGACGAAATGCTGGCGAACCCCGCCCTGGAGGCGCGCGCCCGCGGCATCTCGGAAGGGCTGCGCTGCATGGTCTGCCAGAACCAGTCCATCGACGAATCGGACGCCGACCTCGCCCGCGACCTGCGCCTTCTGGTGCGCGAGCGGCTGACGGCGGGCGACAGCGACGCCGAGGTGATCGACTATGTGGTGTCGCGCTATGGCGAATTCGTGCTGCTCAAGCCGCGCCTGAGCGCCCATACCGTGCTGTTGTGGACGGCGCCCGCGGCGCTGCTCCTGGCCGGCGCGCTTGCCGTGCTGGCCTCGGCGCGCCGGCGCCGGCGTGAATCGCCCTCGCTCAGCGCCGAGGAGAAGGCGAAGCTCGACGCGATCCTGCGTGACGGCTGAGCCCGGCTTTTTCCAACATTACGAAAGTTTCATTCGCCGGAAATGGCGCGGTAATGTCGCGCGCTCTATCTGTGCCTTCCCAGGATGCCGAAACCGCACCCGACGAACAAGGCAAAGGACAGAGATCATGAACAAGGCCCCCGCTTCATCCTCGTTTACTCGCAAGCGCCTGATGGCTGCCGCCGCTTCGCTGGCGATCGCCGGCGCGATCGGTTTCGGCGCCGTCACCACCGGAACCGCGCCGGTGCGGGCCGATGCCGTGCGCGTCGAGGCCCCGCAGGTGCCGAGCTTCGCCGACGTCGTCGAGCGCGTTTCGCCGGCCGTGGTCAGCGTGCAGGTCAAGGCGAAGATCCAGCCGACGTCGGACAGCGACGGGTTCGGCATGTTCCAGGGGCCGGACGGCCTGCCCGACAATCCGCAGTTGCGTGAATTCTTCAAGCAGTTCCGCGGCTTCGGCAATCCGGACGGGCGCCCCGACGGCAAGCGCTTCCATCGCCGTCACCAGGACGGCCAGCCCCGGCCGGTGGCGCAGGGCTCGGGCTTCTTCATCTCCGAGGACGGCTACATCGTCACCAACAACCATGTGGTCGACGGCGGCAGCGACTACACCGTGGTCATGAGCGACGGCACCGAACTCGACGCCAAGCTGGTCGGCACCGACCCGCGCACCGACCTTGCCCTGCTCAAGGCCGACAGCGACCAGAAGTTCACCTATGTCGCCTTCGGCGACGATTCCAAGTCTCGCGTCGGCGACTGGGTAGTGGCGG
>ERZ778018.1572-NODE-1572-length-17771-cov-5.228720_pt1 | contig 17771 bp, 19 predicted proteins | sample MGYA00375748_ERZ778018 | MGnify/ENA primary metagenome ERZ778018 (study PRJEB29350, sample SAMN05509839) | bioreactor metagenome | biome: bioreactor; material: wastewater | place: South Africa: University of Cape Town | collected 2014-04-22 ... | reverse complement strand
AGGTCGAATATTATATGAACGGCGGCATCCTGCACTATGTGCTGCGCAAGCTCGCCGCCTGACCCGCGAGCGGGAGGCCCGGGGGCGAAGCGGTGAGCGCCTTGCTCCTCTTCGCCGCGGGCTTCCTGTGCGGCGCGGCGCTGACATGGATGCTGCGCCGCAAGGCCGGACGCGGCGCGCGCGACCTGATCGCGCCGCCGCCGGCACCGCGACCCATCGGGCGGCCGGTCTCCGTTTCCAGCGCGCCCGTACCCACCGGCAGCGATGAAGAGGCGGTCGTCGAACTGCTGCGCCAGAATCGCAAGATAGAGGCGATAAAGCTGTGGCGCGAAGCCACCGGGCTGGGACTGGCCGAAAGCAAGGCGGCCGTCGAAGCTCTCGAACGCCGCCGGCTGATCCGCTGACTCGCGACCGCTTCGCGAGCCGGGATTTACACCGTCGGAGTGCAATCTTTTTGAACGAAACATCGTCCCCGCGAAGGCGGGGACCAGAGCGTCATGGCGGCGGCGCGGGCGACCATCCCGACGCGCCGAGCGTCAGAACGTTATGACATCGACTGGATTCGTCATTGCGAGCGGCGAAGCCGCGCGGCAATCCAGAGCGCGCGCAGACCGCCCTGGATTGCTTCGCTCCGCTCGCAATGACGAAGTGGGGCAATCCAAAGTCATCGTGCTCCAAATCCAGCCCATATCCCGTTCCAGATCGTAGGCGCGCCGCCCTATTCGCTCGCGCTGTCCTCCGCGTTCCACGCCGCGACCTTGGCGCGCGTGTCGGCCAGCATCGCATCGAGTGCGGCGCGGTCATAGGTCTTGCCGCGCATCACCACCGTGTCGATCGCCTTCGTCGCGGCGATATCCTCCAGCGGGTTGCGTTGCAGCAGCACCAGGTCGGCGGCCATCCCCGGCCGGATCGCGCCATAGCGGTCGAGCTGGCCGAACCACGCCGGCCCGGCGCGCGTCGCGGAGGCGAGTGCCTGCGCCGGGGTCAGCCCCTTTTCGACGAACAGCGCGATCTCGTCGTGCAGCGCGAAGGCGGGATAGTTGAAGCTGTTGAGGAATCCCGCGTCGGTTCCGGCGATGATCGTGACGCCGGCCTGCTGCAGCATCGGCAATATCCGCGCCATCGCGTCGATATGCGCGTGGCGCGCCGCGATCGCCTCGGGGCTGGCCTTGGCCGCGCGCTCGATGCGCCAGTCATAGGTCTTGCGCAGCTTCGGCCCGATATAGGCGAGCCCTTCGTCCTTGCTGTGGTCGTCGCGGTCGAGGAAGGCGAGGATGCGGCTGCCGTTCAGCGTCGGGGTGACGAACACGCCCTTTTCGGCGAAATGGCGATAGGCCGCCATCGCGGTCGCGGGGTCGAACGCCGCGTCGAGCCGGCGGCTCGCCTCGGCGCGGTCGATGCGGCGCGCGGCGAAATCGGCGGCGACCGCCGCTTCGTCACGCGCCCCGGCGTGATAGGCATAGTCGAGATGCTCGATCGAACTGATCCCGGCATCGACCGCCTGCCGGGTGGTCAGCGCCATCGGGATATGCCCCGACGTCCGGATTCCGCGCGCCTTCGCCTGCCGCAGCGCATAAAGGAACAGGTCGGGTTTCAGCGTGCTGTCGGTGATCTTGACGAAATCGACCTTGTCGCGCTGTTGCAGCCGGGTCAGCGCCGCATCGACGTCAGCTTCGCTGCCGACCTCGATCGTTCCCTTCCACACCGGCGCGATCCCCTCGATCTTCGCGCCGGAGGTCAGCAGGCGCGGCCCGAACAGGCTGCCGCTCGCAATCTCGCTGCGCCAGCCGAGCACCTGATCAGGCAGGTCGCCCGAACAATCGCGGATCGTCGTGATGCCGTTGGCGACATAAAGCGGCAGAAGCGCCTTGTTCTCCTCGATCAGTTCGGGCCCACCGCCGAAATGGACGTGCATGTCCCAAAGGCCGGGGATCAGATAGAGGCCCTTGCCCTCGACGACCTTGGCCGCGCGCCAGTCGCGCACAATCGCGGCATCAGCGCCGACGGCGACGATGTCGGCGCCGCGCAGCACCACTGCCTGATCGGCCTGCGTCTTCGCCGCCTCGACATCGACGAGATTCACATGGCGGATGACGACATCGCCCTGCTGCGACGCCGCGAGCGCGGGCGCGGCCAAAGCGAGCAGCGATGATGCCAGAGCGGCGGCGAGACGTTTCATGCGGGAGACCCTTTTTCCGGACAAGGGATTACCCTAGCCCCGAAAGGGCAGTCTCAACAAGGCGGATATGGTGGGCGCTGACGGGCTCGAACCGCCGACCCTCTCGGTGTAAACGAGATGCTCTACCAACTGAGCTAAGCGCCCCCTGCGGGGAGCGGGCGCCCTGCCACAGCTTCGCCGCACTGGCAAGCCGCCGCGCCTATTCCTCCAGCGCCTCGAAATAGCGCGTCATCGCATCGGCCGCGCCGTCGGCGAGCGCGATGAAGATGCGGCGTCCGTCGTTGGGGTCGGCTTCGCGCACGAACAGGCCGGCGTCGGTCATCGTCTTGATCCAGCGCAGTGCGGTCGTCGCGGGGACCGCGGCGGCGATGCACAGGCTCGATACCGAAACGGCCGCCGCTCGAGCCGCGCGGCATAAAGATCGAGCAGCATGTCCCACGCCGGATCGGCGAACAGGTCGGCCGGGAAATATTGCTCGCGTATCCGCCGCTGCCGCAGGAGGCGGCGCACCGCCTTGGCGCGCTGGCGATCGGTCGCCCGATCCTCGGGCACGAAGCTGCGTGGCGCGGCGGCATAGTCGCGCCCGGGCGACCGCAGCGACACCGCGCGGCCCGGGTCGTCGGACGGCGGCATCGCCAGCCCGCCGGATCCTCCTGCCAGCCCGCGCTGTCCGGCAAGGTCGCCGAGCAGGCGCGAGATGCGCGCCACCTCTTCCTGCAAGCGATCGATGCGCTCCATCGCTTCGTCGCGCGCGACGTCGTGCACGGCAAATGCCGCGCCGGGGCTGGCGGCGGCAAGCGCGACCAGCCGGTCGGCGGCATCGGCCTCGACCAGCCATTCGGCGCGCACCGCGGGCGGGATCGCCGCCGCGACGCGGTCGAGCGCCGCCAGCCCGGTCTCGCACACCAGCCGGCAATCGCGTTCGATCACCGCGGCGGCGATGTCGGCAAGCGATGGCTCGTCGATCGCGTCGGCGTCGGCCAGCCAGACGATGTCGACCGCGATCATCGCGCGGATATGCGCCGCCGCGTCGGACGGGGCGAGCGCCGCGACCAGCCGGACCCCCGCCCGCGCATAGTCCGGCACCGCTTCCGCCGGGCCGACGAACAGCAAGCGCGTCGCCGGTCCAAGGTTCGCCCGATCCGGCGATGGCACGGTCTCCGCCGGTCGAAATGCGATCGCCTGTTCCATGGCCCCACCCTTTCCCTGTTTTCTACCCATCCCGGTGCCCTTATGCCGTCATAGCGGCGATATTCCCCTTTTGTTCGCTCGCATCTGCCGCCATTTCGGACCCTGCCGCGGACTCGCCGCGGTGCGCGGGCAAGTCGGCAGGCGAATTTGGTCCATTTTGGACATGATTTGTTCTCAACGTCAATCCCTGATTCACCCTTGCAACGCCGGCCTCGCCGCTCCACCGCGAGCGCGATGCGCCGTTCCTCTCCCCTCACCCGCCTGCGCTGGCGCCGGCGGCTGCGCGCGCTGGCCGCCCTGCTGCTGCTCGCGGGGCTGGCGGTCGCGGCATGGCTAGGAAGCCCGGCACCGGTGGTGGCGGTCCCGCTCGTCCATGTCATCGACGGCGACAGCCTGACGGCGCGACAGGATGGCCGCGCCCTGACCGTTCGGCTCGTCGGCATCGACGCGGTCGAATATCGGCAGGACTGCGAACGCGCCGACGGCACGCGCTGGCCGTGCGGGGGCGAGGCGCGCGCGGCGCTCGAACGTCTCGCCGGGCGCGGCCCTCTTCATTGCGCGATCGAAGGCACGGACCGTTATCGCCGAACGCTCGCGGCCTGCCGGACCGCTCCTGGTCCCGCGGGGTCCGACCTCGGCGCCGCGCTGGTACGTCAGGGCTGGGCGATCGCGACCGACGACCGCTATTTCGTCGAGGAAGCCGAAGCGCGCGCAAAGCGACGCGGCATCTGGCAGGGGCGCTTCGTCCGGCCCGCCGACTGGCGCGGGGCGCACCAGCGGCCGAAAGAATAGCCGCCGAAACCGGCACCGCGGCGCCACGGGCCCGACCTGCATCGACGGCGCGTCCCGAATGGCCATCGCCCGCTTTCCGCCGCGCGCTTTTGCCGCTAGGGACGAGCGCATGAACGGACTTTTCCCAGTCATGGTCGGCGGCGCGATCGGCGCGGGGGCGCGGCATCTGGTCGGCCAGATCATGCTCGCGCGGCTCGGCCCCGGCTTCCCGTGGTGGACGCTGTCGATCAACATCGCGGGCAGCCTGCTGATGGGCCTGCTGATCGGCTGGCTCGCGCGCAGCGGCGGCAGCGAGACGACGCGGCTGTTCCTGGGCGTCGGCATTCTCGGCGGCTTCACCACCTTTTCTTCGTTCAGCCTCGAATTCTGGCTGCTGTTCGAACGCGGAGCGATGGCGCAGGCGGCCGCCTACGTCCTCTCGTCGGTCGTCGTCGGCATCGCGGTATGCGGGCTGGGGATGCTCGCGATGCGGCAGCTTCCGGCATGAGCGGCGACAGCGCCACCGTCGAGGAAGAGGATGACGGCATCCGGCTCGACCGCTGGTTCAAGCGGCACCGGCCGGGCACGCCGCACGCGCTGATCGCGCGCTGGGCGCGGTCGGGCGAACTGACGCTCGACGGAAAGAAGGCGGACGTCTCCGCCCGGATCGAGGCGGGGCAGCGGATCGCGATGCCCGTTCCCCCCGCCGCCCCCACCGGACCGCGTCCGCGCAAGGACCGGCCGCTGTCCCCCGCCGACGTCGCGCTGGCCGAAGCGATGGTGATCCACCGCGATGCGAGCGCGTTCGTGCTCGACAAGCCGCCGGGGCTTGCGACGCAGGGCGGGACGAAGACCGACGCGCATGTCGACGGGCTGCTCGGCGCGTTGCAGGGCGAGGCGCCGGTGCGGCCGAAGCTCGTCCACCGGCTCGACAAGGACACGTCGGGCGCGCTGCTCGTCGCGCGCACCCCGCGCGCCGCCGCATGGTTCGCCAAGGCCTTCTCGAACCGCAGCGCGCGCAAGACCTATTGGGCGATCGTCGTCGGCGTCCCCGACATCGCGCAGGGGGAAATCGATCTGCCGCTGGCGAAGCAGCCCGGATCGGGCGGCGAGAAGATGCATGTCGACGACAAGGGGCTGCCTTCGAAATCGCGCTATCGCATCATCGAGCGCGCGGGGAACAGCGCGGCGTGGGTCGAACTCCAGCCGCTGACCGGCCGCACCCATCAGCTTCGCGTCCATATGGCGGCGATCGGCCACCCGATCGTCGGCGACGGCAAATATGGCGGCAAGGCGGCTTTCCTGACCGGCACGATCAGCCGCAAGCTGCACCTGCACAGCCGCCGCCTGCGCATCGACCATCCCGACGGCGGCGCGCTCGACATCTCGGCGCCGGTGCCCGAACATTTCGCTGCGAGCCTCGACGCGCTGGGCTTCGACCCGCTGCTCGGCGACGCATTGGCCGAGGAGGCGCCCCGGCCTTCGGCGAAGACCGTGCAGAAGACGAAGGCCAAGGCGCACGCCAAGCAAGTGCGCAAGGCAAGGCGCGGCGAGCGGCGCGGCCGCGCCGAAGCCAAGGCGAAGCCCAAGGCCCCGGCGAAACGCGGCCCCGCGAAACCCGGCGGCCGCAAGCCCGCGCCCCGGAAACCGCGCTGATGCATCCCGACCCCGCCTTCCGGCCGCGGCAGGACGACCTCGCCGCGCTGCTGGTGCGCGAGATCGGCTTCGCCGCCATCTTCGCGGGCACGCCCGACGGCCCGCGCGTCGCGCACGCGCCGGTGGTGCTGAGCGCGGATGCGGCGACGCTGCAATTCCATCTGTCGCGCGGCAACGGGCTGACCCGGCATCTCGCCGGGGCGACGGCGCTTGCGGTCGTGCAGGGCCCCGACGCCTATGTCAGCGCGGGCTGGTATGCCGAGGAAGCGCACGCGGTGCCGACGTGGAATTATGTCGCGGTCGAGATGGAAGGCCCGGCGCGCCGGCTCGACGAGGCCGAACTGGTGGCGCAGCTCGACGCGCTGTCGGCGCAGCACGAGGCGCGGATCGGAGCGAATCCGCCGTGGACGCGCGACAAGATGGACCCGAATTATTTCGCGAAACTGACCGGTGCGATCATCGGCTTCGAGATGCGGATCGCCGCATGGCGCCCGACGATCAAGCTGTCGCAGAACAAGCCGGCCGACGAACGCGCGCGGATCGCGACGGAGATCGCGGCGACCGGCCATGGCGCGCTGGCGCATTTGATGCGCGAGCTTGGCGGCGATAGGAAAAGCGCATGACCCGACCCGAAGACGCCCTGGCGAAGAAACGCTTTTTCGCGCTGTCCAGCATGCGACTTGTGGGCGCGCTGCTCATCCTCGCGGGCTTCCTGCTCATCCGCGGCGTATGGGCGCTCGCCGGCCAGCCCGCCGACCGCTGGGTCGGCGCCGCCGTGGTGCTGATCGGCTTGTTCGATTTCGCGATCATGCCGCGCATTCTCGCGCGCCGCTGGCGGACGCCGCCCGGGCCGTGAAGCGCTTCTGGAAGCAGGCCGAGGCTGTCCCGCAGGACGGCGGCTGGGGCGTCGCGCTCGACGGGCGGCCGGTGCGCACCCCGGCGCGTGCGCCGCTCGCCGTCGCGGGCCGCGCGCTGGCCGAGGCGATCGCCGCCGAGTGGGACGCGCAGGGCGAGGATATCGACCCGGCGTCGATGCCGCTGACAGGCATCGCCAACGCCGCGATCGACCTCGCCACCGCCGACCCCGCCGGCTTCGCGGCGCCGATCGCCGCCTATGCCGCGAGCGACCTCTTCTGCTACCGCGACGACCGCGACGCGGCGCTGCAGGCCGAACAGGCGGCGGCGTGGAACCCGCTGCTCGCCTGGGCCGAGCAGCGCCACGGGATCGAATTCGCGCTCGCGCAGGGGGTGCTGCCGGTCGATCAGCCGCCCGCGACGGTCGCGGCGCTGCGCGATGCGGTGCAGGGCCTCGATCCCTTCCGCCTCGCGCCGCTCGCACCGCTCGTCACCATCGGCGGATCGCTCGTCGCCGGGCTCGCGCTGGTCGAGGATGCCTTTCCGGCGGACGCGCTGTGGACGGCGGTCAGCCTCGACGAACTCTATCAGGAACGCCGCTGGGGCGCCGATACCGAAGCGCGGAAGACGCGTGCGCGCCACGAGGCCGACTGGCACCACGCGGCGCGATTCCTGCGGTTGTTGTAGAGGGCCGCTCTCCTCAATCCGCGAAATTCGGCTTGCGCTTCTCCATATGCGCCATCACCGCCTCGATCTGGTTCGGGGTGCGGATGACCTTGATCTGTTCGTCGCTTTCGGCCTGCAATATCTCGGCATCGGTCGCGTCGGCGAGCATGTTGCACAGGCGCTTGGCGCCGCGGATCGCGTGCGGGTTCTTGCCCGCGATCACCCGCGCGAGGTCCATCGCCTTGCCCAGCGGGTCGTCGGCGACATGCGTCGCGAACCCCAGCAGCTTCGCCTCCGACCCGGTGAATTCGCGGTTGGTGTAGATCATCTCGCGCAGCACGTCGTCGGCGACTTGCGTGCGCCACAGTGCCATTCCCGCGACGTCGGGGACAAGGCCCCAGCGCATCTCCATGATCGCGATGCGCGTGTCGGGATGGACGATGCGGATATCGGCCGCCGCCATGATCTGACTGCCCGCGCCGAAGGCGACGCCGTGCACCGCGGCGATCACCGGCACCGGCAATTCGCGCCAGCCCCACGCGGCATATTGCGCATTGTTCGACGGGCCACGCGTGCGGTCGGACAGCGTGCCGCCCGCGCTGCTCGCCCCCGGATCGCGCTCGGCGCTGAGGCTCGAGAGGTCGAGCCCGGCGCAGAAGGCGCGCCCCTCGCCCGACAGCACGACGACGCGCAGTCCCTGCTTCGCCTTCAGCTCGTCGATCGCCTCGGCCAGCGCCGACCACATCGCGGCGTCGAGCGCGTTCATCTTGTCGGCGCGGATCAGCCGGACGTCGGCGATGCCGTCCTCCAGCATCGTGATGGAAATGCGGTCCTGCATCGGGAGAATCCTCTCAGTTGCGTTGAAGCGCCGCTTCGACGAGCGGCAGCTGGTCGTTGCCGAAATACATGTCGGTGCCGTCGACGAACAGCGTCGGCGAACCATAACCGCCGCGCGCCACCAGTTCTTCGGTATTGGCGCGCAGCCGCGCCTTGACCGCGTCGGTGGTCGAGGCGGCGCGGATCGCTGCGCCGTCGAGCCCCGCGCCCGTCGCCACGGCTTCGAGCACGGCGGGATCGTCGAGATTCTCCTGCCGCCCGAAATAGCTTTCGAACGCGGCGCGCGCAAAGGCGAGCAGCGCCGGCTGGTCGTCCTCGAGCGCGGTCGCGAACCGCATCGCGTGGACGCTTTTCGCCGGGTGCCAGCGCGACGGGAAGTTCATCTCCACCCCCGCCAGCCGCGCCCAGTCGGCCAGCACCTTCCAGCCATGCTGCATCTTGCGGTTGTCGGTCTGCTCGCGCGCGGCATAGACCGCCGGGTTCACCGCGTTGAACACCCCGCCGACCAGGATCGGGCGAAAGGTCGCATCGGCGCCCGTCCGCGCGATCAGCGGCTGGACATTGGCGAATGCCAGGCAGGTCCAGGGCGAGGAGAGGTCGAAGAAAAATTCGAGACGGGAGGGCATGACGGCTCCTTCGCTGGCGGGTCAGCTTTGCAGGTCGGCCTGCTCGATCGCGCGGTGAAAGCGGCGCGCGGCGGCGGGATCGAGCCGGTCCTCGAACAGCGTCAGATGACGCTCGACCGTCCAGCGCGCGCTGTCGAGGTCGCCGACCGCCGCCGGGTCCATCTCGCGCTGATATTCGAGGCCGAAGCGCAGGATCAGCAACGCGTTGGTGCACAGGTCGCCGAGCCGGACGCGCGGCCAGTCGAGCAGGCCGCGATCGATCATCGCGCCCAGATAGATGCTCAGCTGTTCGTGCACCCGGTCGTACCAGCCGCCGATATGATCGAGGATGATCGGGCTGGATTCGCCGTAATCGGCACGGTCGCGATAGATGAAGCGAAAGGTGTGCAGTTCGCGCTGCATGCAGGCGAGCAGGCCGACATATTCCTCGATCAGGTCGCCCGCATCGGACGGGCGCATCCGCAGCCGTTCCTCGATCGCCTCCGCGAAATCGGCGCTGATCGCGTCGAGCAGCGCGCGCTTGCTGCGGAAATGATACCACAGATTACCCTCGGCGATGCCGACCTCGGCGGCGATCGCGGCGGTCGAGACGCTGCCGAAGCGCTGTTCGTTGAACAGCCGCAGCGCCGCCGTCAGGATGCGGTCGCGCGTCTTGACCCGCGGCGGGCTCACTTGCCCTTCGCCTTCTCCCAATATTGGTCGCGCAGCAGCCGCTTGTAGAGCTTGCCGGTGTCGTGGCGCGGCAGCGCCTCCAGGAAATCGATGCGCCGCGGGATCTTCACTCCCGACAGCTTCTCGCGCGCATAGGCGCCCAGTTCCTCGCGCAAGGCGTCGGTGGCGTCGGCCATGTCGGCGGGCTGGACGACCGCGATCACCTCTTCGCCCATCTCTTCGTGCGGTCCGCCGACGACCGCGACGTCGGCGACCTTCGGATGGGTGACGAGATGATTCTCGATCTCCTGCGGATAGATGTTCACCCCGCCGGAGATGATCATGAAGCTCTTGCGGTCAGTCAGATAGAGGAAACCCTCCTCGTCGACCCAGCCGACGTCGCCCAGCGTCGACCAGCCTTTCGAATTGCGGCTCGACGCGGTCTTTTCGGGGTCGTCGTGATATTCGAAGACCTGCTCGCTTTCGAAAAAGACCGTGCCTTCCTGCCGCACCGGCAGTTCGGTCTCGTTATCCTCGCCGACGATGTGCAGCACGCCGTTGATCGCGCGCCCGACCGTGCCCTTGTGCGCCAGCCAGTCCTCGCTGGTCGCGAAGGTCATGCCATTGCCTTCCGATCCCGCATAATATTCGAGCAGCACCGGCCCCCACCAGTCGATCATCGCCTGCTTGACCGGCACCGGGCACGGCGCGGCGGCGTGGATCGCGCTCTTCATCGACGACACGTCGTATTTCGCGCGCACCGCCTCGGGCAGTTTCAGCATCCGCACGAAATGCGTGGGTACGAATTGCGCCGCGTTGCAGCGATATGTCTCGATCGCCGCCAGCGCGCCTTCGGGATCGAATTTCTTCATCAGCACGACGGTGCCGCCAAGCCGATGAATCGTCATCGACCAGCGCAGCGGCGCCGCGTGATAAAGCGGCGCGGGCGACAGATAGACGCTCTCGGGGCCGATATGGAAGGCCGCGGCGGCGAGCATGACGAGGCTGTTCGGCGCGTCGATCTCGCGCTCCTCGGGCAGCGGCACCCTGACCCCCTTGGGCCGGCCGGTGGTTCCCGAAGAATAGAGCATGTCGACCCCGGCGCGCTCGTCGGCGATCCGCGTCGCCGGCATCTTCGCCAGTTCGTCCTCGATCTTCGGCCAGCCGGCGATGTCGCCGCCCATCGAGAAACGCTCGATCCGCGTTTGGAGCTGCTGCGCCGCGGGTGCGAGGCTGGCGGCGACGATCAGCATCTTCGCGCCCGAATTTTCGAGGATATAGTCGGTCTCGTCCTGCGTCAGCCGCGACGAGATGCAGACATAGCGCAGCCCCGCGCGCTGCGCGCCCCAGGTCAGCCCGTAATAATGCGGCGTGTTGTCGAGCATGAAGGCGACGACGTCCTCGTGCCCCAGTCCGTGCGCGCGAAAAAGCTGTGCCGCACGGTTCGACGCCGCGTCGAGTTCGGCATAGCTGATCGATTCGCCCGTCTCGGCGACGATGATCGCCGGCTTGTCGGGGGTAGCGGCGGCGTGGACGGACGGGTGCATCGGCGATCTCTCCAGCTGTTCTGTTCGTTCTTTCCGCCGAGTCAGTAGCCATCCGAAGCGCCGGGTCAAGCAGGCTTAGGGTCCTGCCCCTATTCGGGCGCGCCCGCGCCGGGATGCGAGCGCAGCGCATAGCCGACGCCCTTGATCGTGTGCAGCATCGGCCAGGCGAAGCCGCGGTCGAGCCTGGCGCGCAGCCGCGACATATGCACCTCGACCCGGTTGGTCCCCGGATCGAAGTCGAGCCGCCACACCGCCTTGAGCAGCGCCGCGCGCGACAGCGGACGATCGGGAACGCGCGCCAGATTGGCGAGCAGGTCGAATTCGCGCAGCGGCAGGCGGATCGGCCGCCCCGCGCGCTCGACGCGCCGGTCGATCAGGTCGATCCGCAACTCGCCCGCGCCAAGCTGGCCGGCGGCCAGCCGGCTGCGCCGCAACAGCCCGGCGGCGCGCGCCAGCACCTCGGGCAGATTGTCGGTCCAGGTGACCACGTCGTCCGCGCCGCCATGCAGCGCGATCATCCGTTCCTCCAGCGAGTCGCGATCCGACACCGCCAGCACCGGCCGCCGCGCGGCGACCGCCGCCATCAGCCGCACGAAGGCAAAGGGGTCCTGCCAATCGAGGAAGGGGTTGATCAGCAGCAGGTCGAAGCAGCCGTCGAGCCATGGCCGCAGTCCGTTCGCCGGCGACGGCATCGACCGCACCGCATGGCCCGCGGCTTCCAGCGCCGCGCCCAGCGTCGCGGCGCGCTCGCGCAGCGGATGATAGAGGGCGATGCGCCCCGCCCCATCATGCGATTCGCCGCCCGGATCGCCTCCGTCCGATACCCGCACCCTGCCCCCCAGGCCGTCACACCCGACGGCGTTTCGCGGCGCCCGGCATTGCGCCGGTCCCCCGCTGTGCTAACCGATGGACATGACCTCGACCGACCTGCTCGACAGCGCTTTCGCCACCCTGCCCGACCTGATCCGCGCCCATGCCGCCGAACGTCCCGATGCCGTAGCGGCTGCCGACCCGTCGCGGCGATTAAGCTGGTCCGAACTGGACCGGATGATGGATCGAATCGCCGCCCGGCTTCAGCAGGACGGCTTCCAGAGCGGCGACCGGACCGCCGTTGCCGGGCTCAACAGCGTCGAACAGATGGCCGCGATCCTCGGCACGCTGCGCGCCGGCGGCGTCGCGGGACTGATCACCAACAGCGCGACCGGCGAACAGATGGCGGCGATGATCGCCGACACGGGCGCGCGCCACCTGTTCCTCGACAGCGCCGCCGCGGCGAGCCTCGAAGGCCAGACCGTCGCTGCGACCGACCGCATCGCCATGGACGGCAGCGGCGTCGGGGTCGCGCTGGACGACTGGATGGCGCCCGCGGGAACGAAGCCCGATGCGGTCGAAATCCGGCCGGAGGACGGCTTCAACATCATCTATTCGTCGGGCACCACCGGCACGCCGAAGGGCATCGTCCACAGCCACGCGATGCGCTGGCAGCATATCCAGCGCGGCGTTCCCGCCTATGGCCCGCACGCGGTGACGATCCTGTCGACCCCGCTCTATTCGAACACGACGATGGCGAGCTTCCTTCCCACCGTCGGATCGGGCGGGCAGGTCGTGCTGATGAAGAAGTTCGATGCGCGCGGTTTCCTTGAACTGGCGGAGCGCGAGCGCGCGACCAACACGATGCTGGTGCCGGTGCAATATCGCCGCATCATGGCGCTCGAGGATTTCGACCGATTCGACCTCTCCAGCTTCATCATGAAATATTGCACCTCGGCCCCCTTTCCCGCCGCGCTCAAGGCCGACGTGCTCAAGCGCTGGCCGGGCGGGCTCGTCGAAATCTACGGCATGACCGAGGGGGGCGCGGCCTTCATCCTCGAAGCGCATCAATATCCCGACAAGCTGCACACGGTCGGCCGCCCCGCACCCGGCCACATCGCCAAGGTGATCGACGAGGAAGGCAACGAACTGCCGCAGGGTTCGGTCGGAGAGATCGTCGGCCGCAGCCCCGCGATGATGACCGGCTACAACAACCGCCCCGACGCGACCAGGGCGATGCACTGGTATGATGCGGAGGGGAATCTCTTCTATCGTCACGGCGACATCGGCCGCTTCGACGAAGACGGCTTCCTGACGCTGATGGACCGCGCGAAGGACATGATCATCTCGGGCGGCTTCAACATCTTCCCCAGCGATCTGGAGGCGATCCTGCTCGCCGACGACCGCGTCGTCGAGGCGGCGGTGGTCGGCATGCCGAGCGAGGAATGGGGCGAGACGCCCGTCGCCTTCGTCGTGCTCAAGCCCAGCGCCGATGTCGAAAGCGTGCGCGCCGACTGCAACGCCAAGGTCGGCAAGACCCAGCGGCTGAGCGCAATCCGCGTCGTCGAAGAACTGCCGCGCAGCCCGATCGGCAAGGTACTGAAACGCGAATTGCGCGACGCCTATTCGGGGTGAATGGCGGATAGCGATCGGAAGACGCCATTCTCGTTTTTCGCTTCGTCATTCCCGCGAAAGCGGGAACCCAGGGAAAGGTCGGCCGACGCCCGCTCTGGATCCCCGCTTTCGCGGGGATGACGAAGATGGGGTATGTCTGGCTACCCCAAACGGACGACCCGCAACCTTCGCGATCAGGCGAACTCCGCCGCCTCCACTGCCGCCAGCGCGCTCGCCAGTCGCGCGTCGCCTTCGCCCTCGACCCACGCCCATGGCAGCCGCCGGCGTTCGAGTTCGCCGATCGCGACGTCCATGAACTGCCGCCGCGCGAGGTCGCTGCCGAACAGCCGCGTGCCGTCCTCTTCCCACGACAGGTCCATCGCGGGGACGAGGTAGAGGTCGGCGACCTCGTCCCACGCGTCGATTTCGGGCAGCCGCCGCCCGAGCAGCATCACCGCCCACGCCTGCGTCATCAGCGGGTCGGTGTCGGACACCAGCCATCGGGGCCCCTGCGCCAGCGCCGCATGCGTCGCGGCGACATGGCCGCGGAAGATCGCGAGCAGGTCGGCCTCGTCGAACCCGGTGCCGTTCGCCTCGGCATAGGCGCGGCCATATTCGGGGACGACGAGGCCGCCGAGCCGCGCGGCGAGCCGTGGTGCCAGCGTCGACTTGCCGGTGCTTTCGGCGCCGTGGAGGCAGATGCGGCGGGTCATGCGGGCGCCGTCCCCACCGCGGCGGCGCGGCGCCACTGGATCAGCCCGTCGATCGACAGTCCCAGCAAGACGTAGACCACGCTCGTCGCATAGAGGCCGCGCGAGGCGAACAGCGGCACAGCGATCAGATCGACGAATATCCACAGCCACCAGCTTTCGACCCGGCGCCGCGCGAGCAGCCATTGCGCGGTGATGCTGGCCATCGCGATCGCGCCGTCGATCCACGGCGCCGCCGCGTCGGTGTGGCGATGCATCGCCGCGCTCCAGACGATCCAGGCCGCCAGCGTGGCGCCGCCCCAGACCAGCCGCGCCCGCGCGGTCATCCAGCCGACCGGCACGCCGCTGCCCTCGCGCGCGCGCAGCCAGGCGGCCCAGCCATAGAGGTTCAGGACAAGGAAAAAGCCCTGGAGAAGCATGTCGCTGTAAAGCTTCGCCTCATAGAAAACGACGGCGTAGAGGCTGACCGCGACGAGCGCGAAGGGATAGTTCCACACGCTGCGCAACGCGACGAGCGCGACGTTGATCAGGACGAGGCTGGCGGCGATCCATTCCACCTCGCTCATGGGCGGCGCCCCCCTCGTCGCCCGACATGGGTCACAAATCGTCGGCCTTCATCGCGAAGATCGGCTCGTGCGGGCGATAGGCGACCATCTTGTCGAGCAATTCGTCGAGCCCGGCATCGACGATCATGATCCGCGCATGCGCCGGGCGGATGAAGCCGACCTCGACCATGCGGCGGTTGAAGGCGATCAGATCGTTGTAGAATCCCCCGGCATTGAGCAGTCCGACGGGCTTGGCATGATAGCCGAGCTGCGCCCAGCTGATCGCCTCCCACAACTCGTCCATCGTGCCGACGCCGCCGGGAATGGTGAGGAAGCCGTCGGACAGGTCGGTGAACATGCGCTTGCGTTCGTGCATGCCGGAGACGACGTGGAGTTCGGTCACGCCGCGATGCGCGACCTCGGTGCCGACCAGCGCATCGGGGATCACCCCGATCACCTCGCCCCCCGCCGCGAGCGCCGCATCGGCGACCGCGCCCATCAGGCCGGTCCGGCCGCCACCATAAACGACGCCGATGCCGCGGCTCGCCAGCGTGCGCCCGACATGCCGCGCGGTTTCGATGAAGGCGGGGTCGTCGGGGGTCGCGGACCCGCAATAGACGGCAAGGCGTTTCATCGTGAAAGGCATGGCAATGTCCGTTCGGCCTGGCCCTTCGGCAGGGCTCGATGGAGCCGCGTCGAAAGCCCGTTTCGTCTTTCCGCGCCTTTGCAGGAAGAACCGCGCTTCGACAAGTCGCCGGCGACGCGCGCCGGACGATCGGCCATATGGGCTTTGGGCCATATAGACTCTGGCGAGCGCCGCGCCGCCCGGCTAAGGCTGCGCGCGTGACCGCGACACTCCACGCTTTCGCCGACCGCCGTCCGAAGCTCGCCGCCCTGCTGCTCGGCGCCGTTTCCGCCACGGGCTTCGCGCCGCTCGACCTGTGGCCGCTGACCCTGATCGCACTCGCGGGCTGGATGCTGCTCGTCGCGCGGGCGCCGCGTGGGCGCCGCGCGCTCGGGATCGGCTGGGCCTTCGGGGTCGGCCATTTCGCGATCGGCCTGAACTGGATCGCGACCGCCTTCACCTATCAGGCGGCGATGCCCGCATGGCTGGGGTGGATCGCGGTCGTGCTGCTGGCGCTCTACCTCGCCGCCTATCCGGCGCTCGCGGCGTGGGGGGCGTGGACGGTTTCCCGAATCGCCGTCCCTGCGAAAGCGGCAGGTGCCGGAGACGGGACGCCAACGGTCCCCGCCTTCGCCGGGGTAACGCTTTCCTTCATCCTCACCCTCGCCGCGCTGTGGACGCTGACCGAATGGCTGCGAAGCTGGGTGTTCACGGGCTTTGCCTGGAATCCGCTGGGCGCGATCGCGGCGGGCCGCTTCGCTTCGGCGGCGATCTGGCTCGGCACCTACGGGCTCGGAGCGCTGGTCGTCTGCGTGGCGGGCGCGCTGCTCCTGCTTTCGGCGCGGCAGTGGAAGCGCGCGGCGCTCGCAGCATCGATTCCGATATTGGCCACCGCGACCGCAGTTGCGACGGCCGGCGGCGGCGGCGGAACAGCCGACACGGCCTCCTCGATCCCCATCACCCTCGTCCAGCCCAACATCGGACAGCAGGACAAGTGGGAGGGTGACAAGGCCGACGCCAATTTCGCCAAGCTGGCACGGCTGACCGTCCCCAAGGACGACCGCGCCCGCCTGATCCTGTGGCCAGAGGCGGCGATTCCCGATTATCTCGAAACCGGCTATCCGCTCGTCTATTACGACCGTTCGCCGGCCGAGGCGCGGGCACGGCTGACGAATCTGATGAATCCCGGCGATCTGATGCTACTCGGCGCGCTCAAGCTCGAACTCGGCCGCGACGGCACCGTGGTCGGCGCGCGCAACGCGGTGATGACGGTGTATCCCGACGGCACGCTGGGGCCGCGCTACGACAAGGCGCATCTCGTCCCCTATGGCGAATATCTGCCGATGCGGCCGCTGCTGTCGGCGATCGGCCTGTCGCGGCTCGCGCCGGGCGACATCGACTTCTGGCCGGGGCCGGGCGCGCGCACCCTCTCCCTGCCTGCCGCGACCCGCACGGTCGACGTCCCGCCAGCGGGTCACCCGCCGGCGGTGATCGCAACCCGCCTGCCCGAAACGCTGCGCCCGGCGGTCGAGGTCGGCCTGCAAATCTGCTACGAGATCATCTTTTCGGGACAGGTCGTCGACCGCGCGCATCGGCCCGATTTCATCTTCAACCCCTCGAACGACGCCTGGTTCGGAAGCTGGGGCCCGCCGCAGCACCTCGCCCAGGCGCGGCTGCGGGCGATAGAGGAAGGGCTGCCGGTCGTCCGCGCGACTCCGACCGGGATCAGCGCGGTGATCGACGCCGACGGCCGCATCCGCGCAGCGATTCCGATGCACCGCGCCGGGCGCATCGACACGCTGGTTCCGCCGGCCCACGCCCCGACGCTTTTCGCCCGTTTCGGCAATCGTCTTCCGGTCGGCTTCGCGCTGCTGCTGCTCGCGCTGGCCATTGCCTTTCGACGGCGCGGACGCTAACAGCGCCGGGACATAAACTTTTCTTTATATCCAAATCCAAAGAAAGTCTCCCATGCGCAACAGCTTCCTCTTCACGTCCGAAAGCGTGTCCGAAGGGCATCCCGACAAGGTTGCCGACCAGATCAGCGATTCGATCGTCGATCTGTTCCTGTCGAAGGACCCCGAAGCGCGCGTGGCCTGCGAAACGCTGACCACGACCCAGCTTGTCGTGCTGGCGGGCGAAATCCGCTGCAAGGGCGTCTACGAGGATGGCGAATGGGCGCCGGGCGCGCTCGACGAGATCGAGGCGACGGTGCGCGAGACCGTTCGCGAGATCGGGTATGAGCAGGACGGTTTCCACTGGAAGAACCTGCGCTTCGAGAACAATCTCCACGGCCAGTCGGCGCATATCGCGCAGGGCGTCGACGAAAGCGCCGACAAGGACGAGGGCGCCGGCGACCAGGGCATCATGTTCGGCTATGCTTCCGACGAGACGCCCGACCTGATGCCCGCGACGCTCGATTACGCGCACAAGATCCTCGAGCGCATGGCCGCCGACCGCAAGGCCGGCATCGCGCCCTTCCTCGAACCCG
>ERZ778018.1571-NODE-1571-length-17783-cov-10.893502_pt1 | contig 17783 bp, 11 predicted proteins | sample MGYA00375748_ERZ778018 | MGnify/ENA primary metagenome ERZ778018 (study PRJEB29350, sample SAMN05509839) | bioreactor metagenome | biome: bioreactor; material: wastewater | place: South Africa: University of Cape Town | collected 2014-04-22 ... | reverse complement strand
GTCTCGGGGAAAGCAGAAGTCCCCACCGTGCCCGGGGGAGAACGTCAGGGCCTTCCCCAGCGCCGGATCGTTCAGATTCGAAGGGCGTCGATCGTCGGTTTCGCGGTTCGCGTCTCGGGTTTGAGCGATCGGGACTCGTTGACGCTTCAGGAGCGTGGGGTCGGCGGCCGGCGGCACATGGGCTGTGGCCTTTTTGGCCCCACACGAAGGGGTTCGGAGGCGGATCATGAGGTTTGAAAAGCTGCTCGCCAAGAGCGAACGAGGGGAGATTCCCGAACAGACGATTTGCAAGCACACGGCCGAGGTCCTGCGCACGGCCGACGCGCTGATCACGGCGACGGGCGCGAGCCAGTTGACGGCGTTGGGCCTCGATCCCGACGACTGGCTCGAACGGTTCCGGCGGATGGTCCTGATCAGCGCCTTGCTTCATGATCTAGGGAAGGCGAACGATCATTTTCAATCGATGATTCGGGGGGAGCGAGGGCGCGACCAGCCGCAGGGGCTGCGTCACGAAACCGTGTCGTTCCTCATCGCTCGGCTGCCGGCGATCCGGGAATGGATCGAACCCGCGCTCGAAGGCGTCCTCGCGGCGGATCTGGTCCTCTGGGCGGTCGCCGGCCATCACCGCAAGTTCCCGCCGGACGGTCCCGGGATGGGATCGGCGCTACGCGTCTACCTCGAACACGACGACTTCCGCAAGACGCTCGAACTCGGCCGCGGCGGCTTCGGCCTTGAACTCGGCCCACCTCCGCGATTCAGGCCGGGGCACGAACTCGAACGTCTGTCGCTGACCGTGTCCGGCCGCCTGTTCCCCAAGTTGAACCATGCGAGGGAACACGCGGACGAGTCGATGCGATCGCTGCCGCAAGACGAGCGGCGGCTCCTGGCGGCGATCAAGGCGTGCCTGATCTGCGCCGACGTCGCCGGCTCGATCGGTCGGCGGGGCGAGGAGACGATGGCCAACTGGATTCCCCGGGCGTTCGCCCGCGTCCCCGCACCGGATGAGATGCAAGGCATCGTCGAGACAAGACTTAATCACGAGCCGCTACGTGATTTTCAAGAAACGATCGCCGAAGGGTCCGGCGGCCTCGCCCTGGTGCTGGCCGGGTGCGGCACGGGCAAGACAGTCGCGGCGTACGCCCGGGCGGGCCGCCGGCACCCCGGTCGCCGCGTCTTCTTCTGCTATCCGACGACGGGGACCGCCACCGAGGGGTATCGCGATTACCTGGCCGATCCGGGGCTCGAAGCCGAACTCAGCCACGGCCGCGCCGAAGTCGACAAGGCGATCCTCGACCTTCACCAAGCCGCCGTCCCCGCGGACGTCCAATCCCCTGAGATCCACGACGATGAAGGGATAAAGATGAACGGCATCGCCGCCGATTCCGCCGGGGCGATGGAGCAATGGTCGACGCCGCTGGTGAGCTGCACGGTCGACACGGTCCTCGGGCTGGTCCAGAACAACCGTCGAGGGCTCTACGCCTGGCCCTCGATCGCCGGCTCGTTCTGCGTCTTCGACGAAGTCCACGCCTACGACGAAAAACTCTTCGCCGCGCTCGTGAGGTTCCTTCGCGACGTCCCCGGCGTCCCCTGCCTCTTGATGACCGCCAGCCTCCCCGACGACCGGCTGCGGCGGCTCCAGGACGTGATGAAAGACCGCGGCGAATCGACGGAACCGATCCACGGCCCCGAAAACCTGGAGACCGTCCCGCGCTACAGTCGCGCCTCCGAATCCACGGTCGACGACGCATGGCGGCTCGTCCGCGAGGCGAGCGGCCGTGGCGATAAAGTCCTCTGGGTGGTCAACACCGTGAACGCGGCGATCGAACTCGCCGAGGCCCCCGAAGCGATGGGCCTGAGCCCCAAGATTTACCACAGCCGGTTCCGCTACGTCGACCGCCTCGATCGGCACGGGGACGTGATCAGGGCTTTTGATCCCAAGGAGACTCCCGGTTTCGCCCTGGCGATCACGACGCAGGTCGCGGAGATGTCGCTCGATCTGTCGGCCGACCTCCTCGTCATGCAGCTTGCTCCGATCGCCGCCATGATCCAGCGATTGGGCCGATTGAATCGGCGGGCGGAGGTCGACGGTACTTCGGGACTTCGGTGGTTCGTCGTAATCGAACCGCCTTTCCCTTCGCCCTACGAGGAAGACGAATTGAAGGCCGCGCGGCGATGGCTCGACGCCCTGGGCGACGGCCCGCTCAAACAGCGCGACCTGGTGGAACGCTGGCGGGAGATTGAGATCGAGGCCGGGGACGTGGCGAGGCAGGAAGCAGAGCACAGCCACATCTGGCTCGACGGCGGGTTCAGCACGCTGCCGCGATCGCTCCGCGAGCCGGGCTACGGCATCGACGTGATCCTCGAGCGCGACGCCGACGACGTGAAGGCCGGGCGGCGCAAGCCCGAGGAAGTCCGCATCCCGATGCCGCCGCCCAAGGGTTCGCAGTGGAAGCAGTGGATCCCGTTGGCATTCTGCCCGGTCGCGCCGGACGACGCCATCATCTACGACAAAGAGAAGGGGGCGCGATGGAAGAGCTGACGATCGACCTGTTCGAACCGGGCATGAGCCCGCTGCACCGGGCCGGACTCGGCGGCCTGGCCGCGACGATCCGATGGCTTGACGACGAGCGAACCCCCGCCGCCCGGAGGCCCCCTGGAAAACTCTCCTACGACGATCGCACGGTGACGCTCTCCTGGGAGTCGCCCGGCGACGCCGGCGCGTTCCTGCAAAAGCTCTACGAGTCGGCCTTCGACCTCGACGAAGGCCTGATCCATTTGCCGGGAAGCTACGGCGCGACGCCCCCGGAGGAGCCGGTCAAGGCGGCGCTCCAGGCGGGGATGTCGCAGACGATCCTCCAGTTCGGTCCGAACCGCAAGGCGGAGGGGCCGCCGCGTATCGGTCGATATGAGGCCGACGAGAAAACCGTCTCGTATCAATATCAGAACCTGATCGGCTACACGCACCGATCGGCCTGGAAGGACCTGGTGACGTCGAAAGGGACGCTCAGGCGTTGGGTGTCGATCAGCGGGACGATCGCGCCGGGGTTCGTGCAGCGGCACGTCGCGTTCCCGGATACGACCATCCAACAGCCTCCCGGATACGCGATCGCCCTTCATTTCGCCTTGGTGGGGACGTTCGCGCTGTCCGCCGGCGCCAAGGGCGGGGTCCTGGTCGTGCCGGACGTCGAGGCCCTGAGAACGTTCGCCAAGCGCCGGGCCTTGCTCAACCCGAACGAGCCGAAGTATTGCCGGATCAGCAGCCCGGCCGACGCGGTTCTCCAAGCGATGGTCCGGCTCCGCAAGCACGGCGCGCAAGAAACCCTCGGAGTCCGTCGCTGCCTGGCCGTGCTGTTCGCATCCCAAAGCTGGAACGAGAAGCAGAAGACGCGCGCCGCGGTGCTCGACGTCGAACCCGACGAGAAAGCCCTCGAATTGTTCGACGTCGCCATGCACGAACTGCCGCCGCGCGTGGCGCAAGCCTCGAAGCCGGACAAGAAGGGCGAGGAGCCCGGTGCGTTCTGGGCCGACAGCGTGGTCCGGCCGCTGATCGCCGAGAACCTGGCGCGCGGACAGCCCTGGTTCGAGGACTTCCGGAGCTTGATCGTCGCCCCGGACGGCAAGACCGACGAGACGCGGGTCCGAATTCTCAGTTACGAGCAGAAAGGGTTGGCGACCATGATCGATCAGGATTGGGAGGAACAAGGCCAGAAGAAGCTCGTGGAGGCGGTTCACGCCGCGATGAGGCGGCAATTCTACATGATTTGGAAGGATGCGGCCGGCAACAACGCGGCCTATCGGAACCGCCTTGACCGCCAGATGCAGCGTTGGCGGCTGGCGTTCGCCGGAGCGAAGACGCCCGACGACGTCCGCAACGCCCTGACCGACATGTGGAGCCGTTCGGCGCCCAATGACGTCCTCAAGCGGGCTTGGTCCGCCGTCCTTCCGCTCTTGTGCAACGACGCCCACTGGAAGCTCAACCGCGACCTCGCGCTCCTCGCCTTGGCCAGCTACAGCAATCCCAAGCCCGATGATCAGGGCTCCCCCGTCGACGAATCGGACGTCGATGCGTCCGACGTCGACGACGAGCCTTGACGGCGTCCAGCCTCGCGAGTCGAGCCTTGATCATTACGTCAACACAAGGATTCCATTAATGAGCATGCACGTATTCGGCGCGATCCTCACCCATCACGGCGCGGCGGCGAACAACCGGGCGGAAACCGAGGGGAACATCACGACCCTCCAGAAGCTCCTGTGGTTCGGCCGCGTCCACTCATCCGTCAGCGCCGAGGCGATCCGGTTCGCGCTCCGCCGCCGCCTGGCCGAGGCCGAGCCGCGCGGCACGAATCGGACGTGGGATGAAGACGCCCGCGTCAACGCTTGGAAAGACGATGCCTTCTTGGCCTGGTCAGGGAAGGGGAAGGACGCCGACACCTTCATCGACGACGACCTGCTCGGCTTCATGAGCGCCGAGGCGGCCAAGGACGAGACCGGCCCCGAGGCGTCGGACGCGAGGACGGGATCGGGAAAGAAGCCCCGAGCCAAAGGGACGGCCAAGGTGCGCCGGGCGGTCTTGGAAATCGCCCGCGCGATCTCGCTGACCCCGTTCGGCGGCGACGTGACCTTCAACGCGGCCAGCCCCGGCGCGGCGCCGTCGAGGAAAGATAAAAATCCTACCCCTTACGGGACCGAGGTCCACGCCACCCGGTATCAGTACGGGTTCGCCATGACCCCTGAGCGGCTCCGCGTCCCCGGGCGGGCGGCGACGGCCGTCGAGGCCCTCTGCGCCCTCGGCGAGGTCGCCGGCAACCACGGCCGGTTCCTCTACGACTTCAGCCCCGAGAGCGCCGTCCTCCGCGTTACACACGACCCCGCGCCGCGCCTGCTCTACGTCTTCGAGGAGGACCGGAAGACCGGCTGCATCATCGCTCCGAACCTGATCGCTCGGGTCGAGTCCGACGACCTACCCGCCGCCGAACTGGTCATCGCCGGAGCCTACAGTCAGACGGACGAAGCCAAGCGGCTGAAGGAGCTGGGCGCGACGATCGAGCCGGGCGTCCGCAAGGCCGCGCGGATCGTCTGCGACCGGATCGCCGCCGGAGGGAAGCGACCATGATCGGCCTCAAAGTCGTCGTCCCGGTCGCCTGCTTCCGCAAGGGCTTCGCCCGCGAGTTCTGGGAGACCGAGGAGCTTCCACCGCCGGCCACCTGCTACGGCTTCCTGCTCTCTCTGGTCGGCGAGGTCGACCGCCGCCGCCACGTCGGTGCGCGCGTCGCTCCGGGGTTGATCCTCCGGGCCGACTCGAACGGCCGATCGGCCGGGCCGAACCGCAGCGCCGTGCTGCGGACGCTCTGGCGGGTGAAGGAGAAGAAGAGCGCGTCCGGGGCCGGCGGCAACAGCCGTCCCGACTTCCAGGAGTTGCTCACCGGCGTCCATCTGGCGGTCTGGCTCGACTCGACCGAGGAGGGCGGTTCGGGGCCGTCGCTGGAGGCTCGCGTCGCCACGGCCCTCGACCACCCCGAGCGGATCGACCGCTTCGGCGGTCTGTCGCTCGGCGAGAGCACGCACCTGGTCGACGAAGTCCGCCGACTCCGCCCGGGCGACGCCGGACCCGCCCGGGCGTATCTGCTCGCCGATCGGGGCCGACTGTCCCTTCCCGTCTGGGTCGACCACGTCGGCTCGACCGGCACTCGCTACGCCTGCGGCGACCTCGAGCCGTGGGACTCCGCCGCAAGCCCCCCCCTCGATCGCATGCCTCTCATCGCGCCGGCGCCGCCCGCGACGAAGTCCACGGCGACCTGATCCTGAGGCCCGCTCTTCCCAGCCGATGACGCCGTCAGGCGTTGGAGCACAGCAGGGTACTCCCCGCACGCGCCCGCAAATCTGGAGAAGGAGGAAGAGATGACATCGTCAAGTCCTGAGCAGGCTGTTCCCGGGTGCGACCATGCGCCCCCTTTGCGGATCATGAGTTTGCACGCGCTGGCGTATTGCCCGCGCCTGTTCTATCTGGAGGAGGTTGAAGAGATCCGGGTCGCGAATGCAGCCGTTTTCGCCGGCCGCGAGTTGCACGCCTCGCTCGAGGCGGATGAAGACGGCGAGCGGACCCAACTCGAACTGGCCGACCCCGGAGTCGGCCTCGTCGGCAGGGTGGATGCGATCCGCCGTCGCGATGGTTCGCTACTTCCTTACGAGCATAAGCGTGGTCGATGTCGGCGCGACGGTTCGACCGCCTCGGCTTGGCCGTCCGACCGAATCCAGGTGATCGCCTACGCCGTGCTGATCGAATCGGCGACGGGCGCCGCAATCCCCGAGGGGCGCGTCCGCTATCACGCCGACCGCGTCACCGTCCGAATCCCGATCGACGATCAAGCTCGCTCCGATCTCGCCGATGCAATCGCGACGGCTCGGAGGCTCCGCGAATCGACGGAACGCCCGCCGGTGGTCGAGAACGAACGGCTTTGCGTTCGTTGCTCGCTTGCGCCGGCCTGCCTTCCCGAGGAGGTCCGGCAGGCCGACGACCCGGAGCGGGAGCCGCTCCGCTTGTACCCTCCCGACCGCGACGGCACGACTCTTCATGTTGTGACGCCGGGCGCCGGCGTCGGCCGCAGCGGCGATTCCCTGGTCGTCAAACCGCCCGACGGCCAGTCTCCCAGCAAGCATCCGATCCGTGAAATCGACTCGCTTCTGCTGCACGGCTACGCCCAGGTCACGACGCAAGCCCTCAACCTTTGCGTCGACCGCGGCGTCCCGGTCCATTGGCTGACGACCACCGGACGCCACGTCGCCAGTCTCACTGCGACCACGGGACAGGTCCAGCGCCGGATTCGCCAGTACCGCGCATTGACCGACGAGGGTGTCTGCCTGCGTCTTGCCAAAGCGCTGGTGAGGGCCAAGATCGAGGGACAGCACCGCTACCTCCTCCGTGCCTCGCGCGGAGACACCGACGTTCGGCAGGCCGTGACGCCCGATCTGGTCCCCATTCGCTCGGCCCTCGCCTTTCTCGACGCCGCTCCGAACCGCGACGGCCTTCGCGGTCTCGAAGGTTCGGCCGCCGTCGGCTACTTCCGAGGGCTGACCCGGCTGCTGTCTCCGGCGGTCCCCGAGTCCTTGCGGTATACGACTCGCAGCCGCAGGCCGCCCCTCGACCGCTTCAACGCCCTGCTCGGATTCGGGTACGGCATGCTGCATACGGCGGTGATGCGGGCGATCCTCGCCGCCGGCCTGGAACCGGCCCTGGGCTTCTTCCACACCCCCCGCAGCGCCGCCCACCCGCTCGCCCTCGACCTGATGGAATTGTTCCGCGTTCCGCTCTGGGACCTGGTTCTCGTCGGTTCGCTCAACCGAGGCCAGTGGGACCCCGAAGCCGATTTCGTGGCGACGAAAGCCAAGGTCTGGCTTTCCGACGACGGCCGTCGCAAGGCCGTCGGATTGTTCGAAGCCCGGCTCGACGAGTCGTGGAAGCATCCGGTGATCGGCTACTCGCTGTCGTACGCCCGCACCCTGGAATTGGAAGCCAGGCTCCTGGAGAAGGAATGGAGCGGCGAACCCGGCTTGTTCGCCCGCCTCCGCCTCCGTTGACCCTCGCCGATTGGAGACGCCTTCCATGACCGACGCCAAGTGGTGGCTGGTCTGCTACGATGTCCATGACCCGGCTCGCCTGCGCCGCGCGGCGAAGCTGCTCGAAGGAGCGGGGCAGCGGATGCAGGAATCCGTTTTCCGCTGTTGGATGACTCCAAGCCAGATGCATCAACTTCGATGGGAGTTGACGGAAATACTCCAATCCGTGGACGAAGTCTTACTCATTCCGCTCTGCGCGAGATGCGTGGCGGGCATGCAGACGACCTTCTCGGCCCAGAACGATCCCGATTGGCCCGAGGCTCCGCCTCCACATCGCATCCTGTAAACCACCGTCCCCGACCTCGTTCAAGCGCCCGAGCCCGCGCGACCTCCAAGACGGGTTTTCTCCACGTAACTTGTGATATTACAATGAGATCAAGCTCTTTCTCAAATCGGAAGGATCATGATTGCGACGCAACCCCTTACGGCGCAAGCTCAAATCGAATTGCGTTTGGAGACCCGGAGCCGTGAATTCGAGAACTTCCCGTTCATTCGAGCGAAGTACTTGAAATCCTCCTCTGTAAGTTGCACTATGCAACCAAGTTAGAAACGAGCTGCGCCACAGCCAATGACGCCGTCAGGCGTTGAGCACACGCCGGACGAGTGGCGATACCTTGCGGACGCGTGCGCCACAGCCAATGACGCCGTCAGGCGTTGAGCACAAATGGATGAGGGGCAGGCGCTTCGCGCGTCAACCGCGCCACAGCCAATGACGCCGTCAGGCGTTGAGCACGAGGATTGCAAAATTGCCTATCCCGGTGATCTCGACTGCGCCACAGCCAATGACGCCGTCAGGCGTTGAGCACGCGGCCCAGCGCTGTCCAAGGGCGGCTGGCCTGCCGCGCCACAGCCAATGACGCCGTCAGGCGTTGAGCACACGATCGATTCATCCGGCCTTCGCGACAGGATCAACGCGCCACAGCCAATGACGCCGTCAGGCGTTGAGCACATTCAAGAGCACTACCCGTTCATCCCGCTTTTCGAGGCGCCACAGCCAATGACGCCGTCAGGCGTTGAGCACTTTACTGTGCAGGCGCAAATAATAACAGGCGCTTTGCGCCACAGCCAATGACGCCGTCAGGCGTTGAGCACTACTCCAGGTTCGGCCGCTCGATCTTCCGACCACGCGCCACAGCCAATGACGCCGTCAGGCGTTGAGCACATTTCGACGACCTCTTCGTCAGAGTCCGTTTTCCGGCGCGCCACAGCCAATGACGCCGTCAGGCGTTGAGCACACTTTTCGCACGGCGTCTGGGTCTGCTTCCGCGTTGCGCCACAGCCAATGACGCCGTCAGGCGTTGAGCACTCGATCCACTTGGCGACGGACTTCTCCCAGATGCCCAGGCGCGCCACAGCCAATGACGCCGTCAGGCGTTGAGCACCGGATGGCGAGTTCGCCGTTGGGCAGCCGTTTGATTGCGCCACAGCCAATGACGCCGTCAGGCGTTGAGCACTTTCCGTGTCCTTCGGCTTGTTCATCGCTCACGGTCGCGCCACAGCCAATGACGCCGTCAGGCGTTGAGCACCTCGGCGTCGCCCGCAACGCGGTCAACGGCGTGAGTGCGCCACAGCCAATGACGCCGTCAGGCGTTGAGCACAGCCAATCGAGATTCGGTGTGTCGCGAACCAAACCCAGCGCCACAGCCAATGACGCCGTCAGGCGTTGAGCACCGTCGGGGACGGCCGTTTATCCGAGGCTGTCGTCGGGCGCCACAGCCAATGACGCCGTCAGGCGTTGAGCACCATACGGTCAACGGCAAGGTGTTGGTGTTGAGGACGTGCGCCACAGCCAATGACGCCGTCAGGCGTTGAGCACCAGTCCTCCTTGCCTGGCGCGAGACGAGTCCCACGCGCCACAGCCAATGACGCCGTCAGGCGTTGAGCACAGGTCGGGCACTTCGTCGAACACGCCGCGATCCCCAAGCGCCACAGCCAATGACGCCGTCAGGCGTTGAGCACAGTGGAGAGGTCGAAGGTGATCGTCGCGCCGTCCGCCGCGCCACAGCCAATGACGCCGTCAGGCGTTGAGCACAGCCTCATGGAGAAGCTCATCGTCGATTGGCCCCGGGTCGAGCGCCACAGCCAATGACGCCGTCAGGCGTTGAGCACTACAAGACGCTGTTCTCCTCCGGCGCGATGAGCCCGAGCGCCACAGCCAATGACGCCGTCAGGCGTTGAGCACCGCGTCGATTGGTCGAGGACCGCGAAGATCGAGCGCCACAGCCAATGACGCCGTCAGGCGTTGAGCACACGCGCACGATCGGGGCCTTGACCGCGCCGAGGGGCGCCACAGCCAATGACGCCGTCAGGCGTTGAGCACCGGGTTTTGCGACACACCACCGAGCGGACCCAGGAGCACGCGCCACAGCCAATGACGCCGTCAGGCGTTGAGCACTTCAGACCCGTCGCGCTTTCCACCTGCGCGTTGTCGCGCCACAGCCAATGACGCCGTCAGGCGTTGAGCACGACCGCAAGCGGGCCGGGGGCGAGCGGTGCGGCCAGGCGCCACAGCCAATGACGCCGTCAGGCGTTGAGCACGCCTTGAGCCCTTCGAGCGTCGCCCACGCCCAAGACGGGCGCCACAGCCAATGACGCCGTCAGGCGTTGAGCACGTACTGGGACCATCATGAGTCGGTCGACTTCGACGCCCCGGCGCCACAGCCAATGACGCCGTCAGGCGTTGAGCACTTGGGCGCCCGGCCGGGGGGGGAATAGACGGCTGCGCGCCACAGCCAATGACGCCGTCAGGCGTTGAGCACACGGCCGACGCATGAAAACGCCGCCGCCCGCGACGCGCGCGCCACAGCCAATGACGCCGTCAGGCGTTGAGCACGTGCGATGGCACGCCGAAGCAGGAGCCGCCGACCCGCTGCGCCACAGCCAATGACGCCGTCAGGCGTTGAGCACCACCCGGACAGTAAGACCGTAGTCGCGGCTCCCACGCGCCACAGCCAATGACGCCGTCAGGCGTTGAGCACTCGATCGTGCCGTCCGACAGCGAGACCAACGGCCATTGCGCCACAGCCAATGACGCCGTCAGGCGTTGAGCACAGGATCAGGGTCACGGCTTGAAGGGCTTCGACCGCGGCGCCACAGCCAATGACGCCGTCAGGCGTTGAGCACCTCTGCGATCCGGCGAACGCGGTGGACCTGATGGGCGCCACAGCCAATGACGCCGTCAGGCGTTGAGCACCGCGACTACGACCGTGAGTTCTGCCGCCCGGCGCGCAGTGCGCCACAGCCAATGACGCCGTCAGGCGTTGAGCACACCTCGTCTTCAGTCGCGTAGGCCGGCTCGAATTCCGGCGCCACAGCCAATGACGCCGTCAGGCGTTGAGCACATTTCGGGCGCGAGCAGGGCCGTAAACAGGACGGACGCGCCACAGCCAATGACGCCGTCAGGCGTTGAGCACGTTTTCGATCTGAGGCCGGGAAGCCCGGCGGTCGCGAGGCGCCACAGCCAATGACGCCGTCAGGCGTTGAGCACAGCACTGTACAGAAGACGATCGAGCGGTTCAAGGCGCGCCACAGCCAATGACGCCGTCAGGCGTTGAGCACGACCGGCGGTTGCGGGCGCTGGTGTACTTCTTCGCGCGCCACAGCCAATGACGCCGTCAGGCGTTGAGCACTTCCCGGCCCACGACGGACGCCCCGATCTGGTGGAGCGCCACAGCCAATGACGCCGTCAGGCGTTGAGCACGCTTCGTATGCGAGGGTCAGAACGAAAGGGCGGGAGCGCCACAGCCAATGACGCCGTCAGGCGTTGAGCACGGCTTGAAGATCCGGGACGAGCGGGAGAGTCGGAAGCGGCGCCACAGCCAATGACGCCGTCAGGCGTTGAGCACTCACCGTTGTCGCGGGCGACCGCGCACATGTCGAGCGACGCGCCACAGCCAATGACGCCGTCAGGCGTTGAGCACAGATCGGAGAGCAGTTGCACGGCCCCTTCGCGCGGCGCCACAGCCAATGACGCCGTCAGGCGTTGAGCACACCACGAACAGGGCCGACGCCGCGGCGCCCCCCAGGCGCCACAGCCAATGACGCCGTCAGGCGTTGAGCACCGGCCGGTCTCGCGGTGGATCGACGCCAGCGCCGCCCGCGCCACAGCCAATGACGCCGTCAGGCGTTGAGCACAACGTCCAGTCGGATTCGTTCTTCTCGCCGTTCTGGCGCCACAGCCAATGACGCCGTCAGGCGTTGAGCACTACTGCTGAAGGAATTCCGTCTGAGCCATCATGTTGCGCCACAGCCAATGACGCCGTCAGGCGTTGAGCACGACCTGGCCCGGGGCGTCTGGACCTACGGGCCGATCGGCGCGCCACAGCCAATGACGCCGTCAGGCGTTGAGCACGCCAGGAATTCGCCGGCCCGATCCCCGAACCGATGGGCGCCACAGCCAATGACGCCGTCAGGCGTTGAGCACACGCGCGTCCCCGCCCTGTTCTGGTCGGTGAGCGAGCGCCACAGCCAATGACGCCGTCAGGCGTTGAGCACGCCAGCCCGTGGGGTGAGAGGGCTCGTCGGGCTTCGCGCCACAGCCAATGACGCCGTCAGGCGTTGAGCACTAATGCGACGGCAGCACGACGAGCCGCTCGCCCATGCGCCACAGCCAATGACGCCGTCAGGCGTTGAGCACAAATCGGTCGCCCGCTTCGCCTTGGCGCGATCGAACCGGCGCCACAGCCAATGACGCCGTCAGGCGTTGAGCATCGGAATAACGATCATCAACGAATCGGGCCTCCAAAAACCGCCTTGCCAACGCCGGGCATCGCTCGGGAGGCGCGCCGGGCCGGGCCGTCGTCCGCCGACGAGCGTATCGGAGCAAGCCCGATCGGCCCGTCGGAGGAGAGGGGGGAAGCGCGAAATCGGCTCGCGATCCGACAGAGATCATCCTCGACAATCATCGGGCGTTGTGCTCGATCCCTACCCGGGCATCGGCGAACGCACCCTGGGCGTCGAGGATCTTGAAGACTTCGGCCAGCATCTCGGGGGTGGCGGTCGACTCGACCGACTCCTGGACCGCCCGCGCCGCCGCCGGGTCGACCGGGGCCGTCCGCGTCTCCTCGACCGTGAGCGGCATGCCCAGCAGGAGCCGCTCCAGGAGGATCAGCTCCTTGGCCGCCTTCAGCAAGTCGCCCATGTCCGTCAAGCCCGAGTAGTCCGTGACCTGCGTCTGCTTGAGCAGCTTGCCGAAGTGGTTCTGGACGACCGCGAGGTGCCTCTCGTTCGCCTTCTTGATCGCGTTGGCGTGGGCGCGCTGGACGAGCACGGCCTGATGCGCGTCGTACGCCCTGGCGCGTGCGGTCCAGGACCATTTGCGGGCTGCGGCGTTCCAACTTCCGGACGCGCCTCCGCGGACGACGGTTGGAGCCTCTTTGACGCCTGTCGCCTGCCTGGAGCGGAACGACCGATAAGCCTTGTCGATCGAGCGATCCGCGCCGCCGGGCAAATAGAACCGGACGAAGCGTCCGTACCAGAGCGACGACTCACTCACTTGGTGGTTCCATGCATGCTTCATAGTGCGTGCGTCATGTCGTTTCGGTGATTCGGGATCGCGCCCGACGGACGTCCCGCGGGTCTCGCGCCCGGCTTGGGATTCTATTCGGCGGGACGCGGGCTTCCTCGAGCGGGTTCGATTTCTCCCGGCGGCCCTTCGTCGCCGTCGCCTCGATTGCGGGGGATCGCGGGTCGCTCGGCTTGCGCGTAATCCTCGCGATCGACGCCCTTGACGCACGGCTCGCGCCGATCGGACGTCCGGGCTAAGCTGCGGGTAACGCGATCCTGGACTTCAAGCGAGTCGCGCCTTTCGTACTCGCAAATTCCCTGACTCTACCGGATTGCAGGTTTGAGAGGCGCCAGGTGTCCGATCGCCCGCATCTCTGTCATCCTTCTTCTTGTCACAGGAGAGGATGCCAAGATGGACGTGCGACCGAACACCCGACTCGTGGATCGTGAACGAAAACCGGCCCCGCTGCAAGCTCCCCGCGGCGCCAAACAGATCGTCCTTCCCATGACGCGAGCGCTCCACGACGAGATTTGGCGCGACTCCCGCCGCGTCCGGGAGTTCGTCGACGGTCGGTTCCACGACGCGCCGGAGTTGTTCCCAGCCGGGTTCGACGCCGGATACCGCCTTCACGGCTTCGGCCGCCCGTCCCGCTAGCTTTTCGGCCTGAAGCTCCGCAAGATCGTCCTCGCCGACGGCCGCGTCTACAGCCTGCGACCCGGCGTCATCGCCGGTTACATAGTCGGCACGGCCGAGGAATTGGCCTTCCCCCTGTTGCTGGCGGCCCACGGCGTGCCGGCCTGGCTGCTGAAGACGGGCTTCGGACACAGCGAGATGTATTGGTATCGCGTCGTCGAACGGTTGGGGCGGAGCAGCCTGGTCGGCGCCACCGTCCGCGACCCGTCCCGACTGCCCGAGCACCTGGCCGCCGACGAACATCACGTCGATTGGGCCGGAGGCAAGGGCTACGTCGCGACCACCGTGGGCGGCGGCTGCGTTCTGGGCGTGGCCTTGGCGTCCGCGGCCGACGACGCCCACCTTCGCGAAGCCTACGGCGTCTTCGCCGCCGAGGCCCGCGGCGTCGATCCCGAATACGCCCCCGCGACCGTCAACGTCGACGGCTGGGCCTCGACCCGCAACGCCTTCCTGGCGTGGTTCCCCGCGATCGCGATCGTCCTCTGCTTCCTCCACGGCTTCCTCAAGGTCCGCGACCGCTGCCGCAAGGCCCGCGACCTCCACCGCCGGATTTGGGACGTCTATCGGGCCCCCTCCGCGGAGGAGTTCCGCCGCCTGATGGGGGAGTTCCAGGACTGGTGCGGCGCCCAGACCTGGACCGCCCCGGTACGCGAGATGTTGGGGAAGCTGTGGAACAAGAGGGACGCCTACGCGACGGCCTACGACCACCCGGGATGCCATCGCACCAGCAACGCGGTCGACCGGCCGATGAACCGGCTGTGTCGATTGATGTACGCGGGCCGGGGCCTGCACGGTCATCAGGGCTCGTCCGAGTTGCGGTTGAGGGGTTGGGCCTTGTTGCAGAACTTCCGGCCCTACGCGCCTCGCGGCAGGAAGGTCCGGAAGTTCCAGAGCCCGGCCCATCGGCTCAACGACAAACGCTACCACGAGGACTGGTTCCTCAACCTGACGGCGTCAACATCGCTGTTGGGCCTCGGAAACCCCAAACCTGCAATCCGGTAGAGTCAGCAAATTCCAAATTCCGGAAGTCGGCGTAGTCGACGCAGACCGTGACGCATTCGATCGGCGACAGGAAGCCACGCTGGCGCGATGGTTCCAAACACGATGCGGATTCCCATTTTTGATCCGATTCAATCAACCCTGGCGGACGCGCGTTCATCCGCGACTCGCGACGACCCCCAAGGATCGCCAGGATTCGCCAGGATGGGCCGTTGCGCGTCCGGACGCGGAAACATACCACCCGACCCCCGGGGACGCGTCCCGGGGCGGGCCAGCGGCCTTCTCGAAGGCCCCGGACGACCTCGACGGGGGGCGAAAGCCCCTCTTGCCTCTTCCAGACCCCCAGCAAGTTCCAAGACCGCGTCGCCGCAATCCCCGTTCAATGCCCAAACGCCGAAACCCTTTGCCTTGCCGCGCGGGCTCGCGTCGCCCGTCCGCGTTTTTTGCACCGTAAGAATTGAATATCTGGTTCAAATACAAGCGCTGAGATTTTTGTTTTAGAAATACAATACAAATCCATTCGGAAGCGCGCGGGCGCGACGCGCGGACGCGCCCCCACGCGTGCGCGTCGGATTCGCGCTACCTTGAGCCGGGTAGCGCCGGCTGGCGGTTCACGAGCATTGGTCGAGGAAGAAGATCCATGCGTTGGACGCGGGTTCGAGGCGGAGGATCGCGTAGACGGGGAAGTCCGCCGCGACGGCTTCGTTGGCCTCGATCGCGGGGTTTGCGGATTCGGTTCCGGACCTCGCGCCGTCGGCCCACCCGCCGCCGGATTCGGGGTACTGCTCGGTCCAGTCGTAGTTGTTCCCGGCGTTCTTGGCCGTGATCTTGGCGTAGCACCACTCCTCGGACGGGACGAAGAGGTATTGGCCGCTCGCCAGGGCGTATCCGGAAGCGCCGTCGACCGCGAGGTTCGCCGCGTTGTTGACCGCGTCGACGATCTTGTTCTGGTGCGACGCGCGGTACGGGTCGCCCTTAGAAACCTTTTTGAGCGATGGTCCACTCTTCACGGCGCGGCCTCCGTGCGTCTCTTCACGGCGCGGCCCGTGACAAGGCCGGGATCGAACGGCGTCCGGCCTTCGGGCGAGGCCCGGCGACGGGGCCGACGCCTGAGCCCAAGCCCAAGCCGGAGTTGGCCCGTGGAAGGTACGCGCCGAGTTCCCACGCCCAATTCCCAATAGGGCGGTCTTTGATTCCCTCCGACGAACCGGCAAGGAGCCGGCAAGGTGAAGTCGACGATCCATCTATCGGCTGAGGCCTCACAACGTCTTTCGGTCCATTGCGCGATGCTCTCAATGGACCGCTCTGAACTGGTCGAGTCGTTGATCCAGGCTCATTGCCGCCGGTTCGTCGTCAGCGACCGAGGAGGCGCATCGGAGGAGGTTGGGGGAGAGACCTCATAGGGCAGGGCAGAAGGGAGGCTTGGTGGGCGGACCTTGGCACCGCACAACTTCCGTCTTGGTCCGCGATTCGGAGGCGTCCGCGATGGGAGTTCTTGACTGGGATAGGCTGGAGCTGGATCGCGGGATCCTCGTCGAGTCCGCCGAGAGCGACGGGCGGGTGGTCCTCTGGGTGCCTCTGGAGTGTGAGCGGGGGTTCCAGTATTGGGACCGCGTGGCCACGGCGCGTCGGGGTGAGGTGCGGGTGCGGGACGGGGTCCGCTGGACGTCGGCGACGGCGACGCGGGCGCGACGGCGGACGTCGGCTGGGGCGTTGGCCCGTCTGGTCGCGAAGCTGGCGGGGGGCGGGGCGGACGCGGGCTGGGCGATGCCGGACGGGGGGACGGCCGAGCGTTGCGGCGAGCGGCGGGTCGATCTGGCGCTGGCCTGGGTGGAAGACGGCGGATCGCTCGACGAAGAGCGGATGCATGGGCTTTGGCCGGGCAATGTCCGGCTCCGGCGGCTGGGCGGGAGGCTCGTCCTGGCGTCGGGAGTGGGGCCGGCGGCGGACGCCGAGGGCGTCGCTGAGGCCGAGGACCCGGCGGCGACGGCCGCCCGGCTCCTGGAATCCGCCCGCTCGTCCGGAGATCGGCGCGGTGAGGCGACGGCGCTGGCCGACCTGGCGATGCTTTGGGCGAAGGACGGCCGGTCCGAGGCGGCTTTAACACCGCTTCATGAGGCCTTGGCGTTGCATCGCGCCCTGGGAGACTGCGGGGGTGAGGCCGACGTCCTGGTCGACCTGGGCCGCGTCCTGGAATCCCTGGGCCGGGCGCGGGAGTCGGGGAGAGCCCTGGAGGCGGCGTCCGCCTTGGCCGACGGGCTGGGCGACCCGTTCGCGAGGAAGGCGGTCCTCGAACGCCTGGGCGAGGCGCTCGCGAGGTCGGGCGACCCGGCCGGCGCGGCGGCGGTCCTGGGCCGGGCGCGGGAGTCGGCCCGGGCGGCGGGCGACCGCAGGCACGAGGCGCGGCTGCTCTGGCTGCAGGCGGCCGCATGGGCCGAGGCGGACCGTCCCGACCTCGCCCTGGCGGGGGCCGAGGAGTCGGCGGCCATCCTGCGGTCGTCGAACGCGCCGGAGGCGGACTGGTACGAGGCGCAGCTGCGTCGGTACCACCCGGACGCCTTCGCGTCGGCCCTCTCGGCCGGGCCGATCGACGCGGGCGTCGCGACGAACCCGGCCGCGCCCCCTCCGCAAGCCGTGAAGGGCGTCGGAATTCTCCGCATGGCCCTGACGGCGACGCGGGCGATGGCGACGTTCCTGGGCTCCGGCATGCGGACGACGACGGCCGAGGCGCGTCGGGACCGCCTCGCCGCGTGCCGGGCCTGCGTCCATCACACGGGCCTCCGGTGCCGGATCTGCGGCTGCTTCACGACGGCGAAGGCCGCGATGCCCCACGAGCACTGCCCGATCGGCCGTTGGTGATCGTGCATGGATCGACCGCGGGATCGGCTCAGCCGACTTCGTTGCAGCCGTGCGTGGTCGGCCAAACCAAAAACAAAGTCTGACCTTGCGCCAAGAAGCTCGGGAGAGGAGG
>ERZ778018.1569-NODE-1569-length-17819-cov-11.131333_pt1 | contig 17819 bp, 12 predicted proteins | sample MGYA00375748_ERZ778018 | MGnify/ENA primary metagenome ERZ778018 (study PRJEB29350, sample SAMN05509839) | bioreactor metagenome | biome: bioreactor; material: wastewater | place: South Africa: University of Cape Town | collected 2014-04-22 ... | reverse complement strand
TGCCCCCCCCCCTCCGCCCCTCGCCCCCCTTTCTTTCGATCGCCGCGATTCCGGCGGTTTTTCGGGTTGCAACGCTTCTTTCGCTGATCGCGGGCCGGTTTGGCGGCCGATGCTGAATCCGAGAAAAGATCCGCGCGCGCCGGTCGTCACTCCGGAGCGGATCTTGCCGAGCGTTTCGATTCATCGCGACGCGCCGGGCGCGCCGATATTAAGGATCGCCGGGCGCCTCGGCCTCGGTTCAGGACGGACGAGTCCAGCGTTAGGAGAACATGGAATGTCTCAGCCATCCCGACCGCGGGCGCGGCGTCGACCCCGCAACATCCATCTCGAGGGTCCGGTCGCGCTGGAGCGCCGCGAGCTTCTCGCCCCCGTGATGGCGGTCTTCCCGCTGCAGGCGACCTTCACCGCGGCCGACACCCCCACCAACGCGAACCTCGGGAGCGTGGTGGTCTCGACGAACACGTCGGGGACGACCGGCGGCAACACCACGACGGGCAACGTCTCCTCGGCCGCGCCGATCACCTCGATCTCGGAAATGACGCCGCTGGAGTCCTTCGGCGGCGACATGGTGCGGATCCAGGCCGGCCCCGGCGGGGTCTTCGGCAACGTCCTGTACGCGATCTCGCGAGGCGCGGGGGACAACGCCGCCGCCGTCGACCGTCCCGGCGTGATCTACCGGGTCGATCCGGCCACCGGCAAGGCCAGCGTGTTCTTCGACCTCAACACGGTGATGAACCAGCTCTCGGCGAACCCGTTGAACGTCGACGGCAAGAACCCGGCGGCGGCCTCGCTGGGAGGGGTCTCCGGGGACGCCACCGACCCCACCGGCTTCACCAACTGGTACGACATCGCCTTCGATCCCGAGGGTTACATCGACGGCGCGCCGTCGATGCTGGTCTCGGTGGCCGATCGCACCGACCCGTCGAAGAACGCCATCTACCGGATCGCCCCCGACGGGACGTTCCTGGGCGCCTACGTCACGCTCACCGACGGCCAGGCGGCGACCAAGTTCAACATGAACCCGACCGCGGTGGCGGTTCCCGGCCCGGAGATGCAGCAGTACCTCAAGGGCGTGCTCGCCGGCAGCGGCGTGAGCACCACCGCCGGGACGATGGCGGCCCTGTTCTTCAACGCCAACCAGTACTCCCCCGGCCAGGTCATCAGCAACGCCGCGAACCTGCCCAAGGGGGTCGCGCAGACCGGGCTGACGCTGGGCCCGATCGCCGGGATCACCGCGGCGAACATCGATTACGCCTCGCCGGCCTATTCGGTCTTCACCGACTTCGGCACGCCCGGCCTGCCGTACAACCCGGAGGCCGGCGGGATCCCGGCCGTGCCCGGCGTCAGCGGCGTGCAAGGATCCAACGGCGGCCTGCTGATCGGCTCCGTGACCACCACCGACGCCACCACGGATACCACGATCACTCCGGACACCACCCCGCTGGTCGCGACGCCCTTCCGACGCTTCCAGGACGTCGCGTTCGATCAGTACGGCTACTTCTCCCAATCCGTGCCGCTGAACGTCCCCACCTCGACCGACAACACCGGCGGGACCACGGGCGGCGCCGGCCTGGCCGCCGTCACCGTGGCGGGCCAGCCGACCTACGCCGGCAATCTGTTCGTCAGCGACCTGGCGAGCGGCCTGGCGGTCCAGGTGACCTCGATCGAGGACGAGGCCGCGGGGATTCCGGCCGGCGTGATCGTCAACGTCCCCGTCCAGGGGAGCGGGGCGATCGGGATCCAACTGGCCAACCCCGGCCAGCCCTACGACGCCGTGACCAACCCGCTGGTGCCGATCGTCAGCGGCGGGAACACCACCGGCGGCTCGAACGTCGGCGGCCGAATCATCCGGATCACGCCCACCGGCCAGGTGAACACCTTCGCCTACGGCTTCAACACCTCCGGGGCGCAGGGCTCGACCAGCTTCATGGATTCGACCCTGAGCGTCACGTTCTCGGCCGACGGCACCACGATGTACGCCTCCGACGGCGACGGCGTCTGGCAGTTCAAGACCACCGCCAGCCTCGCCGGCTCGACCTCCGGCACGATCGTCGGGCTCAACGACCTACGGACCCTGGGCGTCCCCTACGACGGCAACGGCAGCGCCGTGGCCGTGATGGACACGGGCGTCGACGCGCTCTCCTCGCCGTTCCGCGGCCGGGTCGCGGCCGGCAAGAACCTGTACACCAACGGCAACGGCAACCTGGACCTCGCCCCGATCAACCTCGGCACCTCCGGCGGGACGACCGGCGGCACCACCGGCGGCACGACCGGCGGCGGCACGACCGGCGGCGGCACGGTCCTGGTGAACACGATCGACGGCCACGGCACGCCGGTGGCCGGCGTGGTCGCCCAGTTCGTGCCGCAGGCCACCATCGACCCCATCGCGATCTTCTCGCCGTTCCAACCGGGCAGGAGCCTGACCACCAGCGGGACGACCGGCGGCACCGGCGGCACCGGCGGCACCGGCGGCACCGGCGGGAACACCACGACCCTTCAGAGCGCCACCAACGCGCTGACGTCCACCAACGCCGTGTACAGCGGGTTGCAGTACGTCGCGCAGAACCCGTACGTCAACGATCCGGTGCGGCCGGGGAGGGTTTCGCGGGTCATCGCGACCACCATGGCCTTCGGCACGCAGCAGACCTGGCCCACCGAGGGCGCGGCGTTCAAGAACTACCCCCAGATCGTCATCGCGCTGAAGCTTCAGCTTAAGAAGTTCCGCTCGCTGGGGATCGCGCCGATCGCCGCGGCCGGCCAGTTCGGCTCGCCCCTGGGCATGGGCTCCGGCGGCGGAACGACCGGCGGGACCACCGGCGGGACCACCGGCGGCACGACCGGCGGCGGCACCAACAGCGGCCAGACCAACCTGGTGCGCAGCAACGCCGACAGTTCCTCGGCCGGCGACAGCGACGGCATGTCGCTGCCGGCGGTCCTGTCCGAGACGATCTCGGTGACGGGCACCTATCCGTTCCCCTACGTCGAGGATCCCTCGACCAGCCCGGTCACGCCCCCGATCGGCGTGTTGGGCTCGGGGAGCGCCAATCCGCCGGGTCCGGTCCTGGTGTTCCAGGACCAGATCTCCATCGGTGGCACGGCCAGCACCACCGGCGGCGGCACCGGCACCGGGGGCACCACCGGCGGGACCACCACCGGCGGCGGCGTCGCGCAGAACGTCACCACCTTCGCGGCGGGCGACTTCACCATCTGGGCCGACCGGATCCCGGCGTCCGTCAACCGGGGAATGACGACCGACTTCGCCGCGCCGGCGATCGACGTGCCGACCTTCCGTCGCCGCGGGATCGAGGTGACGACCACCACCGGCGGCACCGGCGGCACCGGCCCCACCGGCGGCGCCAACGCGGATCCCAGCAACCGCCTGACCTTCAGCCAGGTCGGGACCTCGATGTCCACGGGCATCCTCACCGGCGCCTACGCGATGGTGTCGTCGGCCCTGAACTACTGGACCAACCTGGACCTCTCCAACGGCGTGACTTCCGACGCCTACCTGACGACCCCCGTCGGCGTCCGCGCCCTCGACTTCGGCCCCCACGGCGTCGGCGACCTCTCGGCGTTCAACAACCCCGACGGCATCAACGGCATCCTGGCCTGGACCGCCGTGCCGGTCTTCGACGTCAACGACGGCGGCAGCGTCGCCACTCCCGCCCTGATCTCCTCCACCGACAAGCAGAACAAGTTCGTCGGCGCCAACGAGCCCCCGGCCTACGCCCGGGTCTCGGTCGACAACGCCATCGCCGCCATCGAGGGGACTCAGGCCCTCAACTACCTCATCAGCCACGGCGTCCTGCCGATCATCGACTCCAACAGCGACGGCCTGATCACCTCCCAGGAAGTCCAGGACTTCGTCGACACCGCCGCCGTCAAGGGGATGCCCGAGGCCGGCGCCATGGCCCGATTCCTCGGCGGCACGGCCAGCACCGCCATCCCCGAGACCGGCCTCAACAACACCTCGTTCTTCGAGAACCCCGACCAGCCCGGCGCGCTCCAGCGACGGTTCAACTTCTTCGACTACGCCGCCAACGGCGAACTCAAGGGCGCCGTCAGCATCGACTCGCTGAGGATGCTCGCCGGCGTCCTGCTCCCCAAGCCCGACGACTACGTGGTCACCGACCGGACGCGGGCGTCGGCCAACGGCTTCCTGCTCGACCCGGACGCCCAACGCAACACCACCGCCCTGCAACACAAGCTGCCGCGGTTCATCCAGGTCCCCCCCGCGCTCATGTTCAAGTTCCGCGGCATGAACCCGGCCAAGTTCCGGATCAACCGCAACGAGGCCCCGGGGACCTACCTGCCGGCCTACAGCCTGCTCGACTACGTGCCCGTCCAGCAGAACGCCGGCCAGATCGTCAACCAGTCGAACCCCGACGCCGTGGACGCCTCGACGACGCCGACCGTCCTGCCCCAGACGACGCAGGACCTGGCCAGCCAGGACCAGCCCAAGACGTCCCTGGGCGCGGCGACCCCGAGCGCGACCGACGGCTCGACCGCCACCGCCACGACCCCCGCCGCCACGACCACCTCGCCGGCCGCGGTCTCGACCGAGGCGCCGACCACGCCGGACGCGACGACCACCGTGATGACCCCCGAGGCCGCCGCCGCCTTGGCCGCCGCCCAACAGCAGGCCGCCCAGACGCCGCAGTACACGGCGTACCAGGCGGGCAACACCGCGGTGGACAGCAGCAACATGTTCTCGAAGCTCTGGGACCAGATCAAGCGGCCGTTCACCTGATCGCCCGCTTCGACTCGTCCCGAACCGGCGCGACCGTCCGGCCCCGATCCCTCCTGGGGATCGGGGCCGGACGTTTTCTCGCGCGCCGGGATCAGCCGTAAAGCGGCCCCAGGGCCGCGCAGGCGCGGTAATCGGCCGATTGCGGATCGAGCGCCCCGAAAAGGCCCCAGGCGCTGGGTCGGAAGAGCTTCTCGGCCGGGACGTTGTGCATGGCCACGGGGATCCGCAGCATCGACGCCAGCGTGATCAGGTCGGCCCCGACGTGGCCGTAACTGATCGCGCCGTGGTTGGCGCTCCAGTTGGCCATCACGGAGTAGACGTCCGCGAACGGGCCCTCGCCGGTGAGGTTGGGGACGAACCAGGTCGTCGGCCAGGTGGGGTTGGTGCGCTCGTTGAGGACGTCGTGGACCTCCGGGGGAAGATCGATCGACCATCCCTCGGCGATCTGGAGGACCGGCCCCAGACCTTGCGCCAGGCTGAGGCGGTTCATGGTCAGGGGCATCCCACCCCGGGAGAGATAGCACGACGAGTAGCCGCCGCCGCGGAAGTACTCGGTGATCGCGGGCGGCCAGTCGGTCGCCTTCAGACAGGCGTCGACCTCCGCGGGCTCGATCTCCCAGAACGGCTTCATCGCCGGCTCGCCGTCGCGGGTCTGGCGGCCGGTCCCGTCGAGGGTCGCGGCCCCCGAATTGATCAGGTGGATGAAGCCGCCGGCCCCCCTCCCCTCCAGGGTCGCGCCGGTGACGCGGCGAACGGCCTCGGGACTCCAGTAGGTGCGGACGTCGGCGAAAATCTGCGCCGTGTTGGTCAAGAGATGGTTCAGGAGCATGCCGACGCCGTTGAGGCAGTCGTTCTCGGTGGCGAACATGAACGGCGGCCGGACCCCGTTCCAGTCGAACGAGGAGGTGAGGATCGCCTCGGCGAAGTCGCCGTTGGGGGAGTGGTCGGTCCAGGCGCGCTGGCCCTGGAAGCCGCCGGCGATGGCGTTGCGGCCCAGGGCCTCCTCGCCGAAGCCCAGCTCGGCCAGCCGGGGGTTGCCGATCATCAGGTCGCGGAAGATCATCGTCATCTTCACGACCGTCCGCCAGTCCTCCGCCTTGGCCTGGGCCGACTTCCGCGACCCTTCGGGGTTGTAGTCCCTCCCCTCCGGGCAGTTCTTCTTGACCCAGGCCAGGGCGCGCTCGAACTCGTCGGGGTCGAAGATCTCCTCCTCGATCCGGCGGGACACCTCGCTCATGTCGACGCACTCGACCCGCATCCCCAGGTGACGTTCGAAGAGGGGCTGGTCGACGATCGAGCCCGCGATCCCCATCGAGACGCCGCCGAGCGACAGGTACGACTTGCCCCGCATCGTGGCGACGGCCAGCCCGGCGCGGGCGAACCGCAACAGCTTCTCCTGGACGTCCTCGGGGATGGAGGAGTCGCCGGCGTCCTGGACGTCGCGGCCGTAGATGCCGAAGGCGGGCAGGCCCTTCTGGTTGTGCGCGGCGAGGACCGCGGCCAGATAGACCGCGCCCGGGCGCTCGGTGCCGTTGAAGCCCCAGACGGCCTTGGGGGTGAGGGGGTCCATGTCCATCGTCTCGCTGCCGTAGCACCAGCAGGGGGTGACGGTCAGCGAGACGCCCACGCCCTCGCGGGCGAACTTGTCGGCGCAGGCGGCGGCCTCGGCGACGCCGCCGATGCAGGAGTCGGCCACGACGCACTCGACCGACTCGCCGTTGGGATGCCTGAGGTTCTCGGTCAGGAACCGCGCCGCGCTGTGGGCCATGGCCATGACCTGCGCTTCCAGCGACTCCCGCACTCCGCGGCGGCGGCCGTCGATCGCCGGCCGCACGCCGATCTTGGGGAGACGACCGATCCAAGGGTTCTTCACGCTCGCGCTCATGTCCGGCTTCCTCGAGACGTCGGGGCCCACGCCGCGATCGTCCGGCCGGATCGCGCGCGTCGACTCTCCACACATCCCTTGTACAGCCGGCCGCCGAGTCGAGGAATGCCCCGGCGGCGCGGCGCGGGCGATTCCACCTCGCCGGGCGTCGCGGAGGGATCCGGAATGGATGCCAAATCGGAATGATACTTGACCCGCCTCTTCGCTGGTCGTCTCCCGGACCTTTCCGCTCCGCTCCTGGAACGCCCCGCGGTCGTTTGACAATCCGGAGAGCAGCCCCTACGATCCAACGATGCCTGAAAGCAACGCGGCATTTTCGTCGCGGCGAAAACACGATGAGCATGTCGTCAAAAACGAACATGGGATTTCGAGGGCCGCTGGCGAATCAAGCAGCAACGCTTAAGGATCGGCATCAACGACACCAAATTGTAATCACACGAAGGGCTGTTCATGTTGCGTACTGCTTCGGCGACCATCGCCTTCATCCTCCTGGGAACGTCCCTGGCGACCGCGGGCGTCCTCACTCAGACCACGACGTTCGACCTTCAGGATCCCGTCTTCAACGGAGCGGCGGCCGCCTCGGCGCTCGACCAGTTCGATCCGACCCTCGGCGTGCTGACCTCGGTCCAGATCACCCTCAACGCCCAGCAGACGTCGAACTACATCCTGAAGAACACCCAGTCCTTCAACATCGACGCCTCGCTCGTCACGACGGTCGTCTTCGACCTCGCAAGTAGCGCCGCCGCGATCACCTCCGTGCTCCAGCCCGACGGCTTCTCCAACGGCGGCCCCTTCAATCTCATCACGGAGGCGCGCAACCCGATCCAGACGTTGACGCCGGGGCAGTCCGCCTCCTTCGGGCCGCTGAACGATCAAGCCACGGGGACCGTGACCATCACCACCCCCGCCGACCTGGCCCTCTTCATCGGGACCGGCGCCCTGGACTTCCTGCTCCAGTCCACGGCCTTCGACCAGTCCGGCAACACCCTTTCCGGGATCCTCCAACGCGACTTGTCGACGCAAACCGGCGGCGCCCTGACCCTGACTTACAATTACACGGTCCCCGAGCCGGCGTCGGTCGTCATGCTGGGCCTGGCCGTCGGCGCCCTCGGGGTCCGCGTTCGACGCCGCGAGGCGCGCGGCTGACCGAGGCGCGCGACGAAGGATCGGCGTCGGTTCATCTCCCGTTCCCGACGGAAGCCGACGCCACCCCGCCAGGCAAATTGCCGGGCCTCCGGTCACATAATGAAAAACCGGCCGCTGAACGAGACTTCCGCGACCGCCTCTCCCTCGGTCGTGAAAGCCCCGATCGGCGGGCCGGTCTGGTCGGACGCTCGACGGGCCCGGAGGGCCTGGAGCGAGTCAAGGAACCGGAGACGATTCGACGCGCCGCGGCCGCCTCTCCCTCGACCGCGACGCGCCTCCTCGTTCCCTCGGTGGAACCAACCGATCGCGGAGCCGATCCGCCGCGGCCGCCTCTCCCTCGGCGACGACGAACCGTCTCCACGAACCGGTTGACTTCGGTCGGGCTCGACGTCTCCCCGCCTTTGGGGCCGGTCGGGGTTCGGAGCCGCGACATCGTGATTCAGGATAAATCCCGGTCCCGCGAACGTTCACCGTGCGCGGGTCGCGGGCGTCGAGCCCGCTTTTGATCTTCGTCACGCGATCGTCTTCGCTTCGACGCTCGCCCCCTAAAGCAAGAGGAATGCCGAAACCGCGGCTGGCCGCCGATTTCGAGGTCGCTGCGCCGCGCGCCTTTCCCTTACCTTTATATTTTTCAATCCATTGCGTCGCCGGAAAAAATCGACGTCGAAGCCAAGTCGGCGCGGTCGCGCGATCGGTACTTATAATCCAAGGGCGGGCGACGACCCGCAATGCCCTCGAATCAGGCGGGCGTCGCCAGAAAAACAGGCACGCCCCGACGGGTGGCCTTCGATTCGATCGGAAGGACGGTCTTCACCATGACGGTCGTGAGTTCGTCGGCGACGTCCCGAGTCCTCGCCACGCTTCACTCGGCGCTGGCGGCGTGGCGGGAGGGCGACCCGGCCCCGCTGGAGGAGTGGTCGGCGCGGGAGTTGGACGAGGCCGGCGCGCCGGTCGAGTCGCCGTTACGCGAATGGGCCCAGGCGTTGGAGGCGTTGGCGGAAACCGCGCGCGGTCGTTCCGGCGGGCGGGAAACCGACGGGAAGGTCCTCGACTTCGTTCGGATGCTTCTGCGGTTCTCCCGTCCCGACGGCGCGACCGCGACCGCGAGCGACGCGCCGGGCCGCCCTCGCGAGTTCTGGAGGAAGGTCCGGACGGCCTTCCCGGCGGACGACGTCGACCGGGCGCTCGACTGGTGGTTCCCAAGGCGAGGCGTCGCCGACGCCGCGACGCCCCCTCCTCCGGCTTCCTGGTCGGCCTCGGATCGCGTCCTGGGAGTGCTTCGAGCCGACTGGACCAAGCGCGGCGACGTCTTGGCCTTCGACCAAAGGACGGGGGCCGACGCCCTCCTGGAGCTTTTCGGCCGAGGCGTCTCCTGGCTGGGTCCGCGCTGGTCGACGTCCGGCGAGGAGATCGAGGCCCCCGCGCGCGTGACGGCCCTGGAGTCCGGTCCCAACGCCGGGGCCGCCGAATGGACGTTCCGCGCGGGGGGTCGTGAAATCACGCGGCTGGCCGTGACGCTTCACGGTCGTCGCCTGGCCCTGCTGGCCGATTTGCACGCCGAGGGCGACGTCGTCGCGGCCCTGGACGTCCCCGCCGGGCTGTCTTATCAACCCTTGGCGGCCCCCGGCGCGGCGACGCTCAAGCCGGACAAGTCGGGGAAGTCGGCCCAGGCGGTCCTCATCGCGCCCGGCGAGGCCCGCTTCGACGCGGCGTCGCGGCGGCTCCAGTTGCGTTCGACCGCGGGCGGCCGATGGCTCCCCCTGCTCGTCTCGTGGGACCACGCCCGGCATCGCAGGCCGTTGACATGGGTCGAGCTGACCGTCGCCGAGGACGGGAGGCGATGCCCGCGCGACGTCGCCTGGGCCGCGCGGGCGAGTTGGGGGCGGAGCGAGACTTTCGTCTTCTATCGAAGCCTGGGCCGGTCGGCGCGAAGGTCGTTCCTGGGATGCTCGACGACCGCCCGTTTGCTCGTCGGCCGATTCACCCCCGAGGGGGACGTCGAGCCGATCGTGACGCTCGAATGAACCGTCTCAGGGGGCCGGGCGTTTGGGTCGTGAGAGGACCATCGTCAAGGAGAGCGCGACGTAGACCACGACGACCACGGCGGTCAACATGCCGGTGTGGAAGTGGCCCGCGGCCAGTCCGGGGCCGCCAGCACCGCGACGGAGCAAAAGGCCCATCACGGCCTGGGCGACGATCAGGCCCGCGGCCAGGATTCCGGTTATGATTGTGAGCGGCTTCATCGAGCGGCGTCGCCTCGGTTTCCAAACTCCAGGGCCGACGGCGCCGACGGCCTCCCTCGAAGTCTCCAACGAGGATACCCCACGCGACGTCCCGCGTCATCCCTCATGAACAGCGCCCGCATTCACGACAACCTTCGTTCCGTCCGCGAGCGGATCGCCGCGGCCGCCGCGCGCTCGGGTCGGGATCCCTCGGCCGTCTCGCTGGTGGCCGTCACCAAGAGGCGGCCCGTCGAGCAGGTCCGCGCGCTGATCGAAGCCGGCGCGGTCGACCTGGGGGAGAACTACCCGCAAGAGCTCTGGGGGAAGGTCGCCGCCCTGGCCGATTCGCCCGCGATCCGCTGGCACTTGATCGGCCACCTTCAGGGGAACAAGGCCGGGCGGACCTTGCCGATGGTCCGGATGATCCACGCCGTCGACTCGCTGAAGCTGCTGCGCGCCCTGGACGGGCTCGCCGACGACGTCGTCGAGCCCCCCGAGGTCTGCCTCCAGGTGAACACCTCCGGCGAGGAGGCCAAGCACGGCTGGAGGGACGACGCGATCCTGGAAGACGCCGAGGCGATCGCGGCTTGCGCGCGGATTCCGGTGGTCGGGCTGATGACGATGGCCGCCCGGGGGACCGACGCCGAGACCGCCCGCCCCTCGTTCGCCCGGCTTCGCGCGATCCGCGACGAACTCCGCCTTCGAACCGGTCTGGCGCTGCCGCGTCTGTCGATGGGGATGTCGCACGACTTCGAGGCGGCCGTCGCGGAGGGGGCGACGCTGGTTCGGGTCGGCTCGGCCCTCTTCGAGGGGGTCGAGCCGTGATCGAGCTGACGCCGAGCAAGGAAGGCGTCCTCCTGAACGTCCACGCCCAGCCCGGCGCGCGTCGGGCCGGCGTCCAGGGCGAGCGCGACGGCGCCCTGCGGGTCGCCGTCCACGCCCCGCCGGAGAAGGGGAAGGCCAACGCCGCCATCGTCGCGGTCCTGGCCGACGCCCTGAACCTCAAGCCCGCTGCAATCGCCCTGGTCGCCGGCGGAGGCTCGCGCCGCAAGCGCGTGCTGCTCGCCGGGCTGACCCCCGACGACGCCGCGCGTCGGATCGCCGCGGCGCTGGTCGCGGCCGGGTCGGCGGCGCGCCTGCGGCGGCCCGGCTAGGAAGTCGGCGCGGTCGACACTATACTACAAAGAACGTCGCGATCCCGCGTCGCGGGATTTCAGCCCGTTTCCGATCCGGCGGAGGACCCCGAATCATGGCGTCGAGCCTCCTCGGCGTTGTTCCGCTGCTCGCGGCGATCCTGGCGAGCCCCTGTCCGACCGGCCCCGTCGACTGGTCCCGCGACGGTCGTTGGATCGCCTGGACCGGCGTCGAGTCGACCGCCGCCCCCGCCCTGTCCGAGGGCTGGCTGCTCTCGCCGAGGGGAAGCGGGCCCGCCGTCGCCGCCGCGCGCGAGGTCCATCGCGTCTGGGCGACCCGGTTCCCCTCGTTGGAATCGGTCCTGATCGAGGAGTCGGAGCATCCCCTCTCCTCGCCCCGCTGGTCGCCGGACGGGCGGACGATGGTCTACGGGCGGTTCGTCGCCTCGGACCCCGAATCTCGCGACGTCCAGTCGGGGCGGTTCGAGGTCGTGGTCCGCTCCGGGCTGGATCGGGAGCGGGTCGTGGTGATCGATCCGGATTTGCGGCTGGACGCGGGGGAGCGCGCCGCGCTCCCCGGCCTGCGGCCGGAGCCGAGTCCCGACGGCAAGCGGATCGCGGTCCCGCGGCCGGGGGCGGCCGGCGGGTTGTGGCTGGCCCGGTTGGACGATTCGGGCGCGGCGACGACGACGATCGAGAACGCCGTCGCGCCGGCGTGGTCGCCCGACGGTCGTCGGCTGGCTTATTTCAACGTCGTCCGATTCGGGCCGACGGCCGCGACCTCGATCGCGCTCCAGGTCACCCCGCCGGGCGACCGGGTCGTCCGATTCCCGGGCGTCCCGGGCGCGCTGACGGCCGACTTCCTCGCCTGGGCGCAGGACGGGCGATCGCTCCTGGCGATCACCGGGCCCGCGCGGGGGTCGTTGCGCAACGCGCAGTTGAACCTGGTGCGGATCGGGCTCGACGGCGCGCTGGTGGATCGGCCGTCGAACCTGGAGTCCTCGCCGCCGATCAACGCGGCGCGGGCGCTTCGAGGGCCCGGCGGGCTCGTCCCCAACGAGAAGCCGGTCTCGCTCCGCGCCGAATTGACGATGGACGCGAACCAGGAGGAAGGCGTCTGCCTGGTGGAGACCGACGGCCGCGAGCAGGTGTTCCGCTGGGGCAACCTCTTGAACCAGAACACGTTCAAGCGGTTCCACCCGCTCGACCCCTTGATGCGCCTCGACGCGCCGGCGCTCGCGCCCGACGGCCGGGTCGCGGCGTTCCGGGTCGACGACGGCACCGGCGCGGGCTTGCTGGCCCTGGTCGATCTCGAAACCGAGGCGCTCTCCCTGATCGCCCCCGACGAGGCGACCCGGCGGCGCTGGCTGGACCGGCTGGCCGCCTGCGCCCTGGCTCGGATCCTGGAATGGGCGCCGGACGGCGAGGCCGCCCCGGCGCGGCCGACGGTCCTGCCGGTCATGACCGAGTTGAACGGGCCCGAGCCCAGGCGCTTCGCCCTCGGCCGTCTGGCCCGGTTCGCGACGTCGCTGCTGGGAGGGCCCGACGCCGAGGGGGCCGACGGCCTCGACGAGTTCCGGCTCTTCTTCGCGTACCTGAACCAGGATTATGAGACCGCGGCCCGTCGCCTCGACGCCGTGGAGGCCGCGGCCGACGATCCCCGATCGCGACTGCGATGGCTCGGGCTTCGCGCCCAGATCCTGCTGGAACGGGGCCGCGTCGAGAACGCGCGGGGGATCGTCGACTACCTCGCCCGGCAGACGCGGGCGACGACGCTGTCGATCGAGCAATCGGCCGACGGCTTCGCCATCGCCGGCGAGGTCCCTCCCGACACCGCCTGGGTCGACCGCCTCCGGAAAACCGCCGAGGACGCGGCCCTGCATAAAGCGACCGCCGGCGCGGTCGACGGCGACGACGGAACGGGGACCGTGGACGGGTTCGGCGGCCTGGACGGTTGGGATCAGGATCGAATGCCCAACGTCCCCTTCGCGCCGCCGCCGGGCGTCGACGGGGGCATCGCGCCGATCGCGCCCGACCAGTTCAATCCGCCGGTCCTCCAGCCCCCGCCGGGCGCCGCGATCCCCCAGGCCCGATACGCTCCCTTCCCGCCCCCGCCGCTTCGACCCGAAGCCGTTCCGCGGCCGTGAGTACGGCGGCGGGCTTAATTAACGTCGCTCGACGCCACCGAACCGCGAGCCGTGTCCCGTTCCGGGTGGCGCGTCCAGCGTACGGTCTGGGTGGCGTGGCCCGCCGAAGGCCGGCCACGGATCGGCGCGGCCCAGCGCCTCCCACGCCGGTTGGTGGCCAGGCCGCGCCAGGCCCCGCCACCGAGGGCTTCGGGATACTGGCGCGTCAAGGTTTACGTCGATCCATCGTGGCGCTCGGCGACGACGCTCCTTAAAACCCCGCCATCAGGACGAGCCGGGCGGCCTGGATCACGCTGCCTCGTTCCGCCGGCGTGACCGCGCCCCGCTCGGCGACGCCGTCGAGGGTCTTCAGGGTGTTGGAGATCATGAAGTCCTGAAACGCGCTGAGCTTCAGGGTCTCCTTGCTCGCCCGCAGCATGTTGAGGACGTCGCGAAGCGCCAGGGCCTCTTCGAGCGGGTTGTCCGGCCGGTCGTTCCAGCGGGGGAGCGAATCGGCGTCGGCGGCGCGGGCGACGACTTGGCAAACGATGCGGCTGATCTCCGTCGCCTTGGCGTAGTCGAGGGTCTCGGGCGCGTCGTCGGGCGAGTGGTAGAGGGGGTTCTCGCCGGTGCTGAAGAACAGGAAGGGGATTTTGCGATTGCGGAACGGGCCGTAGTCGCTGCGGTTGAGCAGCAGCAGGTCGGCGCCCAGGACGCCCATGCGCACGGGGCGGTTCGCGGCGGCCTCATGCAGCCAGGGCCGAAGCGCGGGGACGTGCTCGGTCCCCATGACAAAGAAGAAGTCGTCGCAGACGCCGGCGAACGAGCGGCCGATCATGTCGGCGGTGACGAACAGGTCGATCGAGTCGAGGTCGAACGGCGGGTGGGCGGTGAAGTGACGGGAGCCGTACAGGCCGGCCTCCTCCAGGTCGAAGGCCAGGAAGACGACCGAGCGGCGGGGCTTCTCGGTGCTGGCGGCGAGGCAGCGGGCGGTTTCGAGGGTCATGGCCACGCCCGAGGCGTTGTCGTCGGCGCCGGGGAAGAGGACGCCGCGGTGGACGCCCAGGTGGTCGTAATGGGCCGAAACGATGACGTGGCGCGCCGCGAGCGTCGGGTCGCCGCCGCGGAGGATCGCGCCGACGTTGCGGCCGATCGTCTCGACGGGGGGCGTGGGAGGGATCTCCTGGACGTAGCCACCGTCGAAGAGGGGTTCCAGGCCGAGCCGGCGGAACTCCGCCTCGATCAACTCCGCGGCCTTGCGACCCCCCTCCCCCGCCCTTCCCTCCAGCTCGGGCGCGGCCAGGGTCTTCACCCAGCGCTCCAGGTTCGGCCGTAGGGGTTCGTCGGCCCTCGCGACGCTGGCGAGCAGGGCCGCGGACGTCGCGACCGCGACGAGCCGTCGGATCGAGGCGACCGTCGCCGTGGGCGCGGCCCGGTGATTCTTCGTGGCTGGCATGACCGCTCCTGGGAGGGGAAAATCCGCGCTCCGATCCGCCGCGCGACGTTCGATCGCGTGGCATGTTGTTCCTGGTTCGGGTTGGATCCCTACACGGAGGTGGATCGTGTCGCGAGGTTCATGGATCACGGCGTTCGCGTTGGCCCTGGCGTTGACGCTGGGCGGGTCGGCGGGCGCGCAGGAATGGAACGATTACCTGCACTGGCCATACGTCCCCCCGCAGGTCCCGGGCAACGGGTTCGACTACAACGGCCTGTACGACGGCTGGTACAAGTATCCCCGCGAGCAGCGGATCGTGCCCCAGATCCAGGGGCCGTACTACCGCAACTTCTACGGCGGCTATCGGGTCTTCGGCCTCTTCCGGCACCCGCACGGCTGGCACGACTGGAACAAGAAGAAGTTCTACCAGGGCAACCACTTCGTCATGGACGTGTTCTGAGCCGCGCCCGCGCCATCGAAAATCAACGCGGGCGAGCATGCGTAATCCCTTCTCCCCTTGTGGGAGAAGGTGCCCCGGAGGGGCGGATGAGGGGGGACGCGACCGAAAGCCGTGGGGACACCCCTCATCCGGCCTTCGGCCACCTTCTCCCACAAGGCAAGATTATTCGTGGGACTCGTAAATCGTTATGGTGCCGGGTGTTGTCGCAAATCAGCCCAAGGCCGCCCTAAGTCATTGGACGGTTGGGTGATCGGACGAGGCATCCGGGATCGTTCTTGGACTTACGTCACTCACGAATAATCTTGCACAAGGGGAGAAGGGATGATCGCCGCCACTCATCCTCTCTAATAGACATCTCGGGATGCTCCCGAAGGCGAGCCGCCCCGCCTCCTTTTCCCGAAGGGGGCGCCGGGCGGCCTCGCCGTCGCGCGGCGGATTAGCCCAGGGCCAGGGCGATCTGGTAATACGCCTCGGCCGCCAGCGCGACCTGTTCGAGTTCGACCCATTCGTCCTTGGTGTGCGCCTGGGCGATGTCGCCGGGGCCCATGACGACCGCCGGGATGCCGACCTCCCCCAGCGGGCCGGCGTCGGTCCCGTAGGGGACGCCGATCAACTCCGGCTTTCTGCCGACGGCCGCGGCGACGGCCGCGACCAGCGGCTCCATCCAGGGGCCGATCGGGGTCTCCAGGGCGGGCATCCGGGTCCAGGGCGGGTCGAAGGCCACCCCCTCCAGGCCGCGCCGCGACTCCAGGAAGCGGCGGACGCGATCGACGGCCCCGTCGGGCGTCTCGCCGGGGATCAGCCGGCGGTCGATCTCGATCTCGCAGGAGTCCGGGACGACGTTGACGCTCCGTCCCCCCTCGATCCGACCGACCGACAGCGTGGGCGCGCCGAGCTTGGGATGGGGCGCGGAGGCCGCCAGTTCGTCGGCGTGCAAGGCCAGGGCCGAGACGACCTCCGCCATCCGGTAGACGGCGTTGACGCCCAGATGGGGCGTGGAGCTGTGGCAGGCCACCCCGTCGGTCCTGATCCTCCAGCGCACCGAGCCCTTGTGCCAGGGGACGACGTCGAGCTTGGTCGGTTCGGCGACGATCGCCAGGTCGATCCCCGTTTGGGTCCGGGCCAGCAGGCTCGACCCGACATGGGTGTATTCCTCGTCCACCGTGCAGGCCAGGACCACCGACGCCGCCCGCGCCGGCCGCTCCCTCCAGAGCCGACGGAACGCCAGGAGCATCGCCGCCATCCCCGCCTTTACGTCGCAGGAGCCGCGGCCGTACATGCGACCGTTCTCGACGTGGGGCTCGAACGGCGGGACGGTCATGCCGACGACCGGCACGGTGTCCTGGTGGGCGTCGAAGAGGAGGACGCGGGCGGAGGGGTCCGGCGCGTCGAACCGCGCCATGACGTTCGACCGCCCGGGGGCGGCCTCCTCGCGGACGACGGGAACGCCGGCGGCGCGCAGCCACGTCTCCAGGAAGGCCCCGACGCGGCCCTCGTAATACTCCGGGCCGCTCGCCGACGCCCCCATCGGGTTGACGCTGGGGATGGCGACGAGCTCGGCCAGGAGGCGGGTCGTCTCGTCCACGGTCGCAAGCCTCCATCGACGTCGAGGCGGGGCCTCGCGAGTCGGCTTATTTCGCTCGTTCCAGGTACTCGGCGGTGCGGGTGTCGATCCGGATCTTCTCGCCCGGCTTGACGAACGGCGGCACCTGGACCTTCAGACCGGTCTCCAACGTCGCCTCCTTGTACTGGTTGGTGGCCGTCGCTCCTTGCAGGGCCGGCGGGGTGTCGGTCACGGTCAGCTCGACCGAATCGGGGATCTCGATCGAGACCGCCTTGTCGTTGATGAACTTGACCATCACCTTGGTGTTGGGCAGCAGGTAGTCCATCGACGTGCCGATGATCTCCGGCGCGAAGTGGAGTTGGTCGTAGGTCTCCTGGTCCATGAAGACGTGCTCGTCGCCGGCGGAGTAGAGGTACTCGTAGGACTTGGTCTCGACGTAGGGGACCTCGATCTGGTCGACGGAGCGCAGGCGCTTGTCGATGAGCGTCCCGGTGTTCATGTTGCGGAGCTTGGTCTGGACCATCGCCCGCAGGTTGCCCGGGGTGTGGTGGGCGAAGTCGACCACGACGTAGTTCACGCCTTCCATCGTGATCACCATGCCGCGGCGGACGTCGTTCGCTTTGATCATCATGGCGGGTGTCGTCTCTCAAACAGGCGGCCGACGGTCGCGGCGGCTCCCTCGCTCCGCGCCGTCCTCGAGTCATCGTCCGGGGTGGCGCCGCGGCGCCGCGCGAGGAATTTCGACGTCGAATGTACTGGCCGCGCGTCGATTTGCCTAGTGCGGCCTTCACTTCCGGCGTCGACTCGCCGCGTGGCGGACCCTTCGAAGGCGGCCGGGAAACCGGACGCGAGGGAGGCCGGCGACGGAGTCATCGAGACGGGAACCTCCCCTCGACAATGAGGGCCTCGCGGGCCTCGATCATCATTGGATCGTTGATCGCCAGGACGTGGATCGTCGTCCGGCCGACGGAGCTTAAGCCGACGAGCCGGGCGCCTTGCCAGGCGAAGTGGTCCCGCCAACGATCTCGGCGAGGGTGGAAAAGTCTGACCGTCACGGATTTTGGGGGTGGTGGACATAACGGCCTTCCCCCCTCGCGG
>ERZ778018.1563-NODE-1563-length-17848-cov-6.098297_pt1 | contig 17848 bp, 15 predicted proteins | sample MGYA00375748_ERZ778018 | MGnify/ENA primary metagenome ERZ778018 (study PRJEB29350, sample SAMN05509839) | bioreactor metagenome | biome: bioreactor; material: wastewater | place: South Africa: University of Cape Town | collected 2014-04-22 ... | reverse complement strand
TGGCTCGGTTCAGAATAACGATTAGGATTGATCCTTTTCCATTACCTCGACGAAAGGCGTCCCGACCGGTTCGGGGCGCCTTTTTCGTTGCGGAATGCGCTCATCCTTCTTCGGTGAGCCACTTCGCCAGGGCATCCACGCCGGCCAGACCGTCCGGTATCGTAACGCGTTTTGTCGACACGATTTCCACCAGATCGGCAAGCATGTCGAAGCGGCGTTGCTGAAGCGGCAGGATGCCGGCGGTCGAGCCGCGCACGTTGTCGGCCGCAAGCGCTGCGAGCGCCTCGGCCGCCGCCACAGGCTCCATGGCGAACCGGTCCCCCCGTTGCAGCAGCAGCAGCCGGGAAACGGGTAATTCCCCGTCCTCCAGCACGATGCTGGAGCCGAGGCTCGCCCGCGGCACCACCTGCTCCCCTTCGCTGTTCCACCGGGGCGGCAGCATCAGCCATGGCAACAGGGCGGCCGTCCGGCGATGCACGTTGAGGGCGCGCGGCAGCGCCCACGCCACGATGCCGGCGTTTTCGCGCCGCAGCACCATGATGTCGTCGGCCGCCAGGGAAAGGCCGGCCCGCGCCAGCGCCAGCGCCGTCGTGGTCTTGCCGGTGCCGCTCGGTGCCGAAATCAGGACCATGCCTTTGCCGTCCGGGGCCGACAGGCCGGCTGCGTGCACGACCTGCTGGCCGTCGAGGTCCAGCGCGAACTCGACGGAGATCGGAACCACGCTGCCACAGGCCCGCCAGGGGTGATCGGGCGAAACGACGATGTCGGCCCGCCTGCCGCCGGGGTCGACGACCATGCGCGCCTGCCCGGGAAAGGCCATGACGTAGGCCTGCCCGGCACGGGCGAAGTCGCAGCTTCCCTCGTTGGGCAAGGGTCCGCTGTAGAGAAGGACGGCATCGGCGGGCAGTGGTTCCGGCTCGCCCGTTCGGATCGTGACTCGGAACGTGCCGGCACCGGCACCCTGCCTACCGCGATCGCCCCTGTCCCGATCGCCCCTGCCCCGATCGCCCCTGCCCCGATCGCCAAGGAAGCGCTCGAACCCGGCGAGAAGATCGCCGCTTTGCGCCTCCACGAAAAGCTGCGTCGGCCCGAGATCGTAGGTGCGGCTCGTCTGCATGCCCTATCCGTTGTCCCTCACGCCGCCGTGTCGGCAGGATGCACCAGGATCTCGACGTAAGAGGTTTCCGATTCGCCGATGACCGTGCTGCCGTCGAGCGTCACCCAGCAATGGGCGGCGATATGCTCGGTGGTCAGGGCATCCGGCCTGACGCCGAAATGAAGCCGTGGCCCGAGGCCTGCCTCGGCCAGGAACAGATAGGCAAGCAAGCCCTCGCGCAGGCAGCGCCTGTCGCGCATGGCCCATGGGCGTCGGGCCGTGCGGCGGACCGCCCGCACGACATAGGCCGCGGAAAGTCCGGCAAACCGGCAGCGTCCCGCGGAGGGTTCGGCAAGCTCGAGCGCCTGCTTCAGCGATCGTCCATGGACTTGCAGCGGCATCAGCCTGGCGCGCAGCCATAGTTCGGAGCGAAACAACAGGCGCGCGAACCGCGCAGGTTCGCATCGGCCGCCGCGTCCCCTATTCCACGACACGCAGGACGCCCTCGTCGATCAACCGCCCGGCGATCTCGACGATATCGCCTGCGGCCGTTTCGGGGCTGATATCGAACTCCTCGCAGAGTGCGGCGGCCAGGTCGCCTATCCGCCGGCGCCCGTCGACCTGTCGCAGGATGGCCCCGGTCGTGCCGTTGCCGGTGTAGAGTTGCCCGCTGTCGGCGAGCAGGATCACCACCCCGTCCCCGACCGGACGGACGCTGGCGGCCTGGTGAAACGCAAGAACCGTGTCTTCCGTAATCATGCTCACGCGCGGCTTTCCTTTCCTGGCCGGAGTCGGCAGGCCCCAATTCGAATTCCGAATGGGCAAGTCGGGATCGACACAATATCCAGCGGATTTTTCCATGCAAGCGGGATGAAGAAAACGGCGGTTTCCTCACCAGAAGCCTTGGTGCAAACTTTCGGCCGGGGCGGATTGCATCGGGCACGGATAACGGTATGCAGTTGGCTGCGCAGCCGCCGGACAGGCAAGGGGACGACAGATTGAGATTTTCCGCCATCTTCGACAGGCTTCATTCCTTCAATACCCTTCCGTCGATGATCATCGTGGGAGCGCAGAAGGCCGGAACATCAAGCCTGTTCGACTATGTGAAGCAAAACCCGAACTTTTCGGCTTCCAAGCGCAAGGAGGTTCATTACTTCGATACCAATTTCGATCGTTCGCTGAACTGGTACAAGAAGCATTTCCATCGCACAGGGCGAAGGTTGACGTTCGAGGCTTCGCCCTACTACATCTTCCATCCGGCGGTGCCGGGCCGCATCAAAAAGACGCTGCCGGACGCAAAGTTCGTCGTCCTTCTTCGCGACCCGGTTTCGCGCACGATCTCCCACTACCATCACGAAGCCTCGCGAGGACGAGAGCCTCTTTCCCTGGAGGACGCTCTCGACGCCGAGGCGGAAAGGCTCGAGGGACACGCGGAGCGGCTGGCCGTTTCCCCGACTGCGAAATCGGCGGCCTTCCGGAACTACTCCTATATTGCCAGAAGCTTGTATGCCGAGCAGATCGAGAGATGGTACGACTATTTCCCACGCTCGCAGTTCCTGTTCCTGACTTCGGAGAAGATGTTCAAAAATCCGCAGTGGGCGGTCGATACCGTAGCGGATTTCATGAACGTGCCGTCACACCCGCTCAAGCGAACGGGAATACGGAATAAAAACAGCTACCCCGACACTCCATCCGCTTTAAAGGCGGACATAAGACGCCGCCTGGGAGACGGGAATGCGCGGTTGCCGGAATTGATCGGATTTACGCCTGAATGGCTGGGATAATCCTTGAATAAGGTTGCCGCCGGTGCCGCGATTCGGCAACGTAGGTGGTTGCTGATTTTCCGGCCCACCGGGAATCAATTGATCTCTCGTGATTTGAGGAGCAGGTTCTCCATGAGTTTTCCATGCGAAATGACTTGGGTTTGATCATCGACGCCGTCATTACCTGGGTTGACGGGAACGACCCCGCCCACAGGGCCAAGCGCATGGCCGCCATGGCCGAGGCCGGATTGGGCCATCGATCGAACGCGACATACGAAACACGGTTTCTGGACAACGGTGAAATCTACTATTGCATTGCGTCCATTTTGAAATACGCCCCGTTCATCCGGCATATCTACGTCGTGACGGACAACCAGAAACCGACGAAGATCGACGATTTCGCCCTCGAAGGAATCTGCGAAAAAGACCGGATACGGATCGTCGACCACAAGGAAATCCTGGCCGGCTACGATCAGGCGATGCCGACCTTCAATTCCTTGACGCTCGAAAGCGTGCTCTGGCGGATCGAGGGGCTGTCGGACGTATTCCTGTATTGCAACGACGACTTCTTCCTCAACGCGCCGCTCTCGCCGGATTCCGTCATCGATCCCGACGGGCGCCTGATCGTCCGCGGGAGGGCGAGGAAGACATGGCCTCTCCACCTGAAATATCATCTGCGCAAGTACCGGGCACGGTTGACGGGACGCCCGCACATCTCCGCGCACTACAAAACCGCCCAGGTTCTGGGTGCGCTGATGGCCGGGGACAGCTACTATGTGGAACTGGGCCACACCGGACATTTTCTGCGCAAGGGTACATTCAGAGCGTTTTTCGAGAAAAACCCGGACGTTCTCGAGCAGCAGGTGAAGCACAGGTTCCGAAGCATCGCGCAGTTTCTGCCGGTCTCGCTGGCGAACCATCTGGAGCTTCGATCCGGCGGCGCGGAGCTGCTGCCGGAGCTTGAAAGCTGCTACATCAAGCCGACGAACTTCAGCGCGAAGGGCCTACGGGAAATCGCCCGGGGGAAATCGCAATGGGGCTGCGTGCAGAGCCTGGACGAATTCCCGCCCGACGACGCCCAACAGCTGCGGCAGGCATTGAACGAGAAATTTCGCAGCCATCTCCCAGGCACCGTGATTGCGCGTTCCAGATCGGGGGCGATCAGTGCGCGGCCGGCAGGGTGCGATCAATATCCGAAGGCTTCGTAATCTTTCTCGTACAGCCGCTCGACGCGGGCGCGCTCTTCGGCATTCAGCGTATAGCTCACCCCAGTCGAAGCGTTGTGTTTCCTGTCCGGGCGGGCCTTCTTGAGTGCGTCGACTTCGCCGATCAGGGCGAAGACTTTCTCCAGGTCCCGATCCAGATTCTCCAGCTTGCCGATCACGTCGTAACGGATATCCCGAGCGCGACATTGATGTGCTGCGGCCGCCAGTGGCGATTGGTGTAGAGAAGATTCGTCGCGAAACTTTCCTCGACGTAATCGAGGAATATCCCGAAGTTCCTGCTCATGCTGTTTTCGTCGCTCAGCCCCCTGCTTTCAAGGGCCTCAAGGTGCACGCCACGCGTCTTGTTCCGCTTATCGACAACGAAATTCCGGAACGCCGAAACGATGCGCTTCTCGGGGTGGCGAACGAAGGTGAAGGAAACCGCGTTTCCGTTCAGTGCTGCCTCGAATTTGCGCCAGTTATGCCAGTACTGAAACAGGCCGTTGTCCTTGTCGTGAATACGCCCCTCACAAGGTCTGCCTTTTGAGTAGCGGAACAGGATATGCGCAATCGTCGAGGATCCGGCTTTCGGATTCTTGATATAGAATAGCTTGCGGTCGTCCGTGACCAAGCCTTCTCGATAGGCTATCTGCCGGGGTTCTGGCAACTCGGAGAAACCGAGTCGCTCACGATACTTTTGGAAGAAGGGCGCAAGATATCGTGTCCTCCTGAGCTTCTTGCCGCTCAGCCTCGTCTCGAATGAAACCGGCAATCGTTCGGCCATTACGCGTATCCCACCCCGAAAATGCCTTTGCGATCATTCATTAATTGTTGAGCCTCCCGCTTGCAATGCCATTGCCGGCGGTGGAATCGCGACAGCGGCTGGCCGGCATCTTCGATCCGCGATGCAGCGACCGCCGCCCCACGCCCTTGTGCGACGATCTCGATATGCTAGAGCAGTGCCCGCCCGAACGGAATCAAAGGCAGTACGGTTGAAGCGTCCGATCCAGCTAGCCCTGGCAGATATTGCCGCGACGTGGCGCTACCGGCATCTGTGGATGGCGATGGCCTGGGAGGACATCACCGACCAGCACCGACGCACGACACTCGGTCCTTTATGGCTGCTGGTCAACTACCTGCTGTTCATCGGCGCGTTCGTGCTCGTCTTCGGCGACAGAAGCACCGATTACGACCACGCGGCCTATATGGCCGTGGGGCTGTTCGTGTGGATCCATGTCGCCGAGGTGCTCAACCAGGGCGTGACGCTGTTCATCCGCGAAGAGGGCTTCATCAAGGGTACGCCGCTGCCATTGCCGGTCTATGTGATGCGCACGACCATGCAGATCCTGATGCGCGAGAGCTTCACGCTGGCTGGCTGCCTGATCTTCCTTCTGTTCTCGCATGTCGAGTGGCAGCCCGTCATGATGGCTGCGCTGCCGGGGATCCTCGCGATCGTCGTCGCCACGCCGCCGGCGGTCCTGCTGGTGGCGATGTTCGGCGCATGGTTTCCCGACAGCCAGTTCATCGTCGCGAACCTCGTGAGGGTGGGTATGTTTCTTACGCCGATCTTCTGGCTGGCCAGCGCCGGAAGCGGGCTACGGCAGTTGCTGGCCAGTCTCAACCCGTTTACGCATGTCATCGCGCTGGTACGCGATCCGGTCGTGTTCGGGGCTTTCCACCCCCATGGCCTCGTCGCCGCAGCCCTGGTCTGCGTCGGGCTATGGATGCTCGCGATCGCCGGCCTGGCCCTGGTGCGCAGGAAGATCATCTTCTGGCTGTAGACCATGGTATCCATCCGCGCCGAAAACATTCACCTCGCCTATCGCATCCGCGAGAAACCGACCCTGCGGCTACCCGACAGGCGGCTGCACAAGGCCGGCGGGACCATCGAAAGCAAGGGACGCGACCGGATCGTCCACGCGCTCAAGGGGGTCAGCTTCGAGCTGAAGGCGGGTGACAGGCTGGGGCTGGTAGGCCCGAACGGGGCCGGCAAGACCACCCTGCTCAAGGTGCTTTACGGACTCTATGAGCCGACCGCCGGCCGACTGGAAATCGACGGGCGCGTGGACGCCCTCTTCAATATCAACCTCGGCTTCCGCCGCGAGGCGACGGGGCGGCGCAACATCGAATTACGCGGCATGCTCAACGGCTGGCACCGCGAGCAGATCGCCGAAAAAATGGAAGAGATCATCGACTTCTCGGAACTCGGCGACTTCATCGATATGCCGCTCAAGTCCTATAGTGCCGGGATGGCCGCGCGACTCGCCTTCTCCGTCGCCACCGCGCTCAACCCGGAAATCCTATTGATGGACGAATGGATCGGGGCCGGGGACAAGGGGTTCCAGGACAAGGCTAAAGCGCGGATGGAGGCGATCGCGGAAAAGGCAGGCATTATCGTGCTGGCGAGCCATAATCCCACACTAATAGATCAAACATGCAACAAAGTATTGCACCTGAATTCAGGGGTACTGTTCAATATATTCGAAAAGTCCCCTAACAGAAAATGATAATATCCGCTACTGGCCACGGAATTCCATCTTATACCTCTATATCAAGATAAGATAAAAAACCTATTCGGCAACCTGGCGTAATTGCTCCGTACTCCAAAGAGACAATGTCTTTCCGTATCCATATTTAGAGCTGTCCTTTTCGTCAATTATCTCCAACGGTTGCCCCAGATTGAACGGATTCGCCGATAGATTAATAGGTCTCCATTGCCCTTCCCCGATATCCATATTCCGCATATCCTTAAAAAGCGGATGCTCATTCTGTTCCACATAATGCGTCGTCAGAAAAAACTTAGAACCACTTGCCGCTATATTTTTTATTGCCGCTTTAATCTTAGAGATCGGAAGATGGACAAAGCAGTCACGTGTAAGTATTAAGTCAACACTAGGAAGCTTGTCGTTCACAATGTCAATCTGACCGAAAAAATGCATCTTCCTATTTATATTTCTTAACTCATCAACCACCTTATTTGAGATGTCTCCCCCTATATACATATCAAATATACCAGAGATATCTTTCATCCAATTAAAATCACCGCACGGGCAATCTATTACTGTTCTAATATCATATCTTTTAACTATGACTGGTATCCATTCTCTTATCTCCTTGGTAGCCAGTAGAGACGACCCCACCCCGGATACCGACTCATATTTTCGTTCCCTGTTAGCATCAAAGAACCTATCCCACTTATCCTCTGAACTCATTTCCTTCTCCCTGTCAGATCAAAGCGAGGACGCTCTGCCGCTTACGAAACTCATTTTCTTATCTTGAGCATGTCCCGCGAATTCAATTGGAAGCTGCATGCCCCAGAAATTAAGCAATCCGAAAGTACCGTCACCCAAGCTATTTCTAACACCCGCATTAAGCGCGTTCTGATCCAACCACCAAGAAGGCACCCCTCGCACACTAGGATCAAGAAGACCGTAACAACAATATTCGGCAACAGAGGCTAAAAAACGTCGAGCTACAGCGGTATTGGCAATCCATACAGCCCCCGCCACAGCAGTCTGCCAAGGCAATCTGTACGGCGCATCAATGAACCGTAGGCCGATATCCGCCTCCCCAAGTCCGTTGATGAATTCGCTCAATCCCGGCCTGAAAGCAGCATCGATATCGGTTACAAGAACTCCCCGATTATATATCCTAAGCATATCCTCGTAGATTAAAAACCTACTGCATGCATAGGCCGACTTTAATTTATCTTGATCTATGCCAATAATTTTATAGTACGACGCATTAATCGTTTTTCCTGTTATTTTTCTTAGGTTGTTTATTATTTTCTTGCTATCTATTGTTGGGTTCATTACACAAAAATGAAATGACGCAGCCTCACAATATTTGGCACTATTAATGTACACATCCGAGAATTTAATAAGATAATCTTTATCAGCGGAGGCCATAATGCATATATCAGGTCTGCCTACGATGTCCTCCTCTAGAAGCGTGACCGGATTATTATACTTTATGATATTTGATGGGTCAAATAATGTATTCGCACCCGCAAGAACCTTATTATAAGATGTTTCTTCTGAAGTTATCTTTTTAAAAGATAAAAAGGCATCTTCTTTTTGATCCATGCACTGCAATAATATCCCTTGCTGCAAGAGGTTCCAGCCACGCTCGCCGAAGCGAGAAAAGTCTGCTTCCAGTATTTTTTTAATTTTATCAACCGCTCTTATTTTTTCCGAATTCCACAGCGCCATGCAGATATTCGTGAACTCAAAAGCGTGAGCGGCCTCGGACGGGTGGTCCCTGCTGAGTGACGAATTTAATATATACATATATGCAGAATGTATGTCCTGATTTTTTCTGCTATGCTGGGCCAATACCAGATTTGGCCAAGACCAATCCGGGAATACTTTTCTTACTGCTCCCATATCGGTGTCCAGATCGCTCACTTCTAGATTTGATATGAAGTACCTATTCCTCTTAACTGCCGAGTCTATAAATTTCTTTGCCAAATCATAGTCGTATTCTTTCAGAAATGACCACCCAACCCGGGCCGCGTTTATTGGAAGCAATTCACTTGGATCCCTAGTCCTGCAATTTTCGCAGATTTCCTTATACCTCCTTTCATTAAAGGCATCCTCGATAAACCTCGCCGAGCTTATCTGCGACATAGACATTATCGCCAACTAGAGGTTCCGATAAATTTGGCTTTTTCATTAGAAAGAGCCGTCTCGAAGCTATTTCGTACTGAACTAGGCATCTCAATCTCCTCCGTCTTGTTGGCCTTTCGTGTTGGGTCCACGCCCGAATAGTCGATCTGTCGGATGCCCATGAAATCGGCGAGGCGGCTCAACTGGCCGTTCATATCCGCCAGCACGTCTTCCAATCTTACCACGAACAGTTCCTCAGGCGCGAGGTTGCGTTTCAGGCTTTCGATGATCCTGTCGTAGCGCGCATGGGCGGAGCTTGCGCTGGCCAGGAATTTCTCCACCGCTTCCGTGTCGCCGTTCACCAAGGCATCCCGCCGGCCGGCCGGGAGAAGCTCGAACTTGATATGCGACCACAGCCTCTCCACGGGATCTCGCATCACATAGAGCACGCGCAATTGCTCCGCGTGACGGCGCACGGCCTGCCAGCCCGCATCACTAAGCAAGGCATTGTAGTTGGAGAAGTCGGCTGCCCAGCGGTCGCCGGCCTCGGCATAGACGCGATCGAACCATGCTTCGTCGACGGGATCGGTCAAGTAGCGGTCGGCATACCACTTGACGATCTCGCGCAGGCGATCGGCGTCCTGTAGTTTGGAGAAACGGTTGTGCATAACGGCGGACAGCCGATGACGGCGGAAATCGGGGGACAGGATTTTTCCGGGTTCGACAAAGATCGGAGTCACGTCCACCCGGGGCCGCAGCGGCTGCTGCAATTCCCAGTCCAACCCCTCGGTGTGAGCGAAATAATGCAGTTCCTTCTCGGGCGTGAAATAGATGTCGGGATGACGGCTCAAAGCGTTAAACAGGAACGTCGTCCCCGCCTTCATCGCTCCGACCGAAAGAAACAGCCTCTTCACCGCCATCGCCGATCGTCTCCAGTCAAGCTCGCGCCACCTCGGGCGCTTTGATCATTCCGGCCAGCAAACCGGATAACTCTTTTGCCGCCCCGTCCACCGTCGTGACGTACGAGGTGTCGAATGCGGCGTGGAAGCCGGCCTCGATGCGGCCTTCGACGGCCTTGCGCAGCGCCTCCACCGTCGGCGGAAAGGGCAGCACGTTGCCGTTTACGCCTTGCCTGATGTCCTCCGCGAGACCTCCCCCGTCCGAGGCGATCACCCAGATGTCCCTTATCAGCGCTTCCCGCACGGCAAGCCCGAACGTTTCCTTCCACCGCGAGGGCGCAAGCAACACGTCGAAGCGCGAGAATGTCTCGTCCAGCGTCTCGGCGTTGTAGGACGGCAGCACCTCGAGCGAAAGCCCGGCAGCCGCCTTTTCGAGGTCCGCGCGCCAGGAACAGCCGATGGCTGCGCCCGCATCGATCGCCAGCAGCCTGTACGTGTTGCGGTCGAGCAGCGAAAAGGCCTTCGCGATCAGGTCCCACCCCTTGATCGGGCCGGGGCCGCCGATGAAGCCGAAATGCAGCGGGCCGCCGGGCTTGCGGGAGCGGCGGCGCGGCACATAGGCGGGACCCGGCTCCTGGACGCCGTTCCTGTTGACCACCATCCTGTCCACCGGCAGGTCGTTGTCGAGCAGCATGCCGCGGGTGAACTCGCTGACGGGCAAAATGAGGTCGGCCTTGGCAAGCTGCGCCTTCAGATATTCGCCGCGTCGCTCGACCCTCGCCCGCTCGCCGCTGCACGCCGCGCATATGTCGTAGTCGATCCTGCGCTGCGCACAATAATTGCCCTGAAGATTGATCATGAACTGGCGCTCGCACAGCCACCAGAAGTCGTGGACGGTCACGGCAACCGGTATGCCGCGCTCCGCAAGCATGTCGATGATGCCCGCATCCATCTCCTGGATGCAATGGAGATGAACCACGTCGGGGCGCACGAAATCCACGATGCGGCGGAACGGCTGCGCGAAGTACGGGTTGCGGAAATGCGCTTCGTAATCCCTGTCCGGCAGGAAGGGCATGCCGACATTGAAGGCGTCGAAGCCGTATTTCGTCCGGTAGCGGACCGTGCTGACGGCCGGCAGGTTGGCGAAGCGGACGGCAAGCGCCGTCACCTCCCAGCCATGCGAGCGGGAAAGCTCGTGCGCCATGCGCTCGGCCACCACGGTCGCGCCGCCGAAACTGTAGGGATCGAAGAAGATGTTGACGACGAGGACGCGCACTCACTCCCCTCCCAGCACGGTCTGTCCGAACGGCTCGCCGATCCCGGGCCGATAGCTGTCGGTCGAGAATTTCTCCGCGACGAACTGTCTGGCATTCGCGCCCCCCTTTTTGCGCAGCGCCGCGTTCGACACGGCCTCGCGCAACACCGTCCGCCATTGCCGGTTACGTACCAGGAAGGCGGTACGGCCGTGCTCCAGCAATTCGTCATAATCGCCGACCGCCGACGCCACCACCGGCGTGGAGGTGACAGCCGCGTCGATGAAGCGCACGACGCTCTTGCACTTGTTGAAAGCGTCGTCCGCCAGCGGAACCACGACCAGGTCGCATTCGGCCACCAGTTCCAGATAGGCGATGTAGTCGGTAAAGGCCTCACGGCGGATGCGGTCGCTCCACTTCGCAAACTCCGGCCTGTCGCGCAGATGGCCCACGACCAGCAGCGAGACGTCGAGCCGCTGCTCCATCACCTCGGCGACCGCCGCCAGCGCCTCGTCGAAATCCGCCTCGTGCGCCAGCGATCCGGAGAAATAACCGAGCACGATCTCCTCATGTGGCTTCTCGTCGGCAAGCGCGCGCGCCTGCGCCCCGGTCGCCAGCGCCTCGTGGTCGGCGATGTTGCGCCACAAATAGACGTTTGGGTTATTGGTCGCCCTTTGCATCAGTTCGCCGAGATAGGGCGTGCTCGTGGTGAGGAAATCGCATGCCGACATCGCCTGCCGGAAACGGACCGCATCGCGAAGCTGGCCCTCGCGATAGTGGGGTTCGATCACCTTCAGGTTCGGATTGGCGCCCAGGACGCCAGTATCGAAACTGGGATCGTCGAGATCGTAGCCGATAGTCATGCCGAGCCGCCTCGCCTCATCGAAATAGATCATGAACAGATCCGACATCGGCATGCGGTAGAAGATCAGCGTCCGGTAGAACTGCAATTCGGAGATCGACCTGTATATGTCCCGCGGATCGCCGTAGTCGGTGCGGACATCCATCGCATTCAGGGTCTCGATCTTGTTGAGGATGCGATAGCGGACGCATTGCGAAAGTTCGGTTTCCGACAGGATGAATATACTGGGGTCGGCCGGCGGCGCGGGCGCGGGGCGCCCGCCCAGCACGATCGAAAACTCCGAACGCTCGTCGAGCAGTTCCTGAGGTCCCGGTCCATTCGCCGGTGCGGTTTGAGGTTCCGGAGAATTGAGCACGGCTTTCTGCGGATCGCCGTGGATCTCGCCGGCGCGCAAAGCCGCGCTCGCCAGTCCGCGCAACCCGCCCGTTTTCAGCAGTTGGTAGGAACGGCCGGCAACGTTGCGGGCGCCATAGCGGGAAACGAGAGATCGCGCGGCGCGGGAAACGGGAAGCAACCGCAACCGGTAAAGGTCACCGGGCAGACGGGCGACCCGCTTGACGCCGCGGCCTATCGTGCGCAACGGCGCCGTGATCCGCCAAGAGCGCGAGCGTGTGTAGGCGTCGATGGCGGCATTCGCGAAGGCAATTTCGCTCGTCAACTGCTCGATCCGAGCATTCGAGGCCGCAAGACTGGCTTCCAGGGTATTTAGCGACTCCAGCCTGGCTTCCGCGGCTGTCATGTGCTCACGCGCGCCATCCAGTTCCGTCGCAAGCTTGCGCACATCTTCTTCGGCGGCCGCCAGCGCGACCCGGGCGGACTCCATCGCAGCCGTGCGTTGTTCCCCAACCTCGGACAGCGCCTCTTCATTTCGTCTCAGTTCCGTCTCGCACTGTTCGAGACGCAGCGCGAATTCGGTTGCTACCTGTGCGAGGTCCCTGTTGTCGCCGTCATGCAATTCGAATGCGCGCCGTGCCTTTGCCTCACCTTCGGCATGGGCCTCGACCAGTTCCTCCAACCGGCGAACCACATTGGAAAGGCGTTCGATCTCCGCATCGCGCTCGACCAGATTCGCTTCCGCGATCCTTATCTGCTCCACCACGCGGTCACGCTCGGAAGAAAGGTCGGCGATACTTGCGTCGGAAGCGCCCTGCCCTGCATGGAGCATATCGAGAGCAGCCGTCCGCTCCTGCAATTCCCGGCTTTTTACCTCCACGATATGGTGCAGACTTTCGACTTCCTGCGAATGTTCGCCCAGCCGACGCTGCAATTCGTCGCGAACCGTATCGAGCGCAGTTGCCCGCTCCTGCAATTCCTGGTCTTTTGCCTCGATGGCATGGCGCAAGTCGTCCGCACGGAGCACATGCTCCTCAAATTCACGCTGTCTTTCGGCAAGCTGCCTTTCGGCTTGCGAGGCTTTGCCGAGCGCTTTCTCGGCCTGCAGTCGGGCCGCTTGCATAAACCCGACGATCGCCGGTACTGCGCGGGCGAACTCCATGCCTATGCGGTCGAGCGTCGCCTCGACCTTCGGATTGGCCGGACGGGCGCGGAGTTTCAGAAGCGCTTCGTAGGTTTCGCTGACCCAGCCGCGCAAAAGCGGGTCGAGCGCGACTTCCTCCGCATTTCGCTCATGGTGGCGCAGGCCCCGCGAGATAAAGTTGCCGGCCAGAAGTTCGATCTCGTCCGGCCCGGACGGAAATGCGACATCCAGTTGGCCGGCGACCCTGTTCGCCTCCGCCCGCCAGTCTTCGAGGAGTTCCTCGTAAGACGAAAAAGCGCGTGGCCGGCCTCGGCTGGCCTTTTCAGCTTCCAGAACATGCACCAGCCACAGCAGCGCCGCATCCGCGTCGGAAAGATGTTCCGGCCATGCCTCGGCGCGCCGCTTCAGCGACTCCAGCACTTCCAGCGGATTCCGGAACGGGATCAGCGGACGAACATCAAGGCCCATCTCCTCCAGGCTCTCAATGAAGAAACCGGCGAAACGGCATATGCGTGGCTCCTTGAGAACCATGAGTTCCGGTTGGCCGAATTCGGAATCGACAATGCCCTGGATGTCGCGTTTGACCTGGTCCCTCCTGGACAGGCTCAATCTCGTCATGTCCAGCGGCCGCCAGTCCCACCAATTGGAACCCAGTTCATGGAGCAGCCGGTCATTGTACTGATAGAGCAGCTCCGACTCCCAATGGCCGGACTCGTTTCCTTCGCTCGCGCCAAGAATATGGGCGGGTAAGCGTGCACCTATCAGATTCAGGATACGGGTCACTGCGCTGGTGCCGGAGCGGTGCATCCCCAGGACGAGAATGCACACGCGTTTGGCTGGCAGTCGACCGGGCCGGCTTCTTGTCGAACTTCGGCTCTGCTTGGCCATTATCCCAAAATTCGCCTGGTCGAGGGATCGGAGACTATGCTTATGGCCATACCGCACGAAATCCGGTCAATAGGGCATGAGATTGGCGCCGCATAATCCATCCAGTTTACGCAAGCAATGCGCTGACGACTGAGCGTACACTATCTTTCCAGGCAGGCATCGCATAAGCGAAAACTTCCATAAAACCATTGCTGTCAAGGCGGGAATTTGCCGGTCGCCGCGCCCGGGTCGCATAGTCGCTCGTAGCAATTCGCCTTACCGCCGCAGCCGGCCCGCCCAGCGAGCGCGAGACGCGAAATATCTCTTCGGCGAAATCCGCCCAACTCGCCTCGCCACTACCGCCGAGATGATAGAGGCCCCACCGATCGAATCGGGGAGCGCGTCCGATGCCGGCCGTCGCCGCAAGAATTGCATCGGCAATGTCAAATGCCGAGGTCGGGTTGCCCTGCTGGTCGGCAACGACCGAGACGGTATCCCGTTCGCCCGCAAGGCGCAGCATGGTTTTCACGAAGTTCTTTCCAAACGGCGAATAGACCCAAGCCGTCCGCACGATCAGATGCTGTGGGTTCGCAGCAGCCACCGCACGCTCGCCGGCAAGCTTGGAGGCGCCATAAACGCAGGCCGGTCCGATCGGATCGTCCTCGCGGTAGGGCCGATCGAGCGCCCCGTCGAAAACGTAGTCGGTCGAAACGTGGATAACAGGCAGGCCCAGAGCAGCGGAAACCCGCGCCACTTCGCCGGCGCCCCGGCCGTTGACGGCGAAGGCGAGGTCCGGTTCATCTTCAGCCTGGTCGACTGCCGTGTAGGCCGCGGCCGAGACGACGACGTCCGGCCGCTGCGCCCGGATCGCGGGCTCGACGGTTTCAGGCCGGGCGAGATCCAGTTCAGGCCGGCCTACCGCGACGATTTCCACACCGGGACGCCCGGCGGCCACCGCCGTCAGGCTGCGCACCACCTGGCCTTCGCGTCCGGTAACGAGAATCCTCATAAGGCGGTTCCGATGAAACCCGCACCGCCGGTTCCGTCCATGTTCAAATCTTACTCCACTCGAAGAGTTCGCAATCCGTCCGCGACATGGCACGGCCCTTGTGAAAAACCGCAGCCGGCAGGGCAACACCGATATCGGGATCGTCGAAGCGAATCGATCGATCATGCTGCGGCAAACAGGTACCTGCGGCCTTGTAGATCACTTCCCCTTCGTTGTCCAAGCTCACGAAACCGCCAGCGAGGCCCCTTCCCGAACAGTTCACGCCAACGGCGCTGCCGGGGATCGAATCATTACCCTGACGACGAAGCCTCGAACAGGCGGGAATGCCATTCGGCGGGTGCGGCGCCGAGGCAGATGAAAGACGGATTGCCGAATTCATCGGCGTGGCCGGGCAACCGCTTGCCATAGGCGAGCGGCCGACCGTCCAGCGTCGACGTCGAACCGCCGGCGGCGCGCAGCACCGCATCGCCCGCCGCCGTGTCCCATTCCATGGTGCGGCCGAGGCGCGGATAGAGGTCCGCCTCGCCGGCGGCCACCAGGCAGAACTTGAGCGAGGAGCCGACCGAGACCAGTTCGGCGCCCTGAAAGCGCGCGATGATGGCGTCGGTTTCCGGCGTGCGGTGCGAGCGGCTGGCGACGATCACCGGCGGCGTTGCCGCATCGCGCACCGAAATGGCAGTGCGTTCGCCGATCGTGCCGGAAGGCTCGACCCGCGCCCGCCAGGCCCCGGCGCCCGCCCCGGAGAAAAGCGTGCCCCTTGCCGGCGCGTAAACGACGCCGGCAACCGGGGCGCCGGCCCTGACCAGTGCGATGTTGACGGTGAAGTCTTCGCGCCGGTTGACGAACTCCTTGGTGCCATCGAGCGGGTCGACCAGGAAGAACGGGCCATCGCCCACGGCGGGCGGCTTGCCGGAGGAAACCTCCTCCTCGGCGACGCAGGGGATGTCGGGCCACGCCGCGCGCAGGCCGCGCAGGATGATTTCCTCGGCGCGGCGATCCGCCTCGGTGACCGGCGAGGCGTCGGCCTTGCGCTCCACGTCGATGGGGCCAGCATAGACCTCCATGATCGCCTTTCCCGCCGCGACGGCGAGGCTCTCGAAGACGGTCACGAAGGATGCGGGTTTGGGATCAGCCATGGCCGCTGTCGCCCGGATGATGGGTACCGAGCCATTGCCCGATGGCCTCGGCCATCTCCTCGGGCGAACGGCCAAGCGTCTCAAGGTGGATTTCCGGCTTTTCCGGCGCTTCGTAGGGCGAGGAAATGCCGGTGAAATTCGGGATTTCCCCTTTAAGCGCGCGCGCGTAAAGGCCCTTCGGATCGCGCCTGATGCACTCCTCCAGCGGCGTGTCGACGAAGATCTCGACGAATTCGCCCGACCGCATGATCTCGCGCGCTGCCCGCCGCTCTGACCGGAACGGCGAAATGAAGGAGACGATGACGATCAGGCCGGCATCCGCCATCAGCCGGGCGACTTCCGCCACGCGGCGGATATTTTCCACCCGATCCGCGTCGGTGAAGCCGAGATCGCGGTTGAGGCCGTGGCGGACATTGTCGCCGTCGAGGAGGTAGGTGTGGCGGCCCTCTGAATAGAGCCGCTTTTCCAGGAGGTTGGCGATCGTCGACTTGCCGGAGCCGGACATGCCGGTGAACCACAGCACGCGCGGGTGCTGGTTCTTGTGCGCCGCGCGCGCCTCGCGGTCCACGTCAAGCGCCTGCCAGTGCACGTTGGTGGCGCGCCGCAGCCCGTGGGCGATCATCCCCGCCGCGATGGTGCGGTTGGTGGTCCGGTCGATCAGGACGAAGGCGCCGGTCGCGCGGTTTTGCGCATAGGGGTCGAACGCGATCGGCGTTTGCAGCGAGAAATTGCCGAAACCGATCTCGTTCATCGCCAGCGAGGCCGCCGCTTCATGGGCGAAATTGCCGATATTGACCCGATACTTCAGCTCCGACACGGTTGCCGGCGTCTGGTCGGTTTCCGTGCGAAGAATGTAGGAGCGGCCGGGAAGCAAGGGCTGCTCGTCCATCCACACGAGCGTGGCGGCGAACTGGTCCGAAACCTCGGGTGCGATGTCAGGGGCGACCAGCATGTTGCCGCGCGACAGCTCGATCTCGTCTTCCAGAAGCAGCGTCACCGCCTGATCGGCGTCGGCGCGGGCGACGCTGCCCTGCGGCGACAGGATTTCGCGCACGCGCGACTGCTTGCCCGACTTGGCGACGCGAACCGTATCGCCCACCGCCACCCGGCCCGCCGCGATCGTTCCGGCAAAGCCCCGGAAGTCGAGGTTCGGGCGGTTCACGTACTGGATCGGGAACCGGAAGGGCTGGCCGGCGCGATCATCGTCCACGACCACCCTTTCCAGGTGCTCGATCAGCGTCGGCCCCTCGTACCAGGGCATGTTTTCGGAACGCAGGCTGACATTGTCGCCATAGCGCGCCGACATCGGGATCGGCGCGACCGAGGCGAAGCCGAGCGAATCGCTGAACACGCGATAATCGGCGACGATTGCCTCGAAACGCTGCCGGTCGAAGTCGATGAGGTCGATCTTGTTGACCGCCAGCACGACATGCCGGATGCCGAGCAACGAGGCGATGAAGGAGTGGCGGCGCGTCTGCGCAAGTACCCCCTTGCGCGCATCGACCAGCACAACGGCAAGGTCGGCGCTCGAGGCGCCGGTCGCCATGTTGCGCGTATACTGCTCGTGGCCGGGCGTGTCGGCGACGATGAACTTGCGCGCCGGCGTGGTGAAGAAGCGATAGGCGACGTCGATGGTGATGCCCTGCTCGCGCTCGGCTTCCAGCCCGTCCACCA
>ERZ778018.1562-NODE-1562-length-17856-cov-10.512893_pt1 | contig 17856 bp, 18 predicted proteins | sample MGYA00375748_ERZ778018 | MGnify/ENA primary metagenome ERZ778018 (study PRJEB29350, sample SAMN05509839) | bioreactor metagenome | biome: bioreactor; material: wastewater | place: South Africa: University of Cape Town | collected 2014-04-22 ... | reverse complement strand
GGGATGTCTCCGCAAACTGAACGCCTGTCTCACCAACTTATGTGACGCTCACCGTGCGCGTCACTCGTCGGCGTCGGGATCGAACTCGGCGATGGCCTCGGCCATGGCCTCAAGGGATTCGATGACGTCGGGGATCGCGTCATCGACCGTTCCGCCGCGAATGTAGCCGACGGGTTCGGGGAACTCGTCGGCGCCGATCTCCCAATCGACGCCGTGGTCGCGGGAGACGCGGGCGAGGATTTCGATCGCGTCGCCGAGGGCGCCGTCGGGCTCGCCCGACGCCTCGGCCGCCTCGACGTCCCTGGGGTGGGGCGAGAAGTTCGGCTTGAAGAAACAGAACAGCCGGTCGGCGCCGCTCGGGCCGCCCAGGCTGATGAGCGGAGGCTCGCAACTCAGCCAGGAACGGCCCTGTACGAGCTTCGACGCCTCCCGAACGATCGCCTCGGCCCGGTCGGGGGCGACCGCTTCGGTGGACTCCGCGTGGATCGTGAACCCCATCGACGGCCTCCGATCGATTGCTCGGATTCGTACAAGCGTGAAACGCCGGCGGGTGGATCGTCGCATAGGCCCGAAGCGCCGGCAAGTGAAGTTCCCGACGGCTTTTGGTCGCGCCCACCCCTCATCCGCCCCTTCGGGGCACCTTCTCCCTCAAGGGGAGAAGGGATTACGCATGCTTACCCGCGAAGGGTTTCGACGGAACGGATTCGTCTCAGATCCCCGCGCCGCTTTCCAGGGACAGGCCGATGGCGCGGTGGACGTCGACGGGGTCGAAGGAGCCGCGGACGCGGTCGTAGATGTTGATGTGGCGGGGGCAGACGTAGACCTCGTCGCCGGTGGCGAACCCCACGCCGTTGGAGCGGTCGCGGGGGACCTCGATGTAGAGCGGGTGCTCCGGCGCGATCCGAAGGTCCAGGCGGACGACGCCGCCCAACGGCGTGATCCGCTCGACCCGGGCGGGCCAGTACGGCTTGCCGTCGCGGGCGGCGAAGACGTCCAGGTCGTGGGGGCGGACGTAAGCCTCGGCGTGCTCCGCCGGGGGCATGTCCAGCCACTCCTCCGGGCCGCCGCCGACCGAGCCGGCCTTCAGCGAGCGCAGGGGCAGGACGTTGATCGCGCCTAAAAACCCGGCGACGAACGGGTCGGCCGGTTGCTCGTAGAGCGTCTGCGGCGGGCCGATCTGCCGGACCCGGCCCTCGGCCAGCACGACGATCTGGTCGGAGACCTCGAACGCCTCGCGCTGGTCGTGGGTGACGAACAGGCTGGTGACGTGGACCTCGTCGTGCAGCCGCCGCAGCCAGGTGCGCAGTTCGTCGCGGACCTTGGCGTCGAGCGCGCCGAAGGGCTCGTCCAGAAGCAGCACCTTCGGCCGCGGCGCGAGCGCCCGCGCCAGGGCGACGCGCTGGCGCTGGCCTCCGGAAAGCTGCGAGGGATAGCGGTTCGCGTAACCGCCGAGCTGGATCAGGTCCAGGAGCTCGTCGACGCGGCGGCGGGCCTCGGCCCTGGGGACGCCGCGGATCTTCAGGCCGAAGCCGATGTTGTCGCGGATCGTCATATGTCGGAACAAGGCGTAGTGCTGGAAGACGAAGCCGACCCCGCGCTGTTGCACGGGAAGGTCGGTGGCGTCCTCGCCGGTGAGCATGACGCTGCCGGAATCGGCCGACTCCAACCCGGCGATGGTCCGCAGGATGGTGCTCTTGCCCGAGCCCGAGGGGCCCAATAGCGCCACCAGCTTGCCCGACTCGACCTCGAAGGAGACGTCGTTGACGGCCTGGAACGAGCCGTACTTCTTGGACAGTCCGCGAACCTCGATCGCCACGTTCTTTTCCTCGCGCCCGTCCTCCGGCCTCCAGGCCTCGACGCGCGGCGGCGGCCATGCCCCGCGATGATGATGAAAGGCGACGGACGGCCCCGCGGCCGGTCGCGCGCGACTCGGCCCGGCGTCCACGTCGACGAACGGCCCGACGCTCACGACGTCACCTCCCTGGCTCCCTCCAGCCGATGTCGCAGCGCGTCCATGCCGACCAAGAGGACGAACGACGCCGCGGCCAGCACCAGGCTGGCGGCGTAGGCGCCCTCGGGGTGGAAGCTCTCCACGCCGTCGGCGATGTAGAGCGTCGCCGTCTGGGTCTGGCCGATCACGTTGCCGGAGACCACCAGCACCGCCCCGAACTCGCCCAGGCAGCGGCCGACGGTCAAGGTCACGCCGTAGGCCACGCCCCAGCGGATCGACGGCAACGTCACGCTCCAGAACGTCCGCCAACGCCCCGCGCCCAACGTGTGCGCCGCCTGCTCGTACTCCTCGCCAAGCTCGCGGAGGATCGGCGCCAGTTCGCGGACCACGAACGGGACCGTGACGAACGTCGTCGCCAGCACCATTCCCGGCAGCGCGTAGATCACCTGAATCCCGCGCGCGTCCAGCCAGCCGCCGATCGGGCTCTCCGGTCCGTACAGGACGATCAGCATCAGCCCGGCGACGATCGGCGAGACGGCGAACGGCAGGTCGACGACGCCGTCGATCAGCGTCCGGCCGAAGAACCGCTGCCGGACCAGCACCAGCGCCATCGCGATCCCGAAGACCGTGTTGACCGCCGTGGCGACCGCCGCCAAGCCCAGCGACAGCGCGAAGACCCGCCGCACCTCCGGATCGATCAGCGCCGCGGCCAGCGGCTGCCAGCCCTTGGCGAACGCCTGGCGGACCAGGGCCGCGCCGGGGACTAAAATCAGGATCGCGAACCAGGCCAGCACCGCCGCGATCAACAGGCGACGGCCCCAGCCCGAGGCTTCCTCGCGCCCCTTCAGCGGCAACTCGAAGGCGAGGGGCGCGGCGGTCGGTTCGGGTTCCAGGTCAGGAGGCATCGCGGGCCTCCCCTCGGCGTTGCAGGGCGTGCAGGGCCACCAGGATCAAGAGCGACGCGGCCAGCAGCACCGCCGAGACCGCGAGCGCCCCGTGGCGGTTGCCGCTTTCGATCTCGCCGAAGACGTGGATCGGCGCCGTGCGGGTCAGAAGGGGCTGGTTCCCCGCCACCATCACGACGCTGCCGTACTCGCCCAGCGCCCTGCTGAACGCCAACGCCGAGCCGGTCAGGATCGACGGCCAAAGCGACGGCAGCACCACCTGGAAGAACGTGGCGCACGGCCCCGCCCCCAGCGTGGCGGCGGCCTCCTCCTCGGCGCGGTCCATCGCCAAAAGCACCGGCTGGACGCTCCGGATCACGAACGGGTAGGTGACGAACAGAAGCGCCAGGATGATCCCCGGTTGGTCGTAGATCACCTTCCAGCCGGCGTCGGCCAGGATCGCCCCCACGACGCTGTCCGGGCCGTAAAGGGCCACCAGCATCACGCCGGTGACGACCGTGGGGACGGCGAAGGGAAGGTCGATCAGGGCGTTGACCAGGCCGCGGCCGGGGAACTCGTAGCGGACCAGGACCCAGGCGGTGGCCGTGCCGGTGACCGCCCCCACCGCCATCATGACGAACGCGGTCAGGAACGTGAGCTTGAGCGCGTGCCAGGCGTAAGGCTCGGTCACCGCCGCCCAGAAGGCGGCCGGGCCCGGCGCCGTCGCTTGCCAGGCCATCGCCAGGAGCGGCAGGACGACCATCACCCCCAGGTAGGAGAGGCCGGCCCCGCGCAGGAGCAACTCGGGCGAGGGTCGACGTCGGGAGAAGATCGAGCCGGCTTCCATGCCTCACCTCCCCCGGCTGGTCACGACCCGGGCGGCGATCGCCGTCCAGAGGCCGTGGCTGGAATAGAGTTCGTCGGCGACCTTCCCCCAGCCGCCCAGATCGTCGATCGTGAAGACCTCGGCCGGCTCCGGACGGCCGGGAAGGTCCTCCGTGCTGGAATCCAGCGGCCGGAACCCGTACTCGACGAAGATCGCCTGGGCCTCGGCCGAGGACAGGAACTCCACGAACGCCTCGACCAACTCCCGGTTTCCGTGTTTATCGACCGAAGGGCCCACGATCGCGAACGGACTCTCGATCAAGAGCGTCGCCGGGGGGACGACGTAGGGGATCGGCTCCCCCTCCCTGGCCCGCAAAAGCAGTTCGTTCTCGTAGGTCACCACCGCGTCGACGTCCCCCGAGCGGCCGAAGTTCGCCAGGCTCCGACGCCCCGAGGGGTCCATGTTCACCACGTTGGCCTGGATCTTCTCCATCAGGTCGCGAGCCGGCCCGTCCGCCCCGGCCTTCAAGAGCGCCGCGCCGTGGATGGCGTTGACGTTCCAGCGGGCGCCGCCGGACGTCTTGGGGTCGGGATAAAGCACGGCGACGCCCGGCTTCGCCAGGTCGGACCAGTCCTTGATCCCCCTGGGGTTCCCCTCGCGATGGCCGATCACCACCAGGCTATGGGTCAAGATCCCTTGGTTCGGCCCGTTCCTCCACGTCGAGGCGACCTTGCCCGCCTTGACGAGCATCTCCATGTCGCCGGGATGCGACAGGGCGGCGACGTCGGCGTCGAAGCCCGAGGCGATCGACCGCGCCTGCGCGCCGGAGGAGCTGTACGACTCGCCGAAGACCGGCTCGCGGCCGGTTCGCTCCCGCCAGCGCTTCTTGAAGGCCGGGATGATCCCCTCGTGGAAGACCTCGCGGACGACCGAATAGCCGCCGAGCTTCAGCGAATCCTCCCGACGCGCGGGCTCGCCGCAGCCGACGGCGGCGCAAACCGCGATCGCGACCAGGGCCGCGACGCCGCGGCGGGGAGGGCTGAAAATTCGTATCTCCATGCGCTTTCTCAAGATCGGGCCGAATCCAAAGTTCGACGCCGGTCCCGCGCGAAGACCGCGAGGGACCGGCCGGGGCGGATCGTCGGCTTTCGGCCGACGGACGTCCAGATCAATCAATACTGGTCGGCCGAGACCACCTCGCCCCCGCCGCGGGTGACCAGGGCGGCGAAGGTCGGCAGCGAGACCGAATCCTTGACATATCGGACGGAGCCGTCGCCCAGCAGCACGTTGAGGCCGCCGGGGTGGAAGGAGAAGAGGGCGCCGGTCCCCTCGGTGACGTAATACGGATGCGGGAACGGCTGGCCGTAAACGTCCTCGCCGTTGGCCGCGTTGACGACCACCTTGCCGGGGAAGACCGAGCCGTCGGCCGTCGAGCCGTTGAGGGTCACGTCGCTGGCCGGGCGGGCCCAGCCGCCGGCGTTGACCCGGTGGTCCGGGACCGCCCCGACCGTCCGGCCGCCGCGACGGTACGCGAACGGACGCCCCGCCGACTCCACGAAGACGACCGTGTTGGAGAGGCCGTCGGTCGCGTCCGCCAGCCGCGTCGTCTTGTTCTTGACGATCAGCGACTCCGGCGGCGCCGCGCTCGCCGGGAACAGGCCGTAGGCGCTCAGCCGGGGATCAAGGCCGACGATCGGCGAGTAGTCGGTGATCGCGGCGATCGTGGCCGTCCAGCTCGGCGAGTACGGCTGCGCCTCGGGAACGCCGTCCAGGCGGTTCGGATCGCCCGCGCTGGACGGGCAGATCAGGGTGTTGATCCGGGTCCGCGCCGCCGTCCAGTTGACCGGATCGCCCCATGTGAGGCCGAGGTTGGTCGCGTTGTAAATCTGGGTCTGCTCCAGGTGGGGGAGCATCAGCAGGATGGCCGCGATCCGAGGCGCGTTCGTCAGGCCCGACGGTCGGACGCTGCTGGGGACGGCCCCGTTGACGTCGTGGAAGTTGTGGAACGCGATCCCGACCTGCTTCAGGTTGTTGACGCACTGGACCCGGCGAGCCGCCTCGCGCGCCGATTGCACGGCCGGCAGCAGCAGGGCGATCAGAACGGCGATGATCGCGATCACCACCAAAAGCTCGATCAGCGTGAAGCCCCGACGGGGGCCGCGAAGTCGATCCATCGTTTCGGTCCTTGTTCGATTTCGATTCGGGTTCGGAGGGGGTTCGACCGTCGTCGACCGCGTCACTTTCGCGTGATCGCGAACGGTTGCAGGGCGTTGTCGGATTCGTGGATCGACGCGGTCAGCGGCGTCGAGGCCGCCTCGGCGAACGACCTGGGCAGCACGTTGGGCCCGGGGACCAACTCGCCGCCCCGCTTGACGGGCTTCATCCACTGGACCGTGACCGCGTAGTCGCCGGCCGGGGCGCCGTCACCCGCGACCGCCGTCGTCAGCGCGAACGCGCCGTCGGCTTGCACAGTCGCCCTCGGGCTCGACGCCGCGTCGCCCGGCTTCGGCGCGATCCTGGGGTGGAACACCACGAACGCGCCCGCCGCCGGCTCCCCCTCGAACGTCACGCTCCCCTTCACCGGGTAAACCGGCGTCTTCAACTCCGACTCGCCCCCGCTACACCCCCAAACCCCCGCCGCCACCGCGAACGTCCCCAGACCCGCCCGAACCGAACCCCATCGCTTCCGTCCCGTCGTCCTCGCGTCTGGCTCGCCCATCGTTCGCGTCATCCTGAATGACATCGGAAGTCCCACCCGACGACCCGTCGCGCTCGCGACTCCCATGGTCGACCGGCCCTCAAGGCCGAGTCCCACTTCATCGGTGGGAAAGGTGAAGAACACGCCTCCCTAAAGCAACCCGGATGCCAAAACCGCTCGCGCGGCCCAAAAGACCACGCGCGCGGCCCAAAAGTCGACCATCCAACATAACAAATGGAACTTCGGGCCGGAATCCCCCGCCGCGACGGCTACTCCCCGTGAAATTTCCTGGGTTCGGCCGTGGTATTTCCTGGCGACCGTGATATTTCCTGGTAATCTGGGGGCATGGATCAGCACGACGCCTGGTTACTGGACGTTTGGCGGGTGGTTTCGCGGCATCTCACCCTGGGGGAGACGCTGGAGGGGGTGTTTCCCTTGGTGACGGGGGGGTTGTCTCTGGGGATGCTGGCGATACGGTCGCTGGATCGAGCGGGCGGGAGCGTGGCGACGGCGGCGGCGGAGTCGTCGGCGGGCGGGCCTGGAGACGCGAGGACCGCGCTGGCGGCGGCGGATCTGGCGCGGATCATGACGTGGGGCGAGCGTCGCGAGACGGTCGTCGGCGATCGTCGCGCGTTGGAGGCGAGGCTCCCCGGATTGGCGCCGGGGGGAATGGACGGAACGATCCTGGCCGCGAGTCTCGCGCCGGAGGCGGGAGACCCTTACGTACTGTTGCTGGCGACGACCGATCCGGGGGGCTTCGGCGCGGGGCGTCGGGAACTGGCCGAGGCGCTCGTGGAGCCGCTGACGGTCGCGGTGGAGAACGATCGTCGGCTCCGGGAGTTGGTTCGGCTTCGCGAGGCGGCCGAGGCCGAGAACCGCTCGTTGCGCTCCAAGCTCGGCCGCGACGGCGCCGAGGAGGCGATCGTCGGTGCCGGCTCGGGCTTGCGCGAGGTCATGGAGCACGTCGCGCTGGTCGCCGGGTCGGACGCGCCGGTGTTGATACTGGGGGAGACGGGCTCGGGCAAGGAGGTGGTCGCCCGCGCCATTCACGACCGCTCCCGGCGCGCGGTCGGGCCGTTTTTGCGGGTCAACTGCGGCGCGATCCCGACGGAGCTGGTCGACTCCGAGTTGTTCGGCCACGAGAAGGGGAGTTTCACCGGGGCCGTCGGCGAGCGCAAGGGATGGTTCGAGCGGGCCGACGGCGGCACCCTCTTTCTGGACGAGTGCGGCGAACTCCCCCCCGCGGCGCAGGTGCGGTTGTTGCGGATCCTTCAGGACGGGAGTTACGAGCGGGTCGGCGGCGAGAAGTCGCGACGGGTGGACGTCCGGATCGTGGCGGCGACCCACCGCGATTTGCGCGCGATGGTCGACGACGGTCGGTTTCGTCAGGACTTGTGGTATCGCCTGGCGGTCTTCCCGATCCACCTGCCGCCGCTGCGCGAGCGATTGGGGGACGTCGAGGCGTTGGCGAGCCACTTCGCCGGCCGCGCCGCGGCGAGGCTGGGGCTGCCGAGGCTCTCGCCGACGGCTGGGGACGTGGAGTTGTTGGTCCGCTATCCCTGGCCCGGGAACGTCCGCGAACTGGCCGCGGTGATCGAGCGGGCGGCGATCCTCGGCGACGGCCGGGGCCTGGACGTCGCCCGCGCCCTGGGCGCGCCGACCGCGCCGCGAGCCGTCCCCCCCTCCCCCGCCCTTCACGTCGAGCCGTCGCCGTTTCCGACGCTCGACCAGGCCGCCGCGATGCACATCGAGCGCGCCCTGTCCCGAACCGCCGGCCGGATCGAGGGCCCCGCCGGGGCCGCGGCGGTGCTAGGGGTCAACCCACACACCCTCCGCTCCCGGATGCGCAAGCTCGGCGTGGACTGGTCGCGGTTCCGGCCGTGAGGCGAGCCGGAACAAAGCGCGATTCGACGATATCCGCGGATCGGCTTGTCGCATAGAATACCGGGGGAGGATTTGATCCATGGAAGACGTCTCGACATCCGGGCGCCGTTCCACGAGCGGCGGTTCGAAGCCGGCCGAGGCCGACGTCGCGGCGGATCGTGAAGTGAACGCGAACCGGGCGGCGACGCTCCTGGGCGTCTCGCGGTCTTTCCTCGTCGCGGCGATGGACGAAGGAAAGCTTCCCTACCGAAAGGTCGGCGCGCGTCGTCGCGTCCGGCTGGCCGCCTTGATGGACTACAAGCGCGCGATGGAGCGGGATCGGGCCCGAGCGCTTGACGAACTTTCCGCCCTCGACCAGGAGTTGGGGCTTGGATACGAGTGACGGCGCGGCGCCGCCCACGGTGGTTTATGACGCCTGCGTGCTTTACCCTGCTCCATTGCGAAGCTTTCTGATGTACCTGACCCTTGTCGGCGCCTGTCGGGCGAGATGGAGCCGCCAGATCCACGACGAATGGATGAGGAACGTCTCGGCGAATCATCCCGACATCCCTTGGACCAAGATCGAGCGCGTCCGCGACCTGATGGACGCGCATGTGCTGGACGCCCTAGTCGTCGGCCATGAGCGTCTCATCGATTCGCTGGAGCTTCCCGACGCCGACGACCGCCACGTCCTGGCGGCGGCGATTCACTCTCGGGCGCGCCTCGTCCTGACCTTCAACCTCAAGCACTTCCCCGTGACGCGGCTGCAACCGTTTGGGATCCGGGCCGTCGACCCGGACGAGTTCGGAGTTGAATTGCTGTCGACGTCGCGCCCCCTCGTCGTCGAGGCCGCGAGGCGCCAGCGCGCGAGCCTGAAGAACCCGCCGATGGACGTCGACCGCTTTTTGGCGACCCTGGCGAAACAACGGCTCCCCCGGACGGCCCTGGAACTTGAAGCCGATCGCGAGAACATCTAACGTCGTTCACGTGGACTCGACGCGGCCGCGGCAATAATCTGGCGGAGCCGTCGGGGCAAGGACGGTTCCATCCACGGAAGGAGACGGAACGCGATGGGGCTTTTCGGCGGTTCGGGGCGTCGCGAGGCGCAAACGTCGGCGTGGACGTGGGGGGTGTTTCACTCGGCGCTGGCGGCCTCGGCGGTTTTGACGGCGGTCGTGGTGGTCGTGATGCTGGCGCCGGGGTCTCCCGAGGCTCGTTGGGCGCGGGGCCGCGTGGAGACGCAACTGATCTCGGCGGTCGGGTGCGTGGTCCTGCTGGGCGGCCTGGTCGTTCGGGCGTCGCGGGCGATGGCTTACGAGTGCTCGATCCGTCGCGGGCCGATCCCGGATCTGGTCGCCGGAAGTTGGCTTTTGGCCGTGCCCGCGCTGGCGGTCGCCGCGGCGGCGGCGAGGGCCCGGGGAGGCGCGGGGGAGGTCGTCGGGCTGCTGGCGTTGTACCTCGCCTGGAGTTGGGGCGCGAGCGTCGTCGCCTTCATGACCTACGCGGCCGACAAGTACGTCGCGATCGAGCGCGGACGGGGCCGGCCCCTGTTCGGCCGTCGAACCCCTGAAAAAGTCCTTCAGAGCTTCGCCCTCTTCGGCGGCGCCCCCGGCGCGGTCCTGGCCCAACGGGTGCTGCATCACAAGACGTCGATCGAGAAGCGCGGGTTTCGGACGATGGTTTGGGTTCAGGCGGGCGTCCATTACGTGGCCGTCGCGGTCGTGGCGTATCTGTATGCCCGTTAGGCCGTCGCCCTTAATCGGGATGGTTGCCTTTGTAGGCTGGGTCGAGACCCAGCTTGGAGAAGCCTCGGCTCGCAAGGGCTGGGTCCAGACCCAGCCTACAAAGGCAAACGCCGGTCTGGGCCCCCGCCGTCGATCAACGCGAGACGTAACCCACCAGCGCGTCATTGACGTAGATCGCCCCGGCGGGAATGTTCGTCCCGGCGGGAAAGCTGGAGTTCAGCAGGTAGGCCAACGGGCCGACGGTGGAGCCGGCGCCCAGCGAGGTCCCCTGGACCACGGCGCCCGGGCCGATCGTCACGTCGTCGCCGATGACCGTCTTGGTCCCCGCGGCCCCGCCGAGGATCACCGCCCGCGCCCCGGCCGTGAACCCCTGGCCGATCGTCAGCGCGCCGCCGTCGGGGGAATTGATCGTCACCCCCGCGGCGGTCGCCGCGATCGAGCCGATGCCGATCGGCTGGCCCTGGTCGGCTCGGATCGAGTTCTGAAGACCCATGTTCGACTGCATGAACCGTGCGCGCTGGGTGATCGGGGCGTTGCCGGTCACGCGCGCCTTGAAGCTCGGCAGCCTGGCCCCGATCAGCCCGCGATGAGGCGTCGGGAACTTCGGCAACGCTCCCGGCGGCAGGTAGGGGGTCGTGGCGGTCGGCGAGCCGGGCTCGTTGTTGGCGCCGGTGACCGCGGCCAGGTTGCCGTTGAAGATCCCGGTCGTCCCGGCGGCGATGCCGGGATTGACGCCGGTCGCCGATTGGCCCTGATACAACGTGGCGTAGCCGACGCGCAGGGAGAGGTTCGTCGTCAACGACTTCCAATGCCCGGCGAGGTCGGCGACCGTCACGGGCGTCACCTTGCCGAGGGCGGGATCGGACGCCTCGGCCTGGCTCGTGACGTTGGCGCCGGGGAGGACCTTCATGCCGGAGGGGACCGTCACGCCCGGACCCACGCGGGCGAGCGCCGAGACGAACGCCCCGGCCTGGACGTCGCCGCCGTCGATGACCGCGCCGGGGCCGACGAAGGTCGGCGCGCCGGCGGCGTCGAACCCGCCGATAACCGCCGGCCCGTTGATCGTCGCGCCGTAGTCGATCACCACCTGGCTGCCGATTCGGATCTCCGGGACGTCGCCCCTGGTCCGGGCGCGGGACGGGTTGGCGGTGATGGAGACGTTGTCCAGGATCGCCGACGTGCCGCCGATCTTCACGACGCCGCTCGTCGCGTCGAGCTTCGCGAACGGTCCGACGAAGCTCCCGGGGCTGACGATCACCGCGTAGGGATTGGCGACGTGGACCGAGGGGTCGATGAACGTCGCCGCGGCCGACTTGGCGCCGAACGGCAAGACCGGCGTGTTGGGACGCACGACCGGATAGCCCAGAGGCTCGCGCAACAGCGACCTTAATTCGGCCGGCGAGATGTACGTCGGCCAGGTGCCGCCGGCGGTCAGCAACCGGCGATCCTCCAGGTTCTCGCCCCAGGGGCGGACGGTCGGGGATCGTCTCCGCGCGGCTCGCGATCGTCTCGACATGAGGATCTTCCGTGATCGTTGGAATGAATCGCCTGTTTCCTCCGTGGCCTCTCCGTTCTCCATATCGTCCAAACCGCCTGGACGCCGTGAGCATCCCAGAGTTCGATCGTGAGAGGGCGATCGATTACGACGGCCAGTTGACGGCGCGGAGGATGACGAGGCCGAGGTCGTCGCGGGCGAATTCGCCGCCGATGTAGCAGGGCGCGGCGAGGTTCAGCCTGGCGAGCCGGCCGCGCTCGACGACGGCGTTGGCGACGCCTTGAAGCAGCAAGGCGACCTTGCCGGTCGGGTCGGGTTCGCCGGGGCGTCGGCGGTCCAGGAAGTAGGGTTCCCAGTCGGGGAAGTGGACGCGGTCGAAGTCGGCGAAGGCGAATTCGGCGGTGGAGGGGGAGTGCGCGGCGATGGGGGCGTGGTGGAGGTGGAAGCCGGCGTTGCGCCAGCCGTACTCGGTGGCGAGGGTTCGGGCGCGGATTCGGACGGAGGTCGCCTCATGCCTTCGGGCGCGGGCCATGCCGTTTTCGAGGGTGTCGAACGCCAGAACGACGTCGCCGAAGCACGCGCCGACGGCGAACGCCAAAAACGAGCAGCACTCCCCGGGGCGTTCCCTGGCGAAGCGGTCGATCGCGGCCTCGGACGCCACCAGCAGCCGCGTCGAGGCCGCCGACCAGTCGGGTTCGGGAGGGTTCGCGGAATCCATGGGGAGCGCCGTCCAGGTGGGGGACGTCCGTCGGCGTGAGGGGCGGGCGTGTCGATCGATCCCCACTTTATACGTTGGGAATCGCCGCACCAACGGGTCGGGTGCTCGAGCTTGATGGTTGAAAGCCTGTCCCATAAGGACGTCGCGGCCGACATAACGGCCTTCCCCCCTCGCGGGGGAAGGTGGCCCGAGGAACGCCGCCGAAATAACTTCCCGGAATTTAACCACGGAGTCACGGAGGACACGGAGAGGAAATCGAGAATTGGAGAATTGAGAAATTGTGAATTAAAAGGTTGATGACGGACGAACTGATCCTCGTCTTCACTCTCCGTGCTCTCCGTGACTCCGTGGTTCCCCATCTTCCGCCCATGGATTCGACAAGTTGTTTCGGCGGCGTTCCAAGGGCCGGATGAGGGGGGACGGACAAGAGGGCCGTCGGTATCCCCCGCCGCACGGGCCGGCCTTCGACTTCCCAACGGCTTCCTTTCGCGTCCTCCCCCTCATCTGACCGCTTCGCGGTCTGTCTTCCCCCGCGAGGGGGGAAGATCGTAATCGCCGTTGTTCATTCTTAATGGGACAGACTTTTAGATACTTCGTTCGACGTCTTCCCGCTCGCGCGGTTCGTCGCCGTTGGAATCCTCGGCGCGGCGGGATTCGGCCTCGGCGCGGGCGCGGCGCTGGGTCTCGACGGTCTGGGCGAGCTTCTCCTGGGCCTCGGCGACGTAGGCTTCCCAGTCGGTGGAGAAGTCCTGGCGGAACGCCTCGATGTAGCCGGGCTCGTACTGGCGGGAGAGGTATTTGAGCTGGTGGAAGACCTTGTGGGCGAGGACCTGGACCTCCTCGGAGCCTTCGCCGTCGCGGTCGGGGCCGGCCTGGTGGCAGCGGAAGCGGCCGATCCAGACCTTGAGCCGGGCGTATTGCTCGCCCTTGGCCAGATGGCCGAAGGCTTGCAGTCCGGCCTCGACCTCGTGGGCCAGGAGTTGAAGCTGGCCGCCGGGGAAGTGGCTTTCGGCGTCCCAGAGCAGGCGGTCGTCGTCGGCGAACCGCTCGCCGAGTTCCGGGAGCAGGCGGTCGAGTTCGTGGCGGACCTGGCGATAGGCGTCGACCGCGGCGCGGAGTTCGCGGCGGGCCTCGGTCAGTTCCTTGTCGGCGGCTTCCAGTTCGGTCTTGGCCCCGGTGCGGAGGCGTACGCTCTCGGCCTCGGAGGTGGCGACGAGTTCCTCGGCGTCGGCGTCGGAGGTCAGCGACGACTTGAACTGGGCGAGCTTCCGCACCAGATCCTTGAGGAGTTGTTCGTCGGCGTCGGCCTGGTCCATCGCCCGCGCGCCGGTCGTCCGCGCCGTCCGCATCCGCTCCAGCGCCAGCCGCGCCCGTTCCTCGGCGGCGCGGAAGCAGTCGGCCGCCCCGCGGGTCTCGGCCTCGATCTTGCGGGCGCGGGTCTTGGCCTCGGCCTGGCGGACGAGTTCGGCTAGCTGCGCCAACGATGGAGTCATGGTCCGGTCTCTTCCGCGAATATTTTTCCGAATATTATTTCGACGCGACGGCGGGGCGGGCGGCGGATCGCGCGATAAGCCCCGCGCGGCCGGCGCCGCCGCGCGTCGGCGTCCATATTCCCCCATGATACACCCACGCCGCGGCGGGGAGAAAGGCCGGGCCCTGGGACCGTCGGTTGCGGCGCGGGCCGGGGATGGCGTACCTTGGCGGGCCGGCCGCGGGGACGTCGGGCGCCGGGAGGGACGAAGACGATGGAGACTCGGACGATCGCGGTCCCCTGGGGGGGTGGGACGCTCGACTTGCGGTTGCCGCGGGAGTGGAACGTCGGGCCGGACGAGGTCGTCGAGCCGGACCTCTCCGGCGCGACGGCCGACTACCCCGCGACGCTGGCCGCGGCCCTGGACGCCCCCGACGACTCGCCGCGGCTGGAGGCGACGGTTCGCGCCGGCTCGCGGGTGGCGATCGTGGTCGACGACCCGTCGCGCTGGACGCCGGTGCGCGAGGCTCTGCCGATCGTGCTGGAGCGGCTCCACGCCGCGGGGGTCGGCGCCGGCGACGTGACGATCAGCGTGGGGGTGGGCCGGCATCACGCCGTCGACGACGCGGCGATGCGGCGACGGCTCGGCGACGGTCCCGCCGAGACTTACCGCTGCTTCAGCCCCCCCGTCGACGACCCATCGGCCTACGACGACCTGGGGACGACCCCGCGCGGGATTCCGGTTCGGGTCTTCCGTCCGGTGGTCGAGGCCGACGTCCGCGTCCTGATCGGCTCGGTCCTGCCGCACCTTCAGGCGGGCTTCGGCGGCGGCTACAAACTGATCTTTCCGGGGACCAGCCATCGCTCGACCCTGGGCGCGCTGCACCGCCAGGGGCTCGCCCGCGACGCCGACGCCGGCCGGCTGCTGGGCGGTCCCGCCGCCGACAACCCGATGCGCCGGGCCGTCGGCGAGGCGGCCGGCTTCCTCGGGCCTTGCTTCTCGATCAGCCACCTGATCGGCGCGCCCGGGATGGTCTTCCGCGCGCGGGCGGGCCGGCCGGAGACGGTCCAGGACGCGCTTGCCGACGAGGCCCGTAGGCGCTTCCAGGCCCCCCCCGCCCCGCCGGCCGACGTCGTGGCGGTGGGCAACGACCCCTGGCCCGGCGACCCGATGCAGAGCTTCAAGGCGCTCTTGCACCACCGCGCCGCCAGCGTTCCGGGGGGCGTGACGGTCGGGCTGTTCTGGACTGATCCGGCGGAGATCGATCGTTCGATGCCCAAATCGGCGATGCGGCTGATCGCCGGCTCCGGCGCGCCCGGCGGCTGGGCGATCCGCCGGTTGGTGCCGACGGCTGAGCGCGTCTTGATGGCCCGCGAATCCTCGGCCGCGTTCATGCTCCGCTGGGCCCGCGAACTGGTCGTCGACCGGACGGTGATGGTCTATTCCCCCCCCCTGTTCGAGCGGATCGGCGGCCGACTGGGCCCGGTGCGGATCTTCGACGACCTGGATTCCCTCTGGACGACCGTCCGCCGCGCCCTCCCTCGCGCCCGTCGCGACTCCCCCCGCGTCCGTGTCTTCCCCCGCGGCGGGCTGACCTACGTCCCGCGGGCGTAAACGGCGGCCTTGGGGCCTGGATCGTCGCGGGACCGCCGATCACGGCTCCAGTTTTCCTCGTGACGAGTGGTGGATGTAAAGAACGACCACCTCGTCGTCCTGAACGGTGTAGAGGATGCGGTGTTTGCTTTTCCGTCCCCCGTAAAAGGCTTCGCGAAGCGGGACCGGGTGATCGTCGCTCTCCATCGCCTTGGGATGGAGCAACGGGTGGTCCGCCACCTTCTCGATCTCGTCGAGCAGACCGGCGTACCATCGATCCGCGAACGCCCGCGACACGTTCTCGCTCATCCAGGCGTGGGTCTCGTCGGCGTCGGCCAGGGCCCGCCGAGTGATCCGGACGCGATGCTTCACGGCCGAATCCCGTGCTTCTTCCGGGCGTGTTCCTTGAACTCGTCGAGCGTGACGGTTCGCCCGGCCTTCATGTCCTCGATCCCCTCGCGGATCCCCTCGAAGACGCGGGCCGCCTCCGCCAGTTCGCGAAGCCGCTGATAGGAGGCGGCGTCCTGGACGACGACCTCGGCCTTGCCGTTGATCGTCAGGACGATCGGCTCCCCCGTCTCGCGCAGCCGCTGGATGAACTCCGGCGTCTTCTTCTTGAAATCCGTCAGGGATTGGATGTCGCGGGCGACGTCGAACATGACCCCTCCAAGAATCGAATAAGGTTCGAATTCGATTCTTTCGCGCGCCGCCCGCGAAGTCAACGCTTAAGCGTCGCCGCCAGCGCCCAGTCGTGGTCGCCCTCGGGGGGAGAGACGGTCGCCGAGCCGTCGGGCGAAGGCGACAGCGCGACGGGGGCCGCGGCGGCGCCCGCGACCGGGTCGAACCAGCGCAGCTCGAACGTCGCGCCGGCGGGGAGGCCGGAGAGGCGAACCGGGCCGGGTTTTAGAATGTAGACGAGCCGCGTTCCGTCGGGCTCGGCGACGCAGAGCGGCGCGGGGGCGTTCTCGGCGGGGTCGGCCCAGGCGACGAGGTCGGGGCGGGGCTCGAAGCGGCTCCAGCCGGGGATCGTCGTGACGAACCGGGCGGCGGCGGCCACCTGAGCGGATCCGGGGAGGTTCATGGCGACGTCCCACGGCGTCGTCCCCCAGTTGTTGCCCGCGGGCGAGTTGCCGTAAGGCTTGTCCTGGCGGTTGATCTGCCAGATGCCGTTGGCGCCGTAAGTCCCCCCCGCGCAGCCGCCGGCGATCATGTGCGACCAGAACGCCTGGCGGGCGTCGGCGGCGGTGAGGGTGGGGTTGATCTCAAGCGCCTCGTAGCGGGCTTCGCCGCTGATGACGGGCATCGTCGGTTTCGCGTTCCAGCCCCCGGAGGCGAGCGCCGCGTGACCCTGGGGAGGCGTGCCGTGGCCGGTCTGCTGCATGTCGAAGTCCAGGACCGTCGGATCGGTCACGCTCTCCCGCGCCGTCCGCGCCGGGTGGCAGGTGACGAGGCGGTGGAACGGGTCGATCTCATGGATGTAGCCCAGGATCTCCGTCCAGCTCTTCTTCTGGCGCTCAACGTCCTGGTCCCGGGTCTTGGAGAGGTAGAAGGGCATGGTGGTCTCGCCCGAGGCGCACCAGACGACCGGGTACGCCCCCCAGCGCGCCACCAGGTTCCTCCAGTGTCGCTTCATCTTGGCCTCGCCCAGCCAGGGGAGGTGGTAGCCCCAGGCGCCGACGACGCACGGGACGATCCCGCGATCGGCCAGGAAGGCGACGCGGCGGTCGGCCTCGTCGAAGTACGACGGGTTGATCCGGGCGTAGTCGGGCTCCCAGGGGAAACCGGCCTCGTTGCGGCCTCGGGGGTCGAACGCCGGCATGTCCGGATATAAGCCGGCGACGATCTGGACGACGTTGAACCCCTTGGTGACGCGGTCGTCGGCGAGCTTCGCGAAATCGTCCGGGAACGCGAGCCGATCCGCGAACCCCATCCACCAGGTGTCGCCCAGCCAGAAGAACGGCGTACCGTCGGCGTAAGCGAAATGATGGCGGTCGTCGGCGATCCGGATCGGCCCGCGGCGCAGCAGCGGGTTGCCACCCGTGTAAGGGACGACCTCCACGACCCCCTCGACCCCGTGTAGCGCCTGGTCGTCGGCGTCGCTGGATTCCGACCGGAAGCGATGAGCGCCGACGATCCGGCTGGAGTAGCGGACCTTCCAGGTCCGGCCGCCGGCCCAGAACGCGGGGACGCGGAGGTCGGCGCCGTCGGGGGCGGTGAAGACGACGTCGACTTCGACCTGGTTGAACGGGTCGGGCCGCGCCTTGGTCGACGCGAACGCGACCTCCGCGACCCGGCCGGCCTCGACCTTGACGGGCTCCGACGCGCGGGAGGCCGCGCCGACCGCGGCCAGGAAGATCCAGGCGGACCCGAGCCGGCCGAACCGTGCCATGGATATCATCATTGCACTACGCCTTGATTTTTAGATAAGAACGCTCTTCCCCCCTCGCGGGGGAAGACAGACCGCGCAGCGGTCAGATGAGGGGGACGACAAGCAAACGCGCCGTCGGAATCGCGGAAGCCAGTCCGACCGGCCTGGGATCCCAACGGCCGTCTTGAGCGTCCTCCCCCTCATCCGGCCCTTCGGGCCACCTTCCCCCGCGAGGGGGGAAGG
>ERZ778018.1561-NODE-1561-length-17866-cov-11.233451_pt1 | contig 17866 bp, 16 predicted proteins | sample MGYA00375748_ERZ778018 | MGnify/ENA primary metagenome ERZ778018 (study PRJEB29350, sample SAMN05509839) | bioreactor metagenome | biome: bioreactor; material: wastewater | place: South Africa: University of Cape Town | collected 2014-04-22 ... | reverse complement strand
CTTCCCCCCTCGCGGGGGAAGGTGGCCCGAAGGGCCGGATGAGGGGGGGCGAGCATAAACGCCATCGACGTCCAGGGCTTCCCGGACGGGCTTCCGCGAATCCCGACGGCCGTCTGGCGCGTCGTCCCCCTCATCTGACCGCTTCGCGGTCTGTCTTCCCCCGCGAGGGGGGAAGACGTCGGAAATCACGGCCTTCCCCCCTCGCGGGGGAAGGTGGCCCGAAGGGCCGGATGAGGGGGGGCGGCCCAGAGGGCCGTCGGAATTCACCGCATGCCGGACGGGCCTCCGCGAATTCCAGCGGCCTTCCCGCGTGTCATCCCCCCCGTCCGACCGCTTCGCGGTCCGTCTTTCCCCGCGAGGGGGGAAGACCGTGATGGTCGCCCTCGCCTCATCATAAAGATAAAGAACGTCGCGGAAAGGTAAGGTCGACCGTCACGGATTTTTAGGGCGGCGGACTCTAATCGACGAGGGTGACGGTCACCGACCTTCGGCGGGAGTCGGATTCCCGGACCACGACCCGGATTCGTTCCCCAGGCTCCAGGGATCGCCCCAGGGCGCGCAGCATGACGAACGCGCCGGGGAGGAGTTCGAGCAAGAAGCCGGGGGCGCCTCCGCATCGGTCGGCCTCCGAGACGAACCGGACGACCCTGGCGAGATGTTCCCGGCCCGGAGTCAGGCTTCCGTCCGGCCAAGGGTCGGGGTGCATGCCGCGGAGTGTCGCCGAGGTCTTCCCCGTCAGAGGATCGACGTGGAGGATCTTGACGACGAGCCGATCGCCCGGAGCGGTAAATTGGCGGGTGGAACAAAAAGAGGCGATCCAGGAGGTCTCGGGAATCAGCAGCAGGATCTCTTGATTGCCGGATCGGCAGAAGGCCCCGTAGACCTCCACGCGCTGGACCTCCACCTCGACGACCTGGCCGATCGCCAACGTAGGCATTGGGACGCTCCTAAGGGAGGACGACGCGCCGGTCCCCCGCATCGCGGAGGGCGAGCGTTCGACCGCGCCGACCCCGCGTCGTCGATCGCGGGTATTCTGTCGGTGGGGGCGATCGGATTCAAGCATGATCCAAACGCTCGGATGAGATCGCGTTCGGGTCCTCGGGGAGTGGGACGGGCATGATCGAGCGAATCGTCACCGGCGGCCAGACCGGCGCGGAGCAAGGCGCGTGGCGGGCGGCCCGCCGCGCGGGGATCGCCACCGGCGGGTACATGCCGCGCGGGTTTCAGACCGAGGCCGGGCCGGCGCCGGGGCTCGGCCAGCTTCACGGGGCCGTCGAGTTCCCGTTCGACGACGCCCGGCGGGTCCGCGCCAACCTCCGCCGGGCCGACGCCCTGCTCTGGTTCGGCGATCCCGAGTCGGCCGAGGCTCGCGAGGCGTTCGCGGCCTGTCAAGAATTGTCCAGGCCGTGGTACGTCGTGGACGTCGGGTTCACCCCGCCGGGGAAGGCCGCGGGCTGGCTGGAGGTGTTCCAGATCGGCGTTTTGGTCGTCTCCGGCGACCGCGAGTCGGCGCGGCCGGGCGTCGCCGCGGCCGCCGAGTCGTTCCTCGGCCAGACGCTCCGAGCGCTCGGGCGTCGGGCCGGGCGCTAGGATTCGTATGTCTGAAACTCCAGGCCGACGTTAGAATCCCGGCGAATTGGGGAACTCACACGGAGGTCGTCGGACATGAGCGCTCAGACGGTGGCGGATCGGGACCGGGAGATCGTGATCGTCTCGGGCCTGCCGCGCTCGGGCACGTCGCTGATGATGCAGATGCTGGACCACGGCGGGATCGAGGCCGTCTCCGACGGGATCCGCTCCCCGGACGTCGACAATCCCAGGGGATACTACGAGTTCGAGATCGTCAAGAAGATCAAGGAGGACGCCTCCTGGCTCCGCGAGACTCGCGGGAAGGTCTTCAAGATGGTCTCCCAGCTTCTCTACGACCTGCCGGCCACCGAGACGTACCGGATCGTCTTCATGCGCCGGGACTTCGACGAGATGCTGGCCTCGCAGGAGAAGATGCTGTCCCGCCTGGGCCGGCCGATCGCCCCGCGCGAGGAGATCAAGCGCGCGTTCCGCGCCCATCTGGAGAAGCTCCACGCCTGGCTCCCCAAACAGGCGAACATGAGCGTCCTGACCGTCGACCACCACGACCTGGTGTCGAACCCCAAGGCCGAGGTCGCGCGGGTCAACGCCTTCTTCGGCGGCCGACTCGACGAGGAGAAGATGGCCGCCGCCGTCGATCCCTCGCTCTACCGCAACCGCAAGCCCGAGGCCGAGGCCGCCGGCTGACGACGAGGCCCGCTCATGGATCGTTTCGCTCGCGTCGTCCTCGGCTACCACGGCTGCGACGAGTCCCTCGCCGCCTCGCTCCTGGCCGGCGAGACGCCCATCGAGGACTGGAAGCCCAGCCGGAATTCCTACGATTGGCTGGGCCACGGCGTCTACTTCTGGGAGCACGCCCCGGAACGCGCCCGCCTTTGGGCCGATCAGCGCGGGAAGACCGGCGTGATCGGGGCCGTGATCCAACTCGGCCGATGCCTGGACCTGACGGACGTCGACCAAACGGAGATTCTGGCCTTCCACTACAAGACGGTCCTTGACACGTATAATGGGGAGGGAATGAAGCTTCCCCAGAATCGCGGTAAGCTCAGGAAGCTCGATTGCCTGATCGTGAACGACCTGGTCTTGAAGATGGACACCGCGGGAGACCCGATCCAGACGATTCGCGCGCCTTTCCTAGAAGGCGAGCCCATCTATCCAGGTTCGGGCATCCTGAAAGAAAGTCACATCCAGGTCGCCGTTCTTGATCCCGCTTGCATTCTGGGTGTATTTCGGCCCAATTTACGCCGATGAAGGAGCCGAACATGGAAAAGCGACCCACCGTTTTGGAACAGCTCCGCGAGGCGGCGCTACGCGACCGCGCGCGTCCCCCCGAGGAGCGTTTCCGCGACATGGTCGCCCGCGGCGCGATCAACGAGAAGGGCGAGGTCCTCCTGATCGGTCCCGGCCACGATTATCTGCCAGTCGGCGCGGATCGCCGCGCGGCGAACTTGGCCGAGGAAGAAGCCGCGGACTGACCCTCCTTCCGTTCCCGAGAGCCGTTTCATGGACGCGGTCGAGACGTCGTATCTTCGCGCCCTCCTGGCCAGTCCCGAAGACGTCGACGTCCGCCGTCGGTATGCCGAATGGCTCGATGCACGGGGCGATTCGGAAAAGGCCGAATTCATCCGGATTGATCCGACGCTTTGGCGGCTCGACTGCGTCCCCTGGCTCGAATCGGATTCGGAGGGGAATCTCGCCGGGTATTGCGGGAGCTTCCCCAAGCTTCGGCCGCTCGTCGAGGCCCATCGCGCGGCGGGGTCGGCGCGCGAACGGGGGCGGACGCTCGCCGAGGGGATCGACCCGGCCTGGACGGCGGTCGTCGCGTCGCTGGGATGCCCCTTCGAACCCTTCGGTTTCTTCAACAACGCGAAGGTCCCAGTCGCGTGCGCGCCGGGCGACCCGCCGTTCGCCGAGCCGATCGGCACGCGCGGGCCGGTCGTCTGTTTCGAGTCGGACTTTCGCGAGCCGGACGACTATTCCGAAGGATTGGCGCGCGACCTCGGGTTCCTGGCGACGCTCGACCTGGCGGATTGTTACTACGGCGCCGCCCGCTGTCCCGTCCATCCGTTCCTCACCCGGCTCGACGCCCGATCCGCCAGACCATCGAAGGCCGACGTCCTCGCCGCGCTCCGGCCCCTGAAATTCGACGGCTTCGCCGAAGGTCGCTCGTACCGCGACCAGGTCCACCGGGACTTCCTGGAACAGTACGTCTTCCCCCACCCCGAGGAAGACGTCTTCGAGGTCGTCCGGGTGATCGGGGAGGGGGCGGAGGAGTTCGACGACGAAGACGAGGACGACGAATCGAACCGGGACGTCGATGAGACGACCGGCGTCCACGGCGCGCTTCGCGAGTACGTCGGCGGAGATCTCTGGTACGTCCTGCTCCACACCCGGCCGGTCGCCTACGAACCCGGCGGCCCGGCCTTCCCCGAATACGTCGTCCTTTTCGCCGTCGGCCGTTCGCCCCACGGCGACCGCCTCGTCGGGGTGGTGACGCATCAGAACTGCCATAACCTGTGCGATTAGCGGCGAGGCTTCGAAACAAGAAGGCGGGGCCGACCCGGTTGCTTGGGTCGACCCCGCCTTCGTCTTCACTGGGAAATTCCCAGCCCGCTCAGCTCTGCTTCGAGGGAATCTGCGGGGCCGGAGCGACCTGCGGGGTCGCCTGCGGGGAGGCGACCGGCGCGGCGTACTCGACCGGGGCGTAGGCGACCGGCGCGGCGCAGACGACCGGGACCTTCCGCACCACCTTCTTGTAGCAGGTCACGGGGACGACCTGGCAGACCCGGCGGGGAACCTGCTTGGTGACGACCTCCGGCTGGCAGGTCCAGGTGGTCACCGGCACGCGGTCGGTGACGCACTCCTGAACCATCCGGGTCCGGGTGCATTTCCGGACCTCGTTGACGACCTCCTGGACGTAACGGGTCTGGGTCACCGGGACGACCTGGGTCTGGGTCTCGCGGACGAACGAGGTGCAGACCACGTCCTTGACCGTCGGGACCGGGGTGTAGCAGGTCTTGGCGACGACCTGGCACTCGCCGCAGCCCGTCCGGTGGTGCGGGCCGCAGCGCCGCACCGGCACGGTGCAGTACTGGGTGGTCGGCACGTACTCGCACGACTGGACCTGGTGGACCGTCTGGACCGGCTTGCAGACCGTGTAGCACTGGGTGACGTTGACGGTCTCGGTGATCGGCTTGCAGACGACCCGCTGGACCGGCACGTCGATCGTCTCGGTGACCGGCTTGCAGACGATCCGCTGACGGTCGACGTAGGTCGTCACCGGCACCCGCTTCATCACCGTGCATTGCACCGTGTCGTAGACGGTGCTCCACTGCTTCTTCATGACCGTGTACGGGACCATCTCGGTCACGCACTGGTAGGCCGGCCGCGCGACCACGCAGGGGTTCCGGTGACACACCCCGCACGCCGAGGCCGTCGTGGCCGCCGTCAACAGGCCGACCACCGCCGCCAAGCTCGCTCGCAAACGCATGACTGTCTTCCTCCAGGTGTCCATCGCCGTGTGCCGTCTCTCGTCCCGGATGCTCGCTCACCCCGACTCGTTGAGACGTTCAAGGTCAGTCTACAACATGGGCAAGATGCGAGGGCGTCCATGGACTTTGCATTTCAATCGCGATGTCGCGGTTTGTGTCGATCATCGCGACCGCATCGACGTGGGCGGATTCGGAAGCCGGATTCGACTCAAGTCCCCGAGCGGATCGCCGCCGTCGGACTCGCTGGAAGCCCCAGCGCCGTCATTCTCCGGACGCCGACCGTCCCGTCGCGCCCCTCCCCGCCCCTGCAACGCCCGAGCGCTCGGCCGGCCGAGGGGGCATGGGGCCCAGTCTAACGAATACGCGAAAGATGTAAAGTAAGCAGCGCGCGCGGATTGAGGGTGTTTGGCGAAACCCGTCGGGTTCGCTGGTTTGGCGGGCTTGATGGTGATTCGAAGGTTCGAGGTCAGATCTTCAGGAACAGCCGGCGGCGGTACATCCAGAAGAGGATCAGCCAGAAGACCGCCAGGGTCGCGACGCCTCGGGCGAACGACTCGTAGCCGGCCCCGAAGCTTTTGAAGACGTCGGGACCAAGGTGGGTGTGGAAGGCCGAAACCACGAAGTCCTCGAACAGGTGGGCCATGCAGTAGGCGGCGATCGAGTTCATGCCGATGACCCGGAGCGGGAACCCCCACCCCTTCAGGCCGATCGCGTCCATCACCGCGTACAGGGCCGCCAGGATCAGCAGGCAGAGCCCGCCGGAGTAGAGCGTCCACGCCGGCGTCCAGATCCGCTTGACGCTCGGGCAGATCCCGAACTCGTCCAGGCACCAACCGACGGCCGCCGCCGCGACCCCCGCCACCGCCAACTCGAAGACCTTCGACCACGGCGCGCGGCGCTCGCGCAACACGCCGCCGGCGATCAGCCCCAGGATCATCGTCCCCAGCGTCGGAATGAAGCTGAGCGTGGCGTAGCCGCCGCCGTTGTATTCGAACGGCTTCTCGCGAGGGAACAGGTTGAGGAACCAGACGTCGAACGCCCACGCCGCGTTGCTGTTCTTGTTCCAGTGCGACTCGAACCCGTCGTTCAGATGCTCCCAGTCGGCCGGGACGCCGTGGGCGGGGTAGTCGAAGTCCGGCCCCGGCGCCGGATAAGCGGCGAACAGCGCCCAGTAGCCGACCAGGACCGCCGCCAGCGCCCACCCCTGGACTTTCCGCGACTGCCAACCCAGGAAGAAGAGGATCGGATACCCCAGGCCGATCTGCGACAGCGTGTCCTCGAACGTCCAGTAGGTTTGCGGCTTGCCGAGCGATCGCAGGAAGACGCCCAGCAGCACCAGGACGAGGGCCCTCCAAAGCGCGTGCGCCGTCATCCATCCCCGCGATTGCCCCTTGGCGAGTCGGGAGGCGATCGAGAACGGCAGGGCCACGCCGACCAAAAACGAGAACCCCGGCTGGATCATGTCGTGAACCACGCAGCCGGTCCAGGCGACGTGGCTTTGATGATGGGCCAGGAACTCCCAGACGGCGTTGCCGGGGAAGTTTCGGGCCGTGGCGCTTAAGCGCAGGACCTCGGCCATCATCAGGAACATGACCGAGCCGCGGAAGACGTCGATCGAGTCCAGCCGGACCTTGGGCTGGGTCGCGAGGTCCGTCTGGGTTTCCGGTTCGGCGGTCGTCTGGGGCTCGACGGGCGAGGCGTCTGTGCTCATCGTGGGATCTCGCGGATCGATATTTCGGAGGGATCGCGCCACGATACCGCCTTCGCCCGCGCGACGCGAGCGGCCGGAATTCCCGGATTCGTGAAAGATCCGGCCGATGTCGGGACGCCATCCCTCGGATGGACGGGGATCGAGTGGACCGGTCGCCGTTTACGCAACGCATCCGCTCGCGAGCGCTTCGGCCTTGTCGAGCCGGAAAGCCAGGCCGTGGCGAGGCGCTGGGCGCTCAGGCCGGGTCTTCCACGAGGATCTCGCGGACGCGGCGGAGCTTGCCGTCCTCGAAGGTGAAGACCTGGGCGCCGCGGACGGAGTAGTCGGCGCCGGTCGCGACGATCCGACCGCGCTCGCGGAGGATCACGACGACGTGCTCGCCCTGGGCGGAGAGGGATTCGATCTCCGGGCGCTGGGATTCCAGCATGGCGAAGTTGCGGCGGATCGCGGCGACGACCTCGTCGCGGCCCTTCCAGACGCCGACGAACGGGATCGACGGCGGGCCGGCGATGTCCAGCACGACGTCGTCGCGGCAGAGATCGACGAGGGCGTCGAAGTCGCCGCGGCCGACGGCCGCGAAAGCCAGTTGCACCCGCGCGACGTTTCGCTCGTGAATCTCCTCGTCGGCGACGTCGGGCCCCCCCGCGCGGAACGCGGGATCGATCGAATCGAGGAAGGCGTCGATCAACTCCTGGGCGAGCATGGCGTCCTGGTCGGTCGGCGTGGTTTTCTTCAGTGCGGCCCGCAGGATTCGAACCTGCAACCAAGGGATTCAAGGGCCCCCGCGTTTCCACGGGGCTTGGACTATCTCATCCTCGCCCTCGGCCTGGCTTGAGGCCAAGCCGGAGGGAGGCCGGGCGCTCGCGGCGGGGGTTATCGTTGGGGCTCACCCCGCTAGTCTCTGAACCTTCCTGGCCACCAAGGCCCGGCCAGGCTCGGCTGCGGATCGCCTTGCCCTCGGACGGACGGAAGACCGTCCGGGGGTTTAGGTTTCCCGCAATTCACCCGGTTCGCGTCCGAGGGTCGCCCCCCGGCGCCACCATTTCAAAACGATGAGTCCCCTGCTCTGCCGTTGAGCTAGGGCCGCGCGTCTTCGGGCGCGTGAAGCGCCCGGGGACGCGGTCATCATCGCCGCTGGGGGCGTGGAAGGCAAGCCCGCGGGCGGGTTTGATTTCGAGCGTCCGCGAAATACGACCGCCGCGGCCGATCCGAGGATCGGCCGCGGCGGCGGGAGAGGAGATTCGCGAGGACGCGGGGCGTCGCCGGCGTCAGACGCCCGTCTCCTGGGTTTCCTCGTGGAGCAGTTCGGCGGGGGTGGCCGCCGGGGGCGCGGCGGTCGGCCGGACGATCGTCCGGTCGTCGACGTCGACCAGCGTGCCGTCGGCGTTCTTGCGGACCTTGGGGAGCTTGACGTCGGAGGCCATCCCGAACAGCTTCATCAACTGGATCGTCGCGTAGGTCGGGTCGATCTCCCACCAGTCCAGGCCGTGGCGGGCGGAGGTCTGGAAGGCGTGGTGGTTGTTGTGCCAGCCCTCGCCGTAGGTCAACGCGGCGCACCACCATAGGTTGGTGGACTGGTCGCGGGTGGCGTGGCTGCGGTAGCCCCAGACGTGGCTGGCGGAGTTGACCAGCCAGGTCGTGTGCAGGACGAACACGGTGCGGACGAACCCGCCCCAGACCAGCCAGCTCAGCCCCAAGCCGCCGTACCACTGCCCGGCCGCGTAGGTCAGGGCGTAAAGGCCGATCGTGAAAAGCAGGAAGTTGCGGTCCAGCCAGCGCAGGATCGGATCGCGGTAGAGGTCCGGGGCCCAGCGCTTGTAATAAGCCTCGTCGTGGCGGCTGTTCTCGTCGGTGACCATGAACCAGCCCATGTGGGCCCAGAACAGGCCGTGCAACGGCGAGTGGGTGTCCAGGTCCTCGTCGGAGTAGGCGTGGTGGCGGCGGTGGTCGGCGACCCAGCCGATGGGCCCGCCCTCGGAGGCGGCGCAGCCCAGGGCGGTCAGCGGATACTCAAGCCACTTGGGACGGACCTTGAAGCTGCGGTGCGTCAAGAGGCGGTGGTAGACCAGGCAGATGCCGACCCCGCCGGTCAGCCAGTGGAGGACCAGGCAGACCACCAGCCCCGACCAGGAAAACAGCGAGGGGACCAGCGCCAGCAGCGCCAAAACGTGGATTCCGGCCATGTAGAGGATCACCGGCCACGCCAGGCGTCTTGGGACGGGGCGAGCGGTCGTCGTCGTGCTCATGGTCAACCTTTGGGTGAGGCCGTCGGGAGGTCGGCTGGCGAGTCGCGGCCGCGGTCGTCGCGGTCGGTCGTGGGAGCGCGCGTTTCGCCCCACGACCCCGTTGGGAGCCGATGACGTCGGGGCCGCGCCGGTCGCTGGGAATCGAGAAACCGGGCCGTCTCGGTCATTGGACGCCGAGCGGCCGCGGTCTCGCCTCTTGTACCATTTTTCACGAGCCGACGGCAGGGGGGCGTGATTGACGACCGTCGCGACCCCGGCCTCAGAACGAGTTGACCAGCCGCTGGCTGCGGCTGGACATGCGCTCGGCCATCTTCCAGGCGTGGTAGTGCATGCCGATGTGGAGGACGTAGTACAGGGCCAGTCCGGGGCGGCGGTGGACCTTGAGGAACCCCTTGAAGCGCTTGCGGTACTCGCGCTTCAGATGCTCCTCCTTGACGTTCCAGAGGATCCGGGCGAAGAGGCCCGCGGCCTCGACGGCGCTTCGGATCTCGGAGGCCATCCAGCGGGCGGAGATCCGCCACCAGCGCTTGCGGCTGGTGATGCCGATCTCGAAGTCGGGGTCGAGGAACAGGGCGTCGGTGCGGTCGAAGTAGCCCACGGGGTCGTAGAGTTCCCGGAGGCATTTGAAGTAGCCTTCGAGCAACTCCTCGCGGGTCATCTTAAGGGGGATGATGTTGGTGCCGAACTCGGAGTGGTCGGCGTAGTCGAGCCGGCCCTCCTCGGCCAGTCGCTTGTGCAGGGGGGTCTTGGGGATGGCGGTGAGCATCCCGGTCATGGAGAAGGCGATCCGGCTTTGGCGGACGAAGTCGATCTGGCGGTCGACGATGCCGACGTCGTCGCTGTCGAAGCCGAGGATCATGCCGCACCAGACCTCGATGCCGGCGTCCTGGATCCGGTGGACCTTCTCCAGGAGCGTGCCGCCGGAGCGCATGTTCTGGAGCTTCTTGGCCTCGCGGAGGGAGTCCTCGCTGGGGCTCTCGATGCCGATGAACGTGGAGATGAAGTTGGCCTGGACCATCAGCTCCAGCAACTCGGGCTCGTCGGCCAGGTTGATCGAGGCCTCGGTGAAGAGGGTCAGGGGGTAGCCGTGTTCGCGCTGCCAGTCGATGACCGCCTGGAGGATCCCCTTGATCGCGTACTTGTTGCCGATCAGGTTGTCGTCGACGATGAAGCAGATCCGTTGGCCGGTCCGCCACATCGCGTCCAGCTCGGCGACGACCTGGGCCGGCGTCTTGATCCGGGGCCGGCGGCCGAAGGTCACGATGATGTCGCAGAACTCGCACTGGAACGGGCAGCCGCGGGAGAACTGGAGGCTGCCGAAGGCGTATCGATTCATCTTGAGGAGGTCGAAGCGGGGCGTCGGCACCTTGGACATGTCGGTCTTTTCGACCTGTTCGTAGCGGTACTGGTGCAGGCCCTGCCTCCACTCCTTGAGGAACTGGGGCCAGGTGTCCTCGGCTTCGCCGACGAAGATCGCCGCGGGGGGGTCGTCGTCGAAGTAGTCCTCCTGCACGGTGATCCAGGGCCCGCCGATGACCGTGAAGCAACCCCTCGCCTTGAGCTCCTGGTGGATCTCCTTCATCCGGAACCGCTGGACGCTCATCCCGGTGATGCCCACGATGTCGGCCCGGGCGCAGCGGTCGAAGTCGATCGGCTCGGCGTTCTCGTCGATCAGGGTGACGGTGTGTTCCTCGGGGGTCAACGCCGCCAGAAGCGCCAGGCAGGCCACGGGCAGATTGGCCGCCTTGCCGAGGTGCCCGATCATATAGTCCATCCCCCAGTACGAGGGCTCGAACTTGGGGTTGATGATCACGATATCTGCCATATCAGGTTCGATCCTCGCTCCCGGCGACGGGGGATTTGGGGGGGATGGGCTGAAGTGGGCTCCGAGCTTGCTCATACTAGTCGCGCTTGACGTATTTGCCCAGGGCGACTACGCCGAATTCGCCGCCCGCCCGCGGCCGACGAGGCGCGACCGGACTCGGGACCATCCGCGCCTCCCACGAGGGATGGCGACTTGGAGCCGCGCCCGCGTCGCGAGGGCCGCCCCGCTCTTCTTCGCGATCATGGGAATACACATTTCATGCCAGAATCCCCAAATTCCCCATTCGACCCCCATCCCTGGTTCCCCGGCGGCCACGCGCAGACGATCGCCGGTCGCTACCTGGGGCCCCACCGCCCGGTCGTCCCCGCGCGCGGGGAAATCGTCGCGTTGCCCGACGGCGACCGGCTGTCGGCGCTGGATTCGACCCCCGAGTCGTGGCGCGCCGGCGACCCCGCCGCGGTCCTGGCGCACGGTCTGGCCAGCAGCGCGGAGGCGCCTTACGTCCTCCGCATGGCGCGCCGGCTTCTCGACCTGGGCGTCCGGGTCGTTCGGATGAACCTCCGCGGCGCCGGCGCGGGCTTCGGCCTGGCGCGGGGGACGTATCACGCGGGCAAGACCGAGGACGTCCGCGCCGTCGTCGACCGCCTGGCCGAGTCCGCGGCCGGCTCGCCGATCGCGGTCGTCGGCTTCTCCCTGGGGGCGAACCTGGCCTTGAAGCTGGCCGCGGAGGCGTCGCGACCGGATTACGCGGGGGCGCGTCTCGATTGCGTGGTCGCGGCCAACCCTCCCGTCGACCTTTCGGTCTGCTGCCGGGCGATGCGGCTGCGCTCCAACCGGCTTTACGATCGGAGCTTCACCCGCTGGCTCCGCGCCGAGACCCGCCGGCTGCACGCCCGATTCCCGGAACTGGGCCCCGCGGGGATCGACGGCGTCGGCTCGGTCTACGAGTTCGACGACGTCTACACCGCGCCTCGGAACGGCTTCAAGGACGCCGAGGACTACTACCGCCGCAACAGTTCCGGGCCCTTGATCGAGTCGATCGCGGTCCCCGGCCTGGTGGTCCACGCGGCCGACGACCCGTTCATCCCCGCCTCGGCCTTCGAGAGCGTCCGATTTCCCTCGAACGTCCGCTTCGAGCTTATGCCGACCGGCGGCCATCTGGGTTACATCGCCCGCCGCCCCTGGCGCGGGGATCGCCGTTGGCTCGAAACCCGCCTGACCCTCTGGCTGGCCGAGCGCTGGGGACGTCGGGGATGAACGCCGCGAGCCCCGTTCCCGCGAACGCTCGGCGATGGTAGTGTGATGACGTCGATGTCCGACGAGTGGGACGACGTCGACCGCGAGGGGATCGAACTCACCGTTCGACGGCGACGGGAGTCCGACGTGAAGCCCCGATTAAGCGTGCTCACCCTTGGCGTCGACGACCTGGAGCGATCGCTTCGGTTCTACCGGGACGGGCTCGGCTTTCGGACGGACGGCATCGTCGGCCGGGAGTTCGAGCACGGCGCCGTCGCGTTCTTCGACCTTCAGCCGGGGTTGAAGCTGGCGATCTGGCCGCGCGAAAGCCTGGCGCGGGATTCGGGCCTGCCCCTTGGGAGGCCGAGCGCCACGGAGTTCACGCTCGGCCACAACGTCGGCTCGCCCGAGGAGGTCGACGCCGTCATGGACCAGGCGGCGGGGGCGGGGGCCGTCGTCGTGAAGCCTTCGGGGCCGACGTTCTGGGGCGGCCACGCGGGCTATTTCCTGGACCCGGACGGCCATGCGTGGGAGGTCGTCTGGAACCCCAACCTCCTTCCGGAGGCGTGAAGTCGTTTTCCGCGGTGCGATCCCGCGTCAAAACGGCAGGAACTCGACGCCTTCGGGGCCGAGGCGGAACCGTCGGGCGCGGATGGCGCTGCCGCCGCCTTCGGTGTAATAGACGATCAGGACGGAGCCGTCCTTGAGTTCGACGGTGGCGGGGTACGCGCCGATGCACGAATCGATCGCGAACGATCCGCGCCAGGTCTTCGCGTCGTCGTCGCTGACGTGGATCGACGTCTGCGGGAGGCGATGGCTCAGGATGATTCGGCCGTCGCTCAGGCGGGTCAAGTGGGGGGCGTGGGCGGGGAAGCCGGCCTTGCTCGCCTCGGACCAGGTCTTGGCCCCGTCCTCGCTGATCGCCTGGTACATGTCGTCGGTGAACGACCGCATCGCGGCGTAGAGTCGGCCGTCGGCGAGGGGGATGACGTCGGTCTCGGCGTTGAGGCCGACGCCCGGCGGCGCCTTGATCGCGACCGGGGCCTCCCAGGTCCGGCCGCGATCCATAGACCGCGTGGTCCCGGCGATGCTGAGGCCGGTCGCCGGATCCCCTCGGTAGAGCCCCAGCACGCAAGTCCCGTCGGCGAGTTGGCGGACGGGGGCGGAGCAGACCCAGTCCGGGATGATCACGCGGGCGTCGGCCTCCCACGTCCGGCCGTCGTCGCGACTGACGACGATCTGGACGCCGCTCTCCGCGTGATCCTCCCCACCCTCCTTCCTGGCGAGTGAGAAGAAGGCGCAGACCACCGAGCCGTCGTCGAGTTGCGCGAGATGGGGGTCGCGGTTGTCGTCCTTGTCGTCGAAGAGCACGGCCGGCTCGGACCAGGTACGGCCCTCGTCGGAGGAGCGGACGACGCAGAGCCGACCGCCGAGCGGGAACTCGTCGCTCGGCCACGAGACGTGGGTGTAACCCGCGTAGAAGGCCGCGAGGATGTCGCCGTTCTTCAGGCGGCATGCGTCGGGGAACGCCTGGTAGCGGCCCGCCGCGCCTCCCCGCGAGATCACGATCGGGTCGGCCTGGGTCGCCCTCCAGTAGTCGGCCTTCATGCCGTCGCCGTCGATGCGGGTCCAGACGCCCACGCGCGACCCCTCGTGGACGACCTCCGACCGCGTCGTCAACTCGGGACGCAGGACGGCCTCGAACACGGCGACGTCCCAGATGACGCGCTCGGCGTCCCTGGGGGCGTGCGTCTCCCAGCGCTTGACCAGGTAGTCCCGAACGCCCCCCCCGCCCTTGAAATGGGAATCGACGTCGGCCTTGCTCCACCGGAAATTTTCGGTCGTGCTGTTGGGCATCACGTTCAACTCGACGCCGCTCTTGAGCAGGACGGCGGCGGCGTGAAGGTCGCCCTGGGTGTTGAACTCGGAGGGCGCGAGTCGGCCGTCGTCGAATCGGAAGCCCATCACATGAACCGCCATGCGGTCCTTGACGGCGGGGTCGAGCAGCAGCGCGGAGGCGACGTTGGTGTAGGCGCCCAGGGCGAAGACCTGGAGCTTGCGTCCCGGCGGCGCGGCCCTGGCCTTGAGGATGATGTCGCGGGCGGCGAGGGAGTCGACCGGCTCGTCGGGGCCCGGCATGGGGCGCGTCGCGCCGAGCGGGTGGGCGACGCGGTCGCTCATCCCCAGCAGCGCGAGCACCTCCTCGTTCATCTTCTGGCTCGTCCGCGTGTTGGCCTCGAAGTCGCGCGGTTCCCCCCATCCGGCCGACGAGAGGCCGACGACCTCGAATTCCGGCGCGATCAGCGCGCGATACACGGCGTAGGGGTCGTCGACCTCGTTCCCCATGTCGGTGTCGACGTAGACGATCGGCTTGGCCGATCCGCCCTCGGCCGCCGCCCGCGGTTTGGGCGTTTCGGGCGTGAGTCGTTCCGCCGCTCGCCAGAAGTCGGCCATCATGCCGGGGACGTCGACGGCGCTCCAGATGTGAAGTCGGGCGCCTTCGTGGGTGATCTCCGTCAGCGTCGCCAGTTCGGGACGCAGGACGGCCTCGAACACGGCGATGTCCCAGAGGGTGCGCTCGGGGTCGGCCGGGCAGTAGACCTCCCAGCGCTTGACCAGGAAGTCCCGAACGCCCCCCTTGCCCTTGAAATGGGAGTCGATGACGGCCTTGCTCCACTGGAAGTGGCGGAGCGTGGTGTTGACCATGGCCTTCAACTCGACGCCGCTCTTGAGCAGGGCGGCGGCGGCGTGAAGATCGCCCTGGGTGTTGGACTCGTTGGTCGTGAGCCGGCCGTCGTCGTACCTGAAGCCCATCACGTGGACGGTCATCCGGTCCTTGACCGTGGGGTCGAGCAGCAGCGCGGAGGCGACGTTGGTGTAGGCGCCCAGGACGAAGACCTGGAGCTTGCGCCCCGGCGGCGCGGCCTTGGCCTTGGCGATAATGTCGCGGGCGGCGGGGGAATCGACCGGCTCGTCGGGGCCGGGCATGGGATGCATCGCGCCGATCGGGTGGGAGACGCGGTCGCTCATCCCCAGCAGCGCGAGCAGTTCCTCGTTCATCTTCTGACTGGACCGCGTGTTGGTCGGGAAATCGAGCGGGCCCTCCCAGCCGATCGCGGACAGCCCGACGACGTCGAACTCGGGCGCGATCAGCGCGCGGTAGACGGCGTAGGAGTCGTCGACCTCGGCCGCGACGTCGGTGTCGATGTAGACGACGGGCTTGGCCGAGGCGTCAGGGGCCGACCCCGGCGCCGGCGGTTGGGCCTCGACCGAGGCCAGCGAGGCGCCCAGGATCCACGCGATCGCGATCGGGAGGGATGTCTTCATCGGCGTCTTCAGTCCTCAAGCGGCGTCGGGCCGGGCTCGGCGATCCATGACGACCCCGCGACGGCCAGGCGCGCGAACGGGTGGATCGATCGCCAGCGCGCGACGCTCGAATCGGCGGGGCGCGCCTGGCCATTATCCGACGCGAGGGACTTCAAAGCCATGCCCCGCCCTTCCCCGCGCCGATCCCTCCCCTTCATCCCTCAAGGGGGGAGGAATCCTTGGACGCGGCTCGCGTGACCACCGCGGCCGGCTTTGATCCGAAGCGAGTCGCCGGCCTCATCCCCCCGCCGCGGGGCGTTCGCCGCGGAGGAAGGCGGCGCGGGCGCGGGGGTCGTCGAGGTCGAGCTCGAAGGGGAGCCACAGGCCGTTGGACTCGTCGAGCAAGGCGGCGTCGACCCGGCCCTTGAGTCGGGTGGCGGCGTTGATCCAGACCAGGCGGTCGTCCTCGTTGGTGAAGCCGTGGCCGTCCCACTGGCCGATGCCGCCGACCGTGTCGCGCAACGCCGCCCGCACCGCGTAGACCGCCTCGACCACCTCGGGGCGGCCGCGGATCGCGTCGGGATAGACCCGGATGGCGTAGATCTCGCGCACGCTCTCCATGTAGTCGCCCAGCCATCGCGACGACGAGGCGGGGCCGCCGGCCTCCAGGCCGTCGATGAAGTCGGCGACTTCCTCCGCTCCCAACGTGCCGGGACCGACGGGGTTGCGCTCGATCGTCGCCCAGACGTGATGGACGTCCTCGGCCTCCGGGCCGATCGCCAGGTAGTTTCCCAGCATGCCGGGGTGGTCGACCGACCAGATCGCCCCGAACGGGACCGCCCGCTGCAACGTGGCCAGGGGGACGTCGCGATCGTCGACGGTCAATAGGCGGAGATAGTCACCCATCGGCCGGCTCCGTCACCAAGTCCCCGACGCTCGCCGTCGCGCCTCGCCTGGAGTGGGTTCGCCGGGGACGGCCCGCGTCGACGCCCACTCGCGACGCATCGGCGCGTTCTCCGGTCGCGACTCGCGACGACCGGAATCCCCTCAAGAAATACACTAGCAGCGCCCCATTGATGATGCAAGGGACGACGAAGACCCAGGCGTCGACCCCCGGGCTCGTCCGCCGCATCCATTCCCCGGCCGCGACGCTCCCCAACAAGGACGGCAGCCCCGTCGAGGCCACCAGGTAAAGCGCCTGGACGCTCGCCCGGTGGGTCGCCGGCGCCCGGCCGTCCAAAAACACCTGGCCGCCGATCATGAAGCAGGCGACCCCCACCCCCTGCAACAGCCCCACCCCGGCGGCCAGCCAAAGCGGCGGGTGGACCGCCAGGATCAGATATCGGAGGGACCAGGCCCCCAGCCCAAGCGCCATCGTTTTTTGGGATCCCAGCCGCCTCAAAAGCCAGGGCATCGCCGCCAGGGCCGCGATCTCCGTCACCTGGTTGAGCGTCACCGCGGTGGAGATCCACGCCCGCGGCATCCCCCGTTCCGCCAGGTAGCCGGGGACCACCAGGTACGCCAGCGGAGTGGTCAGAAACGCGCCGAAGGTCGCGATCAGGAAGACCCGGACGTCGCGATCGCCCAGAAGCTCCGCCCCCAGGCGGAGGCTCGCCCTCCCCGCGGCCCCGCGCGCCAGCGGAGGCGTCCGCGGCAGCGCCAGGCAAAACGCCGCCATCGCCGCGGAGAGCGCCGCGGCCAGCCAGAAGACCTCGGGCATCCCCGCCGACCCGCCCCGGCCGCCCCGCGCCAGCACCGCGGCGGAGACCGTCCAGCCCGCGGCCATCCAGCCGACCGTCCCCCAAAGCCGCACCGGCGCGTACTCGCGCCGGGGGTCGTCCAGGTTCCGCATCGCCAGCGAGCCGCTCAGGCTGTGCGACGGCATCACGATGCAAAAATACAGAAAAAACGTCGCCAAAAGCGGCAAGGCCCCGACGATCCACCCCGACGCCAACCCCGCCAGCACCACCGTCCCGGCCGCGTAGGCCGAAAACAGAAACGTCCGCGTCGGCAACAGCCGGTCGACCAGCTGCCCCGCCCCCAACGGCAGCAGCGTCGCCGCCAGCGCCTGCGAGGCGAAGATCAGCCCCCGCCAGCGGCCGTCGATCCCCAACTCGTCCAGATGCACGCCCAGCACGGGCCAGAACGACCCCTGCACGGCGTACAAAAGGGCCATCATCACCGACAACCGCCACCGCCCGCGCGTCTTCATCCCCGCCCCGTTTCGCTCGTCCCGTCGCCCCGCCGTTCCCCCGTGAAAACTGTACCAAAGACCCCTGTCGCGCCCCAAGGCCACTCGACGCGAACCGAGCGTCAATGTCGCCCGCCGTCGCGACTCTTTGGTCCCGTCGCCGTCGTCGGGATAGAATCCAGTCGACCGTCCCGGATTTCGGGGCGGCGATCCTAACGGTCTTCCCCCCTCGCGGGGGAAGACAGACCGCGAAGCGGTCAGATGAGGGGGAAG